>Ga0181593_10003049_pt1 | contig 15434 bp, 10 predicted proteins | sample 071ome_19_FD_133756 | JGI IMG/M metagenome (GOLD analysis project Ga0181593, IMG submission 133756) | Coastal salt marsh microbial communities from the Groves Creek Marsh, Skidaway Island, Georgia - 071413AT metaG (megahit assembly) | ecosystem: Environmental > Aquatic > Marine > Intertidal...
ACGGTTCGAAAATTCGCTGCCGGATTTCTTCCTCTATACCCACACCGTCATCAGCAATCGTTAGAAACAGATATTTCCCCGGCGGAATTTCTTCCTCATTGGGTGTAAACCCTGTCATGGTCTCCGGATCAAAATCCATAATCCCGGTTGAAAGGCTGACTGTGCCGGCCTTCTCCCCAACCGCCTCGGCGGCATTGAGTACAAGATTCATAATGACCTGGCGCAGTTGGACAGAATCACCGGTAATTTGCGGCAGATTGCTGCCCAGCGACATAGTGAGCCCCACATTTCCCGGTATCGATGCATCAATCAGTGACAGACTGGCCTGAACCTGCTCATTAAGATCAATGGGTTCAAAAATGAATTTCCCCCCTCCCGAATAGGCCAGCATCTGGTCGCACAAGGCAGCGGCCTGGTGTGAGGCATTAAGGATATGGTTCATGTAACTGACCAGTTTTGAGTTTTCCGGCAGGTCCATGAGGGATATCTCGGCATACCCTACGATGCCGGTCAGCAGATTATTGAAGTCATGGGCAATACCCCCCGCCATAACACCCAGACTTTCCAGCTTTTGGGTTTGCTGAAGTTTTTCCTCAAACTCCCGCTTTTCCTTTTCCAGTTTTTTACGGTTGGTGATATCCACCACCTGGACAATGATTTCCGTCCCGGTTGAAAGTTTGAGAGGTTTCAGGGCGATATCCACAGGAACCTGGCTGCCATTCTTGCGGACCCCGAAGAGCACCCGGCCTGCGCCCATCTGCCGGGCATCAGAATTTTCCATATAGTCGGCACGCAGGGAGACATGATGCTGCCTCAGCCCTTCAGGCAGCAACATTTCAACCTGCTGATCCAGCAAGTCACCCTCGCTATAGCCAAACATATCGTTGAGAACGTTGTTACTCAGGACAATCCGACCTTCTGCATCCACAATCAGGATACCCACCGGTGACTGCATGATCGCCAGCTTGTAGCGTTCCTCTGTCCGAACCCTCTGGGTAATATCAGCAACAGAGATGACAACGACCTGGCCCTCATCAGTCATCAATGGGTTCAGACCAATTTCGGCAATGAACTCACTGCCGTCTTTGCGCTTGGCCATCAACTCCCGGTCAACCGCCGGCGTTTTTGGGGCAGACTGTTTTATGAAGCCGTCACGCAAACTGACATGATTGTCACTGAACCGGTCGGGGACGAGGTCTTCGACGATCAAGGATGTGAATTCTTCGCGGGTATATCCGAAATACATCGCCCTCCAGGGATCGGAAAATGTAGCCGACATCAGCTTCAGCATCCCCCTGGCCACCAATACGGCCAGAGGCAAGGCCAGCGCAGCAAGAGCCAGGATGGCCAGTGTTGATCACCGCATTCGCCAGATGATCAACGAAGCCAGGACCGAACTGGACGTGGCACGGGTAAATCTGCGTGCCACAGCTGAACTGGCGAATATTGCTGTGCAGGAACTGGAAGCGTCCCTTCGCCTGGCAGAGGCTGAAGCCAGACGCTTTGATGCGGGCCTGAGCGACTTCTTTCAGCTCAACCAGCGTGAACAGGTGGTGGCAGAAGCCGAACTCAAGCGCTGGAGAGCCCATTTCGAGCATCAGGTAGCCCTGGCCAACTATAATGACGTGAGTCTGGATATGGACGCCCTCGGTCTGGACCAGGCGCTCTTCACGCCGCCTGCTGAATGACCTGGTCTGAAGAGGGCTGATGACCTTGGGTTATCGCCTGTGCAAAGGCTATAATGCGGCCCTTTTCGCACCCGAGCATCAGCAGTTATCCATGGACAAGACATACCAGCCCCAAGACATCGAAAAATCCTGGTACAAGACCTGGGAAGAAAACGGCTATTTCGCCCCCAGCGGCACCGGCACGCCTTACAGCATTGCGATTCCGCCGCCGAATGTTACCGGCAGCCTGCATATGGGGCACGGTTTCAACAATTCGATCATGGACGCCCTGATCCGCTATCACCGCATGAAGGGCTGCAACACGCTCTGGCAGGTGGGTACCGACCATGCCGGCATTGCCACCCAGATGGTGGTGGAACGCCAACTGGCCGCACAGGACAAAACCCGCCATGACCTGGGCCGTGAAAAATTCCTGGAAAAGGTCTGGGAGTGGAAAGGCGAATCCGGCGGCAACATCACCCGCCAGCTCAGGCGCCTGGGTTCGAGCATCGACTGGACCCGGGAGCGTTTCACCATGGACGAAGGGCTGTCCCGCGCTGTCGAGGAAGTGTTCATTCGTCTGTATGACGAAGGCATCATTTACCGCGGCAACCGTCTGGTGAACTGGGACCCGAAACTTCACACCGCCATCTCCGACCTGGAAGTGGTCTCAGAAGAAGAGAACGGCAATTTCTGGTATTTCCGCTACCCCCTGGCCAATGGCGAGAAAACCGCTGATGGAAAAAATTATGTGGTCATCGCTACCACCCGTCCGGAAACCATGCTGGGGGACACTGCCCTGGCGGTGAACCCGGAAGACGAGCGCTACCGGGACCTGGTGGGCAAGCATGTGATCCTGCCCCTGTGTGATCGGGAAATTCCGATTATTGCCGATGATTATGTGGATCCGGAGTTTGGTACCGGTGTTGTCAAGATCACCCCGGCCCATGATTTCAACGATTACGAAATCGGCAAGCGTCACAACCTGGAGATGATCAACATCCTGACGATTGATGCTGCCATCAACGACAACGCCCCGGCCGCCTATGCCGGTCTTGACCGCTTCATCGCCCGCAAACAGATCGTGCTGGACATGAAGAAAGCCGATCTGCTGGAAAAAATCGAGGATCACAAACTCAAAGTCCCCCGTGGTGACCGCAGCGGTGTTGTTATTGAGCCCTACCTGACCAACCAGTGGTATGTGGCCGTGGAAAGCCTGGCCAAACCGGCCATTGAAGCGGTGGAAAACGGTGATATCGAATTTGTGCCCAAGTCCTGGGAAAACACCTACTTTGCCTGGATGCGCGACCTGCAGGACTGGTGCATCAGTCGCCAGCTGTGGTGGGGACACCGCATCCCTGCCTGGTATGACGAGGAAGGCAATATTTACGTGGGCACGGACGAAGCCAATGTCCGGGATAAATACTCCCTGGCCACCGACCTGCCCCTGCGCCAGGATGAAGACGTGCTCGACACCTGGTTTTCCTCTGCCCTGTGGACCTTCTCCACCCTGGGCTGGCCGGATGATACCGAGGAACTGCGCACCTTCCACCCGACCGACGTCCTGGTCACCGCTTTCGACATCATTTTCTTCTGGGTCGCCCGCATGATCATGATGACCCTCAAGTTCACCAACCAGATTCCGTTCAAGAAAGTCTACATACACGGCCTGATCCGTGACGGCGAAGGCCAGAAGATGTCAAAGTCCAAGGGTAATGTTCTGGACCCCATCGACCTTATCGACGGCATTGATCTGGAAACCCTGGTCAACCAGCGCACGAGTAATATGATGCAGCCGGAACTGGCCGCCAAAATCGACAAGAAGACCCGCAAGGAATTTCCGGACGGCATTCCTGCTTTCGGCACCGATGCCCTGCGTTATACCTTTTATTCACTGGCTTCCACTGGTCGTGACATCAACTTCGACATGGGGCGCATCGAGGGCTTCCGCAATTTCTGCAACAAGATCTGGAATGCCGCCCGCTACGTGTTCATGCAGGTGGAACAGCAGCAGGTGTCTGCACCGGTGAGTCGCGATGACTACTCCCAGGCTGACATCTGGATTCAATCACGACTACAGGACACCCTGAAAAAAGTTGATGATGCCGTAGCCCAGTACCGCTTCGACCTGGTCTCCCAGGCCATCTACGACTTCTTCTGGAATGAGTACTGCGACTGGTATCTGGAACTGTCCAAGCCGGTCCTTTGGGATGACAACGCCAGCGATGCGCAGAAGAATGCCACCCGCTTCACCCTGCTCAATGTGCTGGAACAGAGCCTGAGAATGCTGCACCCCCTGATGCCTTTCATCACCGAGGAAATCTGGCAGAAAGCGGCTCCACTGCTGGGCATCGAAGGTGAGACCATCATGCTGCAGCCCTACCCGCTAGTTGACGAAAGCATCATCGATACCCGGGTAGACCAGCAGATCGAATGGCTCAAGGGCGTGATCATCGGTATCCGCAACATTCGTGGAGAGATGAATATTTCCCCGGCAGTCAGCATCAACGTTTTGCTGACCCGTGGCGGAGAACAGGACAGGATCAACCTTGAGTCCTTTGGTCCCTACCTGCTGAAATTGGCCAAGCTGGATTCCATTGACTGGCTGGACAATCCCGAAGAGGCACCGCCCTCCTCCATGCAGGTGGTTGGTGATATGGAAGTTCTGGTACCGATGGCCGGTCTGATAGATGTCAATGCCGAGCTGGCACGCCTGGACAAGGAAAAAGGCAAGCTGGAAGGCGAGATTGCCCGACTGTCAGGCAAACTGGGCAATGCCAAGTTCGTGGATAATGCACCGGCTGACGTGGTTGCCCGGGAACAGGAAAAGCTTTCTAATGCCCAGACCACCCTCGGGCAGCTGCTTGAGCAGGTAACCAAACTGCAGCAACTGTAAAATGTAAAACCTGGCAACTCAGGAGAGGATCATGCCGAACCTGAAACAACTTTGCATCCTGCCTGCCCTGGCCCTGGCCGCGGGTATGGCCCAGGGCCATCTTGAGAAACGAATGGACCGCAACGGCGGTCATTACGACTATTTCGGCGACTACCATTGCCACCAGCAAGGTTGCCGGCAGGCCCCATCGCGTTATTCCATTACCGGCCGCAACAGCCAGCTGTCGAACCGGGACCAGGACCTGTTCTACAACGAGGATGACTGGCCCTATTGGAATGTTGTGGCCGGTTGCCAGACCGTACGCACCCAGATTCTGGAAGCCACCAGTGATGCGGCCGTCACCTGGAGCAATCCGCGCCATTGTGAAATCCGAGAGGGACACTGGATCGACCCCTACACGGGCGATGAATACAACAGGGCAGCGAAAATGGAAGTGGACCACATCATTTCACCGGTTTATGCCAACGCCGCAAACGGCTACCAGTGGACAGACCAGATTCGCCAGCAGTTCGCCAACGATCCCACGAACCTGGTACCGGTGGGACGTGATATCCAGAAAAAGAAACGAGATCGCGGTATCGGCTCGTGGCTGCCACCGGAAGAAAGCTACCACTGTGAATATGCCGCCGCCTGGCGTGATGTTTCCCAGCGCTATGACCTGGATCTGTTCCAGCGGGACCGCAGTAAAATGAAGGCGATTCTGGAAGACTGCAATATCCCCGAAGAAAGCCAGATTGAAACCGTCAACAAGTCTGAAGGCGTGGATATTCGTGCCAACGGTATTCCTGTCCTTTAAGCCCGACACTCAGGGAATGTCTGCCCTTTAACATCTTTACACGGTAGTGTTACTATCTATGCCCTGTATTGGTGCGCTCCAGCTTTTGTACCGTACAGTTACAATGAAAACTATAAATACAACTAAAAATAACTAAAAAAATCATCGCTTTTCCGGAAAACAAACAATGACTATCAAAATATTGATTGCTTCAATCATTGTGGCAATTTTGTTGTCTGCCATCAGTTTTTTCATCAATTTCTACAGTCTCTTGCCACAGGTTCTGGCGGTCTTCAGCGCCGCCCTGCTGGGAGGCGCCCTGAGCAGCTACTGGGTCACTGCCGGCACCAGCCAACCCCGGAAGACCGGCAAAACCGCCAGAAAAAACAAGCCTGTCAAAGTGGCAGGTCCGCTGGAAACCGGCAGTGTCAAATGGTTCAGTGCCAGCAAGGGATTCGGTTTCATCACCCGGGACAATGGTGAGGACATCTTTGTCCATTTTCGCTCCATCCTGGGCAAGGGACACCGTATTTTACGTGAAGGTCAGCGCGTGGAATTTGCCGTCACCGAAGGTGACAAGGGACTGCAGGCAGAAAATGTCTCCGCTCTGAAAAGCTGAGATCGGCAATTGTTTTTCAGTAATGGGGCGGTTTTTCGTGTTGCGGCACGGACCGCCCCGTGTCCACACTTTCTTCCAGTGACCTAAGTTTGTCATCCAGCATTTTGAGCCGCAGATTGATGGTGTCGATCTGCTTTTGCTGGTCGGCAATCACGTCATTGAGTTCAGTGATGGTGTGATCCTGAAACGCCAGTCGGGTCTGCAGGTCCACCAGTATCTCATTGTCATCACTCATCAGGTATCCGCCCATTCCCGCAAAAGATTATGGTAAACACCAGCCAGGTTGGTCAGGGCCGCCTGATCTGGCGTGACCCTGGCAATTTCCTGTATGGCATTATCAAGTTCAAACAGAATACTGCGTTGCTGATCACTGCGCACCATGCTCTGGATCCAGAAAAATGCCGCCAGTCGTTTGCCTCGGGTCACCGGTTTGACTCCATGAATACTCGTCCCCGGATAGAGCACCATATCCCCTGCCCTGAGTTTGACTTCGGTGGGACCAAAGCTGTCTTCAATCACCAGTTCTCCCCCCTCGTAAGAATCAGGTTCCGACAGGAACAGGGTGGCAGAGAGGTCTGTGCGTACCCGGTGTGGCGTTCCGGTAATCGGACGAATGGCACCATCCACATGGCGTCCATAATCACCACGGTTTTCATAGCAGTTAAACAAGGGAGGCACGATTTTCGAAGGCAGCGCTGCCGCCGTAAATCGGGGATTGCCATCCAGGGCACGGATGATCATTTCCCCCAATTCACGGGCTACCGGATGCTGATCCGGTAGTTGCTTGTTGTTTTTAACCGCACTGGACAGATAACCGGCACTGCCACGTCCATCAGACCATTCCACCGTATCCAGAGCCTTGCGGCAGGCAGCCAGGGCCTGGGCATCGAGTACACCGGGAAGCTGTATCAGCATATGTCTGCCTTGTGACTGTTAATTGGAAGCTGTTTCAGTAGTCCAGATTGACCGCAAAAACCGCGGCAAAACCCGGACCGGGAACAACATGCCATGGGTGCAACTGGTCAAAGTAATATTCGTTGGTGATATTGGTCAGATTGAGCTTCAGGGTCAAGGTGTCGGAATATTCAAATTTGGCCATGGCATCCAGGGCCCAGTAATCATCGGCAAACTTACTGCCTGAAACCAGACGACTGTCCACATACCTGGCCCCACCTCCCATGGACAACCTGCTGCTCGCCAGCCAGTTGGCCCAGAAGGAAAAGGTGTTGGCGGCCACATTATTGATGGCACTAACCCCACCGGTAATGGTATTGCGTTGTTCGTCATCCAGGTAGGTATATCCACCGGTCAACTGGACAGTGCTACTGGCGAAGCTGGAGATATTGACCGAAAGGCCCTTGTTTTCCTGCACACCAGCCAGGGTATTGAAACCCGGGTTGAGCGGGTCCGGCACCCGGGCATTGGTTTTTTTAATGCGAAAAACCGAGGCATCCACAAACAGGTGGTCATCCGCCAGACTCCACTTGGTGCCCAGCTCAACACTTTCGTTTTTCTCCGGTTCCAGGGAGACATTGGACGTGTTCAGACCACGGCCGGAGCTGATAAATGAAATCGATTCACCCGAGGGATTGAATGAGGTTCCCCACCCCAGATACACCGTGCCAGCCTCCACCGGTTTGTAGACCACTGCTGTCCGATAGCTTGTGACCACATCCCTGGTTCGTATGGCGGCTGAACTGGTCTGGTTGCCGACCACATCGAAACGCTGTTCAGCATAATCGGTCTTGAAACGGTCACGACGCAATCCGGCACTGAGCTGCCAGTGGTCACCGAACTTGAGGGTATCCAGCACATACGCTGCCAGGGTGTCGCTGCTGGTGTCTGACGTCAGGCGTACTGCTGTTGTCCCCGTATAGATTCCGCCCACGGGATTGGCCAGCGTAGTCACGGGCACGAGGATATTGTAATCAAAAAAAGGTGTCCGGGACGCAAATCCGAACGTGGGATCAGAGCTTTCAGAAGATACCTCGACCCCCCCGATCAGACTATGCTCGATATCACCGGTGCGAAAATCACCGCGCAGGTTTACCTGCCCCTGCTCCATGGTTTCAGTACTGTCGCCGGTGAAGATCATTCGGTGAACAGTGACAGATTCCGCTGGATCACTTTGCAGGACGGATGCAGCCACCTGTGGCTCGGTAATAAAGCTGTGACGAGAATAATCCGCCAGACGTATCTGGGCATTGAGTGTCCAGTCACGATTCAGGCGATGATCAATGATGAGTGACCCAACATCGGCCCGGGTGTCCATGTAGTCAGAGCTGTAGCCGTAAAAACTTTCCCTTTCTACATTGGCGGGCCGGTTTTCAATCCAGGGCAATCCATAATCAGGAACACTGTCACTTTCCAGGTGCAGGAAACCGAGTGTGAGCTGGGTGGCGCTGCCAAGCCCCAGGCTCAGGCTGGGTGCGATGCCATAACGCTCGCTGGTGGTCACGTCCCGTCCAGGGACATCCTGTTCATGGGCCAGCAGGTTGACGCGGAACCCGGCATTTTCCCCGATCTGCAGGGGCTGGTTGAAGTCCACTGTCGCTCGACGGGTACCGGCATTGCCTACATTCATGTGCAGGCTCCTGATTTCATCAGCCACCGGTTTCTTGGTGCTCTGGTTGATCACTCCGCCGGTTGAGCCTCGACCAAAGACCATTGAGGAAGGCCCCAGCAGTACTTCAACCGACTCAAGATTGAAGGGATCACGGGCATAGTTGCCAGTATCACGCATGCCATCCAGGAACATGTCATTGCGTGAGGAAAACCCCCTGATGGTCGGGTTGTTGCCCTGCCAGCTGAATTCACCCGCACCAAGAGTAATCCCCGGGACATTACGCAGGGCATCATCCAGACTCATCGCATTGCGGTCTTCAAGCATCTGGGAGGAAATTGTGGTTACAGCCTGGGGCGTGTTGAGCAGGGGTTCGGTGTACTTGCCAACACTGCTTTCCTCCACCAGATAGCGGTCGCGCTGGATATCCTGCACCAGAATCTCTTCCACCGGAATTTCCTGGGCAAGCACACTGCCCGCTACCATGACATTGGCACCGGTACTGATCAGTACAGTGGAAATCAGGTGTTTGAGGGGATCGTGCTTTTTCCGGAAACAAGTGGGCAAGGTGAAGTGATTGGAACTGGAAAAATCAGACAACATGGGAAATCTAAAGGAAAGATCAAACAAGGTCGCAAATTATACTCAAGACAGGTGGCCCGCGCATTCCAGAACCTGAATTTGCACAATTTCTTAATGGTTTGATTGCCGGGATGAATCTGTAATAATTTCGGGCACAGCAGACAGACCAAAGTGAACCAAAGGCAAAATATCAAGCATGCAGTCAAACAGCAGTAAACCACCCATTCGTTGGTTGAACCTTGCCGTCCTGGGCATCCCTCCCCTCATCGCCCTGTTTTTTGTCCCCTGGTATGGCATCAAATTCGGTTATGACGCCTATGAATGGGGCTGGTTTGTGGCATTGATGGTGTTCTGTGAAATGTCCATTACGGCCGGCTATCATCGCTTATGGTCGCACAAGGCCTACCAGGCTCATCCGGTATTGCGCGTCATATTTGCCCTTGGGGGAGCCTGTGCCCTGCAAAATCACTGCATCACCTGGGCGTCCGATCATCGTCGTCATCACCTGCATGTGGATGATAACGACAAGGACCCCTACTCCGCTGGTCTGGGTTTCTGGTATTCCCATTTAGGCTGGATGATTCGCGACTGGGAACGCACACGCACAGATGAGAGCAATGTCCAGGATCTGCTCAAGGACCCGGTGCTGGTCTGGCAACGTAAACATTACCTCGTGCTGATGCTGCTCATGAACCTGGGCCTGCCGGCACTGATTGGCTGGGTTCACGGGGACATCTGGGCAAGCCTGCTCCTGGCCGGCGTGCTGCGTCTGGTGCTGAGCCAGCATTTCACCTACCTGATCAACTCCGCCGCACACATGTGGGGCAGCAGAATGTACGATCCAACCCAGACGGCGAGAGACAACTGGTTCATTTCCCTGTTCACCTTTGGCGAGGGTTACCACAATTACCACCACACCTTTGCCTGGGATTATCGCAATGGCATCAAGTGGTATCACTGGGATCCCACCAAGTGGCTGATCCGTGCCTGCTCCTGGGTAGGCCTGGCCAGCAACCTGCGTCAGTGCTCGGCCTACCGGCAGGAACTGACCCGGGTGGAAGTGCAGTATTCAAAGGCACTGGCGGCTTGCGAGAACATCATTGATGCCCGCTCCTGGCGGCAGAAACTGGAGGAGGAGTACCAGCAGCTGGTGGATACCCTCAACACATGGTCAACACTGAAGCAGCAGTGGTACCAGGCCAAGTCCCGGGAGTTGTCTGCCGAGCTGCACGAACGCCTTTCCGAGCTGGAAGTTGAATCCCTGCGCCAGCGATATCGTCTGTTGAAAATTGAACTGGCGGGTAAACGTCGCAGCTGGCGCGCCCTGTTGGATACATTCACCGCCCTGCCCTGCCAGACGGCTTAAGGATCAAAGGTGGCAGTGACTTTTAACCCAAAGTCACTGCCGACCAATTTTTAGCTATGGATTACTCCCTTAAAGTCAAAACCTCATCTGCCTGGCTCGACACTGTCATGGCGGATTTCGATACATTTCTGCTGGACCATGCCAGTTGCGAGAAAAAAGCCTCCGGAATGGCCATGTCGATGATTTCGCACTATCCCGACAAGCCCCGCCTGATCCGGGAGATGCTTAACCTGGCTGTTGAAGAGTTGAGCCATTTCCGAGATGTGGTTCGCCTGATTCTTGACCAGGGCCTGCAAACCTCGGCGGATACCAAGGACGAGTACATCAACCAACTGCATAAGTCCATGGACCAGGGGAAGGACGCCTACCTGCTGGACCGACTCCTGATTGCCAGTATTGTCGAAGCGCGGGGGGCTGAGCGCTTTGGCTTGATTGCTGATGCCCTGCCGGAAGGCAGACTCAAGAATTTCTATAGGGCTATCACAGACTCCGAATCCCGCCACTACCGGCTGTTTCTAGACCTGGCCCGTGAATACTTTCCTGACGATACCATCCTGCCCCGTCTGGAAGATCTGCTGACTGTAGAAGCCGGAATTATCCGCAATCTCCCTGTTAAAGCCGCCTTGCACTAGATTTCCATCAAATCTGCGTTTTTGCGAATTGAGATATCGGGGGCCTGCAGGTAAGATGCCATCCTGTTTATGACTGGCCAGTCATTTTTTTGAGAGTGAACCGCACTGCCCCGGAATCCGTATAACCCCGGTGTTAACAGGTGGTTGTAGCCTGCCTGACGGAAAACGCCATTCACTGCACGTATTTAGTTAACTTGCCGGTCTGCGGATACCGCATATGAATCGGCAACGGCCCCGGAAATGAGAACAAGGACCCCTTCATGCTGAAGAAGCTTTTACCCTTCCTGATCATCGTTATTTCCATCGTGATTGCAGCCATGCTGCGGTTGGCACGACCGGAAGCGGAGCAGAATGAACCCGAACAACTGGCCATTGTCGTGGACACCATGATGGTAGAGATTCAGGATGCCAGGATCACGGTTTCATCCCAGGGTACGGTGGAACCTCGTACACAGACTAACCTGGTGTCGGAAGTCTCAGGCCAGGTGGTGGAAGTTTCTCCCGTGTTTGTCGCAGGTGGATTTTTCCGCAAGGGCGATCTGCTGGTCAGACTTGATGATCTGGATTACCGCGCTGCTGTCAGCCGTGCAGAAGCGGCTGTTGCCGCAGCCCGCAGCCAGCTGGAACAGGAAAAGGGCCAGGGAGATGTCGCCCAGCGGGAGTGGGAACGCCTGTCACCCCAGGAGCAATCACGGATCAGGGCCAGGGATTTCTACCTGCGCAAGCCTCAATTACAGGAAGCCGAAGCCCGGTTGGCCTCAGCTCTCGCAGATCTCGAACAGGCCCGCACCGATCTGGCCAGGACCACCATTACTGCACCCTATGACGGCCTGATCAGCGCCAAGAACACGGATATAGGCCAGTTTGTGACAACCGGCGCCTCGATTGCCCAGACCTTTGCCGTGGATTATGCCGAGGTCAGACTGCCCATTCCTGAAAGCAAGATTGCCTTCCTCGACCTGCCGGCAGCAACCGCAAACCGGACAACAGCACAGGCTCCTGCAGTGGACCTGGTTACCCGTCTTGGAAACCAGGACTATCACTGGACCGGTCACCTTACCCGTACGGAAGGCGTTCTGGATACCCGTACCCGGGTGCTTTTCAGCGTGGTCCAGGTGGAAGATCCCTACAATCTGTACAACGATGCTGGCTGGAACGCTGAGCCACTGCGCATCGGCACATATGTCAATGCCCATATACGCGGTCGCCTGCTGGAAGATGTGGTAGTGCTGCCCCGATACACCCTGCAGGCCAATAACATGATATGGACGGCGGATACCGAGGGCCGGCTGCGCCCCAAAACCGTGGAGGTCCTGACCATCAACGGGGATGATGTCTATGTTTCCGGCGGGCTGGACAATGGCGACCGGGTGGTTCTCACCCGCCTGGAAAACCCCCTTAATGGCATGATCGTCAAGGTCAATGACACCCAGGGTGTTGTCAATGCCGCCCCTGCAAGTGGTTCGTCCCGATAATACGGCGTTAACCTGGAATTTCGCACATGGACAAGATGAAAGAAGAACGCGGCCTGATTTCCTGGTTCGCCCACAATCATGTTGCTGCCAATCTGATGATGATAATCATCATCATGGCTGGCCTTTATTCCGTGGCCACCATCACCAAAAAGGCCATGCCCGACTTTGACCTGCCCATCATCCAGGTGTCAATGGCCTATCCCGGTGCCACACCGGCAGACGTGGAAAAAGGCATCGTCATCCTGATTGAGGAAGCCGTTGAAGACGTCGATGGCATTACCATGATCCGTTCCGTGGCCAACGAGGGCGTCGGTAACGTCAGCCTGGAAGTGGATGAGTCCTACGACATCAATGAAGTGCTCAATGATGTCAAAACCCGGGTTGATGGCATTATCAACTTTCCGGTCGACGCTGAGCCTGCCTCGGTTTCACGTACCATTATTCGTAACGATGCCCTGCGCATCGAAATCCACGGGGACATTGATCCCATCAGCCAGAAAGAACTGGCACAGCAGGTGCGCGACGAACTGCTGGAGCTTGATGATGTTACGGCTGTACGCCTGGCCGGCGACCGGCCTTACGAAATCAGCATCGAGGTATCCGAAAACACCTTGCTCAAGTATGGCCTGAATCTGGACCAGATTGCCCAGCGCATCCGGGCCTCTTCCCTTGACCTGCCGGCCGGTTCCATCGACACCGAGGGTGGGGAAATTCTCGTCAGAACCCAGGCCCTGGCCTATAACTACCTGGATTTTGACAAGATCGTCCTGCTCACGACCACTGACGGGACCATACTGACACTGGGCGACATTGCCACGATCATTGACGGCTTCGAAGACACTGAATCCTATGCCCGTTTTGATGGCAACCCTTCAATCAGCCTGACCGTACAGACCACCAGCAACCAGAACATGCTGCAGGTGACTGCCGCTGTCAGGGAGTTTGTCGAGGAAAGGCAAAAGACCCTCCCTGACGGCATCGAAATGGATATCTGGGCAGATACCTCTTACTACCTGCAGGACAGGCTGGACCTGATGACCGAGAACCTGCTGATGGGCGCCCTGCTGGTGTTGGTTATCCTGAGCCTGTTCCTGGAAATCAAACTGGCTTTCTGGGTGATCGTGGGCATTCCCATTTCATTCCTTGGCGCCTTCGCCCTCATGCCGGCAGTAGGGTTGGACCTGAACATGCTCAGCCTGTTCGGCTTCATCATGGTGCTGGGCATCGTCGTCGATGATGCCATCATCATCGGTGAAAGTGCCCACCACAGCATGTCCAAATATGGGCACAGCATCGGCAGTATTGTCCATGGTGCCCAGCGCGTAGCCCTGCCCGCCACGTTCGGTGTATTGACCACCATTGTCGCCTTTATGCCCCTGTTGATGATCAGCGGTTTTGCCGCCGGCTTTACCGAGGCCATTGGCTACGTGGTAATCCTGTGCCTGGTTTTCTCACTGATCGAATCCAAGCTGATCCTGCCATCACACCTGGTCCATTTTGGCAAACCCAACCAGAACAGCTGGATCAACCGGATTCCAACACGCTGCAATGCCGCACTGGACAGTTTTGTTAAAAACACCTATGTCCCCATGGTCAGAAAGTGCATCAATAATCGCTACATCACCCTGTCGGCCTTTGTCGGCTCACTGATCATGGCCGGAGGCCTGATGGCCGGGGGAATCGTGCGGGTTGTGTTCCTGCCGGAGATACCCAGCGACTTCATCCAGGCCCGAGTGACCATGGTCGAAGGCAGCCCTGAGACGCAGACCCGTGCCATCATGCGCAAGCTCGAACAGGCGGCCCTGTCTCTTAATGGCCAGTTTGAGTTCGAGGACTCTGAAACCGGTGAAATTTCCACCGAGATTGTCGATCACGTCATTATCGTCGGCAGCGGGGTATCCTCCGGCACAGCCGCCATAGAACTGGACAAGGATGTGGCCAACCAGATCGATGCCGACATCATCAATGAATACCTGCTCAATTACGTGGGCAACATGCCTGGGCTGAAATCACTGACGTTTTCTGCGGGTCAGGTCTTTGGTGGCAATCCTATCTCTTATCAACTGGTAAGCGACAATCCTGCCGAACTCACTGCTGCCGCCGGTGAACTGGAAGCCAAATTGCGTACCTATAATGGCCTGATCAACATCAGGAACGAGGCCGTGAACAACAAGGACGAGTTGCGACTGCAGCTCAAACCCCAGGCCGAGATCATGGGCTTCACCCTGAGCGACCTGTCCACCCAGGTGCGCTATGCCTTCTACGGGTCCCAGGCCCAGCGACTGCAGCGTGGCGATGACGAGGTACGGGTCATGGTGCGTTATCCCGAGGATGAACGTATTTCCATCGGTGACCTTGAAGACATGTATATCCGGAGCAGCCAGGGTGACGTCGTGCCGTTCTCCTCCATTGCCAATTTCAGCATGCAGCCTGGTTATGCCCAGATCAACCGGGTGGAAAGCGAACGCTCTGTGGCGGTGAATGCCGATATCATCGAATCCCTGGTCGAACCCGGTGTGGTGAACAACGACATCAAGAACAATTTCTTCCCGGAACTCAAAAGCCGCTATCCGTCAGTGGACTACCGGGAGGACGGTGGCACCGCCGAGCAAGCCAGCATCATTCAGGATATGGTTCGCGGCATGATTTTTGCCATTTTCGGTATCTATGCCCTGCTTGCCATTCCGCTGCGCTCCTATCTGCAACCACTGATGATCATGGGTGTCATTCCTTTTGGCATTGTGGGAGCCATCGTCGGCCATCTGATGGTGGGCATCCCGGTGAATTTCATGTCCTTCCTGGGCATCATCGCCCTGTCCGGCGTGGTGGTGAATGACTCCATCATTCTGGTGAATTTCG
>Ga0181593_10003051_pt1 | contig 15430 bp, 18 predicted proteins | sample 071ome_19_FD_133756 | JGI IMG/M metagenome (GOLD analysis project Ga0181593, IMG submission 133756) | Coastal salt marsh microbial communities from the Groves Creek Marsh, Skidaway Island, Georgia - 071413AT metaG (megahit assembly) | ecosystem: Environmental > Aquatic > Marine > Intertidal...
CCCAACACCCAATTGGATGTAGAGCCCGAAAGGGCAAAATTGTTAAGTGTGCCATTATTACCACCACTACCATAGTCTTGAGTTGTTGTTATTCCTGAATTATTGCCTCCTGCAATTCCTTCGTTAAACTTGTAGTAAGCGACAAGGCCACTCGGGATGGAGCAAAGCTCATTATTCATGTTGGCGCTAATCTCAGCTGCAGTACGGGCGTAATTCCAAACCCTGACTTCGTCAATTACCCCATCAAAAGGAATGCTACCACCTGGAACACGTTCTCCGATCCTTAAATCAGTGCCGTTCGATGGAGTATTTACCGTACTTAAGTTACTTGTTGCTACCTGCGCTCCATTTACATATAAAAATCCCGTGGCATTATTCAATACAAATGCCACATGAGTCCACGTTTCGTCTGGAACGGCATTGCCTGCACTCGAAATATTGGCGTTCGTGCCTCCTGAGATAAAGGATAGATTTCCGCTTGAACCCACATTAAACGTATTTCTAGATCCAACTGCATTCATACCATAATCGAGTATGGCAATATTGGCCGTAGTGCCTGAGTTCACATAGACCCAAGCTTCAAATGTTCTATTGGCTGAACCTAATACGCCATCGAATGCTGTTTGTACGCGGTCATTGTTTGCATCAAAGTTGAGTGCATTTTGAGCGGTTAATTTATTTTTTGCCAGTAGCAAATAGGCAATAATTGGAATATATAATAAATATAATGAAAATTTCATGTGATTTAGATATAGAATGAGGTCAAAGGTAGTTATGCTTCATCTGATAAAGGTCAGATCGTTACTACTATTAGGAGTTGTGATAAGTTATTGGTGAGTGACTCTTAGAAAATTTGAATTTTGCACTCTTGTGGCGATAAAAGTTTTTAATGAGTTTCAACCTGAGTTGAGAAAGGAGATGGAAGAGAATGGAATTAAAGCAAAATGTTTCAGGCTTTTTGAAACGGGCTGCGGATGCCAATACGATCGAATTGGCAAATCAAGAATTGACCAAGGCGCTTGACTATCTCGAGGCCAATAATTTGACCAGCGGTTACACTTCTATCATATGGCAAACGCCAGACGAGGATATAGAGTTTTGGTATAAAAACTTAAAGGCTAGTCAAAACGAATTGCAGAAATTAGTTTCGAACAGTGCGCTTGAGAGAACCAACGTATTAATCAAGCTTAGGGAAACCCTCTTGGATGTAGGCGAAAAGACAAAAGTTACTGTACCAAAAGGGTTGGCTGTTTATCCAAATAATACCCTTTGGGCAATTCTCTTAATTATTGGAATGATTACAGGTTTTGTAGGTATTATGATTCCGATTCTGGAAGCGGATAAGAAGGCCAGTAATAATGCTAATTCAGAGTAAAAACCCTCATTTTTCATGAGCAAATCACGAAAAGACACAGCTTTCGTTGCGACACAGTTGTTCATATTTCTGCTCTATGCCTGGCATCCATGGAAAATTGAGCTCCCTTTATACAAGTGGGCAGAATATTTTGGTGTATTTCTGGCTTGCATTGGCTCACTCGTGGTGTTTTGGTCAATTTGGACGCTTCGTCCGAGTCTCTCCGTGTTTCCTAAACCGCGAGCTGGTGGCGAACTCATAACTGATGGGCTTTATGCCAAAGTTCGCCATCCGATTTATTCTGGTTTAATCCTCGCTTTTGTAGGATATGCGCTCATTGGTTATTCGGGATTCAGATTGATCATGGCCATTTTGCTGGTCATCTTGTTTTATTTCAAAGCCCAGTATGAGGAGAGACGTTTGATACAGCATTATGCACAATACGCTCATTACAAAAGCCAATCGTGGATGTTTTTTCCAGGCTTCTAAGCGTTTAAAACCAGGCTTCTAGTTGATAATATGTCAACAATTGACGTTTGGGTTAGGGAAGTTGTCCGATTCATCTTCGTCTACTCGCTCTGTAAGGCAAGCAAAATCTTTTTCAATCAATACACGCAAAGTCGATCCATCACCAAGTGCCAGCTGATCTTCCATGCCAACTTCGGTTGGTTTTAGCCAGGTGGAATACGCATTTTCAGGCACTGAGACTAAGATCTGCGTTCCGTTGAATTTTGCGACAAACGTTTCGCCTTGATTCTTATTCAAACTGTAAATCAAGCTATGTCCATTTGGGAAGTTGATCGCTGCTGAAACGCTTCCTTCGTCTTCGAATGTGCTTACCTCAGATTGGGTTAACCTTAGTCTGAGCGAATTGTCTTTGATTCTGATTTTCACGCGATAAAATTAATCTTGATCCTTAAAGCGATGTGTATGGGCATAAACATTAAAGGACTTAGGTTTTACAAACCCAATTAAGGTGATTCCAAATTCATCTGCGGTCTCGACTGCTAAACTCGATGGCGCACCCACCGACACAATCACTGATATACCTGCCATTGCGGTTTTTTGTACCAATTCATAACAGCACCGTCCACTTAAAACAATGATGCATTGATCCAAAGAATGGTTTTTTGAAAAAATGGCCGCTCCAATGATCTTGTCAAGTGCATTATGGCGACCAATATCCTCACGCAACAAAAGCAATTCTCCATCAGATTGAAATAGAGCAGAGGCGTGCAATCCGCCCGTGTGCTCAAATATCTCTTGTGCTTTGCGCATGGTATCAGGCAGTTTTCTTATGATTTCACTGTCAAGCTTTATATCGCTTGATACCTTTTTCGGACAAATGCTTTGTAGGCTCTCAATGCTGGCTTTGCCACAAACACCGCAGCTGCTCGAAGTGTAAAAGTTTCGTTGCAGTTTGTTCCAATCCATGAGCACCTCAGGGTGAAGTTCAGCCCGAACCACATTCTTCGAAGCCTTGCCACTGGCATCTGTGCAGTGATCGATATGAGTAATGTTGTCAAAGCCTTGAATTACAGCCTCGGTAAAAAGGAAACCAAGCGTGAGCTCTAGATCGTGCCCGGGAGTGCGCATAGTGACCGCAATGTTGCGTTGTTCGCGATCATCTTCAGGACCAAAACCTATTCTCATTTCCAAGGGCTCTTCAGAGGCAACTACATCCAAAGCGGAGTGCAACCGACCCTCACGAAAACGATGAATATTGATGGGAGTAGCTCTTAGTTCAGACATAGCTAATTTGATTGATTGAGGTATTCTTCAAAATCTGCCCAATGATTAAGGTTGGTGAGTTGATGGCTATCCACTCGAGTTGAGCCGTATGAATTGGATTTAATCACTTTGGTCAAAGAATAAACCTCTGACACCACTGCCATAGTTAGGTAGGGGAGGGAGCGGTTAAACCACTTAGCCACCAAAGGCTGGATATTTATTTCATCCAACGCAACGCATGCTAAGTGTTCAGCGCTCTTGGCCGAGGCGATTTTCGCCATGGTGGATAATTCGATGCCCGGAGTATCGACACTTAGTACAAAAACGTCTCTTGGCTTGAGCTGTTCGAGCGATGCGATGATTCCTGCCATCGGGCCGATATCGCTGTGCACATCCACAATGAGCTGTTCGGAGCCAAAGTCTTTTGATTGTTCTGCTCTGCAGGATATGTAAACCTCATTAAAGAGCGTTTTGAGTTTGTTTACTTGATGCTCCCATAGGTAAGTTCCATTCAATTTAAGCTGATGCTTGGGCTGACCCATTCGAGTACTGTAGCCACCACAAAATATAACTGCTGGAATGTCAGATTTCATCCAAGTCATCAGTTTTAATCACCCTACAATCACCCAATCTATAATGCTCTATAGCATCTTCTAGCAAATAGTCCCTTATTACAAGAATCAAGTTTTTAGCGTTTGTCCCTGCATTTGCTATCGCCACTGAAACTTCTGGTTCCAGGCCTTTGCCTTTAAGTTCGAGTTTGCCGATTTCATCAATTATGAACCAATCAGACTTTTGTTGACTCTGCTCAATCAACAGTTGCTTAGTCCGAGCAAAGGCAGATTGAGAAAATCGATACTTTCCAATTTCGATCACAGCCGTTTCATTAGGTGCTGCATCCATTAAGATTTTCTTTTCATCAAGTACGTTCACAAACCATTTTTGACTGTCAATATCCGGATTCACCACTCCCATCAGCAATTCTCCTTGTTTGCGCTTACGCGCTATAAATTGATTCAGTGCAGTAGACTTCCCAGTGTGCACAGGGCCAGTGAGTAAAATTATTCTAGCGCTCATTCAAGGTGAAATGTAACAGAATAAGAATAAATGATCTGATACGGTTTCCTTCGACCCTCGATGATTGATTCCAAGCAAATCGAGACAGGCTTACGTAGAGGGGTATTTCAGATTTGATGGAATTCAAAAAGCTTTCAGTTTCCAAGCTTTTACGCTTGGCATAGAGTCGAATGAACCACTGAATACTCGGTTGAATGATGATAAACCAAACCGCGATAATGCTTATCGTTCGGATGAGTTGTGTTAACGCTGCATCAGCAGAAACAAAAAAGAACTGAAAAGCAAGCGCCAATAAAAACAGCCCGAGCACCACGGCTACGATCCAAATCTTTGATCGCTTAGGCTGTTGGGTATTCTGCTCACCATTAAACTCTGAGAGCAACACTGCCAGACGCTCACGTTGGGTGAGAAGTGCTTTGGGTATTTGGGCAATTATAATTCCGATGAATAACCCCCCAGCGGCATATATTGCTACAAAAGCCAATGCAGAAGCATAAGAAATGGAGAAGCCAAGCGGGGTGTCAGTCAAGCGTTCCGATATAGAATTGCTGAACTGGTCTATGGACTCGAAAAAAGACTGACCAAATACAATCCACAAAACGAATACCTTCTGCAATGCTGACGCAGTTGTACTGGTGATTCCTAATAAGATTGCGGATATCTTGAAGCTTGGAAGCAAGGAATAAATTACAATTCCCAATATTGCTTGAATGGATACTGCTAAGTATGCGCCAAACGGAGAGTGCGGACTTATAATTGCCTTCGCAATGATCACCGTAACTGCGGCTTTCGCTATGGATCGCGCGATTTGAATTGTTCGGCCGGCATTCTCCTCAATAGAGTTCCAAGCGATCAATGAAATGTAGGTGACGGATAATCCGCCAACGAGCAATCCAGTAAATGGAGATTGAATGGCGTGAAAGAACCCTCCAAGACCACATTCGGTAATGGCCCATAACACGGTTATTCGATCTACAGCATGTCGATTAATCGATGACATGACGCAAAGTTCTTTTTTTATTTCTTCGCGGATATTCAGTGTTTCAACCACTTTATCCTTGTAATGAAATAAGATGGTATGGGATGAAAATGATGTCTAAACGAGTTGATGACTTAAAAATACCTGAATGACTAAGAATGAGTTGGTTGAGTTTGTAAAAAGTGAGTTGAGTACGAAGGTTGCCGCTTTGAAAAATGACATCAATTCATTGGTCAAGGATAGTTCAGAGAACTCCAAACCAACCTCTGGAGATAAGCACGAGGTTGGGCTAGAAATGGCCATGGGAGAGCTTGATCGATTGACCCATCAGCTGGATACCTACAAACGCCAATATTCAGAGTTGGAATTGATGGATTTCTCTGCAAAGTACGTGATTGAGGCTGGCGCACTTGTGAAAACGAATCGAGGTGTTTTCCTAATCTCCACGGCTTTTGGTTTAGTTAAGACTGGTTCGTTGTCTGCGTTTTGCTTGTCTCCACAGAGTCCACTCGCCAAGGCGCTCATGGGTAAAGCCGAAGGTGATCAGGTAGAAATAAACGGAGTGAGACACACCATTGTTGAGGTGAAATAGTTGATTTTGTGCAGTTTAACAATTGATGGAAGATTCGAATTTCATTTACACTCGTTCATCCAATCACTATTAAATAAGACTACTTTCGCGGCCGCAAATACACACCTGTGCAATCAATTAGAAACATCGCCATCATCGCTCACGTTGACCATGGCAAAACAACCCTCGTAGACAAAATCATTCACTACGCTCAAATCCTTGATGAACGAAAGGAAGTAAGTGAATTAATCTTGGACAATAATGATCTTGAAAGAGAGCGAGGCATCACTATTCTTTCCAAAAATGTAGCCGTGAACTACAAAGGAGTGAAGATCAACATCATTGATACTCCTGGTCACGCGGACTTCGGTGGTGAAGTGGAGCGTGTGCTAAAAATGGCCGATGGAGTAATTCTGTTGGTTGACGCATTTGAAGGCGCGATGCCACAGACTCGCTTTGTACTTGGAAAGGCCATTGAATTGAACTTGAAGCCGATTGTGGTGGTGAATAAGGTCGATAAGGAAAACTGCCGACCCGATGAAGTGCACGAACAGGTTTTTGACCTCATGTTTAACCTAGACGCGAGCGAAGATCAATTAGATTTTCAAACGCTCTATGGATCGAGTAAGCAAGGTTGGATGTCGCATGATTGGAAGGATAAAACCAATGATATCAGTCCTTTACTTGATACCATCATCGATGTGATTCCAGAAGCTGAATATCATGAAGGAGATGATCAGATGCAAATCACATCCCTTGACTTCAGCAGTTTTAAGGGTAGAATAGCCATAGGCAAGGTTTACCGTGGAGATATTCGCTCAGGCAAGGATTATTTACTGCTTGGTAAGGATGGAGTCCAGAAGAAAAATCGAATAAAGGAACTGTATGTTTTTGAAGGATTAGGTAGAAAACAAGTGGACTCTGTAAGAGCTGGTGACCTCTGCGCAATTGTAGGAGTTGAGGGGTTTGAAATTGGCGATACGCTGGCTTCAATGGATAATCCTGAGGCGTTGCCGCGAATCAAGGTGGATGAGCCCACTATGAGTATGCTCTTCACCATCAATAACTCTCCATTCTTTGGTAAAGAGGGAAAGTTTGTGACATCTCGCCATTTAAGAGATAGACTGTTTAAAGAAACTGAGAAAAACCTCGCACTGAGGGTGGAGGAGACAGATAGCGAGGATAAATTCAATGTTTATGGTCGTGGTATTCTCCATCTGAGTATTCTCATTGAAACCATGCGCAGAGAAGGCTATGAGCTTCAAGTAGGTAAGCCACGCGTCATTGAGCGCGAGGTTGATGGTGTGAAGCATGAGCCCTTTGAGAACCTGGTTGTTGACGTGCCTGAAGAGTATAGTGGCAAGGCCATCGAGTTGGTTACTCAGCGTAAGGGGGATTTGCTCATCATGGAAACCAAAGGCGATGTGCAGCACCTCGAATTTGACATCCCTTCTAGAGGTTTGATAGGTCTGCGAAATAAAGTGTTAACAGCTACAGCGGGCGAGGCGGTCATGACCCATCGATTTGATGCTTACAAGCCTCACAAAGGAGAGATGAATAAGGTAGAAAAAGGGGCGTTGATAAGCAGTGAAACAGGTCAAGCACTTACGTTTGCTATTGACCGATTACAAGATCGAGGTCGATTTTTTATTGATCCAAATGAGCAGGTGTATAAAGGTCAAGTAATAGGTGAGAATACCAGAGATAATGACCTGGAGGTAAATGTTATAAAAGGAAAGCAGCTCACCAATGTTCGCGCATCTGGTAGCGATAAAGCGGCAAGTGTAGCACCCAAGGTGAAGTTTAGTTTGGAAGAAGCGATGGAATATATTCGGGAAGATGAATATTTGGAAGTCACCCCTGAAAGTGTTCGTATGCGTAAGATTAGCTAATCAATCCTTTGAGTGACCAAAAACACATATCGATTGGTGTGGTGGTCAAGCCACATGGATTGAAGGGACATGTTGCAGTAAAGGTCGATCCAAATTATGCGCTGTATATCCAAGATTTTAAATCGGTACTCATCGAACACGATGGAGCTTACGTTCCTTATCTGGTAGAGTCGTATGCCAATTTGAATAAAGGGATTGTGAAGCTCCTCTTGGCTGGAGTAACGGACCAAGAGATGGCAAATAGGCTCAGAGCTAAAGAGTTATTTCAATTGGCAGAGCTGCTGTCTATTGACAAGCAAATTGATTTGGTTGGTTTCATTGTTCGGGATAGTTCAAATGGTTCTATAGGCGAGGTGCTATCAGTGATAGAGTCAACCGCGCAAACCATGCTAGAGGTGAGCTATGAAGGAACTGAGATTTACATTCCATTCGTTGATGAATTTATAATGGAAGTAGATGCGCGCGAACGTGTTATCGAAATGGATCTTCCGGAGGGAATGCTTGATCTATAAGTTTTTCGTTGTCAGGTATCGGGTATGTGTTTGACTATTGACCAGAGGTTACTGCCTCTCTCAAAGCGCCATCATCTCTTTAAGTCTAACGGATTGCCTTCTTGAAACCTCTACCTTGGTTCCATCTTTTAGTATGACTAATAAACCACCATTAAACCATGTTTCAACTTTATCAATCCACTTTAGGTTAACAATGTGTTTTCTGCTAGCCCTGAAAAAGTACTTCTCATTGAGTCTTTCGGTGAGTCCGTTCAGTGACTTTAGAATAAGTGGTCGTTGATCATCAAAATAGACACGCACATAATTGCCTTCGCTTTCGAAAAGACGCACCTTGCTCAGCTCAACAAACCAACACTTGTCTCCATCTTTTAAAAACACCTGATCTTTAATGCTTAGGGTCTCGGCTTCGTCTGAAACCCGTCTGCTTTCTCTGCGATCGTCAACGCGTTTACTTACTTTTAAAATACTGTCCCTCAGTCTATTTTCATCAACTGGTTTCATCAAATAATCAAGTGCATTCACCTCGAAGGCTTGTAAGGCATATTCGTCATACGCGGTAATAAAAATCACTTCAGGAGTTGGACCATTCAATTCATCCAAAAGTTCGAATCCAGTTTTTCCGGGCATCTGAATATCGAGCAAAAGGAGGTCTGGCTTTTCCTTTTCAATAATGTCCAAAGCCTCATCTACAACTCCACTTTCTGCAATCACCTCTATTTCTGAGAAGGATTCGAGCAGCCTTTTAATTTCTTGACGAGCCAAGCGCTCATCATCTACGATCATAGTCCGTATCATGCCTTTTTGTTTTTTAATGGTATATGTATGTGTGTTCTCACATAATTTTCTTCTGTGTTACCAATGGTAAGCCAAGCTTTGTTGCCATAGGATAAATCAAGCCTATACCGAGTATTCTCCAATCCTAATGAGCTTTCTGTAGCGGCATCAGGGGTGTACTTACCACTATTCAAAATATCAATCGATACATGGTCTTGACCACGATTGGTTATGACCTTGATTTTACCTCCTTCTGGGAGTTTGGCAATTCCATGTTTAATGCAGTTTTCAACTAAAGTTTGAAGCATCAGCGGTGGAACTTGTGCCGAAGTGGTCTCCTCTGAAATTATGAAATCTACCTGAAGGCGCTCTTCATAGCGCGCCTTTTCAATTTCTAAGTAATCGTTTACAATCTGCAATTCTTTTTCGAGCGTTATAAACTCCTGCTTTCCTGTTTGTAGAGAACTTCTAAGCACATTACTCAGTTGGGTTACGGCATTTTTCGCTTTGGTTGGATCCTCATCTATCAGCGCCCTGATCGTATTCATGGCATTGAAGATAAAATGAGGATTCATCTGATCGCGTAATCTGCGCAACTCGTATTCATTCCGAGCCGCTTCCAGCTTCAAGTTTTTTATCTCTTCTACTCGATAGCGCTGAAAGAATATATAAGCGAAGTAAATGAGGTTCCACATCAGGAAAAGCATGAGCCATGCGAAGAGGTTTTGGTCATTCCAGCGAAAAGCCAAATCCCAGCGAAAAACGGCATTGCCTATGGATAGATAAACAAAGTGAAATATTATTGACAGCCCAATGCAAGCCACCGCAACGCGCGGAATGAGTCTGGGCATGTCTAGATTTAGCCAACCTGCTTTGATTATTACATATCGATAAGCATGTGTGGTGACCAATCCAAGTGCAAAAACCAAATAAATGCCCCCAAGGCTTCTAATGTCAATTTCTTGGCCCGATAGCATGTAAACGCCAGTAGATAGGAGCACGTAAGCAGACCAGCCAACGATTTGGGCGATATAGTAATTACGCTTTGCAGACATTACATCAAATGTAGGCACGCTCGATTGGCATGTTTGAGAAGTTTACACCACTGGCTTCGAATGTGGAGCAGCGGTCGATACCTTTGTTCGCGTGAACTATTTGGCTCATTTCTACTTGGCAGACCCCGATGAGGCGCTGATGTTTGGAAATTACATTGGCGATGGCATTAAAGGGTCAAATCTCAATGTATATTCTGAACCAGTAAGGAGAGGGGTTCGTTTTCATCGTTTTATTGATTCATTCACAGATGATCACACTCAGGTAAAAGAGGCAAAAAAGCTGTTTTATCCTACTCAAGCAAAGTTTAGCGGGGTAGTTGTGGATGTATTATTTGACCACTTTCTCGCAATAAACTGGGCCGATTACTCTGATGAGGTTCTGTCTGACTTTGCTATGCGTTGTTACAATACTGTTGAGAATTTTGATGCACCTATGCCTGAGCGGTCTTCGCGGTTTTACTACTACATGAGAAGGGAAAACATACTCCATAGCTATCAAAATGCTTCCGATGTGACTCGAGTGTTTCGTGGAATGGACTCACGTACTCGATTTGAAAGTAACATGAGTGAGTCAATCAACGATATGCAAGGAAATGAACAAAAGGTCGAAAACTTGTTTCATTCTTTTTTCCCAGAATTAATCGAAGCGTGTCAACAATGGAAGCAGGAGAATTAGAAATGTATGTGGTGATTTCTGGCGATGGTTCGAATACCATCAAAGTCCCAGCATTGAAAGAACATTACCATTCCCATAAAGGTGCGATAAATGAGAGCAAGCATGTATTTATAAAAATGGGATTGGAAGGTGTAACGGTCAAAGACGAACTAAACATTTTAGAAGTAGGCTTTGGCACTGGCTTGAATGCGTTACTGACTGCCTTAAATGGTATCGACTGTAAGTTAAACTACGTGGCGTTAGAACCATACCCATTGGATACCTCCATTTTAAATCAACTGAATTACGTTGATGAATTAAATGCCACGCAAGCATCAGACATTTATCAGGCAATGCATACGGGTGCCTGGAACACTTGGATTGATTTGAGTGCTAATATGCGCTTAGTGAAGCGGCAAGATCGAATCGAAGAATATGATGGATCTGAAAAATTCGATTTGGTCTATTACGATGCCTTTGCACCGCATGCTCAACCGGAGTTATGGGAGCCGCAGATTTGGCAGATACTTTTTAATCAAATGAATTTTGGAGGCGTATTGGTTACATACTGCGCCAAAGGTCAGGTGAGACGAGATATGCAAGCTGCTGGTTTCAGTGTTGAGCGATTACCAGGCCCGCCAGGAAAACGTGAAATGTTGCGCGCATCAAAGCCAATATCATGAATGGAGGCCCATTCAATATACGTGTTTACGGTATACTCATAGACCAAGATACACTGCTGGTAAGCGATGAGCGTTATGGTGGTTTAGAATTCACAAAATTTCGGGGTGGTGGATTAGAAGCCGGAGAGGGAACAATGACTGTCTCATCCGGGAGTTTCAAGAGGAACTGAACACCCCAATTGAGGTTATCGATCACTTTTATACCACTCATTTCTATCAACCTTCGGCTTTTGATCAAAATCAGCAGTTGATGAGTATTTATTACAAGGTGCAAGGTGAGGGAGCGCTCCAATCGCGCATTTTTGGCGAACCACTTCAATTTGAGGATTCGAAAACCGAGAAAATTGATCAACATCGTTGGGTTGCGTTAGATCAGCTTAAACCAGAGATGTTTAAGTGGCCTGTCGATAAATATGTTTGTCAAATGATCTTAGATCAACTGAGCGCGCTCAAAATGCCTTAAATCATACATTCGCTCCAATGGCCAAGGATTCATTTTTTAGTATAACCGAAATTTTCAAAGACCGAAAGAAACTCAGTATTTTCTTGGTCTGTGTCGGATTGGCATTGGTCTCATGGTTGATGCTTAGTTTAAACAAGAGTTTTAGCACTACTGTGCTGATACCAATCAATTACGTGAATTTTCCTCAGAGTAAGGTTTTATTGAATCATGTTCCTGATCAATTGGCTGTGAGTCTTACAGGTACTGGATATGACTTGCTTCAACATGATGATGAATTGATCAAGGATACCATGACGATTAATTTGGATAATCTCAAGATGAGTGTTTATGGAGATTATGAGCGAGGTTATCTGGACCCTGCGCTACTGAGCAGTCAACTACAGAAACGTCTAAAAGGTCCCATTGGTATTAATCGAGTGTTATCTGATAGTATCGAGTTTCTGTTTGATCTAAAAGTATCACGAACACTACCAGTAAAGCCAAAGGTTACCTACAGCATACAACAGGGATATACACTGCTCGATTCAGTTTCAACAAGTCCAGCGGAGGTAGAGGTGTTTGGTCCATTGTCAATTCTTGATACCATGTCCTTTGTTTCAACCAGGCAATCCGATGCAGGGGAGTTAAACAAGTCGAAAGTGGTGAAGTCACAGGTTGATTTAGAAAAGTTGGGCGACAATGCGAGGGTTTTTCCTGATTCTGTATTGGTAAGCATTGATATAGATCAATTGACTGAAAAGAAGTTTATGCTCGAGTTAACGCATTTGAATGTGCCGGATTCGCTTAAGCTTTTAACATTTCCAAACGCCATTGAAGTCACTGTACAAGTTCCTTTATCAAGATTTGATGGAATTGAGCAATCGGATTTTCAACTTCAAGTCGATTACCAAAAGCGGAAAGTGGACTATCCAATTCTACCCGTTGAGCTGGAACGGTGGCCGAGTTTGGCTCAAGAGGTTAGCGTAAGTCCCAAGCAAGTAGAAATAGTGGTGTCAAAACAATAGGAGGAATGTTGAAAGTGGGTTTGACTGGCGGTATTGGTTCGGGGAAAACTACGGTATGTAAGGTATTCCGAAGTTTGGGAATTCATGTTTACGATGCGGATAGTCAAGCCAAACAGCTTATGAATTTCGACCCGCTTGTGAAGTCTCAGTTGATGGCAACCTTTGGTGAAGATGTATTTCAAGGCGATCAATTAAACAGAACTATGCTCGCCAAGTTGGTTTTTAATGATGAACAAAAACTTGCTGCGCTGAATGCCATTGTTCATCCGGCAGTTGGTCGAGATTTTGAAAGTTGGCTGAATGGATATCGAGCTGAAAAGTACATCATCAAGGAAGCGGCAATTATGTTTGAGTCAGGATCGCATAAATCATGCGATGTGATCATTGGTGTGGTTGCAGACAATGAAACTCGAATTGAAAGGGTCATGAGCCGTGGTGGTCAAACTCGTGAAGAAGTTATATCAAGAATGAATAACCAGATGGATCAGGACGAATTACAAGCGAGGGTAGATTATGTGATCGACAACAATGGCCAAATGGCATTGATTCCGCAGGTATTGCACTTGCATGACATCTTTTTAAGCGAACAATGATTGCATTAGTTAGTTATACAATGAAATTGGTAATCTTTGACTATGTTTTTTCAACGAATCGCTAAATACTTAAATCCGCTCACGCTTTTTCAAAAAGGCGATAAGAACTTTAACTTAAGAGTGATGCACGGTATCAACCGCATCAGCATTTTCATGTTTCTATTCTGCGCGGTGGTTTTAATTTACAGATACTTTTTCCGCTAAACCGCATCAAGTGCTGAACCTATGTCGGTAATTAAGTCTTCATAGTGTTCCACACCAATTGATAGTCGAACCAGGCTATCTGAAATACCATAAAGTGCCTTATCCTCAGGAGTCACGTCTGAGTGGGTCATGGTCGATGGATGTTCGGCTAAGCTCTCCGTACTTCCAAGGCTAACCGCGAGTTTTATCAATTTTAAGGAATTGAGAAAACGAAAACACTCTTTTTCACCACCATCAATATCGAATGAAATCATAGCCCCGGCAGACTTGAGTTGACGCTGATATACCGCAAAATTCTGGGGATTATCCTTTTCGGTTAAAAATCCCAGATAGTGCACTTTTTTAACTTTAGGATGCGCCTGTAAATAGTTGGCGATTTGCTCGGCATTATGGGCCTGTTCATTCATGCGAACTTTGAGTGTTTCGAGGCTTCGCATTAGCAACCAACCTGTCCAAGGCCCAGCCATATTACCCAAGAAGGTGCGTAGGGTTTTAACCCGAGTCATAAGTTCTGCAGAACCCAATACAGCTCCAGCAATCACATCACTATGACCTCCGATATACTTAGTAGCAGAATAGACCACCAAGTCAGCCCCGTGCGCGAGCGGATGTTGCCAAATTGGACCCATATATGTATTGTCAACCGCCAGCAATACGCGCTGGTCATCTTTACTGAAACGATCAGCCACCTTTCGGCAAGCCTCAATATCAACCAATTGGTTGGTGGGATTTGCAGGGGTCTCGATATAGATCATTTTCACCTTGTCTTGAGCACCGTGTTTTTCAATGATGTCATTGATTTTGTTTTCTGGCTCATGTGCATTGAAAGCGATGGCCTCAATACCAAATCGACACAATACGTTTTTGATGAAATGGTAAGAACCTCCATACAACGGATTGCTGTAAAGCACACAGTCTCCGGGTGAGAGAAACTCAAGCATAATGGTGCTTATTGCGCTCATGCCGCTTTCAAATACGGCACAGTCATCCGCTCCATCCCAAAGACAGAGGCGGTTTTCGAGTATTTCTAGGTCAGGATTATTCAAACGGCTGTAGATCAGTCCCATTTCTTCTGTAGGTCCTTTTTCTCTCAGACCATAGGCGATTTCAAAGAAACCCTTACCCTCTTCGGCAGAATCAAATACAAAGGTTGAGGTTTGAAATATGGGACATTTAATGGCGCCCTCACTTAATTTGGGATCGTATCCATGAGACATCATCAAGCTCTCTGGATGCTTAAACTTTTGATTTTTCATTTATCCAATGATACATCAAATAGGTAAATCTTATGCGAGTAATCAGGAGTTTAGTGGTGGTGTTTTAACCCCAGGGTTTAACCGCGATGCAATAGATGATTTTGGTATATAAGGAGCACTCGATGTGCTGACCGTCTAATCTAGCTCTGGCGCTAGGAATTTTCCCGTATAACTTGTTGTGTGTTTGATTACTTGCCTTGGACTTCCTGTGACCACTACATTTCCTCCATCGCGCCCACCTTCAGGTCCAATATCTATAATGTGATCAGCCACCTTTATTATGTCTAAGTTATGCTCAATAATGAGTACCGTATTTCCTTGATTTACCAGGCGGTTTAGCACTTCGAGCAGCATTCTGATGTCTTCAAAATGAAGACCAGTGGTTGGTTCATCCAATATGTACAACGTACGGCCAGTACTTTTTCTAGCCAACTCTGTAGAGAGCTTAACTCGCTGTGCTTCACCACCACTCAGTGTTGTGGAAGGTTGCCCAAGTTTTACATACCCCAAACCCACTTCTTGGAGGGTTTTTACTTTGGAGTGAATAGATGGAATGTTTTCAAAGAAAGATACGGCCTTGTCAACCGTCATCTCCAACACATCGTTAATCGAGTTGCCCTTATATCG
>Ga0181593_10003053_pt1 | contig 15423 bp, 15 predicted proteins | sample 071ome_19_FD_133756 | JGI IMG/M metagenome (GOLD analysis project Ga0181593, IMG submission 133756) | Coastal salt marsh microbial communities from the Groves Creek Marsh, Skidaway Island, Georgia - 071413AT metaG (megahit assembly) | ecosystem: Environmental > Aquatic > Marine > Intertidal...
ATCGCCGGCATGAAGGAGTTGGGCGTAGCTGGCAAGACGCCCCAAGGTCTCTTGAATCTTTTCGTAACGCGCGATGGCTTCGGCAAAACCGTCTGGCGAAAGGGTTGCGACCTTGCCTCGATTGCCTTCCTCAAACGCCTTGGCGGCGGCGGCGGCGGTGCTTAGATCATCTTCGATCGCCGCAGCGTCCGGGCCGGCATAGAGATCGCTGAGGTCCCACTTAGGTAAGGCATAGCTCGGGTCTTTTTCGGTCAAACCAACCCGCCTAGCCTAAAAGAAAGTGCCCGTGGGCCGCGGCGATCGGCCTTTCCGGATCGTCTTGCCATGCCTCGGCGCGAACGTTGGCAACGCGGCGACCCTGTTTGGTGATTCGTCCTCGGGCGAAAGTATCTTTGGCCCAACCGCTGCGTAGGTAGTCGATCGACGTATTGACCGTACGCGGCAGTGTCGGGGCGTCGAGAGACCAAATGAGTTGGAGAAGCGCCACGCTCTCCAACAGCCCGCCGATAACGCCACCGTGGATCGCCGGAAGGGTCGGGTTTCCAACGAGCTTGTCTTGAAAGGGAAGATGGCAGATGAGAACGCCGCCGGGCTCTTCCTCCACGGTGACCCCAAGAAACTCGAGATAGGGAATGGCGCGCACCACGTCTTGTGGCGCGCTGCGATTCTTGGCGTCGCGGAGTTGGTCGATTTGGCGTTGTTCCATCACGCTACAATGAACTCGATTCGAGCATGAACGTGGCCAGACTGCTGGCGATTTCCCGGTAGGTATCCTGAAAGGCGCGCCCACGAACGAAAGCGACGTTTTTGCTGAGCCGGTAACAATCGGCTTCCGCGAAAACGTCGGCGTTTGGCATCGCCGGTCTCAAATAGTCGATCCGCAAGTCCAGCGTAGCGATTTGCATGACGCGCGGTATGACGGAAAAGACCGCGGTCCCGGAGGCTGAATCCAGCAACGTGGTAATGACGCCACCATGCAAGATGCCGGTCGAGGTGTCGCCGACCAAGTGGTTCTGCCATGGCGCCGATAACCGGCACCGTCCACGCTCCAATTTTTCGATCGACGCCGAGATCGCCTTGAGAAACGGAATCTCGGCGGCGAATTGGCTGATGATATCCAGCGCGATCGCCGGTTCGCTGGGGACTGCTTGGCCGCCATCAACCATGATAGGCGCGGTACCACTCCACGAATTTCGGTACTCCTTCGGACATCGGCACGGTGGGCTCGAAGCCGAGATCGCGCCGACTCGCCTCGATATCCGCAAAAGTCGATTTCACATCACCCGGCTGCATGGGTTCCAGAATCTTTTCGGCTTTCTTGCCCAGTGCGGTCTCGAGCGTTTCGATCAAATCAAGCAATTGCTCTGGCCTGTTGTTGCCGAGATTGTAGACCCGGTGCGGCGCGTCGCCGTCATCGACGGGCGGGCGGTCGAGCGCCGCCACTACGCCAGAGACGATGTCGTCGATAAACGTAAAGTCTCGCGACATGTCTCCATTATTAAACACGCGTATGGGTTCGTCGTTGACGATCGCACGGGTGAAAAGATAGAGCGCCATATCCGGCCGACCCCAGGGGCCGTAAACCGTAAAGAAACGCAGGCCTATTTGAGGTATCCGGTAGAGGTGGCTGTAGGAGTAGCTTAAGGCTTCATCAGCGCGCTTCGTCGCCGCGTAGAGCGAGATCGGCTGATCGACGCGATCATCGACGGAGAACGGCAACTTGGTGTTCCCGCCGTAAACCGAACTCGAACTCGCATAAACAAGATTCTTCAAATCGGTTAGCGACCGCGCATACTCCAGCACCCGCATGTGTCCGATGAGATTGGATTCGACGTAGGCGAAGGGGTGGTCGATCGAATAGCGAACACCCGCTTGTGCCGCTAAATGCACGATCCCCACGACATCGTAGCGCTGCAACGCGTCAAAGCATTCATGGTGCGCGATATCGGCACGGTGAAAAGTGAAAGCTTTCTCGCCGGATAACTGGGCAAGTCGCGCCTCTTTCAAGGCCGGATCGTAGTAGTCATTGACCGAATCGACGCCGATCACCTGCTCGCCCCGCGCGAGCAGCCTTTGACAGACGTGGAAGCCTATAAACCCAGCCGCACCGGTAACGACAATTGCCATACCAAACTTCTTGTACTCATTGAGGCGCGCACCTTAGCGCCGCCGTTCCGCGAAATCACGTGACCGTGCGGGCCTTGTCACCTGCGCCCCGGTACAATCTGAAGATGGACAACCTATTGCAAGAACAGTCAATAGTCCTTACCTAAATTGGGTGGAAGCGGATTCGATGACGGTCGCACCAACCCTCGACGACAAATACACGGTTGAATCTGGCCGGGTCTATTTGACCGGCACTCAAGCGCTCATCCGCCTGCCCATGATGCAGCGCCAACGCGACCTACGCGCCAATCTCAACACCGCGGGCTTCATTTCCGGCTATCGAGGATCGCCGCTGGGCGTTTACGACCTCAATCTGTGGCGTGCCAAGAAGCACCTCGACGCGCATCACATCCACTTCCAGCCCGGGATCAACGAGGAACTTGCCGCCACCGCCGTGTGGGGAACGCAGCAGACCAACTTGTTCGAGGGTGCACTCTACGACGGGGTATTCGCGATCTGGTACGGCAAGGGCCCTGGCTTGGACCGCGCGCTTGACGCGATCAAGCACGGCACATCTGCCGGCACTGCGCCGAACGGGGGTGTCTTGGTGCTTGCCGGCGACGACCACGGGGCCGTTTCCTCGACACTTGCACACCAAAGCGACCACGGCCTCGTCGCCGCGATGTTGCCGGTCATCAATCCGGCAAGCGTTCAGGACTACATCGACTTTGGATTGCTGGGTTGGGCGATGTCGCGTTACGCCGGGACCTGGGTCGGTTTTACCGCCGTTGGCGATACCGTCGAAAGCTCGGCGAGCGTTCTGGTGGACCCGCACCGCCTCGACATCAAGACCCCGACCGACTTCGACATGCCGCCAGGGGGCCTCAACATTCGGTGGCCGGACACGCCTCTTGAACAAGAGGCGCGTCTCCACGACTACAAGCGCTACGCGATCAAGGCATTCGCCCGGGCCAATAGTTTCGATCGGATCGTAATCGACTCGCCGCAGCCAAGACTGGGAATCATCACGACCGGCAAGGCCTATCTCGATGTCCGGCAGGCGCTAGAAAGCCTGGGCGTCGATGACAGGCAAGCCGCCGCGCTCGGCATTCGCGTTTTCAAGATTGGGATGAGTTGGCCTCTCGATGGCGACGGACTTAGAGCTTTTGCGCGTGGTCTTGAGGAAATCCTTGTCGTCGAGGAAAAGCGCCCGCTTCTGGAAGATCAAGTTAAAGCACAGCTTTACGATCTTCCCGGGGCACAGCGTCCACGCGTGATTGGCAAATTCGATGAAGAGGGGCGCCGGGTGCTTTGCACCGCCGGCATTCTGACGCCGAGCGAGGTCGCCACTCTGATCGGCAATCGGATCCTTCGGATGACCAGAAGTGGGCCGATCCGCGACCGCTTGGATTATCTTGCTGCGCGTGGCGAACAACGGCGCAATCAGGTGCCGGTGAACATTCGATCGCCGTATTTTTGTTCGGGCTGCCCGCACAATCGATCTACCAAAATTCCCTCGGGAAGCCGAGCCCTCGCCGGGATCGGGTGTCACTACATGGCGATGTCGATGGACCGTCAAACCGCAACGTTCAGCCAAATGGGTGGCGAGGGTGCCGCCTGGGTCGGACAGGCGCCGTTTACGCGGACCGAACATGTGTTCGCCAATATCGGGGACGGCACTTTTGTTCACTCCGGAAGCTTGGCCATTCGGCAAGCCGTCGCCGCCGGGGTGAACATCACATACAAGATTCTCTACAACGACGCCGTTGCGATGACCGGTGGCCAGGCACCGGATGGAAGCCCCAGCGTCGAACGCATGGCGCGCCTGGTGTCCGCGGAAGGCGTCGAGCGCATTGCCGTGGTATCCGACGAGCCGGAGAAATACGCGAGCCCGGCCGCTTTCCCCCACGGCACCACGATTCATCACCGAGATCACCTCGACCCGATACAGCGCGAGTTGCGCGCGGTGCCGGGCGTCAGCGTGATGATCTACGATCAAACCTGCGCGGCCGAGAAACGCCGGCGACGCAAACGCGGCACGTTCCCCGACCCTGCCAAGCGGGTCTTCATCAACGAATTGGTCTGCGAAGGCTGCGGCGACTGCTCGGTGCAATCCAACTGCCTTTCTGTCGTGCCGGTAGAAACCGAGTTCGGTCGTAAGCGGGCGATCGATCAATCATCGTGCAACAAAGACTTCTCGTGTCTCGACGGATTTTGCCCAAGTTTCGTGACGATCCATGGCGGCACCCTACGCCAAGACGAACGCGCTTTACCGGAACTTGAACGGGTCTCATCGCTTGCCCCACCGACTCCATCGGTTCTTGAGAAACCTGCGGGCATTGTGATCACCGGTGTGGGCGGGACGGGTGTTATCACGATTGGCGCCCTGATCGGCATGGCGGCCCACCTCGACGGCAAGGGCGTCACCGTCATCGATCAAACCGGGCTAGCGCAAAAGGGCGGTGCAGTGACGAGCCACGTTCGCATCGCCGAACGCCCGGAAGACCTAAACGCGGTTCGGATCGATGTCGGCGCCGCTGACCTTATTCTCGGTGTCGACCTCGTCGTTGCCGCGAGCCCGGACGTTATCGCAACCATCGAAAACGGCCGCACTCGCGCGCTGATCAATAGCCACGAAACACCGACCGCCGATTTTACCCTGGACCGCGATTTCGATTTGCAGGCGGATCGGTTGCGGGCCGAAATCACCCTCGCCGCCAGCGATTCCCATACCCAATTCATCGATGCGACGGCCATTGGAACACGGTTCTTTGGCGATTCTATCACGACGAACATGTTCCTCTTGGGTCTTGCCTTCCAACGCGGCGACATCCCGGTTTCGTTGCAGTCATTGATCCGCGCCATCGAACTCAACGGCGTTTCGGTCGACACCAACAAACGCGCCTTCGCGCTCGGCCGACTGACCGCCGCAGACCCTGGCGTGGTGGCCCTGGACCGCCACGCCGAAGCGCCGCCACTTGCGGAAACGGCCCACTCCATTGTCGAAAGGCGCGCGGATTTCCTGACCGCCTACCAAGATCATGCGTACGCCGAACGCTACCGACTGGTCGTCAGACGGGCCCAAGCGGCAGAGGCGGAAAAGATGCCTGGAGAAACCGGCTTCGCCACGGCGGTTGCCAAGGGTCTTTTCAAACTGATGGCATACAAGGATGAATACGAGGTCGCGCGCCTGTTCAGCACCGCCGAATTTCGGCGTGCTCTCGATCAGCAGTTCGTCGGGCCTTATCGGGTAAACCTGCATCTGGCCCCACCGCTTCTTGCACGTCCCGACGAAACGACCGGTCGACCCAAGAAATTGACGTTCGGGCCGTGGCTCTTCAAGAGTCTCCGTATATTGGCGGCGCTAAAACGCCTGCGCGGCACGCCTTTCGATCCGTTCGGGTACCAGAAAGAGCGGCGGCGCGAGCGCCAGTTGATCCACGACTACGAGAACATGATTGGTCTGTTGGCGACGAAGCTTTCTCCTAGAACCCATGCCACCGCCATCGCACTTGCCGAACTACCCAATGACATCCGCGGCTTCGGACCGATCAAGAGCGAGAGCATTGATGCGGCATACCAGCGACGCGACGTGCTCTTGTCCGCATTGAACGATCTCCCGGGACGACCACAAGCAGCAGAGTAGCTGCACACCCAACATCGCGAGGAAAGATGACGAACAAAAGCTGCATCGTATTGGGTCTCGGCCCGAGTACCGGCGCCTCGGTCGCCCGGCGGTTTGCCAGGGCCGGCTATGCCATCGCGGTCGGTGCGCGAAGCGCAGATCACCTGGACCCATTGGTCGACGAAATCAAACAGGCTGGCGGCAAGGCCATCGCGATACCGACCGACGCCACGGACGAGGCGGCCGTCGTAAATTTGGTCGAGAAGACGGTGACCGACCTCGGGCCGTTGGGGGTTGCGGTCTACAACGCCAGCGGGCGTGTCAAAGGAAGCATTCTCGACCTCAAGACCGATGACGTCATGAACGCATGGAAGGTCTCGTGCCTTGGCGGATTCCTCCTCGGTCGCGAGGCCGCCAAACGCATGGTGCCGCAGGGCGAGGGGACCATTCTCTTTACCGGCGCGACGTCGGGCATGCGGGGCAGCTCTGGTTTTGCCGGATTTGCAATCGGCAAATTCGGGCTACGGGCCCTGGCGCAGAGCATGGCCCGAGAACTTGGCCCGAAAGGGATTCACGTCGCCTACGCTAATATAGACGGCCAGATTCACACGCCGAAGCAGGCACACCTTGCGGCGGAACGCGCACCCGATGCGATGTTGGATCCCGACGCGATCGCAGAAAGCTATTTCCAGTTACACAGCCAGCACCGCAGCGCCTGGACCCAAGAATTGGACCTGCGCCCGTGGGTGGAGAAGTTTTAGGCGGTCGCCCGCTAGGTATCCCCGCCTTGATCGCGTCGTCCACTTAGGAAAACGAGAAACATAAGGCCACCGCCAACAAGAAAGGTCACCGCGATGCCGACGATCATCGCGATGATCCCGGCTAGGCTTACGTCAACGTCGTCGACGCGGGTCGTGTAGAGAACCGCCAATACAATGGCCGCGACCATCGCAACGCCTACGCAAAGAAAGAAGACGAAGAGACGCACGGCTGCGTCTACGCCATCCCGAGCGCCGACTTGTAGGTATCGAGAAGCGCTTCTTGCTCTTGGAGCTCGTTCGTATCCAGCTTTCGCAGCCGCACGATCTGCCGAACGGTCTTGGGGTCGAAACCGGTTGCCTTGAGCTCTGCATAGACCTCGCGGACGTCCGACGATAGCGCCGCTTTTTCTTCCTCTAACCGCTCGATGCGTTCCACGAACGAGCGCAATTGGTCGGCTGCAACTGTTGAATCTGACATTCTTTACGTTCTCTCTTGCTCATGCTTCTAGGGTGTCGTTAAGAGCCCGACGCTTCCTCGGCGGCCTTATGGGCTTCGAATTTTGCGAGTTGCTCAGGCGTCGCTTCGGTTTGGTGTTTGGCCTTCCACTCGCTGTAGGGCATGCCGTAGACGATCTCGCGCGCACCGTCATAGTCGATCGACGTACCCTGCTCTTCCGCCGCAGCGACATACCATTTGGCCAGGCAATTCCGGCAAAAATCTGCGAGGCCCATCAGCTCGATGTTCTGCACCTCAGGATGATCGCGCAGGTGTTGAAGTAACCGACGGAATGCGGCGGCCTCGATCTCAGTTGCTTTGTCCGTGCTTGCCATCTGGCTTCTCCTTCCTAAACGATTTCATCTAGGCGCGACGGCTGTTCGTTCGATCAGCATGTCGACGACGGCGTTCAGCGCTTTGTCGTCGTCCGCACCGTTGTCCTTGGCGGTCCGAAAGGCCTCGATTTGCCATGTCGCACTGGTGCCACGCTCGACGATCGCGCGGGCATGGGCAATTTCCTTGGCACATCCCAATCGATCGGCGTCTTCCGCCACGAGGTCCAGGATTTCGTTCAACAAATCGATATAGGGAACGATCGCGCCTTTGCCCAGATCCACTAGCCCTTTGGTGATGCCGTAGCGCTGCGCCAACCATCTGTTTTCGTTGACCAAGCTAACGGGGTAGACGCGCCAGCGTTGGTTATCCTTCCGGAGTCGGACCAACATGCTGATGAGGCACTGGAACAGCGCGGCAATGGCCACTGCATCGTCCAAAGACGTGCACACGTCCGTCGATCGCATTTCCAAGGTTGGGAAGCGCGCACTGGGTCTCAAATCCCACCAGATGCGCGTGGCATCTTCGACGACGCCGGCCCCGACCATGGCTTCGACCAATCGGCGGTATTCGCTATAGCTCGAAAACTGCTCGGGCAACCCGGTTCGCGGCAAACCATCGAAGACGCTGGTGCGGTAGGACATCAGGCCCGTTTCCTCACCTTGCCAGAACGGCGAGGACGTACTGAGCGCCAAGAGGTGCGGCAGGAAATAGGCCGCTTGGTTCATCAGATCGATTCGCAGGTCGTCGTCATCGATGCCGATATGAACGTGCATCCCGCAAATGAGGAGACGCCGCGCCACGGCTTGGAGATCCCGGGCAAGGGCGTTGTAGCGATCTTTGTCGACATGCTCTTGTTCGCCCCACAGAGCAAAAGGATGCGAACCTGCCGCGACCGGCGCTAGACCGAATTGCGAGGCAGCTTCCGCAATCGCCTGGCGCAGACCCGTCAACTCATCGCGCGCCGACGCAATCGTCTGGTGTACGCCGGTCTCAACCTCGACTTGCGCCTTCAGAAACTCCGGTGCGACACGACCGGCAATGCGTTTTTCGAGAATCGCCATCATTTCAGGCGGCGGATCGGTCGCAAGATTGCGCGTCTCAGTATCGACAAGCAGATACTCTTCTTCGATCCCGATCGTCAGTGGCGGATCTTTGATCATCGAAAGAACTGCAAACGGAAAAGGGATTCGTCGCTCAGAATAGCGGCCAAGGCGGAGGTCAAGATTTCGGTCCAGCGCGCGACGCCTTCAGCTGTTGTTAGCAGATCTTGCCGCACCTCCACCATGACGTGGGGCCGGCCCGCCGACGTGCCATATGCTTCAATCCCATAACCAGGCGGGTGCGCCGCCGAATAGGGTTCGTTATCGCCAACACAAATGCCGCCCACCTGCCTGAGGGCGGCGAGCAGCGGTCGGGCCATGCGATCGTCGCTGCCGTACAGCACGCCAATGTCCCATGGCCGCGGCGCACCGGCCATTGTCGGCGTGAAGGTGTGGACCGCGAGATAGGCAACCAAGCCTTTCTTGTGCTCGGATAGGTGTAGCGCCTTTTCCACCTCGTGGTGATAGGGCCAAAAGGACAGCGCCGCGCGCATATTTGCTTCGTCGGGTGTCACGTTTTGATTGCCCGGGATTTCCACACCGTCGCTGACTCGCAAAATCGAATCCGCGCTCCCAAGCTTGCGGTTAGGGTCGATCAAGAGCCGGGATTGCGTTGCCAAGACCGCCGGCGCATCGAGCTGGGCTGCAAGCCCACGGGTAAGTTCGGCGCCCCCGATATCCCATGCTATATGCTCATCCAACCTATCGGGCGAGAGACCCAGGCTGTCGAAGGCAGCGGGGACCTGATTCCCGGCGTGATCACACGTCAACACCGCCCGCGCGGCACCACCGGGATTGACCACTTCGAATGCGGCTGCGGTTGCGCTTGCGGAAACCTGATCCATCGCGCAGTTATACCGGGGCGGTTGCTGTTGATCGACCATGTTTGGGGCGCGAGCCGGGAATGAACAACGATTTGGCGTCGATACGCCCCGGGCTGGGGCTGGCGGCTCTTCTAGTCGGGGCGATGGCGATCGCCTTTGCCCCGATCTTCGTCAAGATCAGTGAAGTCGGCCCCGCGGCCACCGCGTTCCACCGGATGCTGCTCTCCCTTCCCTTCTTCGTCGGCGCTTTCTTGGTGTGGCCCAGTGGCGGCAAGCGATCGAACGAGCGCGCTAAAACCACCCGAACCTATGTCCTGCTAGGTCTTGCGGGAGCCTTTTTTGCCGGTGACCTAGCGGTCTGGCATTGGTCGATCCGGCTGACGACGGTCGCTAACGCCACGTTGTTTGCCAACGCGGCGCCGATCTTCGTTGCGCTAGCGGCATGGGGCCTTCTTGGAGAGACATTCGGACGACGCTTCATCATCGGCCTCGTCGTGGCCATCGTCGGGACGGCTTTGGTCGTGGGCGCAAGCTTCGGCGGGCATGGAAGTGTGTTGGGTGACGCCCTCGGACTACTGACCGCCGTCTTTTACGCCGGGTATCTCATTTGTGTGAAGATGCTGCGCCGGTCAGTCGGCACCCTCGACATCATGATGTGGTCCGGCTTGGTGGCAACGCCCATCCTTCTCGTCGTCGCCCTCGCCTCGGGCGAGTCCTTGATTGCCACGACGCTGGCCGGTTGGCTCATCCTCGTTGGCCTTGCGGTCGTCTCCCATACGGTTGGTCAGAGCCTGATCGCGTTTGCACTCGCGCACCTTGCGGCGTCGTTTTCGTCGCTAACGCTGTTGGTGCAGCCCGTGGCAGCGACGCTGCTTGCCTGGTTGCTTTTGAACGAGGGATTACGCGCGCAGCAAGCGATCGGCGGCATTGCGGTATTGGCCGGAATCCTCCTTGCCCGCGAGCGGTGGGAGCGCGCCGGAGCAACGCCATGAGCAACCGGCTGACACACACGCCACTGCCCTGGTTGATTTGGGGCCTGGCCGCCGCGTTCTACGGCTACGCCTATTTTCAACGTGTGGCGCCGAGCGTCATGACCAGCGAATTGATGCGGGCCTTCGATGCCAACGCCGCGGGCTTGGGCAACCTCTCGGCTTACTACTTCTATCCCTACGCGCTGCTACAGATACCGATCGGGATGATGATCGACCGTTTTGGCGTCCGGCGCGTCCTTCTGGCATCGGGCGCACTGTGCGCCGTCGGCAGTCTCTTGTTCGCGCTCGCACCCACCCTGGGCCTCGCGGCAACGGGTCGCCTTTTGGTCGGCGCCGGGGCGGGCGTGGCTTGGGTCGGCACCCTCGCGCTTGCGGTCATGTGGCTGCCGGCCAACCGCTTTGCGGCCGTGACCGGTCTTTCCCTCCTTATCGGTCTCGTCGGCGCCGTACTCGGGCAGGCGCCATTGGCCGCCCTTATCGACGCGGCAGGGTGGCGCTCTGCAATGCTCTGGTCGGGCCTTCTGATGGCGCTGATCGTGGTGTTGATGGTGCCGTTCGTCCGGGACAAACCCATGCATAGCGAACCGCGAACTGCAGACTCGGTGCTGCGCGGGCTCGTCTCAGTATTGCGCAGCGCCCAAACCTGGAAGGTCGCACTCTTTACCGGATCCTTGGTGACGCCGATGGCCGCCTTTGCGGGACTGTTCGGCGTTCCGTTTGTCCAAGAGGTCTATGGCGTGAGCAAGACCACCGCTGGGGCGACGATTTCGCTGGTGCTGGTCGGTTGGGGTCTGGGAGGCCCGGTCGCCGGTTGGTTGTCAGACCGAATCCAGCGCCGCAAGCCGGTCATGGCGATCGGTGCTGGACTGTTGGCCATTACATGGCTTGTGACTCTGATGTTGCCGGTTCCCCTTCTGGGACTGCAGGTCCTGCTCTTCATCCAAGGCATTGCGAGCGGTGCGGTCATCATCAACTTCGCGGTGACGAAGGAAAGCAATTCGCCGACCGCAACCGGCGTCGCGATGGGGCTGATCAACATGGCGGGCATGGCCGCGTCGGCGGCTTCGCTTCCGCTTGTTGGTTGGCTATTGGACTTGGGGTGGGACGGGACTCTCGTCGAGGGTGCGCGGATTTACGGCGAGACCGCCTATCGACAGGCTTTCATGATTTTTCCGGTGCTCATGGTCCTCGGGTTCCTCGCAGCGCTTTCGCTCAGAGAAACTAGATGTCGACCGCTTGAGATCAACTCCGAGCAGCCAGCATCTCGCGCGCAATAATGAGGCGGCGAATTTCTTTGGTGCCTCCTCCGATCTCCTGAATTTTCGCGGACCGGTAAAGCTGGTTCACCTCGGTCTCGCGCATGAAACCGTTGCCGCCATGGATTTGCACGGCTTCGTCGCAAATCCGCATGCAGGCTTCGCCCGCATACATGAAGGCCGCCGCCGAGAGTTTGTGAATCTCGCCCCGGCCACCCTCGCCCGCCCCGACTGAATTGGCCATCGCCAGCGCGCGATAGACCAGCCCGCGCATCGTTTCGAGCGCGACATACATCTCGGCAAGCTTTGATTGAACCATTTGGAAATTGCCGATCGGTTGCCCGAACTGCTGGCGCGAGCCCGCGTACTCCACTGATAGGTCGACGGCGCGTTCCGACATGCCTAGAACCATCATCGAGCAGAATGCCCGTTCGATATCCAGGCCCGACATCATGACGGCGATCCCCTGGTTTTCCTCGCCGACCAAATTCTCTACCGGGACCCGACAGTCGTCGAAATAGAGCGCACCGGTCGGACTCGCCCGGATGCCCATTTTGTCGAACGGCGGGCTAGACGAAAACCCATCGAAGGCACGCTCCACGATAAAGGCCGAGATACCCTTTTTTCCCAATTCCGGCGCGGTCTTGGCGTAGACCAGCGCGATGTCGGCAATCGGTCCGTTGGTGATGAACGTCTTGCTGCCGTTCAGAACGTAGGCGTCCCCGTCGCGCACGGCCGTGGTCGCCATGCCGCCCAATGCATCCGAGCCTGCGTTCGGTTCGGTCATGCCGATCGCGCCAACCATCGAGCCATCGGTCAAACCGGGCAGATATTTGCGGCGCTGAAACTCGTTGCCGTTTTGGTAGAGGTTGTTGACGCACAAATTGTCGTGGCTTTGCCACGACGTGGACACCGACGGATCAACGCGACCGATGGCTTGACCGACCAACCCGGCCGAAAAGAGATCTAGCCCCGCCCCGCCATATTGCGTCGGGACGCTCGCCCCCAACACACCCATTTCGGCCAGCTGAGCAAAACCGTCTTCGGGCCATCGTCCCTCGAGGTCCCGCTGCATGACATCCGATCCAAACCGGGCCCGTGCGTTTCGGGTGATCTCATCGAGCAATTGTCGATGCTCTTCGCTGAGGTCGAAATTCGGCGCCGATATTGCGGCGGGAGATTCAGCGGGCTCTTGCGACGCGAGCGACATGGTTAGATGTCCTGTTCCAGTTTCTTTCTAAGATCTTCGATATTCGACCCTGCACCTGATAGAAACGGGTTGACGCGCAGCGCTTCCTCGTAAGCCTTCACGGCGCTGTCCCATCGCTCTAGGGCGGTATTGATGAGGCCCAAACCCGACAACGCGCCAAAGTGGCGTGGCTCGCGCGCCAAGGTCTCCTGGATGTCGCGGACCGACGCATCGAAGTTACCCATAAGATAGTGGAGCGTCGCGCGCCGGTTCCATCCTTCTGCAAACGTCGGGTCCCGCTCAATCACGCGGGAAAAACGCGCAAGTGCCTCGTCATATCGACCTGCCCCCATCGCGTCGTTGCCCGACGCGAGGAGGCGATCGGTGTCGGGGTCGCCGGACTGGAACCAGAGCGTCCAGATCAACCCTTCAATCAATTCCGCCTCTTGAGCATCAGCGGTTGTTTGCAGCCGCATAAAGAGATCATCGAGGCGGCTATCGTCCTGACGCGCCGATGCTGCAGCACCAAACACCAGCATGCTCGCGAGGATCGATATACAGAGCCTTTTCATGCGCTCAGGATATGACCCACTGCAAGTGGGACCAAACTGTTTCGGGGTTCGCTGTCGTCCCAATGCGGACCCGGCTAGGATGGCACCATGTTCCGCGGTCGAAACACCAAAATTCTAGCCACGCTGGGGCCCGCAACCTCTTCCAAAGAGATTATCGAGGCAATTATCGTCGGCGGCGTCGATGCGATTCGGCTGAACATGAGCCACGGCAAGAAGGACGATCACGCAAAGCTGATCGCGTTGATCCGCGAGATCGAGCACGAACTTGGACGACCGATCGGGATTCTCGTCGACCTGCAGGGGCCAAAGATTCGGATCGGCAGCTTCGCCGAGGCCGGCGTCACTGTCGAAACCGGCCAGACGTTTCGGCTCGATAGCGACCCCACACCGGGGAATGCGGATCGCGTCCAGTTGCCCCATCCCGAGCTATTCGGTGCGATCGCCGAGGGTGCCGAGATTCTCTTGAACGACGGGCGGGTTCGACTGATCACGCAAACGGTCGGCGCCGACTACATGGTTTGCGAAGTGCAATCGGGCGGAGAGTTGAGTGCCGCCAAGGGCGTCAACGTCCCAGGCACCGTGCTGCCGATCCGCGCAATGACGGACAAGGACCGGCGCGATCTCGACTTTGCGATGTCGTCCGCGGTGGATTGGGTCGCCCTATCTTTCGTTCAAACACCGGACGATGTCGCGGACGCCCACAAGATCATCGCCGGTCGGGCCGGGCTCATGGCCAAGATCGAAAAGCCGTCGGCCATCAATTGGCTCGACGAAATCACCAACCTGTCTGACGGGATCATGGTGGCCCGCGGCGACCTTGGCGTGGAACTGCCGCTTGAACTGGTCCCCGGCCTCCAAAAGAAGATCGTCGCGACCGCCCGCGACCAAGGAAAGCCGGTTGTCGTGGCTACGCAAATGCTCGAATCGATGATCGAATCGGCCACGCCAACCCGCGCCGAGGTCTCCGATGTCGCAACGGCGGTCTACGACGGTGCGGATGCCGTCATGCTGTCGGCAGAATCGGCAGTCGGCGCGCATCCACGCGAAGCCGTCGCAATGATGGACCGGATCATCCGCCAAACCGAGACCGAACCGACTTATGTCGTTATCCGTTCGTCATGGCACCCCGAAGTCGAAAACACCACGGCCGATGCCATAAGCGCGGCAGCCAAACAAGTCGCCGAAACCATCGGCGCGGCGGCGATCGTGACCTACACAACCACAGGTTCAACTGCGTTGCGCGCCGCGCGACAACGCCCCACAGTCCCGGTCATTGTCCTGACAACGCGTCGAGGCACGGCCCGACGGCTTGCGCTGTTGTGGGGCGCGCATAGCGTCCACACGCGCGATACCCGAGATTTCGGCGATATGGTGGAACGAGCGTGCCGGCTTGCGGTCCAGGACGGCATCGCTGGGCCCGACGATCAACTCGTGGTCACCGCAGGCGTGCCGTTTGGCACCCCGGGGGCGACCAACATTCTGCGGGTCGCGCGGATCCCCAAAGCCTAGCGATGGGGCTGCAGGTCGCCGAGAGGGGCGCTACTAGAGGCAAACAAAAAGGGCGCCTATTGGCGCCCTGTTTTTCGCGAGTCGGCGGCGGTTAACCTTGGCGCGCCTTGAATCGCGGTTTGCGCTTGTTGATGACGTAAATGCGGCCTTTGCGGCGAACGACGCGGTTATCGCGGTCGCGCGTTTTCGCTGATTTCAGTGACCTTAGAACCTTCATAGCATCCGTCCATTTAGCGTGAGGCGCGCAAAATATGGACCGATCGGCGGCAAGTCAACCGGGGCCGTCGCGCCCTCGAATTCCGGCCATTTTCCGCAATACGCGGCATTGGTGGCTATTTGCCGTCTTTTTTCGCGCCGAGCGCCATCAATTGGGCGGCCCAGCGTGGGCCATACCCTGCTTCTTCGCCTTTGCAATAGACGTAGGTATCGCGCCAGGGCTGCGCGGCGATTTGCGTGACCCACTTCTGAAGACTCCTAGCGGTATAGGTCTCCTTGCGAAGTCGCAGGTAGCCCCAATCCGTCGTCGCTTCCAATGGTACGTGAAGGTCGTCGTCGGTATCGGCGATGCAGAGCGCGGCCCCGTGGCCCCGCAAAGCGCCAAGCGCGTCGGGCTCAAACCAAGAGGGGTGGCGAAATTCGAACGTCACGCGGCGATCG
>Ga0181593_10003055_pt1 | contig 15419 bp, 14 predicted proteins | sample 071ome_19_FD_133756 | JGI IMG/M metagenome (GOLD analysis project Ga0181593, IMG submission 133756) | Coastal salt marsh microbial communities from the Groves Creek Marsh, Skidaway Island, Georgia - 071413AT metaG (megahit assembly) | ecosystem: Environmental > Aquatic > Marine > Intertidal...
GAAGAGGATATGCTTTTGCAAATTTTTCACCATCCATATATTGAATGGCCATATCATATTTGTATTGCATATCATCACTGCGAAGCACTTTTCGGTGTTCTCCGCAACTCACCAATACTCCCGCTACAATGATGATTGAAAGAAATCTAGACATATAAGCTGGCAAAGCTACATTCAATTTACATGTAAGCGTGTTAATAAAAGCTACGTTTCAGCGGAACTCAATGATTCTTGAAATTGTCTTAATACTACATTTGCATAGCAATACCAGTTGAGGTAAAATAATTTTATATGAGAGATATTTTTGAGAAAATTCGGGAAAATAAAGGACCACTAGGTCAGTACAGTAACGTTGGTCATGGATATTTCTTTTTCCCAAAATTAGAAGGTCCAATTTCCAATAAGATGCAATTTAGAGGAAAAGATGTTCTAGTATGGAGCCTGAATAACTATTTGGGACTTGCAAATCATCCAGAGATTAGAGAGGTTGATGCTAAAGCCGCTAAAGATTGGGGTAATGCTTATCCGATGGGTGCCCGAATGATGTCTGGAAACTCAAATTATCATGAGCAACTTGAGCATGAGCTATCGAGTTTTGTTGGAAAGGAAGACACCATTCTATTGAATTATGGTTATCAAGGAATCGCTTCAACGGTTGACGCACTCGTAGATCGAAATGATGTTATAGTGTATGACAGCGAATCTCATGCATGCATAATGGACGGAATGCGCATGCACATGGGTAAGCGATTTGTTTTTCAGCATAATGATATTGAGAGTTTAAAAACTCAATTGGAAAGGGCAACTAAATTGGTAAGCGATACCAATGGTGGTATTCTTGTAATTACTGAAGGCGTGTTTGGAATGGCTGGTGATCAAGGCAAGCTCAAAGAAATTGTAGACCTCAAGTCTCAGTACGATTTCAGACTTCTTGTGGATGATGCTCACGGTATCGGAACGCTTGGAGCCACCGGAGCTGGTGCTGGTGAGGAACAAGGCTGCATGGATGGTATCGATGTCTACTTTGGAACCTTCGCTAAGGCTTTCGCCACGATTGGAGCATTCATTTCATCAGAGGAGAAAATTGTAGAATATTTAAGGTACAATACTCGTTCACAAATATTCGCCAAGTCACTTCCTATGCCACTCGTAATTGGAGCTTTGAAGAGACTTGAAATGATCAGGACTCAACCCGAACACAAGGCCAACCTTTGGAAGGTGACTAATTCGTTACAATCAAAATTGCGCGAAAACGGTTTTAACCTGGGGAGAACCAATTCTTGCGTGACTCCAGTATTCTTAGATGGTGGCCCGTTCGAAGCGGCTAATGTCATACTAGACTTAAGAGAGAATCATGGCATTTTCTGCTCGATGGTAATCTATCCTGTAGTTCCAAAGGACACAATCATGTTGCGGGTTATTCCAACCGCAATTCACACAGAAGAAGATGTGAACTACACCATTGAGATATTTGGAAAGGTCAAAGACAAATTAGCGCAAGGTGCATATGCCAAGGATAAAATCATGTATGCATAGAGGAGGTCAAGAGCATGACAAATGAAAAAGGCGTTGAAAATTCAACGCCTTTTTTTTGCTCCGAAGTTTTCTTAATTACCTTAACCCTCCACGCTTAGCAGTTCAACTTCAAATACCAAAACTTCGTTTGGTCCAATTTTTCCTCCGGGTGACCGTTCTCCATATCCCAGTTCGCTTGGTATGTAAAACTTATACTTGGCTCCAGGCTTCATTAATTGCAATCCTTCGGTCCAGCCTTTGATAACCTGACCTAATCCGAACGTGGCTGGCTGACCGCGCTCTACTGAACTATCAAATACATCACCATTGGTTAGGGTACCGTGATAATGCACAGTGACTTTACTCGATGCACTAGGAGCAGCTCCCTCCCCTTCTTTTATTATTTCATATTGTAGACCTGACTCTGTGGTCATTACACCATCCTTCTTACCGTTTTCAGCCAACCACTTTTCACCTGCTTCTTTTGCCAACTTCGCTTTTGCAGCCATCAACGCAGAGATATACTCATTTAGAAACTGTTGAGATTCTTGAACCGTCATCTTTGGGTTCGGGTTATTGGTAAGCGCATCCATTATACCCTTATTTAAGGCTGCGTAATCTATTTGTTGCACACCTTGTGATTTAAAGTTTTCACCAAGAGATATTCCATATGCGTAGCTCATTTTCACGATATCATTTTCCATATCCATGTTGCTTCCAAATAAGGTCTTCATTTCCTCTTGCGTCTTCAAAACCTCAGATAGTTTCGCATCCAATTCAGACTGTTTCGATAAAATCTCGTCCTGTTTTTGAGCTGTAGGTTTCTGAGCAAATGCTGCAGCACTAACGCAAATGCACATCGCGCATACTAAAAGTGTTTTTCTATTCATATTATTATTTATTGAGTTTATCATAAGCTTCTTGTACTTGGCGGAATTTATCAACTGCCGCTTTTTTTGCTTCTTCGCCAATGTCACCAATTTTATCTGGATGATACTTCTTCACTAAGGTTCTATAAGCTTTTTTAATATCCTCTTGACTTGCTCCGTTATCCAGCCCAAGAACATGATAGTATTTATCATCGTTGTCCTCATACATTCCTAAGAGTGATTTCAGTTCGTTTGGACTCACTCTTAGGCCTTTGGCTATCAATTGTAAAAGCTCGAACTCATTTTGATGAACGTTACCATCGGCTTGTGCTATTCCAACTAAGAAATGCATAAGTTGCAGACGCTGTTGACTATTCATGTATTGATGAATCTGATCTGTCACTGAATAGACATCAATAGGCCTTTCTAATAAATCTTTTAATAAACTTAGAAGCTGATTAGCGCGATCCTCTTCAAACTGATTTCTCAGAAAGCGCTTCACATAATTCAATTCTGATTTTAGAATCTTATTGTCCGCCTTCATTATGGCAGCTGCAAGCACCATAAGACTTACATAGAAGTCCCCAGCATGGGTCTCATATTTTTTTGAACCCGCCTTAAGGCTACCTTCAAAAGTGGCTCCGTCCCAAAGTGCTCCAAGGGAAAACCCAACCAATGCACCAATTGGACCACCCATGGCCCAACCTATCGTACCTCCTATCCACTTGGCGTATTTCATTTAAAAAGGCAGCAAAGATAATTTTTACCTTCCGCCAACTTTTGAAAAACTATGCCGAAAATCTATTCATTCGCGCCACCTGCTTTAAACTCTAGTGGAGTGTATTATTTCACTACCGATAAAGAAGTAGAGTATGAAGTAAGATTTGGAAGAAAGCAGGCCGATATTCTACAGGCTAATATCGTTTTTGGGGTGATCAACGATGAATACGATGGAGAAGAATACACACTTGTGAACAAAGGCGAGTTTTATTCGGTAATAAACACGGTTTGCGCCATCATACAAGACTTTTTTATGAGAAACCCAAACATCCATGGATTTGAGTTTTCAGGCGAACCCTTAGATCAAAACACAATCGTAAAGCGCGTAACAAAACGCACTCGGGTCTATTTAAGGTATACCAGAAAAATCTTTCCAGAAGATTCTTGGCACATTCATACAGATGGCAACAAGGTGCTAATAGATCGAAAAAGATAATATCAGATATACTTTCAAATTTTACATTTGCCGCTCGAAAAAGTCACACGGAGAGGTGGGTGAGTGGCTGAAACCACATGTTTGCTAAACATGCGTACTTGGAAACGGGTACCGGGGGTTCGAATCCCCCTCTCTCCGCTTCTTTTAAGCCTTAGTGAAAGCTGAGGCTTTTTTTTTGTTTTTGCTCCAAGATTAACAGAAACACATCATCAAATCCTTATGATTGGTTTGAAGCTCAAGTATACTGCGCAACCGATTATAGATTAATCCAAAAAAAGTTGGTTGCTTTTATCGATTACCAGTCGGTTGACATTAGATTTGCCCGAGAACAACAAACGCACACTAACTTTATGAAAATCAACAAGCTATTAACTGCGGCAATAGGTCTATCACTATCAGCGTTCGTAATTGGATGTGGAGGCGGTGAAGCTGAATCTACCGGTCCAAAGTATAATTACGAAAAAGCAGATTCTTTGCCTACCGGCTATTTGGAAGAACTTGGAGTAGTCAAGACGAACATAGAAATGACAGCGAAGCTCTACGATCATATGATGGAGAAGGGCTATAACTATAATGAATCTGTTATGCTATCTGCTAGCAAGAGCTTTAGCGGCTCTAGCAAGCAAGCGATGGGAATAGGGGCGATAGGCAGCGATTTAGTTTATGCGGCTTCTTTTGGTCAAAACCAAAGCGCCATGGACCGCATGAAAGGTTTGATGGGTGCGGCAAATAGTTTGGGTATTTCAGAAGCCTTTGATGAAGAATTAATGACACAAATGGCCAGTGATGACTCTACGGTAAATAAATCGATTTTACTCACGAAGGCGTACCTCAACGCCAAAGACCAACTGTTCTCTGAAGAGCGTGCACAATATGCAACATTCATGATCATTGGTGGTTGGATTGAAGGACTACATATCAGTTGCCAAATGATGAAGGATGAGATTAAAGATGATGAAGTGAGAGTTGGCTTTTTTGAAACGGTGAATAGTGTAGGAAGCGTTCAACACTTATGCGATGTATTTGAATCAAATGCGGAAATGAAATCCATAAGTGAAGAATTGACCAAACTTGGCCCATTAATGCAACCGATTAGAAAAAACGTGAAGAAATACAATACCGAGAAGGTGGCCGAGCTTGCAGAGGCGGTTGCACAATTGAGAAATAGTCAATTTTAAAATAGGAATATTCTTTCACAAATAGTTTTACATTTGCCGTCCTTTTGAAGGGCGGCTTTTTTATGGCCAAACGTTCATTATTTCGGGGTGTAGCGTAGCCCGGTTATCGCGCCTGCTTTGGGAGCAGGAGGTCGCAGGTTCGAATCCTGCCACCCCGACATTGAGGCCTCGAAAGAGGCCTTTATTTATTAAGGGCCCAATAGCTCAACTGGATAGAGCAGCTGCCTTCTAAGCAGCAGGTTTCAGGTTCGAGTCCTGATTGGGTCACTATTCCCTTAGCCTTCTTTTACGAAGGCTTTTTTTATGCCCATTATTTCGGAGACCCAAGAATCAAATTCTTCATGGTACATTCGAACAGTGAATTGGTGGACTAGCGTTTTACTTATTTTTTTCGCCTCTGTGGGAATGGCCAAACCCGATACTATAAAAGTTTCGCCATACCTAGATATCGTTAAACTATCACCCCACACCTACCTTCACATATCATACATAAATTATCAGTCTGCACAAATCGCTTGCAATGGTCTGGTTTTTATATCCAATGGTGAAGCTGCAGTGTTTGATACACCTGTGGGAAACGAGGCTTCGATGAATTTGCTAAAATGGATATACGAGGAGCAAAATGCGGTGGTAACATATTTCGTTGCCAACCATTTCCATGAAGATTGCATTAGCGGACTGTCTTCATTTGTTGGCACGGGCTGCGCTACTATAAGCCACAAAAAAACATGCAAGCTCGCAGGGCTAAAAGGCTATAACTGCACTCAACGCTATTTTGCAGATTCACTCGAATTTTCCGTTGGTGATAAGAAAGTAGAGTGCCATTATTTTGGACCTGCACACACCACAGACAATATCGTAGCTTATATTCCATCCGAACGAATGCTCTTTGGTGGATGCATGGTAAAGAGTATTGGTTCCGATAAAGGAAATTTGGCAGACGCAGATCTAGAACAATGGCCTGCAACACTGGAAAAAGTTATGGGCAGATACCCAAAAGTTAAAACTGTAATTCCTGGACATGGTGCTCCTGGAAATAAGAAGCTGCTTAAATACACATTGAAACTCTTTAGCACATGATCATTGTTGACCGAATGCTTTATTTGGCAATCATCACACTCATTCTATTCGATTGTACAGCCCTTAAAGCCCAAGGTAATTTTGAAGTAATGTTTTACAATGTCGAAAACCTTTTCGACACCCTCGATAATCCATACACAATCGATGAAGACTACACTCCATTCGGAAAATTAGAATACAACACAGAACGTTTCAATAATAAAGCGGCAAACATTGCCAGTGTTATAAACGCTAGCGTTGATGGTGGTATGCCAGAAATTATAGGTCTTTGTGAAGTAGAGTCTACAGTAGCACTTGACGCGCTATTTTCTCAACTTAATAACGCCAAGCAGTACACTTATCTCACCAGCGGCACCAATGACCGAAGAGGTATTCAAAATGCGTTAATCGTCCATCAGCGCTTTGAAATTATTGAAACCGAAGTTCATCAGGTAGATCTAAAAAAAGAGCGCCCTACTCGACCCGTATTCTGTGTTCACCTAGAAGACACCCAAACCAAAGCACGATTTTGGGTAATTGTTAATCACTGGCCATCGAGGTATGGAGGTGCAGAAGAGTCTAACTGGAAGCGCATGGCAGCCTCAGATGTGGTTTTAAAGACCATCGCTACCTATCGAAAACAAACTTCAAAATCGAGCATTATCGTGATGGGAGACTTTAATGACTACCCTAGCAATGAGAGCCTCATGAACCTTGAAAGATGTAAAGGAAAAAAAGATCCATGCCTCACTAGTGTGCACAAATATTTACATGAGGAAGGTTTAGGTACACATTCATATTTGGGTGAGTGGCATATTATGGATCAAATACTTGTAAGCAATCACTTTCTAAAGGACTCATCTAATGAGCTTAAAATCACACCTAACTCAGGAACGATTGTGAAACATCGTTGGATGCTTTATGAAAACAAAGAGTTTAACGACTTTCTACCCAGTCGATATTTTAGTCGCGATGGCTATTTTGGAGGCTACAGTGATCATTTGCCCGTGTTGGTGAAGGTTATGACTAATTAGAAGCCCATCCAAAAAATGTTATGTCCATCTAACAATTAGCTGAATCTGTCGTTATTTGATGGAAACTCTTAGCATGAGGTTTAGTAACATCATCTCTATCATTATTGCATTCCTGTATTCGCTCATGATGCATGGTCAAAACGACATAAGTGCAGACTTGCAAAAACTTGATAAGTTTTTGCGAAGCATTGACCAGAAATACGTGGACAGTGTAGAGACTTATGACATTGTTGAGCATGGTATTCAACGCATGCTTGAAGACTTGGACCCGCACTCTGTTTATATGAATCCAGAGCAATATCAACGGGCTAATGAACCACTTTCAGGACGCTATAAGGGAATTGGAATTCGATATCGGGTAATTGAGGATACATTGACGGTGGTTGAGGTAATTGAAAACAGCCCCGCTGATAAAGGTGGGTTACAATTTGGAGATCAACTCATTGCAGTTGGTAGCGATACGCTCTCGGGAAAAAACCTCAGTGCCAATGCCATGTCAAAAAGAATTAAGGATGAAAAAAACACCGATCAGCCATTCGATATTTTAAGATCAGGCGAACCATTGAGCACGATTCTTACTAGAGACAATGTGCCCGTGTCCAGTATAGCATCAGCAATCATGCTTGATGAAAAAACTGGGTACATTAAATTAACAAGATTCAGTTCTAGCAGTGTTTCAGATTTCAGACAAGCGCTTGATAAATTGGACAAGCTAGGCATGAAATCGCTTGTTTTTGACCTGCGAGGCAATTCTGGAGGATATTTAAATGCGGCTATAAAAATTGTAGACGAGTTTTTAGAAGACAGAAAACTCATTGTTTACACAGAAGGTCTGCACCAATCAAAAAAAGAAACATTCGCAAATTCAGGAGGACGGTTTACCAATGGAGACCTTGTTGTGCTCATTGACGAGCGATCAGCTTCGGCAAGCGAAATTGTGGCAGGTGCCATTCAAGATTGGGATCGAGGGTTGATTGTTGGAAGAAGGTCATATGGTAAGGGATTGGTCCAGCGAACAATCGATTATGATGACGGATCGGCCATGCGCTTGACTATTTCGAGGTATTATACCCCTACTGGCCGTAGCATCCAAAAACCATATGACAAGGGTTTAAAAGCATATAAAAGCGACCTGAAGAAACGCAAACTGAGTGGAGAATTATTAAACAAAGACTCCATTAAGGTAAACGACACCCTAGTGTACTATACTCCCTGTAAAAGAAAAGTTTATGGTGGAGGTGGTATTATCCCTGATCGATTTATAGCGGCCGATACCACTAAAATGCATGTCTTATCAAAAGAGCTTTACAAGAAAGGCCTACCATATTATTTTGCAATTCGATTGGTGCAGGCAAATAGAAAAGACATCCTCGATCAACATACCACGATTGAGAAATTTACCAATGATTATAGCATCAGCCAAGATTGGCTCAATGCCTTTAAAAGAATGGCGGTTCATCGTCAAATAAACGTTGAAGATGACGAATTTGAATTAGCCAAACAAGAACTTACTGCAGATGTGAAAGAAATAATGGCGCGCTACCTCTATGGTTATGAAGATCATTATTACATCATCGCGAAAAGCGATTTAGCAACGATGAAAGCCATTGAGTTACTCAATGACAACACATTTAAGGAGCTTGGGCTAAATGCAAACTAAGGTGAAAGCATTTCTGCTCAGTCTGGTTAGTGTCTGCTGCATCCAATGGAAGGCAGTTTCACAAGAATTACCTTTTGAGCCTGGTGAGTCACTCACCTATGCTGTTTATTATTACCTCATGGGGGTTTGGGTTGGTGCCGGAGATGTAACGTTCAGTGTAAAAGAGGATGAATTCATGAATAAACCCTGCCTGAACTTCACTGGTGAAGGTAAGACGCACCCTAGATATGAATGGTTTTATACCGTGCGTGACACTTATGAGGCTTATGCAGATGCTCAGGATTTGTCACCATATCGTTTTAAACGAGATATCAATGAAGGTTCCTTTTACATGAAGGAAGACTGCATTTTCGATCAAAGGAGAGACCGGGTGATCTCGGTTTTAAAGGTGAAAGAAAACCCTATAAGGGTTGATACCAGTGATTTGGAAGACAACACCTTTGATGTTCTCTCATTGATATATCAAGCACGAAGAATTGATTTCGATAAGGCCAAACCTGGTGAAAAGATTCCTATAAAGATGTTCATCGATCGAGAAACGCATGACCTGTTTATTCGATATCAGGGAGTAGAAATTTACAATCACGATGAATATGGCGAGGTAGCTTGCCATGTCTTTTCCCCGTTGCTCGTTCAAGGCACCATCTTTAAAGAAGGTGAGGGAATGAAAGTTTATGTTACAAAGGATAAAAATCTGATTCCAATCTATGTAGAATCAGAAATAAGAGTAGGGTCTATTCGAGCTAAACTCAAATCGACTAAGAACCTGAAGTATCCACTATTTCAGAACTAGAAATCGTAGTTAATTACTACCCTGTCAGACTTTGGGCTTGATTGGCAAGTAACGATAAAGCCTTCTTCGAGTTCACCGTCAGTAAGCACGTGGTTCATTTCCATATCGACTTCGCCCTCATCCAAATGTGCCATGCACGTTGAGCAAATGGCGCTTCTGCACGAATATGGTGCATCCACATTTGCCTTTAATGCCGCATCTAATATCTTCTCATTTGCTCCTACTTGAATATTGTATTCTTTTCCGTTCAATTTGATGATTACTTCTGCCATAACTAAGCTTTCGATTAGGCCGGTGAATGTAGGGTTAAATAAGAAATCTACTCTACAATCTTAAACTCAAGCACTGGTGCTATCATGCCTTCTCCATATCTGATTTCGTGTATTCGAAATCGGTAGCCCAACTTCATCTTTGAAATGAATGTCAAGCATTCTTCGGATATCATGTATCCTTCATTTTGGCAAGAAAACTCTCGTTCACCAATGTTGTATGAAATCGAAAAACCCTCTGCTGCAATTTTATCCCCATTTGGCGCACTAATAAGTAGTCCTCTGGATCGTTGAAGTTCAGCGAGTTCAAGTTCCCCGCTTTCACACTTTCCAGCCAAGCAAACCTGTACCGATTTATCTTGCGATTGCTGTGCATGGCCAACAGCAGCAGCCATTAAAAACACCATTGGCAGGAGTAAATTTCTTAACGTCAAGCAGCTTTTCATCATGAACACATAAAAGTTTACTTCAACTGGTCGATTACAGAACATCTAAGATAATACTAATAGAACTTAATATTGGATGGTAGGCACAATCCAACACATACCTTTGCGCCTTCAAAAAATTAAACAGCATGAAAAACATATTACTCTTATCGGCAGTCTTAGTCTCTGCCTCGGTATTCGGTCAAATCAAGGCCCCACAACCAAGTCCAATGTCAACGGTGACTCAAAAAGTTGGATTGGTTGACGTTGAAGTAGAATACTCTCGACCTGGAATCAAGGAAAGAAAAATATTTGGTGAACTTTTACCCTACGGTGAAATATGGAGACTTGGTGCCAATGCATCTACGAAAATCTCTTTTAGTGAAGATGTAACACTGGGAGGAAAAGAAGTACCCGCAGGACAATATGCATTATTTGCAATACCATCTGCAGACAGCTGGGAAGTCATCGTACACAAAAATTTAAATCACTGGGGAACTGGGAACTATGATGCTGCTGAAGATTTGGTTCGAATTAAAGTAGATACTAAAAAGCTAATGGATACTTGGGAGACTTTCACGATTACCTTCAGTAACCTCACCAATACAGGTGCTCATTTAGTGATGGGTTGGGAAAACACCTCAGTACATATCCCCATTGAAACTAAGACGAATGAAATGGTCGAAAAGCAAATCAATAAAATTCTTGTCGAAGGCCCAAGCGCTAGCGATTATGCTGCTGGTGCAAGGCACTATCTTGCCAAAGAAGAAAACCTTGACCAAGCCCTTGAGTGGATGACTAAAGCTTGTGAAATGCGTTCTGATGCCTTTTGGTATATGTACAATAAAGCCGAGATTTATGGTAAGTTGGGCAGGTACGATGAAGCTATAGATGCTGCCGAAAATGCTAAGGAAATGGCTAAAGCCAATACTGATGGAGATTATGGATATGTCAAGAGAAGTGAGCAACTCATCAAAAACATGAGGTCAAAGCGATAACGACTTTGCCAATACTAGAAAGCCCTCACCGTTAGGTGAGGGCTTTTTTTATTTATTTCACCCGAATATTATCTCCAAGCGTAAGTCTCTTAAAAACTATTGATCGGAAAGAGCATCTTCCAATTACATGTTTCGCCTGTATTGTCCTCCAACCTCGAATAACGCATTGGTAATCTGGCCAAGCGAACAATACTTACAAACCTCCAACAATTGCTCAAACATATTGTCGTTTTGAATGGCTGCCGTCTGCAAATCACGCAGTAATTCTCCTTGCCTTTCTTCGTTGCACTTATGCAATCGATTTAGCATAGCTATTTGGTATTCCTTCTCCTCCTCCGTTGCACGAATTACCTCCTTAGGTAAAATGGTCGGGCTGCCTTTGGAGCTCAAGAAGGTGTTTACCCCAATAATTGGGAATTCGCCAGTATGTTTCAGTGTTTCATAATACAAACTCTCCTCTTGAATTTTGCTGCGCTGATACATGGTTTCCATAGCACCTAAAACACCACCTCGCTCGGTGATACGGTCAAATTCGGTCAATACAGCCTCTTCTACCAAGTCGGTCAACTCTTCAATGATGAATGAACCTTGGAGCGGATTCTCATTTTTCGCTAATCCTAGCTCTTTATTGATGATTAACTGAATGGCCATCGCCCTGCGTACACTCTCTTCGGTGGGCGTAGTAATGGCTTCATCGTAGGCGTTAGTGTGCAGCGAGTTGCAGTTATCATAGATCGCATACAGCGCCTGAAGTGTAGTGCGAATATCATTGAAGTCAATCTCTTGCGCATGCAGGCTTCTACCGCTGGTTTGAATGTGATACTTCAACATTTGCGCACGAGGATTAGCTCCGTACTTATGCTTAAGCGCCTTTGCCCAAAGTCTTCTAGCAACTCTACCAATCACCGCATATTCAGGATCTATCCCATTGCTAAAGAAGAAGCTCAGATTGGGACCGAAGGCGTTGATGTCCATCCCACGACTGAGGTAATACTCCACATAAGTAAATCCGTTGGCCAAGGTAAATGCCAATTGTGAAATCGGATTGGCACCGGCTTCGGCAATGTGATATCCGCTGATGGAAACCGAATAAAAGTTGCGCACTTTATGGTTGATGAAACTCTCTTGTACGTCTCCCATAAGGCGTAAAGCAAATTCTGTACTGAAAATGCAAGTGTTTTGCGCTTGATCTTCTTTCAAAATATCTGCTTGAACGGTACCACGTACTACGCTAATGGTATCTGCCTTAATCTTTTGGTACACATCATTGGGCAACACTTGATCACCTGTGATACCCAAGAGCATTAGTCCAAGACCATCATTGCCTTCGGGTATTTCGCCCTGATATTTTGGTCTGTCCAAGCCTCTGTCCTCCCAGATTGCTTTGAGTTTCTTTTCCACATCCTTTTCAAGCCCATTGGCATTAATGTATTTCTCACAGGCTTGATCAATGGCGGCATTCATAAAGAAACCAAGCAGCATTGGTGCTGGACCATTAATGGTCATGGATACCGATGTTTTGGGGTCGCTCAGATCAAAACCCGAGTATAATTTCTTGGCATCATCTAGGCAACAAATGCTCACACCTGAATTACCAACCTTACCGTAGATATCTGGTCTATGGTCAGGGTCGTTACCATATAGCGTTACAGAGTCAAAGGCTGTACTTAAACGCTTTGCTGGCATACCGAGGCTTACATAATGAAACCTTCGGTTGGTTCGTTCAGGACCACCTTCCCCTGCAAACATTCGGGTTGGGTCTTCGCCTTCCCTCTTAAATGGGAATAGCCCTGCCGTATAAGGAAACTGCCCTGGAACATTTTCTTGAAGTGACCAATTCAAAATATCACCCCAACTTCGATACTTGGGAGTAGAAACCTTTGGAATTTGATTATGACTCAACGACTCAGAATGCGTTTTGATTTTAAGCTCTTTATCGCGCACTTTAAACGTGTAATACTCATCCTTATAACGCTGCATCTCATCGCCAAAGGCTTGCAGTGTATCCCAGTTGTGCGGATCGAGGTCTTTTTTAATTTGCTCGAATTTTTGAATCAAAGATTCTAGTTCTCCACCATTGCCGGTGGCCCTTGATTCTTGGCCATTGACTTTAAGCTGATCCTCACCCCCGAACAATTGTATGGCATGATTTAGCCCATATAGCTTATCGGCAACCTCGGCTTGCTCCTCAGCTTTTTTATCATAAGCTCTATTGTTCTCTGCAATTTCACTCAGATATCGAGTACGTGCAGGCGGAATGATGAAAATCTTCTCACTCATCTCATCGGTGATCTCAAAGGTTGACTTGAGGTCGGTTGCACCGGCTTTCTCTACCAACAAATCCATGATCTGCTTGTAAAGCGTATTCATACCAGGATCGTTAAACTGACTTGCTATGGTTCCAAATACTGGAATATCATCATCGGGAGTATCCCAGAGCTGATGATTTCGTTTGTACTGCTTCTTCACATCTCTAACCGCATCAAGCGCTCCCCGTTTGTCAAACTTGTTTACAGCCACGATATCTGCAAAATCGAGCATATCAATTTTTTCCAGTTGCGTGGCAGCGCCAAACTCAGGAGTCATTACATAGAGGCTCGCATCACTGTGGTCAAGGATTTCGGTATCACTTTGTCCAATACCTGAAGTCTCAAGAATGATTAAATCAAAATTGCATGCCTTTAGAATGTCAAGTGCCTCTTTCACGTGCTTGCTCAAGGCTAGATTGCTTTGACGCGTGGCGAGGGAGCGCATGTAAACCCGCTCGTTGCGAATGGCGTTCATTCGAATGCGATCTCCCAAAAGTGCTCCGCCTGTTTTGCGCTTCGAAGGATCTACAGAAACAATGGCGAGTGTTTTATCTTCAAAATCGAGTAAAAACCTGCGGACCAATTCATCGACTAATGAGCTCTTCCCTGCCCCACCCGTGCCTGTAATTCCGAGGATGGGAGCATTACTTTTTTCGGCCAACTCATGAATCTTGGCCATTTCATTCTTAAAGCCATCAGGATTGTTTTCCGCAGCAGAAATTAACCGTGCTATCGAGCCTCGGTCTTTTGCGGACAAATGACCAACCTCTCCATTGAGATTAACGCCAGTTGGAAAATCTGCTTTTTCAAGCATATCATTGATCATGCCTTGCAAACCCATAGCTCGTCCATCGTCTGGATGATATATGCGTGCGATGCCGTATTTGTGAAGTTCCTCAATCTCTTCGGGTAGAATGGTTCCACCACCACCACCAAAGATTTTAATATGTCCAGCACCTTTTTCTTTGAGCAGGTCATACATGTATTTGAAATACTCATTGTGCCCGCCTTGGTAACTCGTCATGGCTATTGCTTGAGCATCTTCTTGAATAGCACAATTCACCACTTCTTCCACACTTCGATCGTGGCCTAAGTGGATTACTTCAGCTCCAGTACTTTGAATAATTCTGCGCATTATATTGATGGCAGCATCGTGCCCATCAAATAAAGAGGCCGCTGTTACAATTCGAATTTTATTCTTTGGAGTATATGGAGCTACTTGTTGCATGCGCGCTGAATTAAAATAGGCTGCAAAGATAAAATAAGGCGTTGGCTTTTAGGCGTAGGATGATTGGACTAGTTTCATCACAAATCTGGTTTATGAAATCAATCCGAATGATCCTAGTAAGCCTGGCAGTACTGATAGTCGTTGCTTCTTGCGCAGAACTCAACAAAATCTTGAAACACGCTGAGGACTATGGCCTATCGACTGAAACGGCCAAAGATGTTCTAACGAATGATGAGATTATTCGTGGATTGATAGAGGCCTTAAGCAAGGGAAGTGAATTTGCTGTTTCAAGTCTAAATGTAACGGATGGATATGTTGGCAATGAGGCGCTCAAAATCCTACTTCCAAAAGAGGCAAAACCCATGTATGAACGTTTAGAAAAGGTGCCAATTATTGATGGAATACTCGCGGACGCAGTTCTTTCAATTAATCGTGCTGCAGAAGATGCCGCAAGCGAGGCAAAGCCCCATATTCTTGTCTGCTATTAAGGAAATGACCATATAGGATGGTATGGCCATATTGCGTGGGTCAGACACCGCTGCTACTCATTACTTGCGAGAAAAGACATTCCAAAAACTCTATAGCGCTTTTAAACCAAAAATTCAAAACTCTCTTGATAAAAAGTATGTGGGTAACATATCGGCAGAGAGCACTTATGAAAAGGCAATAGACACCTACAACACTGCATCAATGAAAGGAATGCTATGGGATCAAATCAAAAACAATTCACTCTCAGAGCATACTATTAAAAAAGCGCTCAAAGGTCTTTTTGTTAAAGTGGCTGAAGAAGAAAAGGCGATGCGCATAGACCCCGTATACCGAGTCACCGACATTCTTAAGAGGGTATTCGGATACGACTTTGAGTA
>Ga0181593_10003059_pt1 | contig 15406 bp, 15 predicted proteins | sample 071ome_19_FD_133756 | JGI IMG/M metagenome (GOLD analysis project Ga0181593, IMG submission 133756) | Coastal salt marsh microbial communities from the Groves Creek Marsh, Skidaway Island, Georgia - 071413AT metaG (megahit assembly) | ecosystem: Environmental > Aquatic > Marine > Intertidal...
AGCCATTCATTCCCTTGAATGGCTAAAAGCGGGTAAGGAATTGTCAGTTAAAAACCCAGTTTCTATAAGGCTTTAAACCAACTTAGCGCGAATGCCTTCGATAACTTGTTGAGTTTCCGGACGAACTTCACGCCATAAAGTGAAAGATTCCGCAGCCTGTTCCACCAGCATACCCAGACCATCAATGGTCTTAGCGGCGTTCAGGCCTGTGGCCCATTGGTTGAAGACCGTAGTCTGAGCGCCATACATCATGTCGTAGCAGACAGTATTTTCACCAATCACAGAATCCGGCAATGGAGGCAGGTCACCGGACAAACTGGCCGATGTGCCATTAATGATGAGGTCAAACGGCAGGATCTTGCATAATTCAGCCAGATCCGAGAAACCACAGCCGGACAGTTCAGTGACTTCACTGATACCCTGAAAATCCTGAGCCAGAGCTTGGGCTTTTTCTACCGTACGGTTAGCAATCACCAGCTGAGCTGGCTTCTCTTCTAAAACGGGCTCCAGAATGCCACGTACCGCACCACCCGCACCCAATACCAGAATGCGCTTATTCTTCATCGGCGTCTGGTTGTTCACAATAATGTCGCGCACCATGCCAACACCGTCGGTATTATCCGCGTGCACAGTACCATCTTCTTTTTTGATCAGAGTATTCACTGCACCCGCGCGTAGCGCGCGGGAAGAGTAGCTGTCGGCATACTGCCAGGCCTGCTCTTTGAACGGCACAGTGATGTTCAGACCACGGCCGTTTTTGAAGAAGTTATCTACTTCGGCAACAAAGCTATCCAGCGGCACCTGAATGGCACTGTAGATAAGGTTCTGCTCGGTCTGCTCAGCAAAAGCACTATGAATCTGTGGGCTTTTACTATGATTGATGGGGTTCCCCATCACCGCGTATAAATCGCTCATGCGCTTACCCAGTCCTTATGGATCAGGAAATCTGTATATAACTTAGCTTCTGGTGTACCCGGCTGCGGAGACCAGTTGTAGTCCCAGTGAGTCACAGGAGGCAAAGACATCAGAATAGATTCTGTGCGGCCACCTGTCTGTAACCCGAAGATGGTACCCCGGTCGAATACCAGATTGAATTCCACGTAACGACCACGACGGTAGCACTGGAACTTACGCTCACGCTCACCGTATTCAGTGTCTTTGCGTTTGGCGATGATAGGGCAATAGGCGTCGATATAAGCGTTACCCACGGATTGCATAAAAGCGAATGATTTATCGAAATCTAACTCACCGTCTGCATCCGGAATAGCGTTTTCCCTTTCACCACTCCAGCGGTTCAGATCATCAAAGAACAGACCACCAACACCACGAGGTTCGTCTCTGTGCTTCAGGTAGAAATATTCATCACACCATTTTTTGTATTTGGAAAATACACCGGTGCCGAAGTCTGCACAGGCATCTTTGGCTGTTTGATGCCAGAACACTACATCTTCTTCGAACGGGTAATAAGGGGTTAAATCGAAACCACCGCCGAACCACCAAACCGGCTCTTCACCTTCTTTCTCTGCTACGAACATGCGCACGTTAGCGTGGGAAGTCGGAACATAAGGGTTGTGCGGATGAATCACCAGCGACACACCCATAGCCTGAAAACTACGCCCAGCCAGTTCAGGGCGTGCAGCGGTAGCAGAAGCAGGTAACTCAGCGCCCATCACATGAGAAAAGTTAACCCCACCTTTCTCAATCACTGTGCCTTTTTCTAAAACACGACTGCGGCCACCGCCACCTTCTTCACGAACCCAGCTTTCTTCCAGGAACTTGCCGCCCCCGTCTTGTTCCTCCAGTGCCGCACAAATACGGTCCTGTAGGCCCATTAAAAATTGTTTCACTGCTTCGATGTTTGCTGCAGTGACTGCTGATTCGCTCATGAAAAGCCCTTAATCAAAACTGGTATTAATCTGAAATAATATCTGGCGGCTATCTTACTATCTGGCCGTCTAAAGTACGAATTTGCGAAGGCTGCTTATGGCCACCTAATTTGCCAGGCATGATGTAATCCAAACGATCATCAAAGTACTGATGAATCTTCAGGCTATGCATCGCCGGGGGGCGGCCAGCGGGGTTGGCCGAGGTCGAAATAATCGGCCCGGTAGCCGCACAAAGTTCACGCACCACAGGGTGATCGCTGAAACGGACTGCAATGGAATGATGCTTACCGCGGATCATTTTAGAAACCGAGTTTTTGCAAGGCAGAATCCATGTAGTCGGACGCTCTCTTTTCTCAGCGATCATCTTTTTTTGCTCAGCGGACAAAGGCTGCAAATGATCCTGAATATCTTCGAGGGCAGAGCATAAAACGATTACACCTTTCTTCTGCGGGCGTAGTTTTAATTCAAGAATGCGATCGATGGCCTTATCGTCATCCCAGCAACAACCCAGGCCCCATACACCCTCGGTTGGATAGGCAATCACACCGCCCGTCAGCATGGCACGACTGGCCTGTTGTACATGCCAGGTAGAGATAAATGACGAAGGTGAATACAAAGACATAATCAGTTCAGAATGAGCATAGAAATAATGAGCGCACCCTAAACCAAGGCAGGGGGAGATTCAATCTTAACTGCTGCGGACATAACCACCGGGCACCTGACTGACTTTACCTTTCAGTTCCCAGAAGATCAGCTGCTGAGATAACCAGGCCACGTCTTTTCCGGTACGGGCCACCAGCACGTCCAGAGCAACTGGCACAGTATCCAATGCCGCCAGTATATCGATTTCACTCTCTGCCAGCTTCTGCTCTCCAGTATCCAGGGGCAATGTCTGCTGCTCTTCTTGTCGTACCATTTCTGGCTTCAGTTCTTCACCAAACACAGTCAACAGATCTTCCACAGTTTCGATCAAAGCAGCACCTTCTTTGATTAACTGATGACAGCCTCTGCTCTGCGGGTTGGTGACGGGCCCCGGTAAGGCAAATACCTCACGCCCCTGATCCGCGGCCATCCGGGCAGTGATCAATGAACCACTTTTCAATGCCGCTTCAATCACCAATACACCTTTGCTCAGGCCACTGACGATACGGTTACGGCGAGGGAAATTGCGGGCCAGAGCCTTTTCATCCGGCTTATGTTCAGACAATAAAAGGCCGCCGGAATAAACTATGTCATGGGCCAACTGCACATGGCGTTGGGGATAAATGTTATTCAGCCCGGAGCCCAAAACTGCAATGGTATGGCCACAACCAAGACCGGTGAGATCTTTTAAAGCCCCTAAATGCGCCGCTCCATCGATTCCGATGGCCAGACCACTGATAACATTCCAGTCCGAAGCTACCAATTGGGCAGATAAGTTATGGGCTTGTTCGCGGCCATAATGGCTGGGGTTACGACTGCCTACTACCGCCATCCCAGGGTTGCGAAGAATGGTTAGATCTCCGGCATAGAATAGAAACATCGGCGCATCTCTCAATGCCGCCAGAGATTCCGGATATTCATCATCCCCACGAAATAATAAGCCACACTGATCCTGCTCACACCACTGTTGAGCTTCCGACCAGCCAAAGTCGAGGCTTGAGTCATCGCTGAATAAAGCATCAAGGACTTTGTCTTTAAACCCGGCCTCACGCAGTGCCTGACGGTCAGATTGATAATAGAGTTGGGAGAATTGCTGAGCAGGGAGAAGGTCAAAGATCTGATTTTGTGAGATCACACCCAGACCTTTGATATTGGATAGCCGCCACCAGGGATAGAGCGCAGACATCCTGTCCGTATTTTGCATCATAACCATCCTTGTTCATTTGGCCTAAGGCAGGCCTTGTTGGCTGGTCACAGATCCTTCGTGGCCAGCCTGTATCCGATTAGGGATTAATAAGGGCTACGCACCTCGTCACCCACTTTCAGTGCACGAGTCGCTTTCAATACGATCGCATAAGACAGTTTTTCGTAAGAACGGAATACCATCAGCTGACCGGCTTTTTCAGAAGGCAGACGAACTTTCTTTTTAGCGATCTTATCACGCACAATTTCGCCCTTCTTCATGATATCCAGCATAGCGCCTTCAGTGACACCATCACGCTGGCCCAGATTCAATACCACCATGCTGTACTGACCAATCTGAGTTACACCGTCTGGAACATTGATGATGAAGCCCTGAACAAATTCATCCGGTGCTTTTGGTTGGAAGCGAGTAACCAGTTCACGGTTTTCGGTAGTCAGCAGACGGTCACCTTCACGAACCTGTTGACTAGTCTTAACCAGTTCCAGCTTCAGGATGTCACCATTCTCAGACTTAACATTACCCAGACCGATTTCTTTTGCTTCTAGACCTAACACTTCTTTGGTCACTGGATCGCGGTACAGAGTGCTTGCACGGAAAATTCCGTATGCGTTAGCAACACCGACTTGAGAGAAATCACCACGAGCATAAACTTCTTCACCCGCACCACTGATCACACGATCAATACCCGCGGATAGAATGTATGGTGCGCTGCTCAAATCTTCTTTGGTCACGATACGGTTATTAGTAATAAACGGTGCCACTGCATCCATTGGAATGGTAGGAATCGCAGACTCAATCGGCTCAATACGTGCAGTAGGAGTCAGTTTCACGGTACGGCTGGTTTCACCACGCTCTACAACAGCAACTTTCGTTTCACCGCCAATCTGCATCAAACCGACCACATCACCTGGATAAATCAGATGTGGGTCCTGAATTTGTTCATTTTGATACCAAATATTCGGCCACTGCCATGCATCATCCGTATAGCGCTCAGCAATACCCCACAAGGTATCACCTTTCTTCACCACGTAGCGCTCAGGTGCATCCGGCTTAAGTTCAACCGCATGGCCTTGAAGGGCAAGGGCCATAAAAAACGCAGTAATTAGGTAGCGAATGGTTTTGCTCATCCTATAATCCCTTTATCATTGGCTTATCAGCCAACAGTCTTGGTTTGACTTGTTATTTTTCTGCCTCTGGAAGCAATTTTTCCTGCAGCTATATGACATATTAGCAAGATGAGACCCAATAGTTCTATAAGCGCATCACATCAATGGCCATATTAGATATTTTAGAGTACCCGGATCAACGCTTACGCACAGTTGCTAAGCCAGTCGAAGCCGTTACAGACGACACCCGTAAAATAATAGACGACATGTTCGATACCATGTACGACGCGCCAGGCATTGGTCTGGCCGCCACTCAGGTGAACGTGCATCAGCGCATTATCACTATGGATTTATCCGAAGATAAATCTGAACCACTGGTATTCATTAATCCGGAAGTTACCGTACTGGAAGGTGAATTAGAAAGCATGCAAGAAGGTTGCTTATCTGTACCGGGTTTCTATGAAGACATTACCCGTGTGGAACATTGTCTGGTAAAAGCACTGGACCGTAACGGCGAAGCGTTTGAATTAGAAGCCACTGGTCTGCTGGCGGTCTGTATTCAGCATGAGATTGATCACTTAGAAGGCAAGCTAATGGTGGACTATCTGTCGCCACTGAAGCGTAACCGCATCAAATCCAAGCTGGATAAAAAACACAAAGCTGAAGCCCGTCACGCTAAAACCGGTCGCTAACTGAGAGATTCCAGAGAAATTTATGGACGCCCTGAATATCGTTTTTGCCGGTACACCGGATTTTGCTGCTGAACATTTAAAAGCTCTGGTTGGCAGTCGTCATAATGTTGTTGCTGTCTACAGCCAGCCGGATCGCCCGGCGGGCCGTGGTAAAAAATTACAACCCAGCCCGGTTAAAAAAATCGCACTGGAAAACGATATTCCGGTTTATCAGCCACTGAACTTCAAACAAGAAGGGGCATTAGAAGAGCTGCAAGCTCTGAATGCAGACATCATGGTGGTGGTTGCTTATGGCCTACTGTTGCCTAAAGCCGTATTAGAAGCCCCTAAGCTGGGCTGCATTAATGTACATGCTTCTATCCTGCCACGCTGGCGTGGTGCTGCACCGATTCAGCGTGCGGTTGAAGCTGGGGACAGCGAAACCGGCATCACCATTATGCAAATGGATGAAGGTCTGGATACCGGTGACATGCTGAATAAAGTCACTATAGATATTCGTGCTAACGAAACCGGTGGTAGCCTGCATGATCGCTTACTGGAGAAAGGGCCACAGTCATTACTGCAAACCCTCACTCTGCTGCAAGCGGGTGAAGCCATCGCTGAAAAGCAAAATGACTTGCAAGCTAATTACGCTCATAAGCTCAGCAAAGAAGAAGCCCTGATTAGCTGGAACGACAGCGCAGAAAACATTGAACGTCGGGTACGTGCTTTCAATCCTTTCCCGGTGGCTTACACCTTATTAGGTGATCAGCGCATTAAAGTCTGGCAGGCCTGCAATCTTGGCCAGACCACGCGTTTATTGCCAGGCACCATTGCGGCAGTTTCTAATGAAGGCATCGATGTCGCCACTGGTGATGGTCTAGTTCGTTTGGTGACACTGCAGTTGCCAAATAAGAAAGCCATGTCCGTAGCGGATATTCTTAACGGCCAGAATCAGTTGTTCCAGCCTCAGCATATGTTCTCCAGCCAACTATAATCATGAAAAACATTCGCGCTCTGGCAGCTAACGTTTTATTGCAGGTTCAGCAGGGGCAATCTCTAGCCCAATGCCTGCCTCACGCAGAAGCTCAGATCGAGCTGGATGATATCCCGTTTTTACGAGAGCTCTGTTATGGCAGCTGTCGCTGGTATTTCACCCTTAATGCCCTGACCAAAATGCTGCTCAGCAAACCGTTCAGAGAAGATGATCAGGATCTGCATCAACTGGTTATCGTGGGTTTATACCAGCTGCATATTCAGCAGAAAGCCCCTCACGCCGCCATCAATGAAACCGTTGAAGGCGCCAAAGCTCTAGGCAAAGAAAAAGCCAAAGGCGTGATCAATGCCTGTCTGCGTCGCTTTGAACGCGAGAGTGAGCAATTACTTGCTTCGATTAAAGACAATCCAGTCACCAGCCATAGTCATCCGAAGTGGCTGGTGAAAAGTCTGCAGAAAGCATGGCCAGATCATTGGTTAAACATCCTTGAGCAGAACAACCAGCACCCGCCATTTTGCCTACGAGTAAATCAGCAACATCATAGTCGCGACGAATATCTTAAGCTGCTATTAGAAGAAGGTTTTGATGCCAGAGCCGCGCAATATTCACCACAGGGTATCTATCTGAGTCAGGCGGTGAACGTCTATGAACTGCCGGGTTTTGAAGAAGGCTGGTGCAGCATTCAAGATGAAGCCGCGCAATTAGCTGCGGAATTATTAGACCCACAAGATGGTGAGCATATTCTTGATGCCTGTGCAGCACCTGGCGGAAAAACCTGCCATATATTAGAAAGCGCTGATGATCTTTCTGTGGTGGCTATCGATTTAGAAGAGAAGCGCCTGCAACGAGTAGAAGAAAATTTGCAACGCTTGCAGCTCGAAGCACAAACCATCGCCGCTGATGCCAATGATCTGGATACTTGGTGGGATGGCAATAAATTCGACCGCATACTGCTTGATGCTCCATGCGCGGCCATTGGTGTAATCCGTCGTCATCCAGACATTAAGTTATTACGCCGCAAAGCAGACATAGCCCAACTGGCAGAGGTGCAGCTGCAACTATTAAAAACCTTATGGCAGACCTTAAAACCCGGTGGTCGTCTGGTTTATGCCACCTGTTCCATCATGCAGGAGGAAAATGCTGCGGTGCTTGGGCAATTTGTTGATGGACAACAAGACGCACAGGTTTATAGTTTGCATAATGAATCCTGGGGTGAAATCAGTGGCCATGGGCGCCAGCTGTTCCCACAACAAGATGGCCATGATGGCTTCTATTACGCCGTATTAGACAAGCAGCGATGACAAAAGTGCAGGAAAGAATTTTTGCAGAACCACTGACTGAGCGTCAGGGTGAATTCTCTGGAAGTAGCATTATGACAAATATGCAGGACAGCATTTTTGCGCAGCCGCAGGCTGCCCGTCAGGGTAAAGCACAAGGATGTGCTTTATGAAAATTATTATTTTAGGTGCAGGTCAGGTTGGTGGCACTCTGGCAGAGAATCTGGCCAACGAGCAAAACGATATCACCGTCATCGATACTGATGCCCAGCGTCTGCGCGAGTTAGCAGACGCCATCGATATTAAAACCATCAGTGGTACCGGCTCTTATCCACAAGTATTGAGGGATGCCGGAGCAGACGATGCGGATATGCTAATCGCCGTCACCAACTCCGATGAAACCAATATGGTTGCCTGCCAGGTTGCCTACACCTTATTCCGTACCCCGACCAAGATCAGCCGTATTCGCTCCAACGCTTATCTGAAGCAAAAAGAATTATTCAAATCCGACGCCTTCCCAATCGATGTATTGATCTCCCCGGAACAGGTGGTGACCAACTACATTAAACGCCTACTGGAATACCCAGGCACCTTGCAAGTACTGGATTTCGCCGATGAGCGCGTTCAGTTAGTGGCGGTTCGTGCTTACCACGGCGGTCTGCTGGTAGGACAGGAATTACGCAAATTAAAAGAACACATGACCTCCGCAGAAACTAAAGTAGCTGCGATTTATCGTCGTGGTCAGGCCATTCTGCCAAGCGACGAAACCATTATCGAAGTGGATGATGAAGTGTTCTTCATCGCCGCAAAAGAGCACATCAAACAGGTGATGGCGGAACTGCGCCGCAGTGAAGATTCCTACAAACGAATTCTGATCGCCGGTGGCGGTAATATTGGTTATCGATTAGCAAAAGCGTTAGAACAGAAATATCGCCTTAAGCTGATTGAGCATGGTGAAGGTCGCGCACGTTTCTTAAGTGAGAATCTGGCCAAAACCGTTGTACTGATGGGCAGTGCCACTGATCAGGGTTTATTGGAAGAAGAAAACATCGAGAATATCGATGTGTTCTGTGCCGTTACCAATGACGATGAAACCAACATCATGTCGTCAATGCTGGCCAAACGTCTAGGTGCCCGCAAGGTGATGACCCTGATTAACAAAGCTGCTTATGTAGATCTGGTGCAGGGTGGTCAAATTGATGTCGCTATCTCACCTCAGCAAACCACCATTGGTAGTCTGTTAACTCACGTACGCCGTGGCGACGTAGTAAACGTACATTCGTTACGCCGTGGCGCGGCAGAAGCTATTGAAGCCATCGCCCATGGCGACCGCACTACATCGAAAGTTGTTGGTCGCACCATTGATGATATTGATCTGCCTTCCGGCACAACGATCGGCGCTATCGTGCGTGGTGATCAGGTAATTATCGCCAATAGCGATGTGGTGGTTGAATCCGACGACCATATTATTCTTTTCGTTGTTGATAAACGCAAGATTCCTGAAGTTGAGCGCCTGTTCCAGGTCGGCCTAGGCTTCTTCTGATTGGGAAAGGATTAAACCTCCATGCACTTAACCGTGATCGCCAGAGTATTAGGCTTGCTGATGATGATTTTCAGCATGACTCTTGTGCCTCCGTTTTTGGTTTCCCTGTTATACAGTGATGGCGCTGCCGTCGCTTTCTTATCCGCTTTAGGCATCACCTTCGGGGTGGGCTTTTTAGTCTGGCTACCATTCCATAATCATAAACAGGAATTAAAAACCCGCGATGGGTTCGTAATTACAGTACTGTTCTGGTTGGTATTGGCATTCTCAGGATGCCTTCCTCTGATGTTGGCAGAGCAACCCGGCTTAAGCTTTACCGATGCCTTCTTTGAATCCTTATCCGGCTGGACTACAACCGGTGCAACGGTCATTACCGGTCTTGATAATCTGCCCGAATCCATCCTCTGGTATCGCCAACAACTACAGTGGCTTGGTGGCATGGGTATTATTGTATTAGCAGTGGCGGTACTACCTATGCTGGGTATTGGTGGTATGCAGTTATTCCGCGCAGAAACTCCGGGCCCGGTTAAAGATAGCAAGTTAACTCCACGTATTACCGAGACTGCCAAGGCCCTGTGGTATATCTATTTATCACTCACCATCGCTTGTGCAGTGTCCTATTGGTTAGCAGGTATGTCGGCGTTTGATGCCATTGGCCATAGCTTTGCGACCGTAGCGATTGGTGGTTTCTCCACCCACGATGCTTCGTTAGGTTATTTTGACAGCCCGGCAATCGAGTCCATCGCCATCCTGTTTATGCTGATTTCGGTATTAAACTTCGGACTGCATTTTTATGCATGGAAACAGAAATCCCTGCTTCATTATTTTCAGGATTCCGAATTGAAATTCCTGTTATGGATTCTGGCCGGCGGTGCATTATTAACAGTCTCAGCTTTGTGGCTAACGGAAACCTATACGCTATCCGACTCCGTTCGCTACGGTTTATTCGAGTTGGTTTCTGTAGCGACGACCACAGGCTTCGGCACCGCTGATTTCTCCAGCTGGCCGATTTTTATTCCAGTACTGTTATTTATGATGGCCTTTATTGGTGGCTGTGCCGGTTCGACCGGTGGTGGCATGAAAGTGATGCGCATCCTGCTGATTTATAAGCAGGGCATTCGTGAGATTCGTCGCCTGATTCATCCTAATGCCATCATTCCAGTGAAGATCAATAAGCGGCCAGTCAACGAACGAGTGATGGAAGCGGTATGGGGCTTCTTCTCGGTTTATGTACTGACTTATATGGTGATGATGGTTTCGCTGCTGGCGACGGGCTTGGATCACGTCACGGCTTTCTCTGCAGTAGGTGCTTGCCTGAACAATCTGGGCCCGGGACTTGGAGATGTTGCAGCCCACTATGGCGACATCAGCGACGCCGCTAAGTGGATTCTGTCTTTCACTATGCTGTTGGGCCGCCTGGAAATTTTTACCTTTCTGGTAATACTAAGCCCTGCATTCTGGCGCAGTTAACTATATAAAGTGGCTAAGGAACCTTAGCCACTTTATATGGGTTCGGCATGCCGTCCGGCTGCCGCTTAAAGCGCTTATAACTCCACTCAAATTGTTCCGGACAAATACGCACAGCCTCTTCAACGCACTTATTCATAGCAGTCAGATGAGTTTTCAGATCAGCGCTGTAAATATCATCACCCGGCTTCAGAAAGTGAGTAACAAACCCTTTGCCATCGGGTAAACGACGACAGAAACCAATTACCACATTACAGCCGGTTTTCTGAATTAACTCATAAGGCAGCTTTGGGGTCAGAGCAGGGCGGCCGAAGAAGTCAGCAAACTCCCCATGCTCACGCTTAGGTTCCTGATCCGGCAATACAACCGCCATATCCCCATTATGTAAAGTATCGAATAATGCCATCACCCCTTCACGGGTAGTTGGAACCAAACCTAACTTAAGCCGGGCACGGCTGTCGTGCATGAACTTATCAAATGGTGGCATCTTGGCAGGACGATACATACCCAGAATATTGGCACGGCCATACATGGCATGATTAAGAAATTCCCAGTTACCATGATGAAGAGGCATAAACAGCGTGCCTTTATCTTCATCAATAGCCGCCTGCATGATCTCCAGCCCTTCGTAACCTTGCAGCAGAGCTTCTCCTTTTTCACGGCTCCAGCCCCAGGCAGCAGCAACCTCAGCTCCGGTCATACCAGCGTTGAATAAACTTTCTTTAACCATCGCTAGTTGTTCCTGTTCTGACTTCTCAGGAAAACACATACCGACATTTACTTTTGCTACTTCTCTGGAGCGGGTTTTACGCACCCAGAGAGTCCAACCTATAAAGCGACCTAATCGTTGAGCACCTTTAAAGGTCAACAATCCCATCACTTTAATAAAACCAACCGCCATATAACCCAACAGTGTTTTCAAGCTCACACCTGCTACAACTTAAAAGAGGGGGCGCAGTTTACCCGGCATTTGGCCAGACGCAATCACTGGCCTTACCAGATCGAATATCTAAAATTACCAATTAAGGAACTTTGGCAGCCTTATATGGGTTTGGCTGATCGGGATGGCGTTTAAAACGCTTATAGCCCCACTGATATTGATCCGGACAAATCTCGATACACTGGGCGATACCACGGTTCATCGAGGTCGCACTGACTTCTAAATCTTCCGAATACAAGTCCTCATCCGGCTTGAGGAAATACAGTTCAAAGCCTTCCGCATCAGGTAAACGTTTGGCAAAAGCATAAAGCGCTTTTGCGCCTGTTTTCTGCAACATTTCATGGGGTAGCTTAGGTGTCAACGTAGTGCGGCCCATGAAAGGAGCATATACACCACTCTGTAGGCGAGGCTCCTGATCCGGTAAAAAACCGACTAACTCGCCACGGTTTAAAGTGTCGAATAGCCCCATCACACCTTGTCGAGTCGTTGGCACCAGCTTACAACCCACTAACTCTCGGCGCTTCACCATCCATGAATTGAAGCTAGGCATCTTCATAGGACGATACATAATGGTGATATCAGTTTTCTTGTGGGCCACATAGTTATTAATAATTTCCCAATTACCCAGATGCGGAGCGAATAAGATTGAGCCACCAGGCTGGGCTATTAACTCATCAAATAACTCTTCACCATGTACTTTCTTGATCAGCGCCGCTCCTTGCTCAGATTCATAACCCCACATAGGACCACTTTCTGCTAGGATTTTTCCGCTCTCAACCATGGTGGAACGAAGCAGTTCTTCTCGCTCTGTTTCATTCATATCCGGATAGGCAATCCCCAGATTCACTCTGGCCACTTCACGGGTTCTGGTGCGTTTTTTTGCTAGTCGATTACCAATGAGCACACCGATCTGTTGAGCACGACTTAAAGAAATCATACCCAACAGTTTCACTATTCCAATTGCCAGATAACCTAATAACGATCCCACAGCTCACTTCCTAACAAAATTATCTCGCCGCAGTTTACTCTTGCTTGGCTACTCTGGCCAATTCTGGAATCAGAGCGCCAAGCGAAATCCGCAGCCTTTGCTAGACTTTAATAACACATGTTTTTACTGGCACCAGTAAACCGGAAGTGATCTCTGTAACCCTATGATAAATCTGGAAAAAGCGCTCTCAGACAAGAGAATACTGATCGTAGATGATCTGGTAGAAGCGCGTAGTTCATTGAAAAAGATGGCCTCTATTCTTGGCTGTGATGTCGAAAATATCGATATCGCAACTGATGGAATAGAAGCTATGCATCAAATTCATGAACACGATTACGACATAGTACTTTCCGATTACAACCTTGGCCGCACTAAAGATGGTCAACAGATCCTAGAAGAAGCCAGATTCACAGACCGATTAAAATCAACAGCACTGTTTATCGTGATCACAGGTGAAAATGCCATTGATATGGTAATGGGCGCACTGGAATACGACCCTGATGGTTACATCACCAAGCCCTATACCCTGAACATGCTGAAAGAGCGCCTGATCCGCATTATTTCGATCAAAGAAGAAATGCGCGCAGTTCATGAAGCCATCGATCTGGGAAAAACGGATCTCGCGATTAAGCATTGTCTTCAGATTCTAGAGCATAAAGCCAAGCTAAGACTGCCTGCCTCTAGGGTTTTGGGGCAACTGCTATTAAAGAAAAAGAAGTTTAATGAAGCCCTAAAGGTATATTCAACTCTGCTTAACGAGCGATCAGTATCTTGGGCAAAGCTGGGACAAGCCATTTGTATTTTTAAACTGGGAGACCCAGATAGCGCCTTAGCACTGCTGAACAAAACTCTGGTTGAGCATCCTCTGTATGTCCAATGCTACGACTGGATCGCTCGAATTCTGTTGTCCCAGAATAAGCCTATTGAAGCTCAGGAATCTCTACAGAAAGCTATCAACATCTCACCCAAAGCCGTATTACGGCAGATGGAATTAGGCCGAGTTGCTTACGAAAATGGCGATATGGAAGTTGCAGAACAAGCCTTCAAACACAGCGTACGTTTAGGGCGTTACTCCTGTCACAAATCCGTGAAGAATTACCTGCAATTCGCACGGGCAGTACAGAAAATTCTTAAGAACCCTTCAGAGCGAGCTACCAAAAATAAGGCTAATGAAGCCTTCCGAGCCTTGGATGAGTTGCGTCAGGATTATGGTCAAGACAGCGATATGCTGTTTGAAGCCGCATTGGTTGAAAGCCAGACCCATCAATCTATGGAAAATCAGGATGGAGCTATTCAGTCGGTCAATAAAGCCGAAGAAATCCTAGCAACCATTGATTGTCCGAAAACAGAATACAAACTGCAGATGACGGAAGCTTTCATCGATACCGAGCAGGAAGTGAAAGCTCAAGCCATGCTCGAAGAGCTGAAAGAGCTTGAACTGTCCGATAAGCATAAAATCAAACTGCGTCGCCTCGATGACCAGCTGAACGGCGAGAAGATAAAACAGCATACCACCAGCCTCAATGACAAAGGGGTCGGTTATTACGAGCAAGGTGATTTTGAAAATGCCATTAGAGCCTTTGATATGGCCACTCAATATGAACAGGCAGGCATCAGCGTATTGTTAAACTCAATTCAGGCGAAAATTTCGTTAATGGAAGCCAATGCTCCCGATCCAAAACTACTGAAAGAGTGCCGAGCTTTATTAGTGCGTATCGGTGAAATAGGCAAAACCGATGATCGCTTCCCACGTTACGCCCGCCTACGCAAAACCTATGAACGTTTATGCCGGGCTGCAGCCTGATTTCAGTTAAGGATTATTGAGTGGAAAACCAAGCTAAGTTTGAACATCTGGTAGCCGCTGTCACCCACGACCTGAAAAATCAGCTGCAATCTCTAACCGACCAGCAAGATAAAATCATCAATGAGCTGCCCGCTGAGTATCAGCAAGATTTTGCTCCTATGTTGCGCCAAACCAACCGCATCAAAGAAGATGCTTTACGTTTGGTCAGCCTGTTTCGCTTAGAACATCAGCAACAGTTTTCAATGGATGATTGCTGGCCCAGAGACACAGCTTCCGACGCCATCGAATCCTGCTCGATTCAGCATCCGGAACTGGTATTCGACAACCGCATCAATCTGGAAGCTCAAGGTTTCTATAACGAGCAACTGATCAAGCTGGCTTTAGTTACTTTGATCAATAACAGTGCTCAGGCAGGTGCTCATCAAGTCGAGATTCTATGTGAGGAAGATGGTCAGCAAGGGTTGGAAATCATCGTCCATGATGATGGTCCTGGGTTCACGGACTCGATCCTGAATGGCAACACGGATAGCACCAAACCCGAAGGCACGGGTCTGGGGCTGATCTTTGTCGATATGATCTGCAAGGCTCATAAAAATGCTGGTAAACAAGGTTCTCTGCAAGTCAGTAACTCAGCCACCGGCGCCATGGCCACCATCTACCTGCCCTAAGTCTGTAAATCCCAATGAATATGGGCTCTAAACGGGCCTTAAAGCCAGTCTGCACACTACCTGATCGCTACTCTTTGCTGCTATAATTTGCGCCTTTATTTTTACGAATCTCAATACAAGAAGGTCGAGCAGTGTCTGAACAAAGCCGCCACGATATTAAAACCTTTCAGGGCCTGATTGCTGCCCTGCAAGAGTTCTGGTCCGAACAGGGCT
>Ga0181593_10003065_pt1 | contig 15388 bp, 15 predicted proteins | sample 071ome_19_FD_133756 | JGI IMG/M metagenome (GOLD analysis project Ga0181593, IMG submission 133756) | Coastal salt marsh microbial communities from the Groves Creek Marsh, Skidaway Island, Georgia - 071413AT metaG (megahit assembly) | ecosystem: Environmental > Aquatic > Marine > Intertidal...
AGCCATATCGCCCAGGCGCCCGACCACCTGGTTCTGATCGCACAGAATGATGCCGGATACCGCAATCTTCTGGATCTGGTCAGTCAGGCCTTTATCGAGGGGGATGGCTCCGAGGCGCCGCAGATCAGCATGGCCGACATGGAGGGTAAAACGGCGGGCCTGATCGCGTTGACCGCGGGTACCGGCGGCGCGGTCGGGCGCTTGCTGCTGGAGGATCGAAAAGCCGACGCCGAAGCCATGCTGTTGGATCTGCACCGGCTTTTCGGGGACCGGTTGTATATTGAGCTACAGCGTCACTTCATCGAGAGTGAGAGGCGCATCGAGCCGGATCTCGTCGATTTCGCCTACAAGCTCGAGATACCGTTGGTGGCGACCAATGATTGCCACTTCGCCGGCGAGGATATGTACGAGGCGCATGACGTGCTGCTCTGCATCGCCGAGTCGACGACGATCAGCAATCCCAAGCGCCGTCAGGTCACGCCGCACCATCGCTTCAAGTCCGCCGAGGAGATGCGAGAGCTGTTCGCCGACCTGCCGGAAGCGGCGGACAACACCCTGGTGATCGCCCAACGCTGTAGTTTCATGCCGACCACCCTGGACCCGATCCTGCCGGCCTTCACCACCGGCGAGGGGCGCGACGAGGCCGACGAGTTGCGGGTGATGGCCGAAAAAGGCCTGGAAGGGCGGTTGGAGCGTCACGTTTACACCGAGGACATGGACGAGGCGGCCCGCGCCGAGGCGGCGGTGATTTATCGAGAGCGCCTGGCCATGGAACTCGGCGTCATCAACCAGATGGGCTTTCCGGGTTACTTCCTGATCGTCGCGGATTTCATCCAATGGGCCAAGGCACAGGGCATTCCGGTCGGGCCCGGGCGTGGTTCCGGCGCCGGCTCGGTGGTGGCCTGGGCGCTGTTGATCACCGATCTCGATCCCTTGCGTTGGGGCTTGCTGTTCGAGCGTTTTCTCAATCCAGAACGCGTGTCGATGCCGGATTTCGATATCGACTTCTGTCAGGATCGCCGGGGCGAGGTGATCGAATATGTTCAGCGTAAATACGGTCGCGACCGGGTGGCCCAGATCATCACCTTCGGCAAGCTGCAGGCCCGCGCGGTCCTACGCGATGTCGGTCGGGTCCTCGAGATGCCGTACGGCCAAGTCGACCGGATTTGCAAGCTGGTGCCCAACAACCCGGCCAATCCGGTAACTCTCGGCGAGGCGATCGAGAGCGAGCCGGAATTGCGCCGCCAGCGCGACGAAGACGAGGCGGTTCGCACCTTGATCACCATCGGGCTCAAGCTTGAGGGCCTGTACCGCAACGCTTCGACCCATGCCGCGGGCGTGGTGATCGGTGACCGGCCGCTCAAGGAACTGGTTCCGCTCTATCGCGATCCCCGTTCCGAAATGCCGGCGACCCAATTCAACATGAAATGGGTGGAACCCGCCGGGCTTGTGAAGTTTGACTTTCTGGGATTGAAAACCCTGTCGGTTCTCCAGAGGGCGGTCGAGATGGTCGCGGATCGTGGCATCACCATTGATCTCCAGGCGGTGCCGCTGGACGACGCCAAGACCTATGAGATGATCAGCCGGGCCGACAGTACCGGGGTGTTCCAGCTTGAAAGTTCCGGCATGCGCGACGTGCTGCGCCGCATGAAACCCGACCGTTTCGAGGACATCATCGCGCTGGTCGCGCTGTATCGCCCCGGACCGATGGCGAACATCCCGAGCTATATCTCGCGCAAGCACGGCGAGGAGATCGTCGATTACATGCATCCCAAGCTTGAGCCGGTATTGGCCGAAACCTTCGGGATCATGATCTACCAGGAGCAGGTCCAGCAGTCCGCCCAGGTTTTGGCGGGCTATACCCTCGGCGGCGCTGATCTGCTGCGCCGGGCCATGGGCAAGAAGATCAAGGCCGAGATGGACGCGCAGCGTGAAACCTTCGTGAAGGGTAGCGTCGAACAGGGAGTAGACGAAGCCAAGGCCTCGTCGATCTTCGATACCATCGCGGCTTTCGCCGGATATGGTTTCAACAAGAGCCACGCGGCGGCTTATGCGCTCGTCGCCTATCACACGGCCTACATGAAGGCGAATTATCCGGTGGAGTTTCTCGCCGCCTCAATGACCTATGACATGGGGAACACCGACAAACTGAACGTCTTTCGTCAGGAGCTACAGTCCCAGGGGATCACCCTGCTGCCGCCGGACGTCAACAATTCCGGGCGCGACTTTCTGGTCGAGAAACTTTCGGACGGAGAACTGGCGGTGCGCTACGCGCTGGCGGCTATCAAGAATGTCGGTGGCCCCGCGATGGTCTCCATGGTCGGTGAGCGTTCCCAGAATGGTCCCTATGCCTCGCTGGCGGACTTCGCGACCCGGATCGACAGCCGGTCGGTCAACAAGCGGAGCCTCGAGAACCTCGTTCGTTCCGGTGCCATGGATAGTCTGGAGAAAAACCGCGCCCGGCTGTTTGACGGCGCCGATGTCGTCCTGCGTCACGCCACCGTCGCCGCCGAGGAACGCGCCTCGGATCAGGTGAACCTGTTCGGCGGGGACGACGCCGCGAACGAGGTTCAAATCAACCTGCCGGCGCGTCATGATTGGTCGGCGATGGACCGGCTTCAGCATGAGTTCGACGCCATCGGCTTCTATCTCTCCGCCCATCCGCTGGACGCCTATGGCCGGGCGCTGGAGCGGGTAGGCGTGGTTGAGTCCACGGGTGTCGCCGCCACATTGGCGGCCAAGGGAGGGACCGGCCGGATTAACCTGGCTGGTATCGTCGGCGCCAGCCGCGTTCGGACCAACCAGCGCGGTAACAAATACGCCTTCGTGCAGATGAGCGACCGCTCCGGCGTGTTCGAGATCACCGTTTTCTCCGAGGTGCTGGCCGAGGCCCGCGCCCTGCTGGACAGTGCCGAGCCCCTCCTGGTCCGCGTCGACGCGAAGGTGGAGGAAGGCTCGGTCAGATTGATCGCGAGCCGGATTCAGGCCTTGGACGGCGCCATGCAGCAGGCGGCCAAGGGGCTGAAGGTCTATCTCAAGGACGTGGGTACCGTCAGCCAGTTGAAAACCGTGCTCTCGCAGCACGGTCGAGGGCGTGGGCAGGTTAAGCTGGTCGTGCAGACTCCGCTACAGGAGATCGACATCCCGCTGCCTGAGTCCTATCAGATTGACGCGCGCATCCGATCGGCGGTGAAGTCCCTGCCGGGGATCGTGGATGTTCGTGATATCTAGGCGTGACATCAAAGCGTGACATCAAGAAGCGTGACATCAAGAAAGGTTAGCCACATGCGGGATATCGTCGGGACGTGGAGGCTGGTGGATGGTGTCGCGACCACCGACGCGGGAGAGCCGATGGCCCCGCCCTATGGCGGCGAGAAGGCGATGGGGCGGGTGACATTGAATGCCGACGGGCGAATGGTCGCGGTCCTGTGTGACGGCCGCGTCGATATCCCCGAGGGAGAAGCCCGCGACTACACGTCCTATTGCGGCAATTATACCTTCGACGGCAAAACGCTTGTTACCAGGGTTGATGCCTGCTCCGACCCGGCGCGCTTCGGCACCGATCAGGTGCGCCAGGTGAGTTTCGACGGCGATCTCATGGTCCTTCGTCCGCCGCCCAGGGAGATCAACGGCGTGATCCAACATCGCGTCCTGCGCTGGGAAAAGATCGCGGATATTTAGTCGCTTTCGTCGTTGTCGGTAAACGCGGCGATCCGTTGACGCAGAGTGGCCACTTCATTGGATAGCGCGGCGCGTTCCCGATAGGCTTTCCGCGTAAGCTCGAACAGCAACATGTACTGGCGAGGATGAATGACCGAAATTCGCTCGCGATCGGTGGCGTCGGCCCGTTCCCGCAATTTGGGATTGGCGGCGAGAGCCTCGGCGGACGCGAAAATCAGAACATTCTGCTGATACCACCAGCTTATCGACAGATCCCGCCAGACCCGCGAGCGGATCGCATCGATGGTCCGGTAACCCCGCCGCTCGAAACGCTCGGCCCAGACGTCCTGCCATTCCAGATTGATATGGCCGTCGCCGAGTTGTCCCGGGGTCGCGGCGGAGAACAGGACCACCGGGGCCAGCGCGATCAGCTCCTCGACGATGCTCTCGGCCCGCTCGGGTTGAAGATGCTCCACGACTTCCAAGGTCATCGCCAGATCGTGGCGCTCCAACGCCGGTAGCGGTCGGCTCAAATCCATGGCGATGAAATCGTCGGCCGGGATTTCCAGCATGCTCCGATCAACGTGCTCTCCGTCGATACCGAGGGTCCGGGTGGCCCCTAGTTCCCGCCAGACCGACAGCCAGATCGCGTTGCCGCAACCGATATCGACGACCGATGAGATCGGGCCGACCAGGTCCAGCACCATGGGCGCGATGGTGCGCGCGGCGTGGCGCGAGGTCTCTCGGATTTCGTCATAGAACTGTTTGTCGTAATGCGCCATCCCGGCGGGATAGCGAGGCGGGGGAGGGAATGCAAGGCCTTGGCCCTCGCCGCGGCGCGATGCGTTCAATCCAGATCAAGCGCCATGCGGTAGTTCGCCAGCGATTCCCCACGGCGCGACTGCGTTTGTTCCCGCGTCACGCGCCAACCTTGGCGGTGGAGGAATCGCCGGGCCAGATGGCTGGCATCCGTGGTCAGCGTCTTCAATCCCATGGCGCGGGCCCGATCCAGGAGGCTGTCGTAAAGTGCCTTGGCGACTCCGGCGCCGAGTTTGTCCGCGCGCACGAAGGCCAGATCGAGATAGCCGTCGTTCCCGAGAGACATGAAGCCCACGAGACCGTCTCCGCCCTCGGCCAGCATCGTCGTGGCGCCGGCGAGACGCTCATGCCAGGGCGCGAGATCCGGGACCGCGGGCGACCATGCCCGGCGCTGGGCGGCGGTATATCCGGCTCCCGCCGCGTCGCGCACGGTTTCGTGAAATAGCCTTGCGGTGGCCCGCGCGTCCTCGGCTTCGAAGGCGCGAATGGTCAGGGGCATGCCGTTTTCCTGTCGGCGAGACGGTGGTCGAGCGAGGATTATGTTGATTCCGGCGGCGCTGTCACGCCACCATCGACGCGAAACCGTCCTCTCTTTTTTCCGTCCCCTGATCCGTCATGCGAAAACCCGTTCGCCCCATCCGAGATTTTGACGCGCCGCGCGTGCCGACCTGGCCACGGGCGATGCTGCTTATCGGCGTGGTGGTCCTTATCGGATTCGTCGGCTGGACGATCTACGTCAACAGCGATATCGGCCAATGCCACGGTCAGGAAAAGGAGGTCGCGGAATTTCGCTTCGGCGTGAGCCTAAAGAAAGTCATGAAGCTCCCCGTGCCCGAGGAAGACCGCGAGCGTTTCAACGATCTTTGCCGTATGTTCAAGGCGAATTGTCATCGTCATATCGACGCCGAAACCCGAGCGCTCTGCCGCCCGATATGAACGCCCTGTTTTGACGCCACGCCCGTGCCTGGAGGAGAAAACCTTGGCCGACCCGAAACGTATCGCGATCTGCGGATTCAACCTTGAGAGCAACCGCTTCGCGCCGACTTGCTCCCGCGTCGACTTCGAGGAAAACATGTATTTCCGCGGCGCCGAGATCACCCATCAGGCGCGGCTAGACGCGCCGTCGCTCCATCTTGGAGTGAAGGGATTCTATCGGGTCATGGACGAGGCTTTCGGCGGAAGCGATGGCTGGGTCGACGTGCCGGCGCTGGTCGTCGGTTCGACACCGGCGGGGCCGGTCGAGGAGGGGTTCTTCAAGGAATATCTGGCGGAGCTTAGGCACGATCTAGAAGCCGCCGGAGCGGTCGACGGCGTCTATATCTGTCAGCACGGCGCGGCGGTCGCGACCCATACCCACGATCCGGATGGGGACATGTTCGCCCTGCTGCGTGGCATTGTCGGGCCCGATGTGCCGGTCATCGCGACCCTGGATCTGCACGCCAATGTGTCCGAAGTGATGATGGACGCGACCGACATGATGATCGGTTACAGGACCAATCCGCATGTGGACATGGCCGAGCGCGGCGAGGAGGCGGCGCGGGCGATGCTGGAGATGTTCGCCGGCACCCGCCCCGAGAAGTACCGCGTCCGTCTGCCGTTGGTCGCGCCCTCGGTCACCCAACTTACCGCCGAGGGTCATCCCTACGGGGACCTGATCCGCCTCGGTCAGACGAAAGTCGACCCGGATGGCCCGGGCGGGGTGATGAACGTCACCATTCTTTCGGGATTCGCATTCGGCGACACGCCGAAGAACGGGATGACGGTGATCACCCATACAAGGGGCGACGCGGCGCTTGCCAAACGGATCACCCTGGATCTCGCCGAGGCGGCCTGGGCGGATCGCGAACGTTACCAACCCGCGATGATCTCCTTGGAGGACGCGGTCGCCCGCGCCAAGGCGGTGGGCGAGGACGCGTCCCTGGAGCCGTTGCTTTTCGCCGACCCAGCCGATAATCCCGGCGGCGGCGGGCGCGGAAACACCACCTACATTCTAAGCGCGCTGCTGGATGCCGGTGTGCAAGGCTGCGTACTCTCGGTGTTCTATGACCGAGCCGCGGTGAGGGCGGCCGAGGCCGCGGGCGAAGGCGCGACGATCGAGCTCACCCTCAACGCCGAGGAGGACAACGCATTCTCGGATTCCTTGACGGTGGAGGCGCGGGTGGTCTCGCTGCACGAGGGGCGTTTTGTCGCGCATTACGGCATGGTCGCCGGCACGACCGTGGATATCGGACCCTCGGTGGTGCTGGACCTCGGAGGCGTCACCGTCATCTGCATTTCCAAGCGTCAGCAATGCCGGTCCTCGGATTTCATCTCGGCCTTCGGCATCGATCCCGCCGCTTGCCGGTCGATCTTGGTAAAATCGCGTGGGCATTTCCGCGCCGGATTCCAGCACCTGTTCCCGCCGGAACGCATTCTCGAGGTCGATGTGCCGGGACTGACATCGCCGAATCTGGCGAACTTCGATTGGCGTTACCTGCCGCGGCCCGTCTATCCGATGGACCCGGACGCGGCCTGGGCGCCCTGACCAGTGGTCGGGATCCGTCGATCATGTGGCACCGTCCGTAGGGCGGACCGGATCGAGATTCGACCGTCGGCTACGCGGTGGGAACGGTGAGACGAAGGCGCTGGGGGACAGCAGGACAATGCGAGCACTGAACTGTGTGCCCGATCTACAGACCGGATCGGTCGCCGTCATGACCCAGGATATCGGACGTGCCTTGCGGAGGCTAGGGCTTGACGTCGCCAATATGCAATACCGGTCCGGCGACAGGTTGCCGCGCGAAATGCCGCGTCTGCTGGATTGGCTGACAAAGTCCCCCGACGGGGGATTGCTCATCGATATCAATGGAAGGGTCGTGACGATCGGCCTGGTGGCGCGGGCCAACCAGGAACGGCCCGGCACCTTCATCTGCTTTACTTTCCTGACCGACACCCCATTGCACTTCACCGACCGGCTTCGAAAATGGCCAGCGGACGCGATGATCGGCTATGTTGACCGGTCATTCCCCGAACTAATCGAATTCATGGGCTATGACCGGCCAAGCTTCATCTTCCATCCCCATGCCGGGCCACCAGCGATCGCGGGGCCCGCGATTTCGCGAAGAGACATCGACATACTGTTCATCGGCAACGTGGCGAAGATCGATCCCCCGTCGGTGCAGGCCTCACGCCTACTCGGAGAAAACCGCCGGCTTGTAGAGTTGTTTATCGCCGCCCATGGCCGAACCGACCAGCGCCTTACGCCCTTCCAGACCGTTCGCCGGATCGCGATGGACCTTGGCGGCGCCTACACTGTTCAAGATATCGCGCTAGTGGCGGGTCATCTGGAACTCTACCTCAGCAACACAAGCCGGGTGAAGGTTCTCTCGTCCCTGGCGAACCGAAAGGTGACGATTGTTGGGAATATCGCCGATGGCACCCTGCGGCCTGGTCAGGCGGTCACATCTTTTGGTTATCGCTCGTTCAGGCAATGTGTCGACTTGATGAGCCGAGCCAAAATCCTCGTCAATGTAGTTCCCAGCTTCCCAAACGGCGGCCACGAGCGCGTCTTCTACGCGATGAGCCGGGGGGCCGCGGTGTTGACGACGCGGTCAACATTTCTCGCGGGGGACGCCGAGGCTCATGGGTTTGTCGGATTTATTGACCCCGCGCGCGATGATGTGTCGCGGGACGCCGATACTTTTCTGGGCATCCTCGACGCGGGCGCGCGGGATCGCGATGCGATGCTTGGATACTACACGGATCACCACACATGGGAGCACCGGCTGGCACCGGTTCTCGCCCGGGCGCGGGAACGTTTCGCGTGAACCTGTCCAAATCCGCTGGGAGCAACCGGTGGAAATCCCGCATGAGGCATAGTCCGGGGGTCGCGGAGCTGACCGCAAGCCGGTGACAAAAGCGCTGAACAATGGCATCATCGGGTCATGGATAGGAACTTCACGGCACGTGGTAACCACGACATGGGCGGTCTCGACGGTGGCGAGATCAACCGGGACGAGCACGATTACGCGCTCTGGGAAAAACGCATCGACGCGATGATGATGTTGCTGACCAACAAGCTTCAGATCATGACCGTCGACCAATTGCGCAAGGGCATCGAGGCCTTGCCGCCCGACGCGTATGAGAACATGACCTATTACGAGCGCTGGATCGCCTCGGTGACCAACACGCTTCTGGACGAGGGCGTGATCACCGCCGACGAATTGGCGACCAAGATGTCGGCCATTGAGGCCGAGGCGTCGGAGGTCGGCTGATGGCTCGGTACTCCGTCGGAGACAAGGTCAAGGTGCGGGCGGCGTTTCCCCCGACACCACCGACCCATGTGCGCACGCCCCACTATATTCGTGGATGTGTCGGAACCATCGAACGGATCTGTGGGGAATTCGGCAACCCCGAGGAACTCGCCTTTGGTCGGCGCTATGGCCCGAAATCGATGCTCTATCGGGTTCGCTTCCGCCAAGCCGATGTCTGGTCCGGCTATGATGGAGCGGCGGAAGACCATATCGAGATCGAAATCTATGAATTCTGGCTTGAGCCGGCCGAGCGGGAGAACGCGGCATGAGCGGTCCATCCGATACCCATGATCATGGTCATCATCACGACCACCATCACGACCACGACCATCTGCATCCCTACGATCCTGATCATCACCACCCGCATCGCCCGGATCAGGACGACACGATGACCTATTACAAGGTCATGGAAACCGCGGTGCGCCAGTTGTTGATCGAAAAGGGGCTGATCACCGCCGAGCAGGTGCATCGCCAGATCGAGCATATGGATGCCCGCACGCCGGCCAACGGCGCGCGCATCGTCGCCCGCGCCTGGGTCGACCCGGATTACAAGAAGCGTCTGATCGAGAGCCCGAAACAGGCGATCGCCGAGATTGGTCACGATATCGGCCCGATGCACCTGATCGTGCTGGAAAACACGCCCGAGGTGCACAACGTCGTGGTCTGCACCCTATGTTCCTGCTACCCGCGCTGGATCCTCGGACTGCCGCCGGATTGGTACAAGAGCAGGGCCTATCGATCCCGCGTGGTGCGCGAGCCTCGGACGGTCCTGCGGGAGTTCGGTACGGAGATCGCCGAAAACCGCGAGGTGAGAGTGCACGATTCGACCGCCGATATGCGTTACTTCGTTCTGCCCATGCGCCCCGAGGGAACAGAGGGGATGAGCGAGGACGAACTCGCGGCCATGGTCGGGCGTGACGCGATGATCGGCGTGGTCGAGGCCGGCGCCGGGGGCGCGGGCCAATTGGCGGCCGAGTAAACGCGCCGGACTTCCGGCTACGCAATCCGGCCGAATAATCTCGAGCTGGGACACGCACTCGGGACTTGCATTTTGACGAGGGCGCCGGTATCTACCGGCCCGTAAATCACGCACACGAGCATGCGCCGACGGTCAGAGCCCTGGTCGCCCGCGCTCCGGTGCTCTCCGCAGGTGTGGAGGGCGGCGCTCGTGGAGGCATAACCGGAGAAGGTAAGAATGTCCGCTTCCATGTCGTTCACCATGCGCCAGCTGCTTGAGGCTGGAGTCCATTTCGGTCACCACACCCGGCGCTGGAACCCCAAAATGGCCCCCTATATCTATGGGGACCGCAACAACACCCACATCATCGACCTGCGCCAATCCGTTCCCTTGCTGCACCGCGCGCTTAACGCTGTGCGCGAGGTTACCGCTTCCGGAGGCCGGGTTCTGATGGTCGGCACCAAGCGCCAGGCCGCCGAGACCATCGCCGAGACCGCCAAGAAGACCGGGCAGTACTTCGTCAATCACCGGTGGTTGGGCGGCATGCTGACCAACTGGAAGACGATCTCGATCTCGATCAAGCGTCTTAAGGACCTGGACGAGCGGTTGGCGTCGGATACCCAGGGGCTGACCAAGAAGGAACTGCTGAACCTGACCCGCGAGCGTGACAAGTTGGAACGCGCGCTGGGGGGTATCAAGGAGATGGGCGGCCTGCCCGATATCCTGTTCATCATCGATACCAACAAGGAACAGTTGGCTATTCAGGAAGCCAATAAGCTGGGAATTCCGGTCGTCGCTATCCTGGACAGCAATTGCGACCCCGAGGGTATCGAGTTCCCGGTTCCTGGCAACGACGACGCCATGCGCGCCATCGCGCTCTACTGTGATTTGGTCGGTAACGCGGTTCTGACCGGCTTGCAGGCCGAGATGGTTGCCTCCGGCGCCGATATCGGCGCTTCCGAGGAGGTCCCTGTCGAGCCGGCCCTCGCGACCGAGGCCGAGGCCGAAGCCGCTCCGGAGGCCCCGGTCGAGGCGCCCGCGACCGAGGCTCCGGCCGAAGCCGCGCCGGCCACGGAAGAGCCCACGGCGACCGCTTGACCGCCCGCGCCCGATCAAGGGCGCGAACCATTCACGGCTCGACGAACGCGGTCGGGCTGGAAACAAGGACGGCGGCTGACATGGGCAGCCGCCGTCGTTTATCGAAAGAGCCGGTGCTTTCATCCGGCTCGGAAAACGCCGCTTTTCATGCCCAGTGAAGAGCGCCGAGGACTGACGAGGAAATACAATGGCTGCGATTACCGCTCAAATGGTTAAGACCCTGCGCGAGAAGACCGGCGCCGGCATGATGGATTGCAAGAAGGCCTTGGGAGAGACCGAGGGTGATATCGAAGCCGCGGTTGACTGGCTGCGCAAGAAGGGACTCTCCGCCGCCGCCAAGAAGGCCGGTCGGGTCGCCGCGGAGGGCGTGGTCGCCGTCGCGACGGGCGAGGGCAGTGGCGCGCTTATCGAGGTGAACTCGGAAACCGATTTCGTTTCCCGCAACGCCGATTTCCAGAGCTTTGCCTCCACCCTCGCGGCGATGGCGCTAGAGACCGGTGATGACCTGGATGCGTTGAAGGGTAAGCCCTATCCGGGCACTGACCGCAATGTCGAGGAGCAACTGACCCACAACATCGCGACGATCGGCGAGAATATGTCGGTGCGCCGTGCCATCCGACTGGATGTGGACGGTGGTGTCGTGGTTCCCTACATCCACAACGCCGTTGCGCCGGGCATTGGCAAGATCGGCGTTCTCGTTGGCTTGAAGTCCAGCGCCGACGCCGCGACGCTGGAGGCCCTGGGAAAGCAACTAGCGATGCATGTCGCGGCGACCGCGCCGAAAAGCCTGAGTGTCGATGATCTCGACCCGGCCGAGGTCGAACGCGAGAAGTCTATCCTTGTGGATCAAGCGAAGGCCTCTGGTCGTCCGCCGGAAATCATCGAAAAGATGGTCACGGGGCGTTTGCAAAAGTTCTATCAGGAGGTTGTCCTTCTGGAGCAGACCTTCGTCATCGACAACGAGAGCAAGGTTGCCAAGGTCATCGAGAACGCAGCCAAGGAAGCCGGCGCGCCTATCGAGATGGTCGGGTTCAAGCGCTTCAACCTGGGCGAGGGGATCGAGCGCGAGGAAGCCGATTTCGCGGCCGAGGTCGCCGCGACGCTCGGGAATTGATGCTCTCGGCCAGTTGATGGGATAAACGGAAAAGGGATCGGCGCAATGACAACCGGTGATACCGATCCCCAATCCCCGCCGCTTAAATATCCCCGGGTGCTTCTGAAGATTTCGGGAGAGGCCTTGATGGGCGATCAAGGCTTCGGTCTTGATCCCGACGTCGTGGCCCGGGTGGCCGGAGAGATCGGGTCGGTTGTGGAAGCCGGCGCCGAGGTGTGCGTCGTTATCGGCGGCGGGAACATCTTTCGCGGTGTCTCCGTCGCCGCCGGCGGCATGGAACGGGCCACCGCCGACTATATGGGCATGCTCGCCACGGTGATGAACGCGTTGGCGATGCAGAGCGCGCTCGAGACCCTGGGTGTGCCGACGCGGGTGCAATCCGCGCTTCCGATCTCCGCCGTCTGCGAACCCTATATCCGCCGCCGGGCGGTGCGTCACATGGAGAAAAAGCGCGTGGTGATCTTCGCCGCGGGCACCGGTAATCCCTTCTTTACCACCGACACCGCGGCCGCGCTCCGGGCGACCGAGATGGGCTGTGATGCGTTGCTGAAGGCCACCAAGGTCGACGGCGTCTATGACGCGGACCCCGAGAAGGTGCCGAATGCGGTTCGATTCGACCGCTTGAGTTACATGGATGTTCTTTCTCGTGACTTAAAGGTCATGGATGCGTCGGCTATTTCGCTCGCACGCGAGAATCGCATTCCGGTTTTGGTTTTTTCGATACACAATACTGGCGCGTTCGCCGAAGTTATTGCCGGACGCGGGCGATATACCATAATTGCCGAGGAGAGAGCGGATGGCTGAACCGGACCTCGACGACATAGAACGCAGGATGGACGGCGCGCTCAACGCGTTGACCAAGGAGTTCATGGGGCTTCGCACGGGACGCGCGTCGACCCAGCTTCTGGAATCCATCATGGTTGATGCCTATGGCGCCTCCATGCCGATCAATCAGGTCGCGACCATTAGCGTTCCGGAGCCGCGCATGCTCTCGGTTCAGGTGTGGGACAAGGGCAACGCCAAGGCAACCGAGAAGGCCATTCGGGAATCGGATCTGGGACTTAACCCGCAAGTCGACGGCCAGTTGCTGCGTATCCCCCTGCCGGATCTGTCGGAGGAGCGGCGCAGGGAGCTTTCCAAGATCGCCGCCAAATACGCCGAGGGCGCGCGCATCGCGGTGCGCAACGTCCGTCGCGACGGCATGGACGCGCTTAAGAAAATGGAAAAGGACGGCGACATTGGCCAAGACGATCGCCACCTCTATGAAGAGGAAATCCAGAGTCTGACGGACACCCATGTCGGCAAGATCGATGAGGCTCTGGCGGCGAAGGAAGCGGAGATTATGCAGGTCTAGCGAATGGATCCGCAAATCGCACACGGATCGACGACCGTCCCCCGTCACGTCGCGATCATCATGGATGGGAACGGGCGCTGGGCTCGGGCCCGGAGCCTGCCGCGCGCGGTCGGCCATAAATACGGCTCCGAGACGGTGCGGAAGACCGTCGAGGCGGCGATCGAACTAGGCGTTGAGTATCTGACCCTGTTCGGCTTCTCGTCGGAGAACTGGAACCGCCCCATGGGTGAAGTGTCCGATCTGATGGGCTTACTGCGTCGGTATCTTTCCAAGGAAATGGCGGAACTGCATGCCAAGGGTGTGCGAATTCGCGTAATCGGCGAACGCGAGAGACTTGACGTCGATATCGTCTCGTTGATTGAGCAATCCGAGCAACTGACCCGAAGCAACACGACCTTGAACCTGACATTGGCGCTGAGCTACGGTGGACGTAGCGCGATCGCCCTCGCCGCGCGCCGCATCGCCGAGCAAGTCCAAGCGGGAACCTTGCGCGTCGAGGCGGTCGGAGAGGATGACGTCAGGGCCAGTTTGGAAACCGTTGATCTTCCAGATCCGGATTTGCTGATACGCACATCCGGAGAGCAGCGCATTTCGAACTTCATGCTCTGGGAATGCGCGTATTCGGAGTTTGTGTTCCTCGATACGCTTTGGCCGGACTTCTCTCGTGATCAGTTCGCCGAGGCAATCGCTGAATTTGGTCGTCGCAATCGCCGCTACGGCTCAGCGGTCTAGGCATGGGAACTGACGGTGCCGCCCATCCGAAGGATGGCGACAAACTTTTCGGGCTTACCAGAAATCTGGCGCTCCGTATCCTTTCAACCCTGGTGATTCTGCCCTTGGCAACGGGGTTGCTGATGCTCGGGGGCGTCTATTTCACGGCTTTTTTGGCCTTCCTCGCGTGTTGCATGGCCTGGGAGTGGAGCCGGATCGCTAGCCGGGAAGGTGATCGAGCGGTGGCGTCGATCGCGTCTCTTGTGAGTGCGCTTGTCGTGGGCCTTTCGCCTTGGCTTGAGGGTGACTTGCTAGGTTTTGCGATGTTGTTGGCGTCGGCCTTGGTATTCGGCGCCGCGTTGGCCCGAAAATGTGAAAATCCGGCATGGGTTGCCGTCGCTCCGTTGGTGGCCTGTACCGCGAGCCTGTCGGCGGCCTTCCTGCGCGCTGGAGAGGAAGTTTCCGGTTGCATCCTTCTGGTCTGGCTGATCGCGTCGGTCGCGGCAACGGATACCGGCGCCTATATCGCCGGTCGGTCCATAGGGGGGGCGAAACTGGCGCCTCGAATCAGCCCTAATAAGACCTGGGCGGGGCTATTCGGAGGTATGTTCGCCAGCGCCGCGGTGGGTGGCGTCTGCGGCGCGCTTGTGGAGGGCGCGGACCCGACGACGCTCGTGCTCCTCGGCGCGGTCATCGCTGTTGTCGGCCAAATAGGTGACCTGCTGGAGTCGTCCTTCAAGCGACGCTTCAATGTAAAGGATTCGGGGAATCTTATTCCGGGGCATGGCGGAGTTTTGGATCGGCTTGACGGACACATGATGGTGATCACCGTCATGGCCGCCATGGTTCTGGTCTCGGGACAAAACCCGCTTATATGGTAGGTTGCGTTGAAACCGGCGAAAAACGCCGGATCCAAATGATATGGCAGGTGGGGCGGTCGCGGAAATGAAGACAGTAACGGTATTGGGATCGACTGGTTCGGTCGGTCAGACCACGCTCGGATTGTTCGAGAGCGCGCCCGGTCGTTTCCGTGTCGTGGCCTTGACCGGCGGTGCCAACTGGCGGCTCCTGGCTGAACAGGCGACCCAATTTAAGCCTGAGTTTGTCGCGATCGCCGAGCCGCGCCATCTGAAGCAGCTTGAAGCGGCGTTGTCCGGCTTGTCGACTGAGGTCGCGGCGGGGCCGGAGGCCCTTTTGGAAGCGGCGCGGCGTTCGGCCGAGTGGGTCATGGCGGGAATCGTCGGGGTCGCGGGCCTGCCGCCGACCATGGAGGCGGTGCGGCGCGGTGCGACGGTGGCTTTCGCGAACAAGGAATGCCTGGTCTCCGCCGGCACGGTGATGCTGGACGAGGTCGCCCGGGCGGGGGCGACGCTTCTGCCCGC
>Ga0181593_10003067_pt1 | contig 15377 bp, 14 predicted proteins | sample 071ome_19_FD_133756 | JGI IMG/M metagenome (GOLD analysis project Ga0181593, IMG submission 133756) | Coastal salt marsh microbial communities from the Groves Creek Marsh, Skidaway Island, Georgia - 071413AT metaG (megahit assembly) | ecosystem: Environmental > Aquatic > Marine > Intertidal...
CCGGCAGCGGCCTGCTGCATCAGGCCGCCGATGCGCTTCATGAAGAACTCGTCGAGGTTGGAGCTGACGATGGCCAGGAACTTCACCCGCTCGAGCAGCGGCGTGCGCGGATCCTCGCCCTCGCAGAGCACGCGGCTGTTGAAGTTCAGCCAGGTCAGCTCGCGGTTGAGGTACCACTCGTGGGAATCGAGATCGAATTCTGGCGTCTCGACGCTCTCCTGAACGGACGAAGCAGCGGCGGATTCCTGGGGCATCGTAGGTTCCTCGGAAGCTGGTATTGGCCTGGTGCTCGAGCACGGCAGCCAAACGAAAGTGACTCGTTTGATTATGGCAGAGGGACGAAACGCGCGCCGACGGGCTGTCGGCCTTCGAGCCACGTCACACAGGTCAATCTACGGCGGCACCGGGCTCAGGCATTGCGCGAGAGGAACGCTTCCATGCGTGTCGCCAGCTGCACCGGCGTCTCCTGCATCGGGTAGTGCCCGGCGTTGGCGACCATCTCCAGCTCCGCGTTCTGGTACCAGGCGAGGTAGGTCGTCTCCATTGCCTCGCGGGTGAAGGCGAGATCGTGCTCGCCGAGCAGCACCAGCATTGGTGTGGCGAAGCCGGCCTCCTGCACCTCGACGGCGAAGTCCTCCTTCGCCCAGGCATCGAGGTAGCCGGCGAACGCCGCCTCGGTGGTGGTCTCGCGCGAGCGCCTCACCATGCCCCGCAGCCAGCGGGCGCTGTTGCGGTTGCCGGTGGTGAAGTCGAGGATGGCGTAGCGGTTGTCGTCGCTGGCGACGGCTCCCGAGAAGAGGTCCCAGGTCTCGCCCTCGAGCTGTCCACCGCAGGCCGGCACCGGGTCGATGCCGATCGCCGAGCGGACCCGGCCGCGGGCATCGATGTCGAGCATCAGGCGCTGCATCGCCATGCCACCCATCGAGTGGCCGACCACGTGGAAGGTCTCCCAGCCGAGCTCGTCGATCAGCGCCAGAGCGTCGGCGGCGATCTCGCGCATGGTGCAGTCGCCCTCGAGCTCCCGCGACTTGCCGTAGCCGCGGTAGTCGACGAAGGCGTAGGTGAAACCGTCGAGGTCGAGGCTGCGGAAGGTCGGCTCGAAGACGGCGTGATCGCCGAACCAGCCGTGCAGGACCAGCACCTTCCTGCGGCCCGCACCGACCAGGGTATGTCCGATAGTCATGAGGTGCTCCCCCTGTCCGGCGAGGCGTCGCCGGATGGCCAAGTGGCAGTCTAGCCGTTCCCCGAGACCTTACGCGCATCGGCGATCAGCCCGGCGACCCTCGCCCCCTCGTCGCCACCCTCCGCGCGCAGCCCCGTCACGACGCCGTCGCGATCGACGTCGGCGCGGTTCTGGCTCATCTTCCACTTGCCCTCGAGACGCTCGACGACCAGCTCGAGGCCGACGACGGCATGCAGCATCTTCTCGATGTAGTCGTCCGGGGCGTCACTCACCGCCCACGGCTCGGACCGCGCCGACTCGTGGTCGTCGGTCAGCGCGGCCACCAGGTCGCGCAGCCAGGTCGGATCGTCGATCGCGCGCAGGGTGCCGTGAGCGTGGACCACGGCGTAGTTCCAGGTCGGCACCACGCGCGGGTCGTCCTTCTTGGTCGGGTACCAGCCGGGACTGACGTAGGCCTGCGGGCCGTGGAACACCGCGAGTGCCGGGCAGCCGTCGTCAACGGCATGGCGCCATGCCGGGTTGGCCCGGGCGACATGGCCACGCAACAGCCAGCGCTCTTCATCCGGCACCAGCAGCAGCGGCACGTGCGTGGCGTCAGGGCCGTCGGCCCCCTGCATGACCAGCGTCGCCAGCGGGTGCTCACGCACCAGGGCCTGCATCCGTTCCGGGTCGTCGACCCGGAAGCTGTCGGGGTTGTACATCGCCATGCTCCTTCAGACCTGGCGCAGCACGCTCTCCCATCGTGGAGACAGACCGCCACCGGTTAACCGCTTACAATATCCATGTCCGACGCTCTAGGCGAGGTCGACCGGCCCGCCCGGTCCCTGCCTCCATCCCGGCGCCACGCCCGCCTTGCACGGCATGCGCACCGCCAACGCAGAGTCTCGACGCACCCGGCCGGGCCGCGAAGCGCGCTGCCGTGCTGCCGTGCTGCCGTGATGCCGTGATGCGCCCGTCGGCCGAACCTGTAACCGCCACGACCGAACGATGAAACGCGCCGACCTGCTCCAGCTCCTGTTCCACGCGCAGCGCGCCACCCGCAAGCTGCTCCCGTTCCTCGCCTGGACCGGGCGCGTCGATCGCGGCACGCTGCGCAACGATCTGCAGGCGGGATTGACGGGCGCCGCGGTGGTGCTGCCGCAGGGCGTGGCGTTCGCACTGATCGCCGGTCTGCCGCCAGTCTACGGGCTCTACGCGGCGATGGTGCCGCCCGTGATCGCCGGACTGTTCGGCTCCTCGCTGCACCTGGTCTCGGGACCGACCACGGCGCTGTCGATCGTGGTCTTCTCGACGCTCAGCCCGCTGGCCGAACCCGGCAGTGCCGAGTACATCCAGCTGGCGCTGACGCTGGCGTTCCTCGCCGGCGTGGTGCAGCTCGCGCTCGGCCTCGGCCGTCTCGGACTGCTGACCAACTTCGTCTCGCACTCGGTGGTGGTCGGCTTCACCGCCGGCGCGGCGATCCTGATCGCGACCAGCCAGCTGAAGAACTTCTTCGGCGTCCACATACCGGCCGGGGAGTCGTTCCTGCACACCTGGGAGGACTTCCTGGTGCAGCTCGACGTGATCAACTGGCACGCGGTGACGGTCGGTGCCAGCGCGGTGGTCGTGACGCTGGCGGTGATGCTCTGGCGGCGCACGTGGCCGGCGATGCTGATCGGCCTGGTGGTCGCCAGCCTGGTCGCCGCCGTGATCGGCCCGGAGACCCATCACGTCCGCCTGGTCGGCGAACTGCCGCGCGAGCTGCCTCCGCTGTCGACACCATCGCTGACGCTCGGCAGCTTCAGCAAACTCAGCACCGGGGCGTTGGCAATCGCCATGCTCGGCCTGGTCGAGGCGGTCTCGATCGCGCGCGCCGTGGCACTGAAAAGCGGCCAGCGCATCGACAGCAACCAGGAGTTCGTCGGGCAGGGGCTGGCCAACGTGGTCGGCAGCTTCTTCTCCGCCTACCCGTCGTCCGGCTCGTTCACGCGCAGCGGCATCAACCACGCGGCCGGGGCGCGGACCCCGCTCTCGGCGGTGTTCGCTGCCGTCGCGCTGCTCGGCGTGCTGCTGCTCGTCGCCCCCCTCGCTGCGTGGCTGCCGATCCCGGCGATGGCGGGCCTCCTGTTCATCGTCGCCGCGCGCCTCGTCGACCTGCACCACGTGCGCACCATCGCACGCACCAGTCACCGCGAGGCGGCCGTGCTGGGCACCACGTTCCTCGCCACGCTGTTCGTCGAGCTCGAGTTCGCGATCTACCTCGGCGTGCTGCTGTCCCTGGTGCTCTACCTGCTGCGTACCGCGCGGCCCAAGATCGTCACCCTGGTGCCGGACGACGAGGACCCGCTGCGCGCCATGCTGCCGGTTTCCTCGCGTCCCGAGTGCCCGCAACTGAAGCTGATCCGCATCGACGGCTCGCTGTTCTTCGGCGCCGTCGACCACGTGCAGCAGGCGCTGCAGCGCATCCGGGACACGCTGCCACTGCAGCGCCACGTGGTGATCGTCGGCGGGGGCATCAACTTCCTGGACGTGGCCGGCGCCGAAATGCTGGTGCAGGAGGCCGAGGCCCAGCGTCGCATCGACGGTGGGCTCTACATCGCCAAGGCGAAGGGCGAGGTGTGCCGCACCCTGCTGCGTGGCGGTTACATCGACCGCTTCGAGGACAGCCACGTCTTCCCCTCCAAGGCCGCGGCGATCGCCACGCTGGTCCCGCGCCTCGACCAGGCCACCTGCCGCGAGTGCGGCATCCGCCTGTTCCGCGAGTGCACCTCGCGCCCGGCACCGGTGCTGCCCGAGGCGCATTCGGCGCACGCCGGCACAACGCAAGCGAAAGACCCGGCCCCGACCGACGACTGACGCTGCAACAGGTCCGGCCCAGCGGGTAGAATGACCTTCCCCAGGAAATCACCCCAGCGATGACTCCGCGCCAGTGCCAGCAGTTCTTCGCGCGCCTTGCCGCCGCGATTCCCGAGCCGAAGACCGAGCTCCGTTCCCGCAGCGCCTACCAGCTGCTGGTCTCCGTGGTGCTCTCGGCACAGGCCACCGACAAGAGCGTCAACGAAGCGACGCGGACGCTGTTCCGCGAGGCCGGAACACCGGCCAAGATGGTGGCGCTCGGGGTCGACGGCGTGAAGCGACACATCCGTCGCATCGGCCTGTTCAACACCAAGGCCGAGAACGTCGTGAAACTGAGCGCCCAGCTGCTCGAGCGGCACAAGGGCCGCGTGCCGCGCGAGCGTGCCGAACTCGAGGCGCTGCCCGGAGTCGGCCGCAAGACCGCCAACGTGGTGCTCAACACCGCGTTCGGCGAGCCGACCATGGCGGTCGATACGCACATCTTCCGGGTCGGCAACCGCACCGGGATCGCACCTGGCAAGACCCCGCGCCAGGTCGAGGACGGCCTGCTCACCGCCACGCCAACGAAATTCCTGAAAGATGCACACCACCTGCTGATCCTGCACGGCCGCTACTGCTGCACCGCGCGCAAGCCCGCCTGCCCTAGGTGCCCGGTGGCCGACCTGTGCGCCTGGCCTGACAAGACCACGGAGACCACCTGATGTACGGCGACAATCGCAACGAGCTGCGCCATGCCTGGATCACTGCCTGGAACAAGCACCTTGAGAACCGGCCCCTCGAGCCGCTCGAGGCGCTGATCGCGGACGTCGTGGCGCAACACCCCGAGTACCAGTCGCTGCTGGAATCGTCCGAGGAGGAGGCCCTGGAGCAGGAGTGGAGCGCGTTGCGCGGCGAGACCAACCCGTTCCTGCACATGGGCCTGCACCTGGCGCTGCACGAGCAACTCTCCACCGACCGGCCGGCCGGCATCCGCGAGCTGCATGCACGGCTGGTCGAGCGTCACGGCGACCGCCACGCGGCCGAACACGCGATGATCGAGTGCCTGGCCGAGGCGCTCTGGATCGCCCAGCGTGACAACCAAGCGCCCGACGAGGCCGCCTACCTCGAGCGCCTCAGGACGCTCTAGGCCTGCGACGGGCCCCCGCCGAAGCCGCGCATCGGGCCACCGAGTTCCAGCACCAGCTGATCGATGACGCCACGCGCCTGCCGGCGCAGGTGACGGTGGATGGCGTGCACCAGGAACGGTGGCCACAGCACGTGCGCGACCTGCACCACCTGCCAGGCCATGCGCCGCCCCTCGTCGGTCGGATCGCTGGCCGACCAGTGCCAGAGCGCACCGCCGATGCCGAGGATGACCGCCGGCTGCACGACCAGCACCAGCAGCCCCATCAGGAAGCCGAACATGCGTGCGCCGCGCGCCCAGTCGAGCTCGACGTTGAGCTCGGCGCCCTCGGTCCGGCGCGTGAAGTCGAGGCGTGCGATGCAGCCACCCAGCACCACCGTCAGGCCGTGCTCGCCACGACGGCGTGCCCGGGTGTTGCCGGCGACCAGGTACAGGGCACGGCTCACGGCCTGGGCCGGTTCGAGGCCCGGCAGGTGCCACTGCCCATGCTCGACGCGCGGCCAGCCGTGCTGGAGGTGGAACAGGCGCAGGCACACCGCCCAGACCGCTCCGGCAACGAGGATCCCGCCGCCGACGACCAGGTAGGCGGTCTCGGGAGCCATCGCGTGGGCGGTCAGCCCCCCCGCGCGCCGATCAGCTCGATCGGGTAGCCGTCCGGGTCCTCGACGAAGGCGATGATCGTGGTGCCGGCGTTCATCGGTCCGGCATCACGCAGGATCTTGCCACCGCGCGTGCGGATCGCCTCGCAGGCGCTGTAGACGTCATCGACCTCGATGGCGACGTGCCCGTAGCCGTCACCGAGATCGTAGGTCTCGGTACCCCAGTTGTAGGTCAGCTCGATCACCGGCCCGTCGGGATCGTCTGCGAATCCGAGAAAGGCGAGCGTGAACTCGCCGTCGGGGTAGTCCTGGCGCCGGCGCAGCTCCATGCCGAGCACCTCGGTGTAGAAGCGGATCGAGCGCTCGAGATCGCCGGTGCGGAGCATGGTGTGAAGAATGCGCATGGCCCGTGTCCCTCGTGGTCAGTCGTCGAAGCGCTTGATCATGCGCCCGAGATCGCGTCCACCGAAGATGTGCACGTGGAAGTGCGGCACCTCCTGGTGGGCATCGGCGCCGGTATTGGCGAGGAAGCGGTAACCCGCCTCCACCACGCCGAGCTCGCGCGCGACGGTGCCGACGGCTCGCCAGAAACCGGCGATCAGCGCCTCGGGCGCCGCGGCGGAGAAGTCGTCCTGCGAGACGTACTCACCCTTCGGGATCACCAGCACGTGCACCGGCGCCTGCGGCGCGATGTCGTGGAAAGCGAGTGCGTGCTCGTCCTCGTAGACCTTGTTGCACGGCAGTTCACCGCGCAGGATGCGGGCGAAGATGTTGTTCGGATCGTAGCTCATCGGTGACCTCGCATGGGCGGGTGGGATCGGATCAGCGCTTGCGCGCCAGCGTAAGACCGTCGGCGAGCGGCAGCAGGCTCAGGTCGACGCGCTCGTCGGCGTGCAGCTTGTCGTTGAACTGGCGGATCGCGACGGTGTCCTCGTCGTCGGCCTCCGGGTCGATCACGCGACCGGACCAGAGGGTGTTGTCAATCACCACCAGGCCGGTGCCGTCCAGAAGCTTCAGGCACGCCTCGTAGTAGGCCTCGTAGTTGGCCTTGTCGGCATCGATGAACGCCAGGTCGTAGTGGCCACGCTCCTCCTCGAGCAGCGCCTCGAGCGTCTCCAGCGCCGGCGCGAGGCGCAGGTCGATGCGCTCGGCGACGCCCGCCTCGGCCCAGTAGCGCCGTGCGATGTCGGTCCACTCCTCGCTGACGTCGCAGGCCACCAGCCGACCGTCCTCGGGCAGCGCCTGGGCCATCCACAGCGCACTGTAGCCGGTGAACGTGCCGACCTCGATGATGCGTTTGGCGCCGAGCAGACCGACCAGGAGGTTGAGGAACTGGCCCTGTTCGGGGGCGATCTGCATCTGCGCCTCGGGCAGCCCGGCGGTCTCCTCGCGTAACCGGCGCAGGATGCCCGGCTCGCGCAGCGAGACCTCGCGCAGGTAGGTCTCGAGCGCCTCGCTCATGGGCAGGGTCTTGCCGGTCATGTTTCGCTCGCGATTGCGGCCTGGCGGCCGGGGAAGAACATCGTAGCAGCAGCCCCGTCGAGGCTCTATCATGCGCGCCCTGGAAACGCATTCTGGATTGCCAGCCATGCACCAACTGCTCACCGCCGTCGCGGCCCTGCTGCTGTCCGTGCTGCTGTTGATGCTCTCGGGTGGCCTGCTCGGCAGCCTGGTTGGCCTGCGCGCGATCCACGAGGGTTTTCCGATCACGGTCGCCGGGATGATGATGTCGGCGTTCTATGCCGGGCTGATCCTGGGCACGCTGCGCTGTGGGCGGCTGATCAACCGCGTCGGCCATATCCGCGCATTCAGCGCGTTCTGCGCACTCAACGCCACCGCCATTCTCGCCCTGCCGCTGGTGGTCGACCCGTGGGCCTGGCTCGCGCTGCGCGCACTCATCGGCTTCAACATGGCCGGGCTCTACATGGCGATCGAGAGCTGGCTCAACGCCAGTACCGGCGCCGAGACGCGCGGCACCATCATGGCGATCTACATGGCGCTCAGCTACCTCGCGATGGGTGGCGGCCAGTTCATGCTGGGCCTCACCGCGATTGACGAGAACACCCTGTTCATGGTCGCGGCGATGCTGATGACGCTGGCCGTGGTCCCGGTCGCGATGACCCGGGCCAGCCACCCGACACCGGTCGAGACCTCGCGGCTGAACCTGCTGGCTCTCTATCGCCTGTCGCCGCTGGCCGTGCTCGGCTGCGCGTGCGGCGGCATGCTCACCGGCTCCCTGTTCGGCATCGGCCCGATCTATGCCGGGCAGCTCGGTCTCGAGTTGCCCGAGATCGCGAGGTTCATGGGTGTGCTGATCATCAGCGGCCTGGTCCTGCAGCTGCCGTTGGGGCGCATCTCCGACCGCGTCGATCGCCGCCTGGTGATCGCCGTCACGGCAGCGGTGGCGGCACTCGCCAGCCTGCTGCTGTGGCCGCTCACCGACCACTACACCGTCACCACACTCAGCACGGGCGGGGCCGAGGCCCGGTTCCTGTGGCTCCCGGACCCGCTGCCGCTGCTGCTCGCCTCAGCCATCTGCGGCGGGACCATGGCCACCATCTACCCGCTCAGCGTGGCACACGCCAACGACTACATCAGTGCCGAAGACATGGTCCAGGCCAGCGGCGGGCTGGTGCTGGCCTACGGCAGCGGCGCGATCTGCGGCCCCGCCGGCGCGGCCCTCGCGATGCATCTGGTCGGGCCGGGCGGCCTGTTCGGCTTCACCGCGATCGTCGCGACGCTGACCGTCGCCCTGGCCCTGTGGCGACACCGCAGCGGGGCCTCTGCCGAGGAGGCGGAGAAGGAGGACTTCGTGGTGATGCCGGTGGCGGTCACGCTGCCCAACGTCGCCGAACTCGACCCGCGCGTTCCAGACCCCGAGGAGGAGACGCCGGGCATCGAGATCGAGACGGTGGAGACCCGTGAGGACGGCGACGGCAGCCTGCGCCCCCTGTGAGGGTGCTTCCCGGCACGCAGCTTGCGGGCTAGAGTCACGCCATGCCCACGCGTCACACGTCCACCGGCTCCGCTGATCCTGGCCCGGTGCGGCTGGTCCAGCTCACCGACCTGCACCTGCTCGGCGATCCGGCGGCACGGCTGCGCGGAGTCGACACCGAGGCGACGTTCCAGGCGGTGCTGCGTGCCGCCGAGAACGATTGCCGACGCGCCGACCTGCTGCTGCTGACCGGCGACCTCGCCGAACGCGGCGAAGCGCAGGCCTACGCCCGACTGCGCACCGACCTCGACGCCTTCGGTGCCGACGGCTGGGTGCAGGCCCTGCCCGGCAATCACGACGACCCGGCCGGCATCGCCGGCGCGTTCCGTGGCACCGGCACCGATCGGGTCGCGGCCGTTCCAGTCGGTGGCTGGCATCTGCTGATGCTCGACTCGAGCGTGGCCGGCCGCTCGGAAGGCCACCTCGATGCGATGCAGCTCGACTGGCTCGACGCACGGCTGACGCGGACCGCCAGGCAGCACGCACTGGTGGTGCTGCACCACCCGCCGCTGGCGATCGGCAGCGCGTGGCTCGACGCCATCGCCCTGGACAACGGACCCGAACTGCTCGCTGTGCTCGACGCCCACGCCAACGTGCGCGGGGTGCTGTTCGGCCACGTGCACCAGGCCTTCGAGCAACGGCGCCGCGGGGTGCGCCACTTCGCGACACCCTCGACCTGCGTGCAGTTCGTGCCGCGTCGCGCGGGGGTCGAGATCGACACCCTCGGGCCGGGCTGGCGCACGCTCGAACTGCACCCCGATGGCCGCATCCGCAGCCGCGTGCGCCGCGTCGTCGCGCCTCACTCCGCCTTGCCGTCGAACCCGCGCCAGGTGTAGATCGCACCGGCCACCACGCAGCAGCCGCCGAACAGCGCGATCACCGGGCGCGGCCCGAGCCACTCGGCGAGGCTGCCGGCGAGCAGGTTGCCGAGTGGAAACAGACCGACGAACAGCACGCTGAACAGCGCCATCACCCGGCCGCGCAGGCCGTCCGGCACGCGCAGCTGCAGCGCGGTGTTGCACGAGGCGACCAGGGTCGTGAACGCGAAGCCGGTCGCCGCGAGCAGCGGCAGCGCCAGCCAGGTCGGCGGCACCGTGGAGAACCCGAGCAGCGCGACGCCGGCAGCGAGCGCGGCACCACGGATCGCGCGCCGCTGGCCGCTGCCCGTGGCCCGTGCTGCGAGCCAGAGCGCCGCGCAGAACGCCCCGGCACCGTTCGCCGCGAGCAGCGTGCCGAGCAGGCCCGCCGCACCGCCATAGAGGTCGCGTGCGACGACCGGCATCAGCAGCGAGAACGGCAGGCCGACCAGGCTCACGGTCATGACCATGGCCATGACCCCGCGCAGCAACGGATCGCCGCGCACCAGTGCGACGCCGGCCCAGAAGCCGTCGTGCGCGGCGTGTCCCCGTTCACGCGGTGCGCGCACCGAACCGCCCATCGCCAGCAGCGCGACCAGGATCGCGGCAAAGCTCGCCGCATTGACCGCGAACGCCCACCCCTCGCCCGCCACGGCGATGATGCCGCCAGCCAGTGCGGGGCCGATGAAGCGCGCGGCGTTGAACAGCGCCGAGTTGAGCGCGATGGCGTTAGGCAGCTCCTCGCGCGGCACCAGCTCGGCGATGAAGGCCTGGCGCGCGGGCATCTCGATCGCCTGCACGCATCCGAGCAGCGCGGCGAGCGCCATGAGTTGATAGACGTCGACGTTGCCGGCCAGGGTCAGCGCCGCCAGCGCCAGCGCCTGCAGCAGCGCGACGCTGTGCGCCGCGAGCAGCAGGCGATGCCGGGAGACGCGATCGGCGAGGTGCCCGGCCGGGATGCCGAGCAGCAGGATCGGTAGCAGGCCGGCGAACGCCACCAGGCCGAGCCACAGGCTCGAGTCGGTCAGGCGGTAGACCAGCCAGGCCAGCGCGGTCTGCTGGACCCACGAACCGCTCAGCGACGCGAGCTGGCCGGCGAAGAAGAGCCTGAAATTAGGCCGGCGCAGGGCGCGCGCGAGCTGCGCTCCACGCATCGACGGCCGCTACTTCGAGGTGTGGACGAACGTGCCGTCCCAGTCGTCGTCGGGCGGCTCGACACGCAGATGCGCGAGGCGCTCGAGGTAGATGTCGTAGAGCACGCTGTCTCCCTCCGCCCTGAGCTCGCGGAAGCCCTGCTCGGCATCGTCCCAGCGCTTCTCGATGTAGGCGCGCCGTGCCTGCTCGTAGAGCGCCAGCTCGGCACGCACCTCGCTGGTCGCCTGGTCGAGGCGACAGATCGGCGTGTAGATCCGGGTCGGTTCCTTCTTGCCCTTGACCCGCACGCGGTCGAGCTGGCGGAACAGGAACGCATCCTGGCCGGCATGGGTCTGCTCGCCGACGATCAGCTGCACGCCGTAGAACTTGGTCAGCCCCTCGAGGCGCGAGCCCAGGTTCACCGAGTCGCCGAGCACGGTGTAGGAGCGGCGGAACTGCGAACCCATGTTGCCGACGTTCATCGGCCCGGTGTTGAGGCCGATGCCGATGTTGACCTCGGGGTAGCCGAGCCGGGCCAGCTCGGGTTTCAGCTCCTCGGTCCTGGCCAGCATCATCAGCGCGGTGTCGATGGCATTGCGCGCATGGTCCGGGTCGGCCAGCGGTGCGCCCCAGAACGCCATGATCATGTCGCCCACGTACTTGTCGATGGTGCCGCGGTGATCGAAGATGATCTCGGTCATCGGCGTGAAGAAACGGTTCAGCAGGTCCTTGAGCTGGCTCGCGGTGAGCTGCTCGGAGATGGTCGTGAAGCTGCGGATGTCGCAGAACAGCACGGTCAGCTCGCGCCGCTCGCCGTCGTCGGTGATGCCCTCCGGGTTGCGGCTCATCTCCTCGACCAGCTCCGGCGGCACGTACTGGCCGAACATCGACTTGAGCTGACGCTTGGCCAACGTCTCGGTGAAGAAGCCGTAGACCAGGTTGAAGCTGGTCACCGCGACGACCGCGAGCAGCGGCCCGATCAGCGAGGTGACGAACGCCTGGTCGATCCACAGCCACAGGTTGACCCAGACCGCGATCCCGGCGGCGACGGCCGACGCGAGCACGTAGAGCAGCACGCCGCTGAACGGCAGCACCAGCGACAGCAGCAGGCCGAGGCCGAAGGTCAGCACGATGTCGACGCCATCGGCCCACGGCGGCTTGAACGGAAATTGCCCGTCGATGATCCCGGCGAGCACACTCGCGTGCACCTCGACACCGGGGTAGACGCTGCTGACCGGGGTCGAGCGGATGTCGACCAGGCCGACCGCGCTGGTGCCGATCAGCGCGATGCGCCCGGCCAGCGCCTCGCCGGCGTCGCCGCGCAGCACGTCGGCGGCCGAGACGTAGTCGAAGGTGCGCGCTGGGCCGCGGTACGGGATCATCACCCGCCCGAGGCCATCGGTCGGCAGCAGCTCCCCGTCGAGGCTGACCGCCTCGAGGGTCTCCACGCCGCCGATCGGCGTGCTGAGCAGTGCGATCTCCTCGACGAACAGGAAGCGGCGTGCGCTCTCCAGGGCCAGCGACGGGTAGATGGCGTCGTCGTAGGCAAGGATCATCGGGTAGCTGCGGTTGACGCCATCGGCATCGGGTGTGGAGACGAAGAAGCCGGCACGCTCCGCCGCCTGCTGCAGCACGGGAATGTTGGCGGTGTGGCCGGTCATCTGCTCGAGGCCCAGCGCCCCGGGATCCGGCGCATCGAGCAGCTCCAGCGGATCGCCGGTCACCCCGGCGCGGTTCTGCTCCTGGGTCAGCGCATAGCCGAGCACGATGTCGATGCCCGCCTCGCGCGCCGCGATGATGCTGCGCGCGAAGAGCAGGTCGCCATCGAGCTCCTCGTCGACCGGGGCCAGCAGTTCGCCGAGTCGAGCCGCGTCATCACCGAGCAGCGGCGTCGCCTCACGCAGCACCTGCCGGATCGGGTTCTCCTCGGTCTCGGCGAATACGATATCGAAGCCGACCACCACCACGCCGGCGTCGACCAGACGGTCGATCAGCTGGGCAAGGACGCTGCGCGGCCACGGGAAGTGGCCGACCTCGGCGAGCGATGCCTCGTCGATGTCGACGATCACCACGTCGCGGTGCGGCACCGGGTCGGCGGGCAGGGTCTGGTTGAAACGCAGGTCGTAGACCAGCCAGTCGAGGCGATCGCGTACCGCGCGCAGCACGCCGCTGTCGGCCTGGTGCAGGAACACCACCAGCAGGGTGATGGCGATTCCGCCGGCTATGGGCACCAGCCGGCGACGCCAGGTGCGATCTCGCTTCTTTTTGGTCAAAGGCCGGGCCGGATACCCCTCGTGCGGCGACTATATCACGCGCCCGGGAGGCGCCCGTCGCGTCACACCAGTGCCAATCCTCGCGCCAGGTCGGCCTCCAGGTCCTCGACCTCCTCGAGGCCAACCGACAGCCGCACCAGGCCCTCGCGGATGCTCATCGCCTCGCGCTGCGCGGCGCTCAGGCGGCCGTGGGTGGTGCTCGCCGGATGGGTGATGGTGCTCTTGGCGTCACCCAGGTTGGCGGTGATCGAGATCGTCTCGACCGCGTCGATGACGCGCCACGCCGCCTCGCGTCCACCCGCCACCTCGAACGACAGCAGGCCACCGAAGCCGGTCTGCTGGCGCGCCGCGAGGTCGTGCTGCGGATGGGTAGCGAGACCCGGATAGTGCACCCGCTCGACCGTCGGCTGCTGGTCGAGCCAGTGCGCGAGCGTCTCGGCCGACGCGCTGTGGGCACGCATGCGCAGGTTCAGCGTCTCCAGCCCCTTCAGGAACACCCAGGCGTTGAACGGGCTCATCGCCGGGCCCGCGGTGCGGATCACCCCGTGCACCTCTTCGAGCAGCGCCTGGTCGCCCACCACCGCGCCGCCGAGGCAGCGCCCCTGGCCGTCGAGGTACTTGGTCGCCGAGTGGATCACCAGGTCGGCGCCATGCTGCAGCGGGCGCTGCAACGCCGGAGTGCAGAAGCAGTTGTCGACCGCGAGCAGCGCGTCGTGTTCGTGCGCCAGGTCGGCCAGCACCGCGATGTCCGCCAGTTCGGTCAGCGGGTTGGAGGGCGTCTCGACGAACAGCAGCCGGGTCTCTGGGCGGATCGCGAGGCGCCACGCCTCCGGGTCGCACGGATCGACGAACGTGGTCGCGATGCCGAAGCGGGTCAGGTATTTCTCGAACAGGCTCACGGTGCTGCCGAACAGGCTGCGCGACGAGACGATGTGGTCGCCGGCCCTGAGCAGCGCCATGCAGGTGGCGAGGATCGCCGCCATCCCCGAGGCGGTCGCGACGCAGCGCGCGCCGCCCTCGAGCGAGGCGAGGCGCTCCTCGAAGGCGCGCACCGTCGGGTTGGTGAAGCGCGAGTAGATGTTGCCCGGTTGCTCCTCGGCGAAGCGCGCGGCCGCCTCCGCAGCGTTGGCGAAGACGAAGCTCGAGGTCAGGTAGATCGGTTCGCTCTGCTCGCCCTCGGCGCTGCGCCGGTGGCCGGCGCGCACCGCGCGGGTGCTGAATCCGAGATCGTCGTAGTCCATTTCGTGCCCTCCACGGCGCGTTGCGTGGGCCGCGAGCGGGCAGAAAAAAACCCGCTCAGCCACGGGGCTAAAGCAGGTCCTCTCGGCCGCTTTAGCTGCATTTGTAAGGCGCCCGCAAGCTGAGCTTCAAATCGGCGCCGTGGAATCAAGGTAATGGGCCGGCCGTGCGGCTGTCAAGTCGCCGGCCGCGCGGCGACGTCAGGCGGAGTTGTGCAGCCCGATGTCGCCGCTGCCGGCATCCGATTCCGCGTCGTCATCGTCGACGGCCGCCTTGGCCTGGTCGTTGCGCCGCGCGGCGACGCGGTCGAGGTACGGCTGGTCGATGTCGCCGGTGACGTAGCGGCCGGTGAACACCGAGGCATCGAACTCGGCGATGCGCCGGTTGCCGTAGCGCACCGCCTCGACCAGGTCTTCGATGTCCTGGTAGACCAGCCAGTCGGCGCCGATCGCCGCGCCGATCTGGCGCTCGTCGCGGCCGTGCCCGATCAGCTCCTCGGCGGCCGGCATGTCGATGCCGTAGACGTTCGGGTAACGCACCGGCGGCGCCGCCGACGCGAAGTAGACCTTGCGCGCACCGGCCTCGCGTGCCATCTGGATGATCTGCTGCGAGGTGGTGCCGCGCACGATGGAGTCGTCGACCAGCATGACGTTCTTGCCGCGGAACTCGAGGTCGATGGCGTTGAGCTTCTGCTTGACCGAGCGCTGACGCAGTTTCTGCCCCGGCATGATGAAGGTGCGGCCGACGTAGCGGTTCTTGATGAAGCCCTCGCGGTACTTCACGCCCAGCAGGTTGGCCATCTGCAGCGCCGAGGTGCGGCTGGTGTCGGGGATCGGGATGATCACGTCGATGTCGTGGTCGGGCCGCTCGCGGCGCACCTTCTCGGCCAGGCGTTCACCCATGCGCAGACGCGCCTTGTAGACCGAGATGTTGTCGATGATCGAGTCGGGGCGCGCCAGGTACACGAACTCGAACAGGCACGGCGTCAGTTTCGGCTCGTCGGCGCACTGCGCGGTGGTGATCTTGCCGGTGTTGTCGACGAACACCGCCTCGCCAGGCTCGAGGTCGCGCACCAGCTCGAAACCGAGCACGTCGAGGGAGACGCTCTCGGAGGCGATCATCACCTCGACCCCCTCCGC
>Ga0181593_10003070_pt1 | contig 15371 bp, 2 predicted proteins | sample 071ome_19_FD_133756 | JGI IMG/M metagenome (GOLD analysis project Ga0181593, IMG submission 133756) | Coastal salt marsh microbial communities from the Groves Creek Marsh, Skidaway Island, Georgia - 071413AT metaG (megahit assembly) | ecosystem: Environmental > Aquatic > Marine > Intertidal zone...
AATCGCGCCAATAGAGGTAGCACTACTTAATGTTGCAACTCGTATATAATAATATTGGAGTGTTGATCCGTTCCAATTATATGGTGTTCGTTGATACCACTGACCTTGCTGAGGGTTATTCTGAGTATATCCACCAACAATTAATGCGTTAAGATTAGATGTACCATTAGGATCCACATAATAAGCTGCATTATCATAATCATACATAATTCTCGCATAGAAACTACCAGATTCAACTCTTGTGTTTGCATCACCCTTGTTTACAGAGAATCGAACTGTTCCAAGATCTTCAGAATCATAAATTCTCAAGCCACCATAACCAGGTTGAGCACCCATGCGGATACCAGTATGCCAACGAAGATCAAGTTTATTATAGTTACCGCCGTAATTCTCTAAGTTGGTGCCGATGTAGTAGTTTCCGATAGCATCAGAATTACCACCGCCAAACATCAGTTTTGCGCCAGTGGTACTATTATATGCATTGTTTTGGAAGGTTCCTCCGACTACAACGTAACCAGCAGTTCGGAGACTATTAATTCTACTTTCAGATGCAAAATCACCATAATAAGCTGCATCATTATAATCGTAGTAAATAGGTGAAGATGTACCACCGATATGTCTAATCTGAGTAGTACCCCAGCCGATGTTACGACCCATATCAATGGTATTCGTATCTGATCTGTAATAGAGTGCAGATTCAACTGATTCGCCAGAATCATGCAACGCCATTTCCCAGTAATCAGCAAAGTTTGCCAGAATACCTACACGAACATCTGATGACCAGGTAGTACCATCCCAGCGATAATTTGTGTCAGTACGACCAATGTTTAGAGTACCAGGTTGAAGATTTCCGTTTGCATAGTTAGAGTTGGAAATTTCACCATAGACATTCATTGAATGCTGATTATCACCATCCCAGAAATATCCAGTACTTCCTCTTGTTCTCAGACGATTAACATCTACGTTATTCATCTGAGAGTCGCCAGCAGGATCCGCATAATAAGTTCCGTCATTATAATCATAATAACGCTGTGAATACATGTAATTTGTGGCAGTAATATCACCTGTTGCCACGATATCATCACCACGTAGACGACCTTGATAATTAGATCTTCTTAAAATTGGTGGACCGTACTCACGAAGCGCACCGCCACTTGGATAGTTCATCAGGATACGAATACGGATATATCTACACCCACCGCCATCTGAACCGTTATATACAGTATGTGATGTTGGAATTGTAGTATATCCACGGTATGTGACCCAGGATGTACTTGTTACGTTAGCGTTACTTGCGACAAAGTATGTAGTACCAGTATTACCTGCAATTGGTTTTTTATCTTTATCAAAGCGTTCAATGCCATAGTAAAGAACACCACCAGAGCCAGAGATACGGCGAACTGACATTTCACCATAAATTTCTTCACCTGGTTCAACCATAATATAATCAGAATAAAATATTCGATATCCTGAAGTTCTTACAACATATGAGGATGTGAATGGACCGTCACTATTCTTTACGTAATCACCAGTTTGAATATTATTTGCTTCAATGCCTTGCATAACATTGATAACACGTTTTTCCCAATATTCAGATCCATCAAATACCATCTGGTCGCCATAACCAGTTCCGTATTGTTTGAGCAAACTTAGATCTTCATTGCCGCCGTTGATTGCAAAACTTGCGGCAGACAGAACACCTTTAAACCAGGCATTACCGTTATCAAGATCAATAGATGCCTTAATATCACCACTACCAACAAATGCAAGTTCATTAGGATTAGATGTACCGAAATGAGTATATGCGGCGTTATCATTACCTGCCCAGAAGATACCCCAGTTGGTAGCTGTATTCCAAATCCAATGTGAGTAATCTTGTGCGACTAAATATTTGTTATTATCACCGTCACCAGATGCCTGGAAACCATCACGATAAATCTGACCATTTACCTTAAGAGCAGTATTTGCATTACCAGCTGCAAAGTCTCCGAAATAACTGGTATTATCATAGTCATAGAAAATTGGTGCACGGTGTGACAGTCTGGAACGACCATAGCCGTTCTCTGTCGACATTTCCCATTGACCATTGTACATCAATTCTGTCTTGCCGTTATCGTACCAGCGTGTCATCCATTCGTTTCTAGTATCATTGTAGATACCGGCATTGGTAACACCATCAGCCATAAAGACCCAGTTACCAAAGATGGAATAACCACCCCAGCCATTTTTGGCACCGCCTACCTGAATAGAACCATAATCTCCACCAGGTGAATCAATAATATATGTAGAGCCATCAATTTGGAACTGATTTGCTCTCATAATATTTGTAAGAGATGTTCCAGCAAAGTCACCGTAGTAATTTACATCGTTGGAATCTACAAATTTTGGTGCTCTAAATTCTGTCGGTGAATATACATGATCGTAATATGTTACAAGATTATCTCTTGTATTATATGGGCTGTAGGTTTTCTTAAATCTGTGAACGATTGATTCATTACCATCAAAATCATCCTCGGATTGAATAACAACCGCACCAGTATTTGTCCCAGATGGACTTTCGGAATAAATTTTCCATCCGTCATCATCACCAGAAGTCTGGCCAATATAATACGTTGGCTGTGTAGAAGTAGTTGAATAACCTGTCCCAACAGGGTTCTGTGGCAATGTAATTCTAGCCATAACAGATGTACTGTTTGGATCTACATAATAATTTGTATCATTTGAATCATAGTAAATTGCAAATGAAGCGGTTTCATCGCCGCCATAGCCAGAAATATTTCCGTCAAATTTTACGGGTTTATCAAAATAGTGCTGAGCTCTATCTGTTTGGAAATGATTATAACTTGTATTCTTTGGACCAATATCCAAATAACCTGATGGTGTTCTAAATCTATGTGAATTGCTTGTATTTGGATTCCAGAAATAGTCATTATCAGCTATATCATAGAATACACTACCATAGATATTATCGGCACCGAAATCTTCATACCCAGTTCCTGGATTATCACGGATTACAATACGGCCTGTCGACTCAATAGCAATATTTGATGCTACAACACCACCCCAATGGAAAGCGAGATAAGGAGGGGTGGCCGTAGCATTTCCTGTGTAATTACTTTCTCTTAATTCGATTGCAGCAGTTGAATATCCGGTAGCAGTACTATTTGAGGCAAACTCAAAGTTGCCCAATAGAGAACCACCACCTCCTGGTTCAATCCATCTTGCAGTGTCATTCACATCATAATAGCGATTCATATAGATATCGCCGGTAGAGTAAACTGCCGTATTATTTCGTACTCTCAAATATGTGGCGTCGGTCATATACCAACCAGAACCCCAACCAAACCCGAGTTCTTCATCCTTTAAGAATGATGCGGTGCCACGACCAAATACAATGGCATCGTCATTTCCGTTAAGCTGAATGCCACCTTCGACGTGTAATTTACTATTTGTTATACTACCAACAAGAGGTGTATTATCCATAGAGGCGTATGTAGCAGCAACATTACCAATTACTACTTGCTGATCAGGCAATACTGTCAGATTATAGCCAGTCGCCGATGTAAATAAGAATGATTTATCGGCATCTGTATAAAAGAATGCATCACCACCTTGTGTTGAAGATAATCTGAATTTCTGAGCACCGTCAACATTAAATGCAATAAACTGGTTGCTAGCATCAATTGGATTTGTACCCATATCAATACGATTGAGTGAAACCAAAGGATAGCCACCATTACTTCCGCTTACAGCAACAGTAGAGTTTTGCCCTGCTGCATAACTTCCATGTGGGAGAATTGAAATACCGCCATCGCCTGTTGCATCATCCCAACGTGCGGCATCAGCAACAGTTCCAAATAGACCCATACCATCAGTGGTTAGTGCTGTTGTGTTACTAATTGCTAATGTATTTGTAGATGTCGTGGTTCCGTTTGCAACAGTAAGGCGAACAGTACCACCGGTCTGTACTTCAACAGTATCGGTACCAAAACCAATATGTGTATCAAGGTCACCGTTATGTCTGATCTTATCATCAAGATCAATATTATTCATTACTGAATAGCCGGCAAAGTCACCATAGTAATTATTATCATCAGCATCATAATAGATGCTTGCGTACATATTTGTACCAATAACATCACCAGAAACATTTACTGGTCTGTTAAAGTTAAATCTATTTGTACCACTCGAGCCTGACTGAATTTCAAAATTAACTGAATGATCTGTTGTGTCAGTTTCATCTTGGTAATAACGAATATAGCCTTGACTATCTGTAACATGAATATTAAATTTTTGGTCACTCGAACGGCCAACATTCATTTCACCAGTAGTATCACCACTGTAAACATCAAGATCTTTTAATAGAGATGAGCTAGCTGGATTGACATAGAAATTATTATCGTCTGAATCATAGAAAATAGGAGCATAAAATGCTCTTGCAGATGTAACAGCTGTTGACGAAATTGTAAGACTTGTATCAGCGTTGTGGGTCGTTCCATTTCCTAGTTTAATTTCACCAGAGGTTGCAGCATTAGTAATATAATATGCTGCTCTGTTACCAATAAGACCATAGCCTGAAACTCTTGTCTCATCAACGGCGGGTGTGACATTTCCAGCACCATCGACTGCCGTCACAGCAACTGCATAATCAGTTCTCAATTCACCGTTTGCAACTAGTGAAAGTGATGCATGAGCAGGATCAAGATAATAGTTGTTGTCGTCCGAGTCAATGAACTTTGGTGCATAAACATCTACTGTAAAGTCAGCAGAGTCTCCGTCTACTGTAAGCTTTGCCGAACCATTGGTTGCCAAAACAACCGTATCGTTGGCAGAGAATCCCATATAGGTATTTGTATCACCGTTATGAACAATGTAATCGTCAATTCCGATTCTGTTCATTACTGAGGTGCCAGCAAAATCACCATAATAATTTACATTATTGTTATCGTAATAAACTGGTGAATATACAGCTGTTGGTGCGGTTACACCAGTAGTCTCTACCTTAAGGCCTTGAGAACCACCAACAACTACTTGGAAAGTATCTGCGGCATTAAAGTTAATATATGTATTGGTATCACCGTTAGAAATAATTTCACCAACCAGTGAAATATCATTCATTACGGATTCGCCAGCAAAATCACCATAATACGAAACATTATCCGCATCATAATAAATTGGTGCAGTAAATGAATGTGATGCTGTTGCTGTATTATTGTTGACTGTAAATCTTGCAGTTCCGCCAGTTACTACTTGGAAATTATCGGCTGCATTGAAATGAATATATGTGTCGGTATCGCCGTCGTGAATAATCTCACCAGCAAGACCAATATCGTTTAGGCGTGATGTGCCAGCAGGATCTAATAGGAATGATGTATCATCAAAATCAAGGAATCTTTTACCTTGTACATCTGCTTGAGAAACGATATCCTCAACGGCACTAATTCCACCACCAGCAGAAATATTATCTCCAGCAATAACATCATCCAGTGCTTGAACATCATTATTAGCAAAAACACTATTTCCAGCTCTTACGTCGAGTGTTGCCTGGACATCTTGAGTTGCTATAACATCTCTACCTGCTTGCACGTCATTTTGTACAATCCAGTTATAATTTACATCAGAACGTGCGGCCCAGTTAAAGCCCTGATCAAGGAAACCAATTTCACCTTGTTGTGAGTAGATAACTCTATTTTGGCCTACACCGTCCATATAGATATATGAAGCGCCACCATTTCCTACCGTGAGTGCCCCTTGGACTGTAAGATTTCCAGATGTCGTGTCATTAGCATCTGAACGTAGGAATTGATATGCATGTAAACCATCAACAGTATCAGCATCAAAACCATTGTTTGCACCTTCATCTGCCGTGGTAATAATTCTACCAAGATCCGTTAGGTTCGCATCAAAAATTTTCCAATAATCATTTGTCTCATCCCATACGAGACTTGGATTATTTAATGTACCTCGTTCTACCTCAATACCAGCATTTTCTGTTGGTGTACTTCCAGTATAATTCGCATTTAAAGTAATAATATTATCTGAAAGTAAAATTTGTTCCGTATTAATATAGGTCGTAGTACCATTTACTGTAAGATTACCGGTAATTACATAACTACCGTCCATGGTATCATTTTGATCTGAACGGACGAATTGATAGCTTTGAATGCCATCCAATAAGTCAGCATCAAGACCAGAGTTTGCACCATCGTTACCAGCATTCCAAAATACAGAACCTTGATATCTTGGCTCAACCAAAAAGTTCGGCCCAGCAGATCCAAATTCAAGTTGAGTGTTACCTGAATATTGTATCTCTACACCAGGATCTCCGAAATTAAATAAAACTCCGCTATCCTGGTTTTTATTATAAATGGAAAAATTATTTGTGGATTGTTCTTTAATATCGAGGGAGGTTGCTGTGCCTTCTATACTTACGGTCCCAGCAATATTTGTATTACCAGTGACCTGTAACTTATCATCGCTATTAAAAGTCGTTGAGCCAATAACGACACTCTCTTGTGTCAGAAGGCCATTTTTTACGATAAACTTCTTATCATTTGCCATTCGGTTCACTCTCCCCAGATTTGGCTTTTATTAATCAATTTTAGTTTATTTATTCTTATTCAACAAGCCGAGCAAAAATCTTATATGTCACGTTTGTAGGCTGGGTTGGCAATGCAAGAATAACTACACTACCTGAGCTGATACCGACTTCAAAATTAGCAAGATCATTACTTGTTGCTATATTACCAAATTCGGTTGCATATGCATTTGTACCATCTGTTACGATAAGCATTTTTGTTATCTGATTTCCATTTGCATCAGAACAAGAAATAGTTATTTCACCGGTGGCATAATCTGCTGCCGTCCAGTTAAAAATCTGAACCGGGAAAACATTTGTCGACGAAGCTGTTGCGGTAACAAGTCTAGCATAATCTTGTATAATGTCCGCTTGAACTTCAAGATTACCAGTCATTGTGTCGCCGGTCACATCAACGAATGCAGCATCGGCCTCTGCAGTGGTATACATATCCAGAATTTTAAAGGTTCTAGTTAATGTATGACCATATGTATCGAATGTTAATCCATCGACAACTGCCTTAGGATCGGCTGCACCGGCATAATCTGTAACCGATGATGTATCAGCATGTTCTATTGTCACATTAGCTGTTAAAGGACCGCCACCAGTTAAACCACCACCTGCAATAATTTGAACTGTGTTAAGAGCAAATCTGGTATCAAGGTCTGTTGATGTTACACCAACTACGTGACCAAATTGATCAAATAATAGATCCTGAATGACGACACCAGCAGAATTATCTACGTTTGCTTGTGCAGAAACATCCTCGTGATTTATTGTGATTGTTTGGTTATTAAATTGGTTTGTGGTAAATGTGCCACCACCAGACAATGCATCACCAGCGGCAATTGTAATTGTAGCATCACCAACCTGAGCCGCAGCCGTATTTGCAGCTGAAGCAAGAATTTCCGAAGCATGCAAACCATCTAAAAGGTCAGCATCTAGTCCAGATAATGCTCCATCTAATGACAGAACAGCATTGAATATTTCTGTATTAGACATATCGGCTGTAGCACCAGCCTCAATGCCATCTAATTTAGATCCATCACCAGCAATATCTCTACCATCAACGGTACCAGTTACTGTAATGTCACCATTAACTGTTAGATTTGTAAAATTATTTACGTTTACAAATCGTACCGTGCCGTCACCAGTTTCAAGACGTAGTGTATTATTGGCACTTATCCATGTAAAACTTTCAACACCGGCAACAGCTGTATTTGATAGCAATGTAACTCTACCATCAACATCAACTGTAATAATAGGTATTTGAGATGAAGAACCATAAGTTCCTGGTGTTACACCGGTATCAGTCAATTCTGTAACTAAATCAATTACACCATTATTCGATACAGCAGAACCTTCAATATCACCGGTAAGATTTACAGTTGTGGTTGCAGTCGCCAATCCATCCAGAATAAGACCATCTGCTGCAATATCTCTACCATCAACAAGCCCTGAAACTATAACATTATTTGCTGATAAATCACCGGATAGAGTAGCATTATTTGCAGTTATATTACCATTTACAGTTAATGCTTGAGTAGAAAATGATGTAATATTAACTGAATTGGCAGTTAGATCCTCTACTGTAAGATCTGCAAATTCATTTATAGGTGTTTTAAATACACCACCGTCAGCTGTCTGAATTACAAATGTATTATTTGCTGAATACCAATTTGTAGCAGAAACACCAGCAACTGATGTTGTATTAGCAACTGTAATTCTACCATCTTCATCAATCGTAAGAATAGGAACGAGAGATGCCGAACCATAGGTTCCTGGTGTCACACCTGTGTTTGCCAGTTCTGTAACAAGAGTCATTATTCCAGTATTGGAAAATGCAGTACCAGTTACCTTGCCAGTAAGTGTAAGATCTAATGTGGCTGGAGGAACATTTGTAAAATTATTATAATCTAGGTAATAGTCACCTGACTGCCCATCCAACAAATCCGCATCAAGACCAGAATTAGCACCGTCAACTGTTTTAATTAAATTTAAAATATCTTGTGGATCGGCAGAAAACTCTACTATCTGTTCATTTGATATTCCAGAGGTAACCGTAATTGTTCCAACCATAGTTGCATGATTAGAACATTGATAATAAAACGTACCAGTCTGATCAGCCTGAGGTGTCCAAGATACGGAGGTACCGGTATCAGCGCCTTGACCGGTGGCATTAAAAATCTGATCGCCTGTTCCTGCACCTGGTGCTGTTTTTAAATATAATGGATGACCGATTGAATCATTAGTAATAACAAGAGTATCGCCAGTTTGAATAGAAATATTTCCATCCGTACTTGCAATACTTCCAGTTCTATCAGTTCCAGTTATAATATAATCACTGACACCATTATTGAGTGCCGTGATTGCAAAATTAGCTGTATTTGCAAATTCCGCTTTTTTAATAAAAATTTTACCGTCAGCTGTATTAAGAGCTGCTTCACCAAACTCTAATTGCCCGGTCGTTGGAGTACGGCCAGGCACATTACTTTGTTTGAGTTTGATAACTGTTGTCATATTTTTTTATTCTTTCTCTAATACCATTTAATATTTATGGCTTAAAAAGTACCGCCATTTAGTTCAGCAACAGTAACAACACCAGCAGAAACAGCAAAGTTAGCAGCAGCAAATTGAGCAACACCAATATTTGTAGTAGAAGCAAGTTCTCCGGCAATGGTAATTTGATTATTAGAAACTGATGTATCAATACCTTCACCACCAATAAACGATATCGCCTCTCCTAGACGAACTTCATCAGTAGTTCCAGTATCAGCATTAAAATTAATAAACGGATTTGTAATTCTAAATTCTGTGCCGGTAAGTGTTAGTCCATAACCAGCAGTATAGGATCCAGCACCAGAGAATTGATACCAATTTACATCATCTGTATTAATGGCAAATGTTTCGGCATCATCTACCTGGGCGACCCAACCAGTACCATTATTTACAGTACCATCAGTAACAAATTGGAATGAGCCTGGGATTTCAGAGGTTTCATTAAAGTATTCACCTCTGGTAAGTTTCCATGGTGTAGTACCATTACCTACGGTGGTAACAATATATGAACCATTTTCTGCGGCGTTTGTTTGATCTTTAACAAGAACTCTATCACCGACACTCCAACTTGTAACACCATCAACTGAAAACGCACCATTTATGGAAGCAGTTAATGTATTTTGAAACTGATTAAATGTAGCACCCAAATCAGAAGTAGTTGCTGCAAGTGCAGATGGAATAACTCTAAGTCCTTGTGCAACAGAATCAACGTATCTCTTATTTGATGCATCATAATCATTAACAGGATCAGCAAGATTTAATATTCTGTTCTGAAGTACATTAATCAGACCATCGTTGGAATCAAGGAATAATTCCTGATCGGCAATAATTCTGTCATTAAGAATTTGCAGAATATTGCCACCACTGCCAACATTAATCTGACCTTCCACATGTAAATCATTTTCAATGGTAACTTCGTTTAAATTTGAATCGGTGCCAGCAGGATTTAGAAAATATGCATTATTATTAAAATCAACAAATCGTTCGGCTTGAACATCACCTTCTGGAACAACCCAGTTACTAGCAGATTTATCCGCATAGGCCGCATAGTTAAATGCACTATTTAAGAAACCTATGTTACCACTTTGTGCGTATAATGTACTATACCCAGCACCATCTGTAAATTGCAACTGTGTAATAGCACCAGTACCAAAAATTGCACTATTTAATCTTGAAGTACCTGCAAAGTCACCGAAATATGTATTATCATCACTATCATAATAGCGAGGAGCAAAAATATTACCAGTAAATGTACCGCCGAAGTTTGGAACATATCTAGTATCAAGATCAACAGTAACAATTGATTGAACGTGACCAAACTCATCAAAGGTCAAACCCTGTACTGTATTTGGAAGTGATACGGTAGTGTCAGCAATTGTAGAAGTATCACCGTGTTTGATGATAGGAGTTGAACCAGCACCTTGAGTATGGAATACCTCAATAGTCCCATTGGCATCACCAGCAACATTTACAACATAATCAGCAGTAATTGTAACTGGAATAACCGTATCAGAAACCGACACAACTGTATTTGAGCCAGATACATCCCCACCGAGTGTAAGGACAAAATTATCCACAGTGGCATCAATAGTACCGTTTGAAGTATTATCGTTATACGAGAATGAAATACCTTGGTGAGTACCAAAACGGAACTGAGATGCTGTAATATCTTGTGAAGCTTCTTCGAACTCAAGAATCGCATTTGATTGTAGCTGGAATGGAACCTCAGTTACATCAATGATACGACCAAAGCCGTCAACTGTAAATCTTGGAGAGAAACCATCGTTACCATATCTACCAGATGTTACACCGGTCCTGGCAAGTTTTACCTGAAGAATATTATTAGCAAAATCTGCATTAAGTCCTAGACCGACATCTATTGTTGGAGTATTTTCCAACAGATCCATAACATAGGTATTAGCATATTCTGTTACGGTTAGTGTTCTTGCAAATGATCCATTTTCCAAATAATCATATGTTACGACATCCGTATTTGCGGTTGGATTTGCAACATTGGTAATCTTAGTACCTGAAGCATTAACTGCACCATTTGCCTCCAAAAATAAATCTGCATCAGACGTAATTTTTGTGTTGACATTTAGCTCACCGGTGTTATAATTAATTATGACCTTTTGGAAATCACTACCAAATCCAATATCACCATTAGGTCTTACTTGATATCTTTCAACACCTGCTGTATAGAATCTTAAGGTATCATCATCAGGATTTAATTCCGCAAGAATTTTAGTATCTTGATCCACATCCTGAACAGAGCCTGCCAAGCCTGACCAAATACTTCCATCATATCCTTCAAATCTACCATCAGTAGAGTTAAAGCGGATCATACCAGCTAAAGGACTAGGACGGTCACCTGTGGCACCAACTGGTAGTTTAAATGCACCTATTTCATCAATACTTATAACACCAGTATCACTCTTCAAAGTGGGTGTGAATAATCTATTCCAATTTTTACCTATTGTACCAAGATCATATAAACCTGAATTATCTGGTAATAGATCACTAGTAAAATCAGCAACAACTGAAATATTATCTGTATTTGCATTACCTAGTGTAAGATTTCCACCGATTGAAAGATTACCTGTAATATCAGCATTGCCATTTACGGTAAGAGTGGATCCGTCAAATATAAAATTATTACTATCTACAAGTGTTCCGCCAGCGCCTACAAACACAACTCTATTTTGTGTGAGGCTGCTAAGGCCAAAATCACCATATGAAATAATTGTACCGTCAGAATCAATTCTTAATCTGTGTTGACCTGCAGTATAAAAATCTAACTGATCGTTGTTGACACCCGGACCAGTTTCTGCTATAATATATGTATCTTGGTTGGCGTCAATAACACCACCGAGACCAGACCAAACAGTTCCATTGTAACCTTCAAATTGGTTGTCAGTTGTATTATAGCGAATTGAGCCTTGAAGTGGTCCTGCAAGTCTTTCAGCAGTGGTACCTACCGGTATTACGAATCTATCGTATACCTTAAATGTGCCATCTGAATCTAATTGAGCACCAAGATTCCCTGCTGTATAAAATTGTAATTGATCATTATCAGCACCAGCAGATGATTCTGCTATAATTCTTGTATCTTGGTCAACGTCAATAACACCGCCAAGACCGGCCCAAGCAGTACCTTTATAACCTTCAAATTGATTATCGGTAGTATTATACCGAATCATACCTTGTTGAGGTGTTGGTCTGTCATCTGTTTCACCAACAGGTAAAATAAATCCGCCTACACTGTTGACATCAACCAAGTTTGATGTTATAATAAGACTATCGTCTTTACCAATAATATTGTCAAATGTTTGAGTATAATCTACATTAAATACATCTTGATCTAATGTAAGGCCGCGGCCGTCAATCCCAGTACCTTGGAATTGAAGATATGTAATATCGTCGGTATCGAGTGCAAAATTAACTGGATCATCAACTGTAGCAACCCATGCAGTCTTAGCATAAGTATTACCACCAGTTACGTATACCGGATAACCTGCTATTTCTTGTGTAGCATCAGTATAAGGTCCTCTCTGAAGAACCCATTCATTGATATTATCACCAACTTCCTTAATTTCATAACGACCGTTTTGTTTTGCATCTGTTTGGTCTTTTACAAGGATAGCATCACCAATATCCCAATTAACAACACCATCGATATTTAAAATTAACTGTGCTGGTATTGTAATTGTGGATGAAACGTTGGTGTTTGCTACAGGATCAAAAGGATTCTCAGCATATGTGCCACCTAAATCAGCAGTAGTGGCTGCGATGGCAACTTGTTTTTGTAGAATGTCAACTTGTACTCGGTCGACATATCTTTTGTTTGCTGGGTCGGTAGGATCAACTGGATCTGCTACAACTCTAAAACTAATTGTAAGATCATCAATCGTATCATCCAAATATCTTCTATTGACAACATCTTGTGCATCAATAGGATCGAGAATATTTACGATTCTGTGATTATTAATATCCACCACACCGTCAAAGGTTGGCGAAATTCTAATATCATCTGTACCAGTGATCTGACCTTGAGTAAATGTAAGTTCACCAACATTAAGACTGTTAAGTCCCTGTAGGTTGTCTGTTTGTTCTCCAACAGAAAAAGATGTAGAGCCTATTGTAAAATCAGCAACTCTAATTATATTATTATTTGCGGTAAAGTGATATGGCCAAAACGATTGGTTTTCAAATGCCGTAATGTGACCGAATTGATCAATAGAAATATTTCTAGGAAAATCAAGCGGATCGTTTGCAGTACTGGTTTCTGTAGTTGTCGCAGCGTGACTTATAACCAGATTAGCAGATTCTGTATCTGTTTCTGGCGTTACTACGATACCGGCGCCAGCATCAAGATCCCGTACATAATTACCGACTGTATCAATACCAAGGGTAACTGAATCGGGTTCTATGATAGCTTTTTGTTGCCCTTGAGCCACAATAGGTCTATTGGTATCTTGTTTAGGTGCAGCTCGGATTGATCTTGAGCCACCAATCTTAACCTTAATACTCATTTGGTGATCCGTCTCTAAAAATTAGGTTTATTTACATTATTTATATTTTGACCTATTATGCTATCTCCTTAATATAAACTGAATCACCTGAAATACCAGTTACTAGTCTAAAGCTATCTGTAGAATTTGATGCCTTGGCTTTTAATTTATATGAAATGGTATCCCCTGTACTTGCACCGTGTGTATCAATGTGCATAAAGTTAACAGGTCCAAAATAAGTATTTCCGGCTGGGAACAAAAGATCTTTTAGTACTGTTGAAGTTGTACCATTTACAGTTCTTTCAAGTTGCAAATAATATTCAGTCGTAGCATCTGTATGATTCCAACCACCCATGGAAATTTCAATTTTAACTGATGTAAATCCTTCTGTAACTGTTAGATTTGCATCTATATCAACAGGTGATACCGCATCCGTTTGAACATATGATCCGTGTGTAAATACACCTGCAGAAGCATTGTAGCTGACAGTATTTGCCGCAATATCAACATAACTCTCAGCTGGTTTATTTTGAAGCGGTAGCCAATCTCCACCAGTGGCAAAAAATGCTTCTTTTGTAGCATTACTTATGGCAATTGCACCACCACTAGTTGATGCATTAGGAAAGTTAGCCTCATTAGCATAAGCAAATGGAATTACACAAGTTTGGCTTGTAGTGTTTCCTCTAACTGTAACACTGGCAAGAGTATCAGTTTCTGCACTTAAGAAATTTGTGCCCGAGATAGTTACATTGGTAAAGTCAACCGTCGAGCCTGCCTGGAATGTCGTTACCACACCACTAGTACTATTTAATGTAATATGTGTACTTTCAGCACCCGATGTCTTACTTGACAAATACATAATTTGATCTGGGTGGCCTAAGAAAGTGGATGCCTGTACTATACCAAGACCACCTGTCGAAACCTTAAGTCTTTTTCCAGAGTCGTCAAATGTAAGATCTGAAGAACTTCCGAATGAACCATTAGCATTAAACTGAATTTCATTTGTATTTCCAGCCGATCCAGTGACATAAGGAGTAAGATCTGGTGGAGTAAATGTAAATTCTGAATTTGCAGAATCATATTGTAACAAGCCACTTCCGTTTGGTGATCCGGCAACAATTACATTTAATTGATCAATTCCTTCTCCGAATGAAAAATTGCCAGCACCATCCGTTTTTAAAACATAATTTGCAGGACCGTCTCCAATTCCTAAATCAGTCAACACTGTTGGTATAAATGGAGTATTAGCAAAATTTGAATATTCTAAATAATATGTTCCATGTTGACCATCTAAGGTATCTGCATTTGTATCACCGGTATCAGCACCAGGACCCCACGAGGATCCATCCCATTTTAGAACTTCACCGGTACTTGGTGTTGTATTTGATACATCACCTAAATCAGATAAATTTACAACAAGAGTTGGCTTTCCAGTCAGATCCGCATAAGCACCGCTAAAAATAAGCCCAGTTGTATCTGTTAGATCTGTAACATCCGATGGAATAAAGGGAGTATTAGCTAATTCAGAATATTCACCAGTAAGAGCATCCGTAATACCATAACCAGCAAGTGTGGTTGGCTTATTGCCAAGCGAATCAAATAAGCCATCAAATAATTGTGGTTTATTGACTAGGCTGTTATAGTCTCCATCAAATGCTTGTTCCGCAAGCTGATAGATTGTAAGATCTGGTTTATCAGTTAGATCATCGTAATCACCACTAAAT
>Ga0181593_10003072_pt1 | contig 15369 bp, 7 predicted proteins | sample 071ome_19_FD_133756 | JGI IMG/M metagenome (GOLD analysis project Ga0181593, IMG submission 133756) | Coastal salt marsh microbial communities from the Groves Creek Marsh, Skidaway Island, Georgia - 071413AT metaG (megahit assembly) | ecosystem: Environmental > Aquatic > Marine > Intertidal zone...
ATTCAGGTTATCCGTGATCCCAACACAGAAAACACGGATGCTGCCCACAAAAAAGTCGGAATCATTTTTGACCTGACAGACGATATTCCGTTTGAAGAGGGTTACGAACTAGAAATCTTTTACAAGATCAACGAAAACCAAGATTTTGCTCAAGCAGATTTCACCATCTCTCGTGAGAATTCGATCAATTCTGGATTGCCTATCAAGTTTGAGTTTGCCAAGGGAACAGATCAAGCGAACCAGCAGAAATTGATTGTACTGGATGAAGTGGAATTTGAGCATTTTGTTCGCTACACGGTTTTGCTCTTCATAAAGTGGACAGGGCAGGTTGCCAGTGCCAGAGGGGTTGTTGATTTCGTGGGAGATCGACCAAGCATTCCAATTGTGGGTGCAGTTTCTGGCAATAACACGATTCAGCTTTCATGGGCGCATGATGAAAAGGCTACAAGCTATGAGCTTTACGTTCATGAAAACGAAGTAAATGTCGTTTCTTCTGGAACGAAAATCTACACAACGTCAGGTGACAATCTAATCACAGGTTACACGCACACTATCGGCTACAACACGCAAGGCTGGTATGTAGTACGGGCCTTGACTGAATTTGCTGAAACGCTTTCACTGCCCAAGCAAGCCAGCACGTTGACAACACAGCCAAAGCTGGATGGTGCTTTGTCTGTGGGTCGTGATCCAAATGATTTGGGCTATGCAGGTCAAACGGCTGTTCGGGCATCATGGGATATGGATGATGAGGGGCCAGACTACGCAGACGGTTACAAGGTTGAATTTTACTGGAGGGCACAAGATAGCCAATACGCTGATCCGAATATAACCCACGAAACGGCTGACAATGCAGGCAGTCCACGAACTTGGACAGGCGGCAAGGGAACAGGGCCGCAGTCTTGGGATATTCCCAGCATGAGTTTCAAGCACCTTCAACGCTACACCATTTTGATGGTGTTGACATGGGCTGGTCAAACCTTGCGAAGTCGAGCCTATCTTCCTGAAGGTGGGAACATGCCAGATCCAGCCAGAGGTTTGGCAGTCATGACCAGTGGCGCAAAGAATCTACGAGTCACTTGGACGCATGATAACAAGACGCAAAAATACGAATTGTATTGTGCAACCAGAAGCACAGCAGATTTGCGCAACAACGGAGGAACAAAGCTACATACCGTCACCACAGCAAATCCGTCTTATGAATTTATTCACGAACTAGAGTATGAAACGAAAAGGTTCTATCAAATCGTTTCTTATAACGAGTATGGAACCGTGCTTAGTGCAGTCTATTCAGGAACCACCACTTCCCCGAATCTGAGTATTAGCGGCACAGCAAGCAGGGCAGGTACGGACAAGCGTGATTTGGCAGTAACATGGACGGTTCAACCAGCAGATTTGGTAGGCTATGGAATTGAAATAAAGCGCAATGGGCAAGCACTGGGAGGGTTTACTCCTACGAGTGGAGGGCACACCTTCACAAATGCCGTTTATGATTGGGATAAGGATTATTCAGTCGAGATGATTTTGACATGGAGAGATAAAACTCCTGCAAAGTTTTCTTTGCCTGTTTCCACCTTTCAGGCCACAGACTTAATGGCTCCCAACAAGTTGACAATCAATCAAATTGGAGACACAAACACTTATTCTTTTGGATGGACTTCTTATTCAGGAAATTCACAGAAAGACGATAGTTGGTCAATTCGTGTCGAACAGGCTGATTATGGTCAAACCTTGGAAGAGGTGATTGAGTGGCGCAATACTTCTACAAATCCTACCAAACTAGCTCTCAGCACACGCAAATATTATAAGTTTGAAGTTAAGGTCAACAGTGGCTCAACCAATGGGGTTCAAATTGACAAGGAATCTCTTTCAGCAACGAGTTTGACTTACAAGTTTGGCAAGCCAGAGCCTTTTACTCTTAAAAAGACAAGAGTTGGGCAAACTTCCATTTCTGTGCAGGTTGTTTTTGAAGACTATAAAACAGTCACAGGCTGGTATTTGATTGTTGAGAAAACAGGTTTTACTGACCGTATTGCAATGACCACCCCTAACCAAGCAACGGTTGACTACGAAATTACGAACTTAGATATATCCCAAGACTACAGCATTAAAGCTGTCGCATATTGGGCGCAAGATATTGTAGCTCATCAGCAAACTCAGACGTTGGGGTTGAAAACTTCAGAAAATTACCGCTGGAAAGAACAAGGCAGGCATTTGGTCACTGCAAGAGCAAAGGAGTCAGGTCAAGGAGGGATTCGGGTTTCGCTCAAGAATGTGAAAGCCTTGTTGGGAGATGGCACTGTCAGTTCAAAGAACATCAAGGCCAAAATAACAGTCACTTCACCGACCAGTGTTTTTACTCCAAAAGTGAAAGAAACTACAATTGCTAACAATGGTGATACATATTTTGATTATCTAGCAATAGATTTACTCAAGGAGCATGGTCATTCGGGAACATGGCTACCCTACTGTATTCAATATAGTATTCAAGTGGAGTTGATCCATCCCGATGATGAAACCGTAATAGATACCCATTATGGAGTCAATTTTGAGCATCCTGCTCCAGAATTGAGAATTATTAGCGCACAAAGTGGGTATAAATGGAGAGGAGGCGTTACTTTTGGGGAAAAACCACTTTGGGAGGCAGCAGGAGGCTATTGTCCTTCTTTTCCCAGTGGTGATGGGACAAGCACTCTTGACTTAACGGGTGCTACAGGGCCGAGAGGTACTGGTTGGCGGTACAACACAAAAAGTGACAAGATTCATTACCAAAGAAGAATGCCTATACTGGTTGAATTAACAGCCTGTAATGGAGCAAGAATTTATGCGAAATTTGTTGAACACGATGTTGAGTTTCATTGCTACCTGAACAGTAAAAACACTCCATTTACGGGTACAGAAGAAAATGGAGTAGTTGAAATAAATCAACAGGGATTCCTTAGATTCAATACGCACTTGATAAGGGATTCCAAGATGTCGGAATTCTTACATGAGATTTTTGTAGAAGATCCTGAACATGCGATAGTAGGAACCTATAAATTCAATGATTGGTCTTCGATCAGTAACAGCAGTGATGCGTATGTACAAATGCCGCACTTGTCAGAAAATTCAGCGTGGGGCTATCCAAGACTTGCCCTTGAACCCAACAAGTATGTTGGCTCAAACCATAACAATTCAACCAACAAGCTACGCTCTATTGCTAACCCATATCAACGAGCGCACAAAGTAGAGCCTGTAAACAAGTTTGTCACTTATGATGACACGTCCACGCCCTTGATAAATGTATTGCTGAGAAGGTCAGATAATGGACGCCACGGGTATTCAGGAACGTCAAAGCTGGCAGGCACAAGGTATTTCCAGCTATGGGGTTATGCGGATCTACACATTGTGCATAGGGATGATGTCGTGCGTCAGAAGTATTATCAATACAGATCCCCTGACTACTATGTAAATGAGCCACATACATGGCGAGAAAAGTTATTAAGAGTACCCCTTCCCTTTTTTGTCATTCCTTGGGGAACAGGTCATGGGAATGGACATGCCGAAAATCGTCAATGGCAAAATAATAATGGGTGGTGGTGGCAACACTATTTTGAACAAAATTGGGTGCAGGTTACTTTCATTGAGAGTATGGAGAAGGCAAATTTTCGTGTGTCAGACGTTCAGCATGTCAATACTTCAAACATCAACATTGCAAACGTCCAAGCACCTTATTCAAGTGGGATAGCTATTTTCAGTCCATCTGAAAAGTATAATAATGTCTGGAATTACAATATTGGCTCAAGCGATGCGGTTGCGATGTATGGGGGAAGAGGAAAATTAACTACTCATTCCTATGGTGGAGAAATCTACTATGGCCCCTTCTGGAATGCCAATGTATTCAGAAATGTTGGTAACACTGCTCCAAAACTTATGATGTACAAGTTAAATGTCTATCCAGCTTGGATAATCCAGCGGAGCATTTATCATCACGGCAAAACAGATCAGGCATTTTACATGGATCTAAAGGTTTATGGAGATCATCTCTCCAATCAAAAAGGCATTTGGGAAACAGTAGACCACTGAGCATTTGGAATAACCGTTTACCAGAAGATCGCCAGCAAAATGATCGGTGGGGGCAGTTTGTTCAATTGGTGGAAGAGGTTTGGACAGACTACTTAGAGGCTCCCTTAACGGAATTGCACAACAACATGAGTTTTCACTGCTCTAGTCGTGACCGTGAACAGAGGCTTTCTGAATGGAAAGTACGGTTTTTAAAAGTAGCAAATCATGTGGCCCCCGAATTGGCGTTGCAGCAAACAAGAACTCTGAATTACCTGAAAAATACAGAAACATTGTGGCGTTCCTATGCAAGACAGCTAGGTTTCCACAACGAAGATTTAAACTTCTATTATCGAAACACGCACTCTCCTGAAGAGTATGGGAGAGGAAACTTTTCAGATACAGGAATCAAGACTTCACGAGTGCAACTTGGCGTTTCGATTGAAAATGCTATTTGGCTAGTCCAGCCCATTAGTGGGCCTGCCGAATTGCTACAAAGTTTTGCAGAAGAAACTAGACCAATTCAGGTTGTTCTGGAACCAATGGCTCTTGAATCAGCAAAAGACACAGTGAGTCTAGGTGTTTCAGTTTCAGGCGGATATGAAATTGAGGGGTTATGTCGAATATCGTGCTAACGAATGCAGGCATTACACAGATTGCAAATAAGCAGTCATTGGGGATGCCCCTTTTGCTCAAGAAAATTGCAGTCAGTCCAACAGTGGCAACGCTTGATCCGGCATGGGTAGCGTTACCTAATGAGCATGTGGACAAGTATGTAATTAGCAGCACAGGCAAGCTACCGAATGAAGACGCTGTTTTGTACAGTGCAGTATTGGATCAGACTGTAGGTGATTTTGATATTTCGCTTGTGGGCTACTATGACGAAGACAATGTGCTGATTATTGTTGACGAGATCCCGACCTTCACAAAAAGGTCGGGAGTCACAGCTAACATTTTTAGACACAATGCGGTTTTAGATTTCAGTGCAGCATTGAACGCAATGCCTCTTAACATGCCAACAGCGCAGTTTCATCCCGAAACCAAAGCAATGGATCTATTGCGCTCAGAAATGGCTGTTACCTTAGATGCTGCCATTACTGCTGCCGAAACTGCCAGCAAAGAAATTCCCAGTATTTACAGCAATATTGGCGATTTGGAATCTCGTCAGAATGTATTGATTGATGCTTTGACAGAAGCAACCGAAACGGTTGTCAATCACGGAACCTTGATTGAAGACATTCAAAGCATGCTGCAAACCCATGAAGACAATTTGGAGCAGCAAGTTAAGTCTGTGGTGATTAACGAGCATGAATTGAATAACCCAGCATTATTGCTCAGTGGCCCCTTGGTGAAAGTAGTTGATGATGGGCTGGTGTTTGAGATCCCTGAAGAAGAAAAGGGGGTGCTGGTTCGCTTTTCTGAAGATGAAGATCCTGTGCAGATGGGCGAGATCCAGTTTGTGACAGATGATTTCATTCAAGTGAGCAAGGGCGAGACAGGGCAATTGCAAATGACACTTTCGCCTGAACGCTTGAAAGGCTTTGGAACCATTGAAATCTATGATGGAAGTCAGTTTGCCACACTCAATGCGGATTCACTGGATGACACTCTTTCCTTTACGGCAGGAGAGGGGATTCAGATTGATGTGGATGACAAGACCAACACATTGACTTTTTCCAATAGTGACCCATCGGCATTTCGTAATGTGCTGATTGTGGAAGATGAACAAACCACAACTCTCAAAAGTGAAGACGGTACATCTCTGCGATTGGTGACAGGCTCTAACATTGATTTAGAACCAAATTCAGAAACCAATGCAGTAACGGTCAATGCTATTTCATTCAGTGGCTTGCGAGTCCGTGCTACTGATCCATCGAATGATGCAACGCTAAGTGCGAAAACTCAGGATTTTATAGCTTTTGAGGAAACCGAAACCGTCAAGGTTTCCTTAGTGGGATATGGTGAGGGCGCACAAGCCATTCGGCTGGAAACGGATTTCCCTGAAGAAGTCAACAAGTCCTTCACGATTAAGGGGGGCAATCTTCTGGTTCGGGAAGACACAGACGGAGTAGGTGGAACGCTTTACTGTGATGGGTTGCATTGTAAGGGGGAGATTACAGGCTTTTCGACAGCAACGCCTTCCAGCAAGACATTAAAAGACAACCTCAATGCCATTCCAAATGCTCTTGCTGACTTGGAAACTCTGACAGGTTATCGTTTCGTGTGGAACGAGCACATGACGCCCGATTATCAGAATCGGGAATCTGTGGGGTTGTTGGCAGAAGAAGTACAACAGGTTTTGCCAGAAGCAATTGCTCCCATTACGCTGGAGAACGGATCACAAATTAAGGGTGTAAATTACGATATGGTGGTTCCCTTACTGGTTCAGGCTGTTAAAGAACTTTCTCAACGAGTCAGAAAGTTGGAAGAGGAACGTGAGTAAACTAATTGAAACAATCACGCAAAACAGGCTGACACTGAGGGAAACGCAGCATGCGAGCTTTATTCCAATGCTGAGAATCCCAAAGTTTTATTTGTCTGATTGCTATCCGCTTTGGCCTAATGAAGTTTTCCCTGCATTTAAGCAAAATGGGGTGGAAGTAGATTGTTTTTATGCCTCTCAATTTCACTATCCTTGTTTGGCAGGAACGCTACCAAAGTATGGGATTTCACTGAACGAGGCACGGCAATATGCGCAGGGGTTTGGTGGTGGATTCCATGTGATGACAGCTTGGGAATGGGCAGCAATTCTGTGGACATACCGCAAATGGTGGAAGACAGAGAGAGGGCATACTAACGGAGACAATCCGCTTGCCAATGGTTCAGGGCCATTCAGTCACAGATTCCCAACTTTCTGGTATGGCGCACACGGAATGGTTGGCAATCTTTATGAGTTTGTAGACGGTATTCGTGTGGAAGAAAACAAGATTTATGGAACGCCAGCTAATAACTGGCTTAACAACAATTCCGCAGATAGTGCTGATATTAGCATTTGGTCGGAATTGGCAACCGTCAATAGTCAGGGTTTTTCAAACGTCCCCCTCAATCAAACAATGATTCAGGGAGATTTGGCTAAGTATCTACTACTAACAGCGAGTGATGAGAATATTCCTAATGGTGAATGTTTTTATCAACCAAGGGAAAACGAAACCTTGGTGATGGAACGTGGTGGTGCTTTCCATTCAGGGCGAGAAGCGGGGCTGGCCTGTTTCCGCTTCGTTGGCAATGCAATGCAGGCTAGACAAGATACGGGCTTCCGTGTGGCTTGTGTGTAAGTTGAATTTTTCATTACTGGAGAAATTATGTTGCAAGATTTTGATTTCATTTCTTCCGGTGTAGCTTTCGCACAAAGCGAATACATGGGAGAAGATTATTTGTCTGAAGATGCTGTGAAAACAGGTGGCGCAAGTTTGGTGATTAAACTGTCTTCCATGAATTCTGCCCGATTTCAGAAGTTTTTGCAGATTGCCTTAAAAGGCAAGGGGATGGTTTCCACATCAAATGCTGGAAGCAAGGAAAAAACCTTGAGCGAAATGCCAGACGTTTCTAGCGTTTCTGTTCCAGCAAAGCCTACTCGTGTGAAGAACCCACTTAATAAAAGCGAAACCTTGCAATCCTACAAGGTGATGGCAACGCTTTCGGATGGTCAGAAATTGCAGTTACTTGTTCAGTTTCAAGGTGACAAGGATTCAAGCAAGATGAACCCTTCCACCAAAGGGTTCATCAGTGAAGTGAAATTGAATGGAGGAATTATCCCATTGACCACTTCAGGCGCTTCTGCCAGTGACCTGCGGAAGACTATGAACCTTATCAAGAAGGGGATTCAGGGCAACACAGCAAAATACCAAAAGCGGATGGCAGCAAAGAGTGCAAAAGCCGAAGCTGGTGATTCAGGCAGTGTGGACACAAGTGGAGGAACGGCTGATGCTGTCAAGATTGACCAGACAGGCAAGGATATAAACACGAAGGTAGGCACATCCAAAGAGCAAATGGATCTTGCCAAAAAGATGAGAAAAATCACAGGAGGAGGGGCAACCGATAGCCATGAAGGTTCTAAAAATATTTCTAAGCGCAAGCAATTGAAGATGAAGCAGCAACAGGCCGATGAAACAAGGGATTCCTTGGGTTCAATTCGTGATGAAAAGGCTGGAATGGAATCAAGGATTTCAGAACTTCGTGCAGAAGAAACCAGACTGCAAGGAGTGCTGGCCTCACTGGAAGAACAAGTCGCAGAATTTGCGAATTCAAACGCATAAGGAGACACTATGAATTTTCTTGGTTATGACATTACAGAAGCTCTCTCATTAGAAGAGCAATTGGAGCCTTGGGTAGATCGCAAGCACGAAACAGAAGGGCTGATTATTTATGAGGGTACAGAATACGGGTTGCCTACTGTTGAAGCTCTTATGCAGGAATGGACTGACAAGATTATGGAGAGTGAAGAGGATTGGGATCTTGCCAGTGAGCCAGACCTTTCTAACTTTGATGATGAATGGGGTGAGGATGCAAACGAACAGAATGATCCAATCATTAAAGAGCATTTAGCAGTTAGAGCCAACAAGCTGCAAGCAAAGATCAAAAAGTTTACTGAATTGTTGCAGAAAAACGGCCTGTCTGTCGATGGTGCTGAAGAAATGAATCCTCAACGAAAAAACGGCATTCTATTCCAAAGAATTGTTTGGAAAATTTCGGATGGACAGACCATTAGCGGAGTATTTCAGGTCTTGGGTGTGGATTCAGGTAGACGAATCCCCAAAGATGCGGAAATGGTGACGTTTCAATGGAAAGTCAACAGCAAGGACATTACACGGTTTCTGTATCCAACAACCAAGAAAAAGCTCAGTGCCAATGGGTTAGCAAAAGCCTTGGGTGCATACGTTCAAGCAAACACGGACAGCTTTGCTAAGAAGCAGGCACGGAATCAAAAACTGGACAAGGATTTGGAAGATGCAACCACAGAACTTGACCAGCTAGATACGCAGATTGCCACAGAGCAAGGGGAGCGAGACACGATGTCTCAAACCGTTGAAGAGTTGGAAGCCTCAATCAATTCTCTCAATGCCCGAATTGCTGAACTGCAAAAAACTCTTCAGGATTTAAAAACCAATGCAAAGGCCAAAGGTGATTCCTCAAAGGCCAGTGTGGATGAAGGAGATGATGAAGAGCCAGTGGGAGATGACCGTGACAGGCGTTACAACGAATTCATGTCAATTTACAATGCAGGAGGCAGTGAGGCTCGTGCCAGCATGGTGATACTGGCAGATGCTCTTGCGTCAGGATTAACGGATACTATTGGCGGTGACGCTCCATCAGCAGCAGAAATTAAAAGTTGGGCAGGCGATAAAATCCGTGAATTGTTTATGGGTGGTTACATCGTTCAGTCATATTCCGGTAAAGATGTGATTCGGGAAATCTGGAAGATGGCAATGGATAAGTGGGACGTAGAGATTGAGTACGAGAGGGGCGCAAGTGATGAGCCGGATACTTATTATTATCGGGCTGCTCCTCCTGCTAGTGCGACAGCGTCAGGCGCAAGTGGAGCAGATGCCGTGACACCAGACGAGGATGAAGACGAGGATATTGAAGCCGTAGGAGGTGATGAAGCCGATGAAGACGAAGACTTTGAAGATACGACAGAACCACCAAATGTAGACGAAGATGAAGGTGGAGATTTAGAAAGTCGTGTAGCAGCAATCATGGCAATCACGGATTATAGCCAATTCCTTGAAGCAATGGAAAACTTGTATGATGAATTTGAAACGGAAATGGAAGCAAATCCAAGTTTGGAAAGCCAATTGAGCGACCAGCTAGAACAACTTGCCACCAAAGCAGCAGCATAAGGAGCCGAACAATGGGAAAACAATTATATGAGGTGATTGCTGAAAAGCTCACCATGAAGCAGAAGCTGGATTATGCAAGACAGTTGCAGGGTAAGCTGGTGGAAATGAAGGCTGAAACCAAGATGCGGAGAAAGATCGAAATTGGTAAAGAAATTCAGGAATTGCTTGCCATTATCAAGGGTGAAAAATTGCCTGCTGGTGCAGAAGAGCCAACTACTGAGCCGACCACGCAATCAGACACTTCTGGTGACGAAGGCGCTGATACGAGCGGAATGCCGACACTAGAAGCCTTGATTGCAGGGGAATTTGATGGTCTGGATGTCGATGCTTACATTGAAAAGCTGGCGATTGCTTACGATGAAGCAGGCTCAATTGACCCACTAAAGAACCCTGTTATTCGCTACATCCAGCAGGCGCAGAAACGCATGCTGGATGCTGGTGCAACGGTTAGTGAAGGGTTTGACCCACAAGAACTGGAAAAGCGCATGATGGCGATTCTGGAAAGCATGGGGCGCACAACCAAATATGATGATGAAAGGCTGGAAGATGACGAAGATGAAGATGACGAAGACTTGGTATCCGATGATGCTGGCTTTGGCGAAAGTGCTTACAGAGGCGGAACTGGAGAGGATGAAGACGAAGACGAAGACGAGGATGAAGATGAAGACGATGTAACTGAATCTGCAAAAAGGAAGTCTGAATATTCCAAGGAAACCAACAATGTTGATGACGAAGAATTAGACGATTTCAATGATGAAGATGAAGATGACGAGATTGAAGAATCATCAAAAGACCCTAGAAAGCAACGTAGATTCCGAACTTGGTCACGAAGCATTTATGACGGAAGACCAAAAACATGGGAAAAAGATGATAGGCACAAGACGTACTCTCTCGAATTGTATCAAGACAACATGAAAGCCCTCACAGGGAAAACGGTGCAAGCTGGACAGATTGTCAGAAGGGAGAGTGTTGGAGTTGAGGTGATTGCGGTTCCAGTTGACCAAAACCCAAACTCTGCCGCCTACGCCAGAAATATAAATCAGAAAGTGATTATAGAAGGCAATGTTGATGAGAAATTCAATGCCTTTATCAATGCCGCAGCACAAGCAAAGAGTGCTGGAAAGCGTTCATTTAAGTTTAAGGGCAAGCGTTATCCAGAACTTTTGGATGCTGAAGTAACCAAGTCTGGCAGGGTGAAAACCAAGCAGGACGAGTTAGGTTACAAGATGAAAAAAGCCGCCAGCAATGCACTTTCTAAAGTTAAAAAAGCATTGGTTCGTGAGGCAAAAGAAGAGCAGTTGATAAGCCTGTATGCAGACGGAGTTATCAATGAAGCTCAACTCAGGCAGATGTATCAAAAACTAACTAGTGAGTAGTCATGGATTCAGCGATTTTTGAAATGCTGGATTCATGGCAGGCGGAAGTGGAACAGCAGGCCAAAACCGAACTAATGGAAGCTGCACATTCTGAAGGCTTTATTGATGATGAGGTGTTAGAGGGCTTTTTCCTCAATATGATTGCAGGCAATGCCCAACAGCAGAAAGCTCGTTATCAAATTCTGGATCAGCGCAAGGGGAAGGTAGTTCATAGCAATTTGCCCAAGTTTGATGCTGATAGAATCATGGCCCGATTGGATGTTGAATTTCCGAATCGGTACAAGATGGAAGCCTCACGCCCATTCTCCAAGAAGCAAGCCTCCCAAAAGCCCAATCATGCAAATTATCGGTAAGGAGTAAAATGTCTGGATACGTTCCAACATCGGAGATGGCGGCAAACGCCAAAAGGGGATTAGAACTACGAAAGAAGCATAAACGTGGCGCTACTTCTATTGGGGTTGCCAGAGCAAAACAATTGATTGGCAGACAAGAATTATCGGCTGATACCGTGATGCGCATGAAGTCTTATTTTGCTCGTCATGCTGTAGACAAGCAGGGTGAGGGTTGGGGTAAGGACAGTGCAGGTTACATTGCTTGGCTTTGCTGGGGAGGAGATGCAGGCAGAACGTGGGCAAACAGCATGGCAAACAAGATCAAAAAAGGCAAAGTTGAGGAGCATTTGTCACCTGACGCTCAGTTTCAAATGATTTTAGAAGAAGCTGGGCTTACCAAAACCTTGGAGAGTAACGAAAAAAGCACTTCCCGAATCATGCAGGCAAAGAGTTTTAACAAGCTCAAGATGGCAATTCGGATTGCGCTTGCTGACACTGGAGAGATTCAGCGCAGACTGAGTATTCCCATTGCAGACACGGATTTCAAGGCTGCTGGGGGGTGGATAAGCGAAGATGAGAGGGTATCACAGAAAAGGCGCAAAGAGATCAATCAAGAGGTGATTGAATTGCTCAAAAAGCCTAGTGATGAATTGACAACACAAGAACGTGAAAAGATCAGAAAGTATTCAGGCTTTGGTGGTTTGTCTGGTGAGGCAGAAATCGGCAGACAATACGATTTCTACACTTCTCCACCAGTGGCAATGGCGCAAGCAAAACTAGCAAACAAGCTACGGATTTTTTCGCAAGGTGACAAGATTTTAGAGCCTAGCTGCGGTAACGGAGTGTTCTTTGATATGTTCCCCGATGGCGTGGAAATGACAGGAGTGGAACTGGATTCAAGAACAGCAGGCGTTGCACAAAGAATTCACGGAGGAAGGGCTGATATTCAAAACAAGTCCTTTGAACAATTCAATGTCGAGAATGAAGAAGAATTTGACGCTGTTATCGGTAACGCACCGTTTGGACAACGTGACCCACTAAACCGTCAACGTGATGAGCCAGAAGAAGGTATTCTTGATCGGTATTTCCTGAAGAAATCACTGAAACGATTGAAAGCAGGCAGAGTAATGTGCTTGCAGGTTTCCGATGGAGTATTCCGCTCTAAAAAGCATATGGATTTCCGTTTGGATTTGATGTTTTACGGTAAATTCATGGGAGCGTTACGCTTGACCAATCAAGCCTACAGGCATGCAGGCAGTGCGAAAGCTGCTCCAGACATTCTAATATTCGTGCGACACGAAGAACCTTTTAAGTCTGTGCTGCAAGGTTGGATAGATTCCACAAAACTAGAAAAAGTACCGGATTCCGCTGAGAAAAAGGCAGAGCAGGCAGAGAGCATGCGAGAAAAGAAAATGCTCTTGCTGCAAAGTTGCAATCTTTACAACCAATACTGGCATGAAGGCTCAAGAGGGTACTACCAGTTGCGAAGAAATCATATGCTGGGCGAAGAAGTAGACAAGGGCATGTGGGGATTCACAACAGAAGGTTCTTTGACAGCAAGCAAGCTGGATCTTGCCATAGGTCGATTCAAGTTTGAACACTATGATGACCCTGTGCTGGACGCTTTGAGTGATGAGGTGGTGTCCTATTCTGAGCAAATGAAGCAAAAGGAACAGACCATCTATTCTGGAACAATGAAACTCTCTGAAGCAGAGAGCAATCAATTCTTTACCAGATGTTTACGGCAAGGTGACACCAAGGTGGTTGGGGATATTCTTTACACGCTGGATGAAGAATCAGCAGGGCATGTTTCCAATCCTCGCCCCTACTGGCGAGTGGCGAGGCTATCGGACAAGGAGTCTGACAAGGCAATTGCCAAACGAACAAAGAAAGTTGTTGCTGCGCAGATGATTGCAGAACAGGTCAACAAGCTACAAACCACATTTTATGAAGGTGGTGAGGTTGGCGAACTGCAAAAGTCCATCATGCAGTCCTTGAAGGCGTATGAGGCTAAATACAAAACACCATTGTTTCAGGACAGTGATTTACAACGGTTACAAAAAGCCTTTCCCTATCTCAATGGGGTATCTACTGCGCTTACCTTGCAGTTAAAACCACTTCCTGAAGGTGCTGAGTCTGACCCATCCTGCTTTGCTCCAATTCTTCACGAAACAAGTGACCGTGCAAAGGAATTGTATGGTCAAACCTTTGATGGAATGGCTCCCGAATTGCGCTTTCTCAAGCTCAATCGGGGCAAGTTTCTCAATGGAGTAAGTGAAGAGTTGGTGCGTCAAATGGCTGGTGATGAAATGGTTGCGGCCTTGTTCGCCTCAGAATATGTATTTGCAACTGTTCCGGCTGGAATGACCGAGCCTGTCTTTGTCCTCAAAGAAGACTTTATGAATGGCAAGGTCAAGGAGTTACGCACCGTCTTGGAAGAAGGAAGCAAGAATGCTCCTGACGATAACTGGCGCAAAAAGTTTCAAGAATCCTTGGCAACCTTTGAAAAGGAAAAACCGTATACGCCCAAGGATCAAATCGACATTTTTATGAACGCTAGTTACATCCCTGACGATTTAATTCAGCGATATTTGGATGACACGCTCAATTATCCAGAATTGCGCAGGCAAAACGATGAAATGGACGATGGGGCAGATGGAAGATCCAATGCAGCAATGCATTTCTTCACTTTCAATGACCAAGATGGACAGCTTGAGATTTCACAGGCATTAGAAAGACCGCAAGCCTCACGTTACGAATATGACGATGGGGCAATGAATGTGGAACGAGTAGAGGTAGGAGGTCGCTATAAATATTATTACACTGACAAGCCAGCACAACTAAATACAAGCCTTTTTGAAAAGCAAGACATTGAAACGAAGGGGATTCGTTATGTATTGCGTGACAAGCGCAAGGCTGGTGACGATTATGTGGATATGGCAGAAGCCTACACACAAGAACAAAAAGGGAAGAGAAGTCAAGATGGTGATATTAGCGATTTCCCCAACTATCCTAGAGGAATCACACTGATTAACACCTTTGAAGATCCCTTTAAGGAACGCTACCTAATTCCAGCTTTGGTCAAGCAGGCCACGGAACAAATTGGCAAGGGAACTTACTTAGAATTCCATGAATTTGAAGATCGTTTGTCGAAGGGCACTTTGCCGGAAGACGTTATTGGATATTATCGGCTAGATGAAGATCCAGAAGCATCTTATTCCAGAAGAAATGATTTTGGAGTACGAAGAGCCTATATGTCAGACCGTAATAATGGTCAGGCACAGGAAAAGGATTTTAAGACCGGAGCAGAAGAAACAAAACGAGTCAGGGAGGCATTGAACCTTACTCGCATGCTCAATGGAGTATCCATCAAATCTCCAAGAAAAGACCCTACTTACAAGGAAAAATTCTTCAATGGGTTCAACGCCAAATTCCAATCGTATGTTGAAAACAACCAAGATGCACAGGATCAGATCCTTGAGGCTTATAACGAGTTGAACAATTCGATTGTGGAGCCTGTTGGGGCAACCTATCCAATTGAAATCAAGGGCTGGAACAATGCTTATCCACTTACAGAAGTCCAGTGGGCAACCGTTCATCACTTGCTTAGAAATCAACGAGGCATTGGTGCATTGGGTGTGGGTTTTGGGAAAACCTTTGCCGCAGTTGCCTTGACAGGAGTCTTAAAGCAGGAAAAGAAAGCAAATCGCATTTGGGTGCAAGTGCCGAACAATAAAGTTGGAGATTGGGTTGAAGAATATGGCAAGGGACTGCCTGCCTTCC
>Ga0181593_10003078_pt1 | contig 15352 bp, 12 predicted proteins | sample 071ome_19_FD_133756 | JGI IMG/M metagenome (GOLD analysis project Ga0181593, IMG submission 133756) | Coastal salt marsh microbial communities from the Groves Creek Marsh, Skidaway Island, Georgia - 071413AT metaG (megahit assembly) | ecosystem: Environmental > Aquatic > Marine > Intertidal...
ACGCCGCTAGTCGCGCTGCACAGATCGCCGAAGAAGCCTATGGTCCGATAACGCAGCTGTATGGCTATGAGCCGGCCGAGCGCGTGCGCATCGTCTTAAAAGACTACGACGATTACGCCAATGGCGCGGCATTTTTTTATCACGATACCATAGAGATCTGGACGACCTCGCTCGATCACGACTACGAACTGCGCGGAACGACCGACTGGTTGCGCAACGTGATTACACATGAGTTCACCCATATTGTTTCTCTGAGCATCGCTCGCAAAACGGCGCAGCGCGTGCCCGCTCTATATCTGCAGTATTTCGGCTATCAGCGCGAAAAGAACCGTCCCGACATCCTGGTCGGCTATCCCGATGCGATCGCATCCTATCCGTTGATGAATACGATTGTGCCAATGTGGTTAGCCGAAGGCGCTGCTCAGCACATGGCTGAGGGCGCTCGGAGAGACCGCTGGGATGCCCATCGGGATATGATTTTGCGGATGCAGGTGCTGTCCGACAGTCAGCTCTCTTTTAATGAAATGGGTGTATTTGGCAAGTGTGGTTTTGGCAACGAATACGTGTACGATCACGGCTTTGGACTGACTCGCTACATAGCACGTGAATACGGTGACGAAATGCTGGCAGAGCTCTACCGAGGAGCCGCGCGCTGGCGCACGCTAGATATAAACGGCCTCATTGCCGAGAAACTGGGCCGGTCGGTCGAACAATTACACGCAGATTGGGTGGCCGACATGCGCGTCCAGTACGAGACTCAGGTCGAGGCGCTGGGCACGCTGCGCGAGGGAGAAATGGTCGCCGATACGGGTTTTTCTAATATGCGTCCTCGTGTCTCACACGACGGGACTCGCTTGGCCTATCTGTCGACGCAAAAGCAGCACTACGGACCGCATTTACTCGTTGTGCGCGATATCGAAAGTGGCGATGAAGAGATCATAGCGCCGGCCGTGGCGGCCTCGGGGCTCAGCTTCTCACCGACGGAAGACAAGCTGGCCTTTGCCCGCATCGGCAAGGCCAATGCGTACGGGTCTCGGCAGTCCGATATACACACATACGATTTTTCGACAGAGGATCCGAGTTGGATGCACAGTGCGGCTTGGTTCGCGCCCGCACTCGTGCGCGGATACGGCGACGAACCTGCGGCAGAAAAGCGCTTGAGCCGGGGCTTGCGTGCTCTGTACCCCGATTATTCGCCCGACGGTGAATGGATCACCTTTGTCCGTAACGGGGGCACCAACAATAATCTGGGCTTGATGAGAGCAGACGGGAGCGCCGTGCGCGACCTGACGCAAATCGCTGACGGCACGCAGCTCTACAGTCCCCGCTTTTCACCTGACGGGGCGCATATTGCCCTGTCGGTGGCGCGGCAGGGACAGCGCGATATCGCGATATTGAAGCTGCGTCGGGACGGCGAAGACCTACGGGCCGACGACGCTTGGGAATGGATTGTGACAACTGCGGGCACGGATCGCGATCCGGCTTGGAGCGCTGACGGCAAGCATCTGTATTTCTCATCTGATATTAGCGATGTCTTTAATATTTACGCCGTTGAATTGAAGACGGGTGCCGTTCGGCAGATTACCAATGTTCGAGGGGGCGCGTTTAATCCAACGGCTGACGCCGAGGGCGTGGTGTACTTCTCGGCCTACACCGCCGACGGTTTCGAAATTCGCCAGATTCGCGATGAGGGAACAGAAGTCGTCTTAGTCCAAGAGCCTCGACCCGCCTCCAGCGCATCGATAGAGCGACCCGCCCTAGCTGCCCGCGCTGAAGGCAGAGCCTATGGGACTGACTTCCTCAAAACGTCGCTGCTGCCGCGTCTCACTATAGACGAGGGGCGCTTTAAGCCGGGTATTTACGCATCGTCCAGCGATGTACTATACAGGCAAAACGTCTTTGCAGGTGCGGCATTAGCACCCGAGAATGGCGACCGCGACCTCTTCGCCATATACGAATACGGCGGCTTTCGCCCAACGCTATTCCTCGAGGCCTTTCACCAGAAACGGCATTCGGCGCGCGGGGATAGTTCAGATGCACGAGATGCGATTATAGACGGCGTCAACTTCAGCCTCAATCAGATCAGTATAGGGGCACGCAGCAAATGGGGTCGTTTCGGCCAAGTAACCGCATCTCTGACCTATGATCGGTATGATGCGAGCGTTGAGTGGCGCGCTTTTGTGCCGCGCCGCGACGGGCAGATAGGACTCGTTTTGGAAAAGCAGAAGCCGTTTGGGTACACTTATCTAAACGGTTTTGGACTTGGCTTGACCTACCAACTCAACCTGCTGGCGCGCCGCCGCGATCGCGATATCAATCCGCTTGGTAGGCAGATCTACCTCCGCTATGACCGAATGTTCAACTACTTTCTCGACTCCTTTAACGAGCAGGCCTCGTTTATAGACGAGAAGTACATCAAGCTTTTTTATAATCAGCTCACGTTGGACTGGAATGAATACGTTGGACTGCCTTGGAACACGCGTTTGGGTCTACGCTTCTACGGTGGATGGATTGCCAGTGATCAGGTTGACGATAAAGAGGCCGTTGGTGACTTTTTCGACTACCATATCGGCGGCCTTAACTTTATGAAGGGCTACACGTTTTATAGCATAGAAGGGCGCAAGGCGGCCATGGGAACGGCAACGCTGCGTTTTCCGATTGTTCGGAACTGGGGTGCCCGCTTTCTCCATCTCTATGTCGATAAAATATATGGTGCAATTTACGGTGGTATAGGAAAAGCGTGGGATGGCTCGTTTGATGAGCCCGATTCTTTTTACGGACGCACGAGTCCGCTGCGCGACGTGGGAGGACAGCTGCGTTTTGACCTCAATTCGTACTACAGTTTGCCCACGCGTATCCAACTGGATCTGGCCCATGGTCTCGACGAGATGGCTGAGCGCAGTCCGTGGAAGTTTTATATGACCGTGCTGTTCGGATACTTATAAGCTCCGCAGCGAGGAGCCCATTTGTCGGGGAGATGATAGATGATTACACGAATGATTCTACTGCTCGGATCGAGTCTGCTGATTGCGAGCACGGCGCTGGAAGCCGAACCTGCGCCGAGCATGCTCAGTGATCAGGGGCAACACCTCCTGATGGGGCCGATTGAGTTGGCCATTCAAGATGGAGAAGCGCCGTCTCAGGGGGAGAGGGTCGAACGAGATCACCAGAAGAGAGGAACATCGCCAGGACGGGCTTTTTTATACTCAATCTTAGTCCCGGGTCTGGGTGAGATGATGAATGGTTCCACGCTGCGTGGTGCGTTCTTTATGGGCATAGAGGCTATTGGCCTAGGGCTGTATTTCAATTGGAATTCCAAGGGCAAAGACTTGGAAAAGGAATTTCGTCAGGTAGCCGATGAAAAGTGGAGCCCTGAAAACTATTTAGCATGGCGCAGTTCGACTATCTCGCGTAACTCGTCTATTACGCATGCTCTGCCGTGTTCGACGTATGTGAATGACTACCTGACTACGGGTGATTTTGGAGACTGCCCCGATTCGGAGGTGCAGCAATACTACGAACTGATTGGAAAATACGATCAGTATGTATCTGGATGGACGGATCTAGTATACGCCGAGACGGGGAATCCCGCCGGGGCAACCCAGGTTGATTCCGTGGAAAACTATCTGTCGGAAACGCGCTTAGCCTACGAGATTCAACGGGATGATAGCAATCGATTTTTGAAACGAGCGAGTGCGGTGACGGGCTTGATTCTTGTGAATCACGTTATTAGTGCGATTGATGCGGCCCGCGTGGCTCGGCTGCGTTCGGACGGTGCTACGGCTGAGGCGATAGAGCGGCGGACGCAATTTTCTTTTGTCTTGCATCAGCGGCAGCGGACGCGCGTGCCCATGCTGATGGCGTATAAACCTTTTCCTTAAAAGCGCGCAATGTTTCTCATGCATTGGATCACCCCTGTCATTGTCGTGGTATGGGCCGGGACCGCTTCCGCCCAGACGAGTGCTGGCGCATTCTGGCGTTCTCTGATCGTTCCCGGCTGGGGACAGCACTACGCCAACGGTGGGGGCGGGCGTTTCGTCGCGGCAGAAGCGAGCCTTTGGTTGGGCTATTTGGGATTAAATCGACTTGCCGATGTGCGGGCTGACCGCTTTCATACGCAGGCGTCTGAATATGCCGGCGCTCGTTCACGCGGTAAGGGGCGTCAATTCTTAGACGATCTTGGATTTTACGAAAGTCGCCTAGAGCACAACCAGTATGCGCTGCGCGAAGACGGTCCGGGCGCAGAGATCTATACCACTAATGCCGACTGGGAGTGGCGTAGCGTCGAGGCGCGCGAGCGCTATCGCGATATGCGCAACGAGAGCCAGCTCGCTCGTCGCCAAGCGCTGTACGCGACGGGGATGGTCGTCGCCAATCACCTCATATCGGCGATTCATGCAGCGCGTAGTCTTGCTCCGCAGGCTGTCTCAGCGCCGTCTGTAGAAATCGGATTCGCACCGAAACGGGGTGGGTTTCAGTGGTCCTTAGTGCGTCGCTTTTAGTCTGATGTACGTTCTTTCTCTTCTCTTTCTCATAGTCCCTTCCCTGCTCCTTGCTCGTCCATGTGGCACGCGCTGGATAGCTGGAGAAGCGGCGGATACACCGCTTCCGGCCGGAAAGATCGCGGCCGTGCAACAAGAGGCTGAGATTGTAGTAGGTAGCACGTTGGGGATCGCGGTATCCGGCGATTCTTTTCTGCGCTCTGCAACCTGTCGTTTTGTGGGAGAGAACGCATACATCTTCGTGCAAGACAACCTGTGGGACGTCGTTGTCGTGCAGCCCTCAATCGATCGGCTGGGAGAGGTGTTTGACCGGGCCACGCCGGCTGATTCGACGCGTGGCATATACGACATGGCGACGGAAGCCTTTGGTCCGGCACCAGACGTCGACGGTGATAGGCGCATTTTTATTTTTATTATTGATATGCCGGATGACCGCATCGTTGGCTATTTCGATCCAAGAATAGCGACGCACGTAGATCCGGGCTTGCGCAAAGATGCGGTATATCTCGATGGATATCATTTAAACTCAAATCCCAAATTGGTCCGCGGCACGTTGGCCCATGAATTCCAGCATTTGATCCACTGGGGACACGATGAGGATGAGGAAATATGGATTGATGAGGGCCTGTCGGGATATGCGGAAGAATTAGTTGGTTTTGCCGAGACGGATCCACAGATGGTTCCTCGTTTCTTGGATGCGCCGGATCTCGACTTGACCGCGTGGCCGTTTTCTACGTCGGCTTCTATTCCGCACTACGGAGCTACGTATCTTTTTGCCTCTTTTTTGCGCGAGCGCTACGGTCCCGAGATGATCCGCGCCCTTGTTGCAGAGAAGCGCAACGGCACGTTTGGCGTGGATGAGGCCTTTAAGGACATCGGAGCCGTTGAGAGCTTTTCGGGTGCTTGGCGCCTGTGGATCGCGGCAAACTACGCCTCAGATGACGCGTATTACGGGTATAGTGCTCTTGGCGAGCGAAGGGTGCGGACGTATCCCATTGTCGAACTGCCTTTCGGCCCCAAGCAAGGCGACATTGTGAACCAGTGGGGCTCGCTCTCCGTCGTGTTGCCGATGTCGGGCAATATAGAGGTTGAATTCCAAGGTGAAGGGGAGGGACGCTATGCCGTTTGGGGCTACGGCATGCGCGGAGAAACGGGAGAAATGGTCGACGTGTTGTTGGACAGCATAAACGGGGGACGTGCGCAGTGGGCAGGGGTAGACAGCATCGCTCTTGTCGTCGGTCGAACCTCGACGTTCGGCGGTGCATTCTCGCTGTACGGTCGTGCGTACGAGCCGGACCCAATTTCTACGGCCGTGTGGGGCGAGCGCTCCAATGCGCGTGAGATCTCGCTGGGGCCGGCCTATCCGAATCCCTTTAATGGACAGGTTCTGCTGCCTCTGACGCTCGCTGAAGAGAGCGATACAGAACTGTCAATTTATAACAGTTTGGGGCAGCTAGTCCGCGTGTTATACAGCGGGTCTCTTCAGAGTGGCGTTCATCAGATCTACTGGGATGGGAGAGACGAGAAAAATAGCGCGGTCGCCAGCGGATATTACTTCGCACTAGCGCGGGTTGATGGAGCCGTTTTTATGCGTGGGTTGACGCTGCTAAAATAGCGCCGTCGACGGAAGTCATACCGCATTGTGTCCCAATGATGTCTTAGCTCTCTATCCTACACCTACAGATGCAGTTCGGCTACCGCACGCGCGTCTTGACTCCCTATTTTTGCCAAATCCTGCGCATAATCCCGTCCGGTGGAAGGATTGCAAATTTCCGGCGCTATTTCTAAGAGAGGCACGAGCACGAAATCTCGCACCTCTATATGGGGATGGGGTATCGTCAGGTTGCTGCTGCTCTGGCAGATCTTGCCAAAGAGAAGTAGGTCTAGATCGAGCGTGCGCGGTCCCCAGTGGATATGCCGCTGCCGCTCAAAACAATGCTCTATGCGCTGCATTTCAGCGAGGATTGCCTCTGGGGTGTGATCCGTTTCTACGCAGCATACGGCATTGAGAAAAGCGGGTTGGTCCGTATAGCCGTGTGGAGCGGTTTCATATATGCTGGAAACAGACACGACTTCGATGCCAGACACGGCTTGTAGGGCATCGAGTCCGCCCTGTAAAAGAGCCTGGCGGTCGTTTAGGTTGGATCCGAGCGCAATAAAGGCGCGTTCAGTCATATTGGCGCTGTATTTCGACTTCAATCCCATCAAAGTCGCCCGGCACGGGCGGATGGGGTTTACGCACCCGCACGATAAGTGAGATGGGTGCATGCGAAGTGCCGATCGCCGCGGCTAGGTGTTCGGCTAGTGCCTCAACGAGCTTGAAACGACGCTGCGTAACAACGTCCTCCACAATTTTGTACACGTCTGCATAGTTTATCGACTGTTCTAAGTCATCGTCGCGCCCCGCCCTGGCGAAGTCTCCTATTAGGTCTACGTCAACCTCGAATCGTTGACCGAGGCGAGCCTCTTCTGGAAACAGGCCGTGGTAGGCATAAAAGCGCATATTGCGCAGGCGGATGGTATCATTTTTCATTGGTCGTAGTCCATTTGTTCGCGGCTAAATGCCGATGAATATAGGGGAGAGGGGGCAGGTGTCAATTGTCCGAAGAAAGGCCTAGACTAGCTTGATTTGACCAATCTCGTTGAGTATATTGCTGGTATCAAGGACGATCTACCCCAAGGAGGTCCACGATGTCAGAAGTTTCAGCTATGCGCAGCGCCGGCCCAGCTATGCAGGCGGGTGGTTCGCGCGCCCAAGAAGAGGCGCGTGCCGATCGGAACCAAGCGCAAGAGCGCCGGGCCGAGGAGGCTGAAGCGCGCCGTCAAGAAGAACGCCAACGCGCTGCGCGTGCAGAGCAGGCGAGTCAGTCTGAGCGCGTAGAGCAGACGCGTCAGCAGCAGGCCGTGCAGCAAGACCGCCAAGTCAGTGAGGGGCAGAGCCAGCGTTTAGAAATGGAAACGCGACAGGGACGAGGACAAATCGTCGATACGCTCGCCTAGTCGAATAGATACTTGAAATAAGAGATACGCGCGCGCCGCTGGACTTAACCGTCCGGTGGCGCGCTTTTTTTATGGTCGTGAGAGGGCTTTGTGTGCGATATCACGCCTGTAGTAGGCTCCGTCAAAATGAATGGCATCGACGGCCTTATAGGCGTTGGCAACCGCATCGTGGATCGTATCGCCCAGTGCGGTCACACCAAGAACGCGGCCACCGTTTGTCACTATCTGTCCGTCGCGCAGTTCCGTTCCAGCGTGAAAGACGACCTGTTCGGTTTCTCCTGCAAGGGATTCGAGACCGGATACGGCCATGCCTTTGGGGTAGGATTCGGGGTAACCTTCTGCTGCCATAACGACGCAAACGCAGGCGCGGGGGGCATTGTCGATCTGAATGCGATCTAGCTCTCCGTCGCAAGCCGCCTCTAAAATGTCGAGTAGATCGTTCTGGATGAGCGGCAGTAAGATCTGACATTCAGGGTCGCCAAAGCGCGCGTTAAACTCGACGACCTTGGGGCCTTCTTCCGTTAACATCAGGCCGCAATACAGCACGCCGGTAAACGGACAGCCCATGCGCTGCATCTCAGCTAGTACGGGTGCAATAATGCGCTCTTCGGTCTCCCGATGGAGCTCAGACGTCAATGCTGGGGCAGGAGCATAGGCGCCCATGCCGCCCGTGTTAGGGCCTTTATCGCCCTCAAATATGGCTTTGTGGTCCTGAGCGGGTGCTAAGGTCAGGAAGTGGGATCCGTCGCACAGTGCGAAGAGGGAAACTTCCTCTCCCTGCATAAATTCTTCTACGACGATTTCGCTTCCAGCGCTGCCAAATGCGTTGCCTGCTAGCATGTCTTGCGCGGTGGAGATGGCTTCTTCCAACTCCATACAGACAACGGCACCCTTGCCGGCGGCTAGCCCACTCGCCTTGACTACGATCGGAGCTCCCTGTTGGCGGATGTAGGCGACGGCGCTATCTGCATCGGTGAAAGAGCGGTGAGTTGCCGTCGGAACGCCGATGCGCTGCATTAGATCCTTTGAGAACGCTTTGCTGCTCTCTAGGCGAGCTGCCGCTTCAGTTGGACCAAAGATTTTTAAACCGCGCTGCTGAAAGTGATCTACAATACCTCCCGCGAGCGCGTCATCGGGGCCGACTACCGTTAGGTCAATACCCTCGTTTAGTGCCCAATCGGCAAGCTTGTGGATCTCTGCGTTCAGTTTCTCTCTCTCTGAAGCCGGCGTATCGACGCGAATGGGTACTAATTCGGCTAGGGGCGCCATGCCAGGGTTTCCAGGTGCGGCATAAAGCTTCTCGATACGTGGACTTTGCGCCAGTTTCCATACTAGGGCATGTTCGCGTCCACCCTTGCCAACTACCAGCACTTTCATGGGGTTCCTTTCTATTCTACTCTATTCTACAAGTAGCCAAACTCGCGCAGATCGCGCTCTTGATTGCGCCATCCTGGCCTGACTTTGACCCAGAGCTCGAGATAGACAGATTGGTCTATCATCGTTTCGATGCCTTTACGTGCCTGTTTACCTATCGCATGTAAACGAGCTCCCTTGCGTCCTATTACAATGCCTTTCTGGCTCTCTCGCTCAACGTATATAACGGCGCTGATATACGTCTTGTTTGCCGTGCGCTCCTTAAACTCTTCGATGGCGATGTTGATTGAATAGGGCAGTTCGTTTTCGAGGTGTTCGAAAGCGGATTCGCGGATTAGTTCAGCGGCAAAGAAACGCTCTGGCTGCTCTGCTACCATTTCATCTGGATAGAGTTTGGGGCCCTTGGGCATGTGGGCGTCAATGCGATCCAATAGAGGCGTAAGATGAGATCCCTGCAACGCGGAAATGGGAACGAGTTCTGGCAGGTTGTATTCGCTCTGTATTTGTCGCTGTAGGTTTTCGAGTATTCCTTCGCCAAGAAGGTCGATTTTATTGAGCGCCGCAATAACGGGCGTCCGTGCCTGTTCCAAGAAGCGGCGCACGAGCTTAGCTCGGTCGCGTGGCTGGCTGGCGTCTATGAGCAGAAGGGCCACGTCTGCTTCGCGCGCAGCCTGTTCAATCTGACGTTCCATGCTCTCGTGTAGCTTGTAGCTTGGTTCAAGTAATCCCGGTGTGTCTAAAAAGACGACCTGACTCTGGGGGCGTGTCAGCACTCCCAAGACGCGGCCTCGAGTTGTTTGAGGTTTAGCGGTGACGATAGACAGACGCTGGCCGAGGAAGGCGTTAAAAAGGGTCGACTTGCCGGCATTGGGACGTCCGACGAGGGCGACGTAGCCGCAGCGAGTTTCAGAAGGATACGTTGGCAGAGAGCTGATAAGTTGACTCGAGTTGGTCGTGTTGTAGGTAGGCGAAATCAAGTGTGATACGCCGATGTGGTTGCAGGCCAAGTCCAAGGGACTGACGGTCCTCTTCCAGGCCGCCGCGCAGCGCTAAAGACCTGTAGCGATATTCGACACCCGTGTGAAGAGGTGTACCCTCAACTGCATCGCCGCCTGCCCGCGATGCCAAGGCCACCGTAGCGCGTCCTCCAGCTACTTTCAACTGATAGGTGGCCCCTAATAAAATGGAGGGGCTGATACGATCGTTCGCATCGGTGTTCCAAATAATGGGCGTCGATGTTATGTCGCGAAGAGTTGCTGCTAGGGATAGGCCGGGTCTGAGCTGGTAGTTAAGCCCCAAATCGAGGCCCAAGCCATAGGCGCTAAAAGAAGCGACTTGGCGGTAGATCATTTTGATCGAGGCGCCCAGAGAGAGCGACGTGCGTAGACGATGTGCCAAAGATACATAGAGCGCGTAGTCTGCGCTGGCTTCTGTGGAACGGATATAGGGGCGATTGTTTTGGCTCAGGGGGCGTCCCGGGTCTGCCAACTCTGTGAAGTGAATATCGTTCACGCCAACCCGCAAGAGGGCCACCCCCATGCCGTGTAGGCGTTTGCCCGGGCGTGCGATGGCGGCGAAATCGTGATCGACCATACCCGCAAATCGTTCGGCGTGCGTTAGGTGAAGCTGTTTTTGCGATAGGCGGGTTAAGCCAGCTGGATTCCAGTAGACGGCCGTGGGATCGTCGGCTAAGGCTACGTAGGCGCTGCCTAGTGCCAACGCTCGTGCGCCGGCTCCCAGGGAGAGAAATTCGCCGGCAAAGGACGAGGCCGCAGCAGCGTTGCCGACGGTAGAAAAAAAGAAGAGAATAGCAGCAGCTTTTCTATACATAAAATGTTGGGAAAGGGTGTATTTATTGTGTGCATCAGTACAATACGGGACGGAATTTCACCTGTCAAGCGCGCAGACTCGTATCCTATCGTATAAGCGAGATCTGCAGGTCCATGACGTTGGTGCCCGTAGCGCCGGTCACGATTAAATCCCCTAGGCTAGAGAAGTAATGGTAGGAATTATTTTCGTGCAGATACGCGTGCGCGGCGAGATCCCGTTCCAAGCCTCGTTTGAGTGTAGACCCGTCGGCAATAGCACCGGCTGCGTCCGTCGGACCATCGGTGCCATCGGTGCCACCCGAGAGCAGAGCAATGTCTGACCAGCCGTCAAGGTGAATGGCCGCGGCTAAGGCGAGCTCTTGGTTGCGGCCGCCCTTGCCGTTTCCTCGGATGGTCACCGTCGTTTCGCCGCCGGCGATAACACAGGCTGGAGGAGCGAGGGGGCGAGAACGCGTGCGAATTTCCTGCGCGATAGAGGCTAGCGCTACGCCCATTTCTCGAGCCTCTCCCTGCAGACGCGAAGTCAGTACGATCACTTCATACCCCAACTCGGTGGCGCATCGTGCCGCGGCGTCGACGGCCAATGTATTGTTGCCGATCACGTTGTTTTGCACGCGCTCGAAGACTGCTTCGTCCGATTTAGGAGTATCTGGAATACTACCTCTTGCCCCCTTTTCTAAGCGCAGTCGAACGGGGGATGGTAAATCCGAACGTAGCTGATACCTGTCGACTATGTCCAAACAGTCGGCAAAATACGTAGCGTCTGGATAGGTGGGTCCTGAGGCAATCGTATCCAACGCGTCGCCGATTACGTCAGACAACATGAGCGATATGACCTGAGCGGGCTGCGCTCTCATACAGAGCTGCCCACCTTTTACTGCGGATAGGTGCTTTCGTATGGCATTGATTTCACCTATGGTGGCTCCACAGTGTAAGAGGAGGCGTGTGGTTTGCTGTTTGTCCTCTAGGCTGATGCCTTCTACTGGAGCAGGAAGTAGAGCCGATCCCCCGCCGGAAAACAGGCAGAGGACGAGCGCGTGCTCATCCAAGCCATCCAGCAGTTGGAGCTGACGATAGGTGCCTTCCACGCCCGCTATGTTCGGGACCGGGTGGCTGCATTCTATCGTTTCGATGTGATGCAGGGGTATTTTATGTCCGTGCTTGGTATTGATTAGGCCCGCGTCAATATGCGAGCCCAACACCTCTTCTACGGCTGCTGCCATCGCGGGCGTTGCTTTCCCCGCACCGATTATAATGAGCCGCGATAGGGCTTCTAGATCGCAGTGCCAACCACCTATGTGAAGGATTGATCCTTCTACATGCAGGGCATTGAGCACGCAGGTGCGCGGTTGGGCTGCGGCCGTTGCCGCTGTAAAGATTGCTCGGGCGTCTGAGTGTAACGTCTGAATCGATGGAGTCTTCACGCAGAATTAGAAGCGCCGCATGAGGCCCACGACTTTGCCTGCAATGCTAAAATCTGCGGTGTCTGACGGCACGACGATGGGTTGGAATGCTTCGTTTGCGGGCAGCAGGCGAATGCAGCCATCTTCGGGTGCGTATTGTTTGACCGTTGCATCACCCCCTATTTGAGCCACGACAATGTCACCGCGTTCGGCATTTTCCTGCTGCCGTGCTAGGACAATATCACCGTCTAAGATGCCGGCATTTTTCATGCTTTCGCCGTGAACGCGGAGGGCAAAGATTGTTCCAGAAGCGGGTAGTAAGGATCGGTCGACTTGGAGGGTCGTTTCGATATTCTCAGTGGCCAGTATAGGCTCGCCGGCTGCTACGCGACCAACAAGTGGGACCTCGTGCAAATCGGATGCAAGCGATGCGGGTTCAACGTAGTCGACTAGTTCAATGCCGCGTGATAGGCGCGCGTGACGCCGTATATGCCCTTTTTTCTCTAGCGCAGCGAGCGTTGTCCGAACTCCGTTGGTAGAGTTGATTTCGAAAACATCCATGATTTCTCGAATAGTCGGGGGAGCGCCACGGCTGCGAATGGTCTCTGCAATAAAGTCGTAGATCATTTGCTGTCGTTCGGTCAATTTTTTGCGCATAGCGGCTTCCAGAGGGGGAAGAGTAGTGAAAATATGGTCAGTTATTTTATGATACTGCACATAAGTTCATTTGTCAAGGTTGAGGTATACGTAAGTCGTTGGTTTTTTGGAGGTAGTGATCGTACGAGGTCCTCTTTTGTCGTCTCCGCTCGTGTTGACAAAGTTCACCCCTGTACATAATGTTCTCTCTAAATGATGGTATCAATTCTCTAAGTTTAATTTTATGAACAAATTACATGCAGGCGAGAATTCTCGCTCCTAAAGGTTATAACGCATGAATAGAACAAGTCGCTTGGTCGTATTATCTCTGATCGCAGCTTTGGCAATGGACAGCATGGGACGTCCTGCGGCGGCTGAAGAGGGCCAGGGGGTCTTCACCGCGCGTCGTTCCCTTGGTTTAGCATTTCTCGGTGGTAGTGCAATGCTATTGAAGCAGGGAATGGATTTCCGCGACGAGGCGGATAAACTGTATGCGCTCTACGAGTCTGCAGAGACGGCGGAAGATGCGGATCGCCTCTACGCCAGAACCAACAACAGAGATATAAAGAGTCAGGTGAGCTGGGCGCTTGCAGGTGCTTTTGCCGTTAGCGGGGTGCGACTCATCTTGCGTACGAATACCCCGTCGGATGCCCGTTATGCACGTTCAGACGCACGTGTTGAGCCCGCCTTGTACCTGGAGCCTCGCGTTTCAGCGGAGCACTTAAGCGTCGTCTTAAAGCGATCATTCTTTTAATCGAGCCTCTACTTTCGCACACCGCTTAAGGGGTTCCCTTCTCTAGCCTGAATCAATTAAAAAAATGAAAAAATATTACGTCCAGTTGATGGCGCTCAGCGCTGCATTTTTTCTCTTGAGCTGCGATCGTGAACGCAGCAATCCAATCGATCCGCAGGCTGCAGTATTGGTAGAGCGGCCCGACACGCCGAATGGTCTACAGGCACAGGGCGGCGTTGAGCGGATCTTACTAGCCTGGCAGGCTATTGACGCACCCGATTTGGCGGGGTATGCCGTGTTTCGCGCAGTCCAGTCAAACGGAACGTACGCGTTTGTCGTGGGAGACGGCGATAGCACGCTGCAGATTACCACGGGTAAGGTGAGCTTTATCGATTCGTTGGATGCGCCTGGCCAGACGTTCTTCTACCGCATCGCGGCGGTGGATACTTCGGGCTTGCTTAGTGAGCGCTCCAATTTTGTCGGGGCGACGATTATCGAAGACCTCGTTCCTCCCTCGCCTCCAGCCAACCTATCCGTCGTTGCGGATGAGTCGGAGACGGGCCGCGTCGTCGTGCGCTGGACGTTGCCGCGCACAGATGCCGACGGCGGACCGCTGACCGGCCTATCGGGTTTCGTCCTTTTTCGAGCTGAAGGCGACCAGGGCTATGTGCCTATAGATACGCTAGCGGCCGACGCTCAGAGCTACGCCGATGATGGACTTAAGGCGTTGACTCGCTATGGATACAGGATTCTTTCTTTCGACTCGAAGGGCAATAAGAGCCAGCTCACAGCGCCTCAACTGACAAACACGTTGGGCTTACCCACTCCGTCCAATGTTGTTGCAAGCGGCGATATAGGCCGTATCGAAATCCGCTGGAGTGGTGTAGACAATACGGATCTGCTCGGCTACAACGTGTATCGCTCAACGCGCTCTGATGTGGGTTTTGAAGCACTGCCAAGTATCGAGGGCGCGGATTTTACTACGGGCTTGACCACGTACGTGGATTCGGGGCTGGTTGGCGGCACGAGCTTCTTTTATAAGGTGCAGTCTATAGGGCGCGGGACGCTTGTGAGCGAATATTCCGTCTTTGTGGGTGCGACCGCGCTCGCAGATGAGGTGGCACCGGGCGCGCCGGTTGATCTAGCTGCCGTGGCAGATGAAAATGATTTTGGCCGCGTCATTATTAGCTGGAACGCTCCGCTGCGCGATGCGGACAACGCCCAGCTAACAGGGCTTGAGGTTTACACGGTATATAGATCTGTTGATACGAATACCTCATTCGTAGCCGTTGGCCAAGTGGATTCGGGAAATCGCCAGCTAGTCGATACGGGTCTCGACGAATCGACTAGCTATTTTTACGCAGTCACGGCCTCGGACGAAGCGGGCAACGAAGGTCCGCGTTCGTCTCCGGTACAGGTGCGGACAAAGGGTCCCGACAGAGATGCACCTGAGCCGCCGCAAAACTTGTCCGCTATTCCTAGCGAAGAGGACTTTGGCCGAATCGTCCTGAAGTGGAATGCGCCTATCGCGGATGCTGACGGCGGAGAATTGTCGGGTCTTGACCGTTTCGTTGTGTTTCGCTCCAAGGGTGGGAATAGCTCGTTTGTCCCGATTGATACCCTCGACGTTTCTTTGCGGGAATATACCGACCAGGACCTCGAGGCTCTCACGAATTACGTATATACCGTTTCAGCGTTGGATGAGGCCGGAAACGAAAGCGTTCGCGCTCAGTCGGTGCAGGTGCGCACTGAGGGCCCCGATCAGGTGGCACCGGCGGCTCCTCAGAACCTTTCAGCGGTGGCCGACGAGAATGATTTTGGTCAGGTGACGGTGAGCTGGAACGCCTCGACGTTGGACTCGGACGGTGGTCAGCT
>Ga0181593_10003080_pt1 | contig 15348 bp, 12 predicted proteins | sample 071ome_19_FD_133756 | JGI IMG/M metagenome (GOLD analysis project Ga0181593, IMG submission 133756) | Coastal salt marsh microbial communities from the Groves Creek Marsh, Skidaway Island, Georgia - 071413AT metaG (megahit assembly) | ecosystem: Environmental > Aquatic > Marine > Intertidal...
CGTCCGTCCAATCGAGGTTTACCGTGTTGAAATTAGCTGCCAGCGCGCTGTTGGTGGCACCGTATGGTTGATCGGAATTCGACTCATCAGGAAGGTCAAGATTCGCTTCGAATGCCGAGCCGTCCATAACCAGGCGTCGAACCTGCCGCAATCCCTGCCCCGCGAGAATATCGGCAATACTCGCGATTTCCTCGGACACCAGGAAGGGATCTCCAAGGCCTCGAATCAGCAGGTCCTGGCTGTCGTTAGTAAAAAAGTGAGTCTCAAAACGAAAGTCTTCACCAAGTGTCGTCAATGCGACCTGCGCCAGCGGAATTTTCACCAACGATGCTGGTATCAGAGAAGCATCAGGATTGATGCTCGTGAGCACCTCGCCGCTCGGCGAAGACAGCATGATGCTGCCGTTACCGGCCAGGGTCTCTAGCCGACCCTGCGCGCTGACCGCGGCAGAAAATGCAAGCATGCCACCACTCAGCACGAATATGATCATCCGCCAGCATGGAATTGAAATCGAGGGTTGCCGCATTTTCATTAGCAGTATGTCAGTACATCTCCTGCCATCACCCTCGTATGTTAACCCGCAACCCCGCTCTCTTCTCCACCAATATTGAAGTTGAATCGATCGAACGGTAGCTGTCGAACGCGGATACCGGTTGCGTCATAGACTGCGTTGGCGAGTGCCGGAGCAATTCCCGGTGTTCCCGGCTCACCAGCACCTCCGATGGCGTAGCCACTGTTAACGATATGGGTTTCAATAACTGGGGCTTCATCCATGCGAACCGCTTCGTAATCATCGAAATTGCCCTGCACGACCGCACCGTTTTCAATGGTAATTTCACCGTGCAATGCCGCCGTCAAGCCGTAAATAATGCCAGATTCCACCTGCGCGCTGATGCCGTTCGGCGAAATAGCTGTGCCTGCATCGATAGCCGCAACGACCCGATCGACAGATAACTGGCCATCAGTTACGGTAACCTCTACAACCTGGGCGACTAGCGAACCGAACGATTCCTGAAGCGAGATTCCGCGCCCTCTTCCCGCAGCCAGCGGTCTACCCCATTGGGCTTCCTCGGCGGCTCTGGTCAGAACGGCCAGGTGGCGTGGGTGATCTCTGAGCAGGTCAGCACGAAATTCGAACGGATCTTTGCCGGCAGCATGCGCAGCCTCATCGATAAACGATTCGGTAAAGAAACCGTGCTGTGAATGATCAACACTGCGCCATGCCCCAAACGGCACATGGGTAGGGCTGCTGACGTACCCGATATCCTGGGAGGGCACCGCGTAAGGAATTAACGGTGCCTCGATAGGTTCGTTTTTGTTGGTGTAGGTGTTTTCCCAGGCAAGGAGATTACCCTCACTATCCAGTGCTGCCCGAAAACGACTCTGAACTGCGGGCCGATAGAAATCCTGACGCACGTCTTCTTCTCTCGACCAGATCAGTTGTACCGGCCGGCCAACGACCTGCGCAACCCTGGCAGCCTGAACCGCATAATCCCCGACCGCCCGGCGGCCAAAGCCTCCACCCATGGAATGATTGTGAAGTGTAACGTTTTCCTCATCCAGGTTTAGCGCCGCTGCCACCTGGCGTCTGAAGCCGAGCGGGTTCTGACATCCCACCCAGATCTCTGCCCGATCATCGCTTACATGGGCGGTGGCGTTCATCGGCTCCATGCAGGAATGCGCAAGGTAAGGCACATGGTAGTCTGCTTCCAGGACTTGCGCAGCTCTGGACAACTCGACATCGACATTACCCTGGACAATATCATTGGCCCGCTCCGTTCGAGCAGTTATGTCGCGATCGAATTGAGCAAATATCTCATCACTTGAAGCAGCCGCCGCCGGGATGTCACTCCAGCTGATCTGCAGCGCATCCAGACCTTTCTTGGCAGACCAGTAGCTGTCAGCCACCACAGCAACCGTCTCCCCCGTATTGTAGGCGCCAAGCATGGAGCTAAAAGAATCGGGGGGTATTCTGACAATCTCGACAACACCCTCAACCGCGCGGGCCGCAGTGTCATCAAGGCTTTCTATAGTTGCACCGAATACCGGCGAGCGCATCACCGTTGCATAAAGCATGTCAGGAAGCCTGACATCCAGTGCAAACTTCAGCGATCCATCAACTTTCGCTGGGATGTCGCGACGGGGAACGCTGCGGCCTATCAGTTTAAAATCCGAGGGATCTTTTAAAGTTGGCGTGTAAGAGGGCGTCATGCCTGCTACGGTACTCGCGAACTCCGAGTAAGGCGCTCGATTTGCAGTAGCCCGGTGAATCAGGAAGCTGTCTTCGGTAATAATCTCTTCAACGGACACGCTCCATGCATCAGCCGCGGCCTGCCGCAGCATCTGTCTGGTGGCAGCACCGGCAACCCGCATTACGATGACACCCGTCGTGCGGACGCTCATGCTGCCACCGGTAATTTGCATATCAAGAGCATCCGCAACTCGCATCATCATTCCGTCGACCGATGGAACAGCGATGTCCGGAAAATCAATCCCGGCCAACAGGTAACCCCGCCCTGCACCGTAACTGGCGTATTCGCCGATGGCCGGAGCCTCTTCAACCAGCACCCTGTCCCAATCCGCATCCAGCTCTTCTGCCAGCATTTGTCCGAGGGCAGTATGCACGCCCTGTCCCATTTCTGAATGCGGAACAAGGGCTGTAACCACGTTATCGGTGTCAATTTTCACGTAGGCATGAACCAGCTGTCCTCCCTGGTCGCTTACCAGACCGCTCAACTTCTCGACACGATTTCCCGGACGCATCGTGACACCGACCACGAGGCCACCGCCGGCTACCAATCCGCTTGTTATGAAGGCACGCCTTGTCCATTTATGCATGATCCACCTCCATGGCATCGACGAATAATTGCTCTTTATGATCCGCAATAAGGCTGGTCGACCTGATCGCTTCACGGATCCGGCCATACATGCCACAGCGGCAGACATTGCCGCGCATCGCCGCGTCGATTTCGTCGTCATTCGGGGCAGGATTGCTGGCAAGAAGGGCGGAGGCAGACATCAGCTGACCTGATTGACAATAGCCACACTGCGGCACCTGGTGGTCGATCCAGGCTTGCTGCAGGGGGTGAAGCTGATCAGGGGCCGGTGCCAGACCTTCTATAGTGGTGACTTGCAGGCCTGCAACACTGGCGATGGTTCTGACACAGGATCGTACTGCCTGCCCGTCAACGTGAACCGTGCAGGCACCGCACTGGGCGATACCGCAGCCGAACTTGGTACCGGTGAGCGAGAGCTGCTCACGAAGTACCCATAAAAGAGGTTTAGACGGGTCGACATCCACTGTGTGCTGAACGCCGTTTACCCAAAAAGATGTGCTCATCCTGTTCTCCAGCAATCGATCTTGAATCCAATCTTCGGGAGTCTTTACGACAATTACCCCAATCTCTCCCGACGCCCAAAACACACACGCACCGACAGAGCCAATGCTGGTCCTGACGGTTGCGTTTCTGACAACAAAGTGACTGACATAATAGTCACCATATGTCAGAATGTCCACTACCTATCGGTATCAAGTTAATTTATGACAGATTCCATGACTAATTCACCTCGTGAGCTGGACAAGAAACATGCTGTCTATGATGCCGCTGCAGCCGTGTTTGCCCGTTATGGGTTCAGGCGTACGACGATGAACGATATCGCCCAGTCGGCGGGTATTTCTCGGCCGGCACTTTATCTGATGTTCAACAATAAAGAGCACCTGTTTCACGAGCTATCGTCCTTCCGACTCGATCAGGCGATCAGCCAGGCTTGTGTTGTTCTGTCCGGCGAGACAGATCTCAAGGACCGCTTTATTGAAGCGCTGCTGGTGTATGAGAAGATCTACTACGAGCCCGTGGCGAATTCGCCCCACGGCGAGGAACTGATGGATATTAATCAGAGCCTGGCCACCGAAATTATGAAAGGGGGATATGCAAGGCTTGTAGGTATCCTTGCAACAGCGCTCGAGGAGGCTGAGCAGGCAGGCGAAGTTGACTTCACTGAAGCACCGCTAAAACCGAAGGCTTTCGTCGAGTTGCTGCTGGCCTCCATCACGGGGATCAAAAAGAAGGTCAGCACCACCGCAGAATTTCGCAAGCAAATTCGCCAGATATCACTGATATTTCTGCGCGCAATTTCCGATTAACAGCTGCCTGTTCTTTCTTACTCGCCCGCCCTGCTGGAGTGACCATCGCCCGGTGTTTGCTGTTGGGTGCGAATAGCCCATGAAACCTAGTCAGGTTGATTCTCGGCTTGGGTACCAGGGCCGCGAGTCTGGCTATGAAATCGAGCGGTTCGAAGATCACATGGGTAGTCCCGTTACGAAAGGCGTCTTCAACTCATAGCGTTCCTTGCCCGTGGGGGTAAGTGACAGGCGCTGCTCGGAGACTGCGGGACGGCCGAATTAACGGCATAGCCTTTCGATCTTGCCGCGCTGGTCGGCCCTGGCGGCGACCCCGGCATGAAAGCTAAACCCTCTGGCGGATCGGTCGGTCCGGCAGCACTTCGTCCACCAGCGGGGCGACACTCTCCACCATGCGGCGAGCGCCGCACCTGGGGCAGAAAGCTCTCCGCTTGCAGGAGAAGGCTACCAGCATCTCGTGATGGCAGCTCTCACAGCGGATTCTGAGAAACAAATGTTCCAGCCTTCCACAATTCAGGTAGTCGCTGAACTCCTGCTGTACCTAGTCGGGCAGGGTTCTGCCTTTGGCTTCCAGGTGGGCGAGTAACCCAGAGTAATACCGCTCGTCAGAAGCCGACAGAGCAGCGTCGTTTCAGGCTGATGGGCTGGTAATGAGGTGTCGTTCCGGCGGACTCTAACCCGCAGAGAGAGGGTGTTAGCAGCGACACGTCGAAGTCTTTTTCGCCAGGGTGTCACTGGCAGTGTCGTCCGTAAAACCATCGGTCATGGATCGGCAGCTCCGCTTATCGCGTGAAAACGTTAGCCGATCTCTAATTGAATGAGTAGCCGTTTTTGAAACAGCAAAAAAATATATCTATGCGTATGTGAAATAATCATTGAAATAATCTTAAGTCATCAATTTTTTACCTTGTTTTGAAAAGCTAAACAGGCTTTTTCCATTTTTTCCTCATCGTCAAAATAACGTGCTTTTGCAACAGAATGTGGAAGTAAATCAACCAACAAATGGAAGCGATTAACTAGACTTTTATTTACAACTGAATGCATCACTGCATTATTTAAATCGTACAGAACACCTTCTTCGAGAACAAATAGCTGGTTATCAATAATAAATTTCACATCATGGTGAGTAATAATTGGAATATGCATACGATGAATTAACGCCAGAATCCCTACATCTTTGTGAGGCGCAATAATTTGACCGGGAGGCAGTTCAGCTAATTGGACTCGCATCACATCACAGTCTGGTATAACAGGAAGAATTTCAGACTCTATCAATTGTTGAACTTCCTGGAATAAAGTTCGCTGTGAGTATCGCATCACACTTACAAAACCAGTTCTTGCCTCTGAAAGGCTAGTTTTATTCACAAACGACGGAACATCATTATAAAAAAACACGGCATTACCGGGTCTACCTCGAGCAAGCTTTATCCTAGTGGCTTTGTCTATACCCCAAAAACTGTCGGGAAGTTGCAGTATTTTTTCTTTTAATTCACTTACATCTGTTTGAGCGTATTGAATAAGTGGTTTTCCAAGATTCATTTCATACCTGTTTGTGTGTTGTAAATAATAATTCAGCTCTTGGTTTGAATTAGGAACAAAAAAGCCAGTGCCTTAGTCAAATTCAGTAGCATTTTAGCCAAAACGCTGGCTAATTAAAGATGCAATTTCTGCCAAGAAAATTAGCAGGCAATGCATCATTGTGCGCGGCGGTATCCCGCAAGAAGTATCTCAGACCTGCCCGCGGTGCTGGCTATTGCGTTACCCCCTGAACAACAGCCCTGCCGGTCAAAAAAATTGCTGACAGCAGCACTACCAGAGCAGGAAGAGCGAATGCCATCACACCGAGCCAGCCAATGGTCGCCAGCAGCAAGCCCGCACTGAGTGAGCCGATTGCCTGTAAACCGAAAACAGTAAAGTCGTTTATCGCCTGGACCTTGAAACGTTCTGATGAACGATAGCTCTGCGCGAGCAGCGTGGTGCCACCAAGAAAAAGAAAGTTCCAGCCGACGCCAAGAAAAAGCAGTGCACCGAAATAATCGAAGAATTGCGGTTCACCCCAACCGATCAGGACACAAATAAACATGAGCACCAGACCCGCCTTGATTATTCGCATGACGCCCAGCCTTGAGATCAGCACACCGCTGAAAAACGAGGGTATGTACATAGCAAGAATGTGGCTCTGCAATACCCGCGTTGTGTTTTCCAGAGAATGACCATCCAGTTCATGCATGCTCAATGGTGTTGCCGTCATGATCAGGGCCATGATGCTATAGGCCATAGCAGCCGCTGCGATGGCGAGAATGATACGGGGGTCCCCTAACAGGCTGGCCACACGCCTGGTGGATACGTCCGGATCTTGTTGAGGAATTCGGGGATTGCGATAAAACAGCATGAGAATGATAAAGGATATGGACAGCATTACCGCCAGCCCCAGAAATGACCCGACGTACTGCGGCAATCCCTCAACGGCGCTAAACCGCCGTCCCACCTCGGGACCCAGCAAGGCGGCGACGATTCCCGACAGCATCAGGAACGACAAACATTTGGGCACAAGCTCAACGGGGACTGACTCTGCTACTGCAAACCGAAACTGTTGCAGGAATGCGATGTAGTTTCCAATCAGAAAGCATGACCCAACAAACAACCCAAAGGATTCCAGATAGATTGCACGGGCAGCCAGCAGAGAAGCAAAAATTGCCAGCAACGTAGCGGTCAGAAAGCCCGCTCTCCTGCCCACTCTCGACATCAGGAGGGATGCCGGGATGGTCGCACTGGCAATGCCTATCACCTGAACTGCAATCGGGAGAGTTGCCAGATCAGGCGACGGCGCAATTCGAGTACCAACAATTCCACCCAGCAAAACCAGTATCGGTGCAGCAGTTTGACCAAAGCTCTGAGCCAGGGTGAGTGTTATAAGGGTCTTGAAATCTTTGAATAACGACACGAGGAAAACGTTCCAGCTGACCGATTGACGAGCAAGGCATTTTGAAAGCGTCCGGGCATTATTATTACCTGAGCTCTTGAAGCCGCCATTCGAGGCTTTCGCGGCGGCGATTCAAAATATGCTGGAACGAAAAGATAACACCAGCTGACATGCTGGCGCGAGTAATTAGTAAAAAGTCAGGGATCAAGGCGCAGCTAGCTGGCGAACAACTCAATCTCTTTTGCAACAAACCAATTTCGATCAGGTTTCGAATATTGTCTTTCGTTTACGCGATATTGGCCTCGACCTGTTCCGCAACAGTGGACATCGTTAAATTCAATCTGCCTGGAGGGGTTTTTTCCAGTCGAATCGTAATTGTTCCCAGCAATATCTCTTTCTCAATTTCTATCCACTCACTTGCCAGAGCGATCAGTCGTTTAAGGCCGGCCCTTTCCGGACCATCAATCCTTTCCTTTGTTCTGGGCCTCGAGTAGATCTTGTCTACTGTCAGGGTTTCGCCATTGTCCTCAAGGACAGCAAGAGTCTCGAATATTTTGTAGCTTGATTCGTCGTGCACCAGATGTTTGGCAAACTTGGATTGAATAAACAGAAACTGCTCGTAGTCTTTCAGTGAACCTGAACTGAAAATTTCCTCCGCAGAAAGCTTGAACTTTGCGGAATCACTAAAGCACTTTAGAAAATTTATTGCGGCAGCCTGCAGCAATGCCGTTTGGAGATTGTCACGATTGTTGGCGCCGAGCTCTTCGAGTCCTTTGATGCAGGCTGCGGCCAGAGAAAGGTCCTGTAGATGAATCGACAAGTCAGATAGCCGGTTGGCCTCATATCCTGAAAGTCTTGCTATTTTTTTCTTGTGGATCATGTTTTCTTTTCCTCGCATCAGCGACGGATTGCTATTCTCCGTGGCCTGCTCAATGATTAATGACTGATTGTGACGCTGACAAATGCCTCAGTACCGTCAGTGTCATGGCACGGAAAGTGTCAAATCCTGAGATTAGATAATTAACGATAAGACAAATTTATCAGAAGCGATTCTTACCCACGAGTGTTTGGAGCGATGAACATTCCGCAACGAGAACCGGGTCACTTTTTTAGCAGGATTGCTCACGAATCGGCATAAATCTGATTGCCATCCGGCGGAGCACGATACGGGTTTCTCAATTTTCGGAAGGGCGCCAGATCGATAATCCAAATAGCACCGGCACCACGACCACCAGCACCACTTGCGCCACTGCCGCGGGAGCGGTGCCGGCCGTCTCAATCGTCTTGAACAGGCTCAGGACAAGCCGACTTGACCACTCGAGGAAAACGAACAGGTACATCAGGGAAACGAGGCTTCGGTACCTGAAGGCAACCAGCAAATAGAGCAAACCCTGCATTAGCTGCGCGATTCCCCAAAGTCCGAATACAAAAACAACCGTCTCGCTTCCCTGCGGGGTGTAGCTTTCAAGAGGAATTGTCGCAATCGATTGCGCGCCACCATCGGCGGCAAAAATGTGGATGCAACTCCTTGCAATTGTTACAAGGGTAATCAGGTAAAAAGCATACAGGGCCGAGATGTGTCCCCTGTACTGATTGTCTACTAAAAGCGGCAGAATTCTGTAAAGCATGACTCGCCCTCTGATTGGCTTACCGGTTTTGATGATATTACAAGGGTTCTGTTCGGGCGATGAAGAGCATCGTTAAAGCATTCGTGATGCCAGACCTGGTTAGACAATCCTGCTGGTTCGCTTATACTGTCGATTCTGAAGAAATTACAACTCGGAGCATTTGAAATGAGTAAAGGTAAGATTGCCGGCATAGGTGCCGGTGTTGTGGTAGTCGGTGTTGTATTGTTCTGGATGTTCACCGCGCCATATCTCCCCAATACCGGAATTTATCGCACACCCGGTATCATTATTGGAGGTACTCCTACCGAGGCACCGGGCGATTTCACTCCTCTCAATGACTTGCACACCGGTCCACTGTTAATGAAACAAGCGGGATTTCCGGCGCTAGTCGTATACCTGTCCTGGGTGGGTACTCCCGATGGAGTAATCACGGCGACCCGGCCGGATGGCGGGTACTGGGGCCGACGCGTGCGAGAGCGAAGTGGCGATGGCTGGCTTCGCATCGGAGATGCCACCTATGCCATGCAAGCGACCGAAGTTCTCGGTCCCGAAAGGCTGGCCATGATGCAACAGTGGGCCGCCAAGGCTGGGAGGACCCTGGATGAACCCCTCTACGAAGGTTCGGAACCGCTCCGCGACTGGGAAGTTTTCTTCTGGACGCCGAGGTCCTGATTGACGTGAAAGAGCTGCGCAACGACCCGCGGTTAATGGATTTTGGATTGAGTAGCTGCGGCAAATAAAAAGTTTAGTCAGCAAACCGACAATCGTTGTCTGGCGGCGTCGTATTCCTGTTTCAGTCTCGCGACCAGTGCTGCGGTCGACGCTACCTCTTTGATGGCTCCAATGCCCTGACCGCAACCCCATATGTCGCGCCAGGCTTTGGACTTGCTGCTGCCACCGGAGCCAAAACTCATCTTGCTGGGATCACTCTCCTCGAGGTTGTCCGGATCGAGTCCGGCATTCTCAATTGAAGGCCTGAGATAGTTGCCATGTACACCGGTGAACAGATTGGTGTAGACAATATCGCTGGCCGCGTAATCCACCAGCGCTTGTTTGTACGCAGGATCTGCATTGGCCTCTTCGGTGGCAATAAACGCCGAGCCGATGTACGCCAGATCGGCACCCATCGCCTGGGCGGCAAGAACGCCATCGCCCCTGGCGATAGCTCCCGACAACAATACTGGACCGTCGAACCATTCACGGACTTCCTGGATCAGCGCCATGGGCGACAGCGTGCCGGCATGACCGCCCGCTCCTGCGGCGACGCAGATTAGTCCGTCGGCACCCTTCTCTATTGCCTTGCGCGCAAAACGATTATTGATCACATCGTGCAGGCAGATGCCACCATAGGAATGGATCGCTTCAAAGACTTCCGGACGAGCTCCCAGGGAAGTAATGACAACCGGCACCTTGTGCTTAACACAAAGCTCCACATCATGCATAAGACGGTCATTGGAATTGTGTACAATCTGGTTTACGGCATAGGGTGCCGCCGGATTGTCCGGATTGGCCTGGTTGTGCGCGTCAAGCTCCTCATCGATTCTGGTCAACCATTCATCCAGCAGCTCTTTGGGCCGCGCGTTCAATGACGGAAACGAGCCCACGACCCCGGCCTTGCACTGGGCAATTACCAGGTCCGGATTGGAGATAATAAAGAGCGGTGCGCCCACGACGGGAACGGACAAGCGTCCTTGCATACATTCAGGGATTGCCATGTTTTCCTACTATTGCATCAATGTGACAGATAAGAGTCTTTCTTCATGAAATGCCGTTCGCCCTATTCTCTGTGGGTTGCGTTAGCCGAATCAGAAACTCAGGCAGCAAACGGTCTGTTAATTCCGGGGTGAACAGCACGGTAGCCAGCCGCGCGTTATCAATCCAGACTCGGCGCGGGTAATCAAAAATCTTCGTCACTCGCGCTGAGTTGCGTGCTTGTCGCGGTCTCTATCGGCGTTCCATCCCCGTTCATGCCCATCGCTTCGTAGCGTCGCCAGCCTGCCAGAATACCGGTAAGACCATGATTGCCCTCGTGACAGGCATACTCGAAAATCGGGTCGGCAATCTCGCGCATCGGAAATTTTGCCGACCAGCTGACATCCCAGGAACGGGGATCGGTGACGGTGAAGTCGTACTCCAGCGTTGTCCCGTTCAGGCGTCGGATACGCTCTTCAACCACAGCGTCGCTCGACAGTCCGCGGGGGTTATCGTCGTAGAAAAAGTTCCTGGTGCTGATAACCAGAGTATCGCCCTCCCACCGCGCGATGGAATCACCATCCCAGAGCCTGATGTTGCGGGTCTGATGCTGGTCTGCGAAGGGAATGATGCGAGCGCGATGAACCATTTCACTCAATATCATGACGTAATCGTCGGTGTGCACAATCTGAACGTTATTGTTATAGGACCCGGGTACCAGGGGCGGCCCGGCGCCATTGCTGCGCAAGCAGCGATCGGCCAGCGTGCGACCCTCCGGCCCTATACTGAGGCGCCTGGCCTCGCCTCGAATGCGGGCCCGTTCTCGACCGACATCGTTGAGAGCAGGCATGTTCCCATTGGGCGGATCGTAGATGAGCGAGGTACGGTAATCGGCAATGGTATCGTTACCTCGCTCGTACCAGAATTCGTTGTAGGAAATGACCCCCGGTGGGTAACCTGCTCCACCGACCGAATCGATAATCAGGTCTCGATTCTGGCGGCGATTTTCAAACGCAGCCCACTCCTGCGCTTCCTCTGCCGTCAACACGGCTTTGTCGGCCAGTTCCACCGGCCGGTTCAGGGGCGTAAGCGTCCGGTAGGTGTAAGTACCCTGCAGGTCGGGATGATCGCTTGTAGTTCCAGATTCGACAGCCTGTTGGGCAACCACAGACGGCACTAACATTACCATAAGCAGACTCAACATGGCGGTTCTTAGATATCCGACATTCATTGATCTTCTCCAATGTTGGTTTTGTGAGCCGAAAACAACAACCTTATCAGAGAAGGCCTTTCGTGTCATATCAGAGCTACGTAGTGCTATATGCTTTGGTTTTGATGCTGCCTGCTCGCGAGAATAAGTCTCTGAGAATCCGGTAGGGCCTGAGGGAATAGTTCATTCAATTGGTTAAGTTCGGGTGTTCTTTTTGCACATTGCTGCAAACCAGCAGAACCAGGCAAAGCAATAGCAAGCATAGCTGCGTACCTGACAAGATGGCTGCCATCAAAACCGTTAGAACACTATTAGGCAATAAATAGACGAGGAAGACGATCACAGGTGGCCATGAAATCATACCTATTTGACGAGTGATATAAATGGCGGGAATAAAAGCAAGACCCATATCATAAATATGCGTGTTAGGGCTGGTGACCAGGGTAATCAGAATCGCCAGAGAACACATGCCCAGTAAATCCAATTTTTCTCGGAGGACTATCAGCAACCCTGAAAGCAAAAGCATCGCGAGAAGATAAAGTGGAATCGCTGCCTTACTGATCAGGTCGACGTGATCCGGGAAAGTCAAACTGGCAACACCTGGCCAGCTTTTCATCCAGTATATCGTGGGATTCATTTCCGTTGCGCTGTGCCAAAATTCACCCCACATTGACCATCCGTAGAGCAACGCGCTGAAAAGACTCATTAATACAAACGTACTCGCGGCGGAAATCAACACGCGCCAGTTCATTCTTATTAATGAAACCAACCCAAGAGGTAAAGCATACTGAGGTTTGCAAGCCAGGATGCCAAGCAATATACCAGCCAAAATCGGCCTTCTATCATGCTGCAGCAAAAAAGCGAACGCTACGAGCGCCACAAAATGACCGGTCTGCCCAAGTTTTATACCAATTAGCCCCGGCGTCCAGAATGCAGCCACAAACGTTACTAAGAGCCTCGCAGAAGCCCTTTTCAGGTATCTCAGACAAATCAGGGTCAGACTCAGCAAGGAAAAGAGCACAGTTGTACCCATGAACACGGCTGCGTTTAATTCCGGCTGCCCCAGCGCCCTGAGCCGAAAGAGGGGTAGGGAGTTGGGTGGATAGGCAAAGGGAATTGCGAACGATGGCGTATTGCCGTTTAGCTCACGGGCCGCGATACTTTCTACCTGATTCTGAATCGAATACGGCGACTTACCGTCACGGAGAATCTCGCCAGCTGCACGAAATACGAGAGAGTCTATTCTTTGGCTCTCATAAAGTGCTTCGGCGGATTCAGGTTTCATTGTGACAGAGATCGCAAATGCGGTTGCCAGACCAACGAATAGTGCCGTCAGGCAAATTTCCGTGAAGGAGATTCTGATCTTCGATTCAATGTCTGAGGCGACATGGTTCATTGGGAATTTCATGATTACTGAATATCAAAACTACGCACACAGGTCCCTAACAATCCAATTATCGGCGTCTTTGATGGATAAATCCAACCACCAAAAGTATCGCCAGGATGACCGTAATCCAATAGCGATAGGGAATGATTCCGCCAATAAACAGACTTATCACCACTAGAAGATTTGCGGCGTATCGGATTCCCTTTTGATTGAAAAGTAATTGATTGCCATAAAATAAAGGGAGAGTAAGAAGCGGATAATCATAGAATAAAGCATACGGAATAATTGCAAAGTTAACCAATATCACCAGCGCGGAAAATTCGATCAGGGAGGCTGACGCATGCAAACCGAAGGCAATCGCCGCCAGCCCCAGAAGGATGACTGTCACATAGACTCCAACAAGGCCAATGTTTTCAATTCCATATGCAGCAAGAAAATCTTGCAATGTTGTGGTGTAGCGTTCGATTTCCGGCTCGCCGGAAGAATTTAGCGTAAATGAAAGTCCCTGTAGTTTATCCGCATCAAACAAGGGAAGATAAAACGTTGGATCGATAAACAGAGCAACCGCAAGCGCAAGCGCAACCACGGCAGTCATTACCCCTACATGTTTCCACGTTCGGTTGCGCAGCAAAATCCACAGCGCAATGAATGCTACTGGAATGGCGGTGATATTGGGCTTGAATAAAATCAGCGCAAGAAGGATGCCGACTAACGTCCAGTTTTCTCGCCGGGAGTAAAGTAAGATTAGCGTGAACAGGAAAAGGATCATTATCCCAACCTGTTCCGCACCCCAGGTAGACCAGGCGAAGACAAAAGTGGCCAGCAGCCACATACCCCATTTCGCCCAGCCTTCCGGCGGATAGTTAACCAATTTAGATAAGTTGACGAGCGAGTAAACCCAAAGAATAAAGTGGGTCACCATCCAGAGAATACGCGCGATATCGTAGGGAAAAAACGTAAAAGGAATGACGCACCATGTGAACCACGGGGCGTAATAATACGGGTTGTTGAGCGAACCCGAGCTGCTGATAATATACGGTGCGAGTTGCTGGTAATCGTACGGGTTGCCGCCTTCCAAGGTCACGTGCGCTGCAGCATAGTAAACGTTGAAGTCCATACCTCCAAATGAATATGCGAGCCACGCAAGCGCAATGCTAACCGCGAGATAGAGCGCGATGCCCACACTTTCATTAAGAGTTTCTGCAGGCAAAGGTTTTGTAGCAACTTCTTTATTAGGGAGCTTCATTAATGACAATCTACAGACTTAGTAAACGAGGACAGCATAGATTCCAAATCAGCGTAGCGACTATTAACAACAGACGGGCCCGGCGTCGAGGGGGGTAACTCAACGCCTGCCTTGGCATATTAGACTGATCGATACAGTAGTAAGCGAAGTGGCCGACGGAATTTGCGAGGCGCATACGGGTTTTTCCGCGTCGGTTTTAGCTCATCTGATTCTCTGAAGAATACTGACATTAAAATCATTGGCGACGTCGTCAAAAACGAGTTTCGTCACTCAAGTCTCCCGTAATAGCAATGCGCAGGATTTACAGCAGACTCTGACCAACTGAATTTATTGGTCGGGGTGAGAGGATTTGAACCTCCGGCCCCTGCCTCCCGAAGACAGTGCTCTACCAGACTGAGCTACACCCCGTAGGGCGCAAATTATAGTGTCCGGTGGACGCTTGTAAAGCTTTGAATCCGTTGCAAACAGTGCGGACTGCTAAAACGCATGTCACGGAATCGGGATTGGCAGTGCCTGGGGAACCCCGTAGCCTCTCTGCACCGCTGGGCGTTCCGCGATCTGCAGGTACCAGCGCAGCAAATTGGGGTATTCGTGGAGATTCATCTGCTGAAACTCGTACCTTGAGATCCATGGCCAGATCGCAATGTCGGCAACCGAGTAGTCGCTGGCCAGGAACTCGCGATTTGCCAGTCGATGGTTCAGGATCTCGTAGACCTTGCGCGTCTCGCCGCTGTAACGCTCCTCGGCGTAGGCAGACTTGCCCGGATTGAACTTAACGAAATGGTGGGTTTGACCCAGCATGGGACCTACCTGGCCCATCTGGTACATCAGCCATTGCAGTTCTTCCCAGTAGCGGGATTTGTCAGAACTCATGAACCGGCCGGTTTTATTGGCCAGGTACATCAATATGGCTCCTGATTCCATCAACGTAATGCCTTCCTGGTGATCGACAATCGCGGGAATCTTGTGATTTGGGGCGATGCTTACAAAGTTATCATCATGTTGTTCACCGCTCGTAATGTCGATGGGAATCGCCTTGTAGGGTAGCCCGGTTTCCTCCAACATGATGGAAACCTTGCGGCCGTTGGGAGTGCTCCAGGTATAGAGATCGATCAACATGA
>Ga0181593_10003082_pt1 | contig 15343 bp, 11 predicted proteins | sample 071ome_19_FD_133756 | JGI IMG/M metagenome (GOLD analysis project Ga0181593, IMG submission 133756) | Coastal salt marsh microbial communities from the Groves Creek Marsh, Skidaway Island, Georgia - 071413AT metaG (megahit assembly) | ecosystem: Environmental > Aquatic > Marine > Intertidal...
AGCTGATTGGTCTTAAAACTAGGAAACCTCGATTAAACCATGATGCAAACAAGTGCTTGATGTCCAAATCAAAGGCTTGCAGTACAGGGTCATTTTTACCTAAGCGCAGCAAATCTGCACGCATCTCCACGAGCTTTTGTGTAGCTCCAGGTGGCTGATTGAGACGTCTAATTAGTTCTTGTCGGCTTGGCTCTGCAGCATCTGAAAAATTCTGATACGTTTCACGAGATGGCAATTTTTCATAATCCTCGAGCGCTTCTCGAACACGCTCAGGATCGATACTCATTCGCGTAGATACATTTTGGAAAAAAGCTAACTTTTCTTCGTCATGCAATTTCGAGTATTTAGTGAGGACCTTATTCGCTATCATTAGAGCAGAAGTTTCACTCGTCGTGGTAATTAGAGCGTCACAAAGTTCGGTTATTGATCTTTCATCGTGATCAAATTCTGTATTTGGTCTGCGTTCGTTTCGTTCAAAAATCGTCCGAAGTAAATCAGCAAGTATAGTCACATCATTATCCAATCTTCAAAACAACGTTTTAAGCGTATCAGGTACAAACTGATGCAGCAAATCAGAGCTTAATTGAAGCCTTTATACAGTGCTGAGGACGATATTTGCGTTGTTTACAAATCCCGTTGAGTGAAGCTCAGCCAGTTTCATTGTTTAATATACCTTAAAAGGAATGCGGCTATGTTTTTGATCGATTCATAAGACTCTGGTAAGCTGTCGTCCTACTCAAATACATGCCACAGGCCCTCCCAAACGTGCAAATCAACATCGATCCCCTTTTTCCGGAGGATACTCGCCAGTCTAACAGACAGGCTTAGCAACAAGTCACGGGTCCCAGTGGTAATGAAAATTGGTGGAAAACTGTTATCGAAGTCTCCATTGATGGGGGAGATGTCAGGGTGAGCAATATCATTTTTCCCTGCGTAAAGTTTAGCGGCAATAATTGAATCTTGCGTAGTCAACGTTGGGTCGCGACCGTCGTTGAACGAATGGCTGTCGCTCGATACGCTGAGATCACACCAAGGTGATAGAAGCGCAGCCGCGCAGGGTAAATTGAGTCCAGCCTGTTTTGCGCGCAACATTAGAGCAAGGGCTAGATTGCCTCCGGCAGATTCTCCTACGATTGCAAATGGACGGTCGCAGAGTGCCTGGTACACAGCAAAGCCATCGTCGATTGCAGCCGGCCATGGGTGCTCAGGCGCGAGACGGTAACTTGGAATAATCACGGTTGCTCCTGTCTTTGAACTTAGGGGCGCCGCGATTGTAAGGTCCTCAAATGCACTGCCTTGAATGAACCCTCCACCAAAACCATAGAGGATTTTCCAAGGTTTCGTGATCACCGATGGCTTTACCTCGAGACACGGAACAGTGTTTACAATCACATTCTTGGCCGTCACGTCGGCTGATATGAGTACGCGCTCAACTGCCGGAGCGATATAGGCCTGTGTTGCGGCACGTAATTTTAGAAGGTTCGCTTCCGAACGCTCCGATGGTGCCGCTCTTTGTGTACTGAGGAAGAGTTGGGCTGCGGAGCTGAGTCGTCCCGTCGAAGAATGCTCATTTTTGCTCATGACGGATGTTACCTGCCTAGAGAATTTCTAGTATTGTTTCCACTATTGGTATTGAGTTTGTTTCGTTGGAGTATTTTAGGTATAACACGCAGCAATCGCTTATTACGATCGTAACAAGTCGTCGCCCGATCTAGGCCATTGCTGCCGACCATCACATAACCAATCATTTTTTTGTTCCTTAATCATCTGCGCACCAGTTATCTCTGGCAGGTTTCATAGTCTGTGTAGTGCCAAACAGCTGATTCAATCCGGCACAAGGGTGTCCGGCCAAGAATCTCATCGCTCAGTTTTTCGGCCAGCATGATCGTGGGGGCATTTGTATTTCCGTTGGTAGCAAACGGCATGATCGATGCATCCACGACTCGCAGACCAGATAGACCATGTACCCTTCCGCTAACGTCAACCACAGCGCCTGTGTCAGTCGCAGCCCCCATCCTAGCAGTGCAAGACAGGTGCCATTGTGTGGTTGTGTGCGTATTTAGGGCCTGATCTATGTCTTCGTCTGAGATTACGTCCTTGCCGGGAAAGATTTCGTCCCCTTTGAGGTCAGAAAATGCAGGTTGTTCAACAAGCTCCCGAACCAATCGGATACCTTTGCGCATCAGTTCGCGGTCTCTGGGATCCTTAAGATAGTTTACCAAGATGCGTGGGGGATCACGAGGGTCAGACGAACGCAGCGTAATTCTACCTCGGCTGTGCGCACGCATCAGCCCAACATGAATTTGAAAGGCGTGTTCTTGTAGCGGTTCCCAAGTGGTATCGTCTACTGCGATCGGTGAAATGATGAGTTGCAGATCGGGATATTCAACGCCGGGTCCGGAACGTACGCACCCCAAGCCTTCGAATAGATTGGATGCCACTATGCCGCCGCGCGTAGTGACCCATTGAATTCCTGCCGCAAGCTTTGCCAATGGCTTTGTCTTGGGCCAGAAAGAAACAGGTTGCTTGCATCTATATTTCAGCACGAAATCAGGATGATCGTTCAAATTTTGACCCACTCCTGGTAGATCACACAGTACATCAATGCCCATGTCCCTTAGATGATCGCTCGGACCAATACCGGACAGCATCAGAATGTGCGGTGACCCAACCGCACCAGCGCTAAGGATAACTTCTTTCTTGACGTGCTCGGTCAGCGTGTTGCCCGCAGTATCCTTATACGAAATCCCCACCGCTTTGGTCCCCTCAAAGATCACATGCTGAACCTGCGCTTTAGTTTTAATTGTCAGGTTCGGCCGCGTTCGCACTGGGTCAAGATAGGCGCGAGCGGTGCTCCAACGCTCACCTTTAAATACTGTGCGGTCTGAGACACCAAAGCCTTCCTGACAGAATCCACTGATATCGTCGGTTTTTGGGTATCCAGCTTCTTCACCTGCCTTGATAAAGGCCATTGTCAGCGGGTCCTGCGGTTTGGCGCGATGAACGTGTAGCGGGCCTTTGTCGCCACGATAAGAATCCCCACCGCCGCCATAGGTTTCCATGCGTTTGAAATATGGCAGGACATCTGCATACCCCCAACCAGGACATCCCGCCTGCCGCCATCCTTCAAAATCCAAAGCGTGCCCACGGATAAATACCATTCCATTGATAGAGGATGATCCTCCAATGGTTTTGCCGCGGTCGTGCTGAATGCGTCGTCCGTTCAATTCTGGTTCAGCTTCGCCTTGAAAAGCCCAATTATGCCTAGTGCTTCTGAGATTTGAAAGTACGGCAGCGGGCATTTTAAGAGAAAGAGCCGCATTGTCAGGACCTGCCTCAAGAAGTAAAATCTGGTTGCTTGCATCACTGCTAAGGTGATTGGCCAAAACGCATCCGGCCGATCCAGCACCTACAATGATGTAATCGTAATTCATTTGGCATAACTCCTAATTTTAATTGCCCAATCTAAACATCTTTCGAGCCAAGAAGCATTTAGGTGGATGTTGCAACGACTCACTTTTATATGACAACTTACCATTTGACAAATAAACTGACCAAAGGTTAGTTATATAGAGTCCGATAGGAGGTTTTGTGTTGGCATGGGGGGTTAACGCGTTTGAGGTTTCAAACATCCACACGAGTTGGCACGGTCGATGCGGCGAACTTAGAGACTTGCATCAGAGCTTTAACCAATCAAGGAGATGATTGGGATGGGAGGAGCCTTACAGGTGTTTTCGCCTGAACTTGTCAGAGACAGATCGATGACTGCATCAATTGAATTCAAAGCTAAACTAGCCTGCCTCTATGCTGGGGCTGTTTGGGGACTTTTTTGGATTCCGCTCAGGGCACTCGAAGAAGCTGGCATGCACGGGCTATGGATCACAGTTGTTTACTTTCTAGTTCCAACAATATTCCTTATGCCTGTAATCTTGTGGCGATGGCGGCATGTAAGACAGGGCGGTTTTCAATTACAACTGACTGCGATGGTATCGGGCGGTGCGCTGTTATTGTACTCAACTTCGATTGTTTACACTGATGTTGTTCGAGCGATGCTCTTATTCTATCTCACACCGATTTGGGCGACGATACTGGCCCGTATTTTTCTCGGCGATGTAATCACCCCTAGCCGCATTTTCGCAATGGGGTTGGCTATTCTCGGTATGTTAACCATTTTTGGGCTGGGCACACGTTTTCCGATCCCACAGAATGCAGGAGATTGGCTCGGTGTTGGCTCAGGCTTCCTTTGGGCGGTCGCGATGGTGCGCATCCGTATGTCAGAAAGTTATTCGGCAATTGAACTAACTGCCGGCTTTTTTCTGTGGTCGTTGATTTTGTCAGCAGGCACCGCGTTCTTGCTGGCTCCCAGTTATATACCCAGCATTGAGCAGACACTACCTGCGATGCCTTTGCTACTGGTTTTCATGGCTCTTCTGGTCCTACCTGGCACTTATGCTTCGCTTTGGGGCCCTAAATATCTTAGCCCTGGTTTGGTTGGGTTGTTGTTCATGACCGAAATCGTCGTTGGTGCAATTTCGGTGGCTTTGCTCGCTGGAGAACCCTTTGGAATACGCGAACTCACAGGGGTCTTGTTGATATCTACAGCGAGTATATTGGAACCAATCTTGGCACTCAAACACGCACGAGCAAATGCGCGCTAATGTGACGGAACAGCAGTCTGTTATTGCATGACTTTATCCTTAAACGCCTTTGAGCCCAACGCAATGTTGGCGATCTTTTCGATTTTTTGACGGGCGTTTTTGTGTTTGGCGGCGCTGATCTCGTCAAATGGTAGCATTTTTGAAATTACAAACTCCATTTCCGATACGGCCACATCGGTTTCAACGGGGGCTGGCAACAGTCCAGCGCGCACCCAGATGCCATCAATATGAACTCCCAAATGGCGTGCCACTTTCTCTGCTTCACCTTCTGGCAGGAAGTGTTTTAACTCGTGCATAAGGTTGCTTCTGATGCGTTCATTGTTTGCAATTTGTACGCGCTGGCACCCGTCGTTATGGGGCACTTCTGAAATCAGTGATACCCATGCCTGACACACCCGACGGTTAAAGATTGTCTCAAAGAAGTTAGCGACGATGATGGCCCAGAGCCGTTCATAAGGGGTCTCGGCATAGCGATACAGTTCAACGACTGACTCGCTCAGCAGCGTATTCGATCTACGAAACACCGCTTCCAGCAGTGCGCTTTTTTCTTTGAAGTGGTGCAACACCACACCTTTGGAGACCCCAGCAATAGCACCAACTTTGTCCAGCGTGGTGCGGCGCAGTCCGAATTGAACAACGGCTTCAAATGCGGCGCGGGACAGTTCGGCACGTCTAATCGATCTAATCGATTTGGATCGCATGAAAGCATTTCCTTATAAAAAGTAGCTGGTCTTGCTACCAGATTTTCTGCGAAAACAAAACTTAAATCAACACTTGACACAAAAAACTAACCAAGAGTAAGTTTTATACACAAATAGACTAAAAGTAAGTGGGTGCTGAAGCCAAAATCTTGCATCACATCTGAAAAAACGGGAGAAACCATGGAAAAGATTTTGAACGCCGCGCAAGGTGCTGCCCTTGCCCTGCTTGTGTCTGCAGGCGCAACCTTCGCGGCTGATGTGCCAGAGAACGATGACGTGATTAAGGTCATTATGAATGACTGGACTGGGCAGCATGTATCCACGAAAATTGCTGGTGAACTGCTCAAGAAGATGGGGTACAACATTGAATATGTGAGTGCGGGCGCGCTGCCTCAACATGCTGGACTGGCGCAAGGCAATCTGCACTTTCAGGCAGAGGTTTGGACCAACAATATTGGTGATCTCTACCCTAAGGCCGTTGAGGCAGGGGATATTGTAGTGCTAGGCGATTTAGGGCTGGAGCCGCGCGAAGGGTGGGTCTATCCGCCGTACATGGAGGAAAAATGCCCAGGCCTGCCAAGCTATCAGGCGCTCTATGATTGCGCTCAAGCCTTTGCCTCGGCTGAAAGCTTTCCGAATGGCCGGCTGATCACTTACCCCGCTGACTGGGGTACACGCTCACGCGATATTGTGTCTGGGATCGAATTGCCGTTCAATCCAGTTGCTGGTGGTAGCGAAGGCGCGATGATGGCAGAACTGCAATCTGCCTATGCTGCGGGTGACCCGATCCTGATGATGATCTGGCAGCCCCATTGGATTTTCGCTGACTTGGATCTCAACTGGGTCGAGTGGAATCCAACTGACGGGGTCTGTGTCGAAGAAAATCAAGATCGCGAGACCGCCTGCGGGTTTGAGCAGGCCAGAGTTGAAAAGGTCGTCTGGGGTGGTTTCGAGGAGAAGTGGCCCGCCGCTTACAAGATGCTGTCGCTCTATTCTCAGACCAATGACGAACAGAATGCCGCAATTCTAGCGGTGGACAATCAGGGTCGCGATCTGGACGAGGTCGTCGCTGCATGGCTGGCTGACAATGAGGCCAAGTGGCAGGGTTGGATCGATGAGGCAATGAAGTAGACCCATTGATGTTTTGTATTGGATCGGGGCGGATTTACTGGCTTTTCGCCCTGATCAGCAAACAGATTTCGTTTGCCACATCAGGCCAAACTGGCAACGCTTGCATCAACTTTGATGATTTCACATAATCGAAATGCGACACAGATTTTCGGTCCGGAGCATAACATGAAGAGGTCGACGAATGATCATAGTGACGTAAAATTGTCATGCCGGAACGTCTGGAAGATCTATGGTCGGCAACCTGAACAGTTTTTCGAAGGCACACAGGGACGCTTTGCCGACGCCGCCCAACATGCAGACGTCATTCGCGATGCGGATCATATCGTTGCAAATGCGGATGTTAGTTTTGACGTTCATGCTGGTGAAATTTTCGTCATCATGGGGCTTTCTGGGTCTGGCAAATCCACCATCGTGCGCTGTCTTTCTCGGCTTGTCGAGCCAACGGCTGGGGAAATCTTGCTGGATGGCGAGGACCTGCTCAAGAAATCCGACGCTGAGCTGATCGACATTCGTCGTCATAAGATGGGCATGGTGTTCCAAAGCTTTGGCCTGATGCCGCATCTCAATGTCATCGACAACATCGCTTTTCCACTGAAACTGCAGGGTATTACCGAAAACGAGCGTTATGCGCAGGCCAAACGTGTGATTGAACTGGTCGGTTTGGAGGGACGTGAAAATAACTTTCCCAAAGAGCTGAGCGGCGGCCAGCAACAACGCGTGGGCATCGCCCGGTCATTGGTGGTTGAGCCAGATGTCTGGTTTCTTGATGAACCCTTTTCCGCGCTCGACCCGCTGATCCGCAAACTGATGCAGGATGAATTCCTTCGCATTCAGGAAAAGCTGCATAAATCCATTGTTTTTATCACCCACGATTTCCAAGAGGCTCTGCGCATCGCTGACCGCATGGCGATCATGCGCGACGGCGCGGTGGTCCAGATTGGGCGTCCGATTGACCTGATCTTGAACCCAGCTGACACCTATGTCCGCGAGTTTACACAGGACGTCCCGTGGGAACGTATTTTGCGAGTTGAAGACATCCTTGATGATATAGCCTCAGACTCCGTAGAGCTGGAGCGCGTTGCTGGCAACACTTTGGTGGCAACACTACTGCCTAGACTGGCCGCCCATCACAGTGGTGTTCTGGTGGAAGGGGAAGACGGATCTGTTCTTGGTGTTGCAACGGCGCGCGGATTGACGGCAGCCCTAGCTGCTGGCTCTTTTTCGCCATCCAAGGAGGCATAGTAAATGCTAGCCAAATTCAACCGTGGCGATTTGCATTGGTTGGGTGTGATCGGTGTTACGCTCGTGTGTTTGGCGCTTCAGGATGAATGGACCTGGATGGCAAAGTACCCCAAGGATCTGATCCTACCAATTAGCGACTGGCTCAATGCCGTGATGGATTGGATCGTCGCCTATCTTGGCTGGTTTTTCCTAGGCATCTCTTGGGCGTTGGAGTGGCCCATCAAGGCAGTGCGTTTTGTGCTGCATGCATTGCCCTGGTCGGTGACGACGTTCCTGTTTTGCACAGTTGCGTGGGCGGCCTCGGGATGGAAGCTGGCGGGGTTCACGCTGTTCTCGATGCTGTACATGCTGGTTATCGGCTACTGGGGCGAAAGCATGAATACCTTGTCACTGGTGGCCATCTCAGTGCCTCTGGCCATCGTTGTGGGTTTTGCCTTTGGAGTGTGGGGGTTCTTTTCGCATCGCGCTGAACGCGCAATCGTGCCAATGCTGGACGTGTTGCAGACAGTTCCATCTTTTGCCTATCTTCTGCCCATCCTGATGCTGTTTGGGTTTGGCACTGTGGTGGGTTTGATCGCCAGCGTGCTCTATTCTTTTCCGCCTATGGTTCGAAATACCATTGTCGGCCTGCGCGGTGTGTCGCCAGAGGTGATCGAAAGCGGCCTGATGTCAGGGGCCACTCCCAGACAGTTGTTCTGGCAAGTGCGCGTTCCAGCATCCCTTCGGCAGCTGTTGCTAGGGGTTAATCAGGCAACAATGGCTTCGCTCAGCATGGTGATTATTGCGTCCATCATCGGTGGCACAGCCGATATCGGCTGGGTTGTTTTGTCGACGATCCGCAAGGCCCAGTTTGGCGAAAGCCTGCTGGCGGGTATGGTGATCGCACTGATGGCCATGGTGATCGACAGGATCACCGCTGGCCTAGCGGACCGCTCTGGGGACTATGAGCCTAATGACAAAAGCTTTGCCAAACGGTACGGCGCCTGGATCGCCGCTGGAGTTGGGGCTGTCGTATTTCTCACTCTCGCCCAAGTCATTGGTGCACTGAACGAATGGCCCCGCGGATGGGAAGTCAACCCCGCTAAGGCTATGAATGAAGCATTGAGCTACATTGTGGTAAATTTCCGTGACAAGATTGAAGCTATCAAGAAACTGGCTTTCTTTTTTGTCATGCTCCCTGTCAAGATCGGCCTTCAGGGTGCTGTAAGTCCGTTCACTTGGGGGTTTGAACTGACGCTGGCGCACACGATCGGCTATGCGCTTTTCATGACTGCTCTGGCGGGATGGGCCGCGTATCGGGATAAGGTCAAGATGGGTATTGCGATTCTAATCTTTGCGATCGTGATCTATTTCGGTCTCACAGCTATGCCATGGCCCGCGCTGTTGCTGATCTGCGCCGTCGCGGGCTGGAAAATCGGTGGGCGCGCTCTTGGTCTTGGGACGACATTGGGGCTTGGCTTCATAGTGGTCACTGGCATCTGGCCCGAGGCGATATTGTCGATCTATCTCTGCGGCATCGCGGTGTTATTCTCATTTCTAGTGGGGACGGCCATCGGCATATGGGCTGCCCATAACGATACGGTTTCAGCAATTGTGCGCCCGTTCAACGACACGCTACAAACCATGCCATTATTCGTGTTGCTGATCCCCTTTGTCATGGTGTTCAAGATTGGCGAATTCACCGCCCTTCTGGCGATCATCGCCTATGCGATCGTGCCTGCCATCCGTTATGCCGAACACGGGTTACGCAGCCTGCCTGCGACCGTGATCGAAGCAGCCACTATGATCGGCGCCACAAATCGGCAGATGCTGTGGCAGGTGAAGATCCCGCTAGCCTTACCAGTGATGATGCTGGGTCTGAACCAGACCATCATGTACAGCATTGCAATGCTGGTGATTGCGGCGCTTGTTGGCACCAATGGGTTGGAGCAGATCGTCTATATCGGCTTGAGTGATGGTGATTTCGGTGTCGGCATCATCGCTGGGATCGGGATGGCGATCATAGCCATCATCATCGATCGAATGACCCGCGCTTGGAGCCGTAAGCGTCAGGAAGAACTCGGATTGAGTGTCGAATGACCAGGCAAGACGATCTACCGCTGACCAGCTCACACTTGGGTACCTATCGCGCACGGGTGGGTAATGGTCGGGTGCAGGAATTGTTGGCCTTTGAACAGGATTGCGATCCATCTCCCATTGGTCCCGGCATTCTGGATGTACAAGACGGCCCCATGCGGGTGGATGCACCGATGGTGCGAGAAAGCTGGCTGACAGGTGGGCCAGGAACTCGGACGGACCTGCGCGGCTCTGATCCCTTTGTTGAAGTGAGCTGGGAGAAAGTCAATGAATTGGTGGCAGCTGAGCTGAACCGAGTACGAAAAACGTTTGGTAATGCCTCTATCTTCGGGGGGTCTTACGGTTGGGCCAGTGCTGGGCGGTTCCACCACGCGCAAAGTCAGCTCAAGCGGTTATTGAACTGCATCGGTGGCTTCACCCGTTCGAAGTTCACCTACAGTTTTGCCGCGGCCGAGGCTATGGTGCCGCATGTCCTTGGGAGTTTCCGCGACTATCTGGACACCTGCACCAGTTGGGATGTGATACGCGATCACACAGAGCTTTTTGTTTGCTTTGGCGGTGTGCCACTCAAGAACGGTCAGATCAGTCAGGGGGGCACGGGCTGTCATATTCAGCGCAGGGCTCTGCTTGACGCTGGCAAAGCTGGCATTGATTTCGTCAACATCAGTCCGCTGAAATCTGACGTTCTAGACGATGTGGGCAGCGACTGGCTGGCATTACGCCCTAATACAGACGTGGCGTTAATGTTGGGATTGGCCCATACGATTGAGAGCGAGGGCTTGACTGACCGGACGTTCCTTCAGCGTTATACGGAAGGATTTGAGGCGTTTCTACCATATCTTATGGGTGAGACGGACGGGACCCCTAAGACCGCCGACTGGGCCGCTGGCATCTGCGAGATTCCTGCCGATACGATCCGCGAGCTTGCCCTGCGTATGGCAAAGATGCGAACGATGATCTCAGTGAGCTGGTCACTCACCCGGCAAGACCATGGAGAGCAGCCCTTCTGGATGGCGATCACGCTGGCCGCAATGTTAGGCCAGATTGGTCTGCCAGGTGGTGGATTTGGCTTTGGTTATAGTGCGATGAATTTCATCGGTGGAAACCACCACATCATTCCGGGCGCTTCTCTTCCGCAAGGCAAGAACCCCATTGAGGACTTCATTCCAGTGGCGCGGATCACTGATCTCCTGTTGAACCCAGGGAAGTCGTTTGATTTTGATGGGGTTCGTTATGAATACCCTAATACGAAACTGGTTTGGTGGGCAGGTGGAAATCCGTTCCACCACCATCAGGACCTGAACCTGATGATGCAGGCTTGGCAAAAGCCAGAGACAGTCATCGTTAACGAATGGTGTTGGAACCCGCTCGCAAAACACGCGGATATCGTGTTGCCCTGTACCACGCCACTGGAACGCGACGACATGGCCATAACTCCGCGTGATCCCTATTTTGTATCGATGTCGAAACTGACAGAAGCCTTTGGTCAGGCTCGTGACGACTACGATATTTTCGCAGGAATTGCCCGCGCTATGGGCGTGGAAGAAGAGTTTACCCAAGGACGCAGCACTCATGAGTGGCAGCGTTGGATATACGATAAAACGAGGGAACGCTGTGCTGATGCGGGCTTAGATATTCCCACCTTTAACCAATTCCGATCTCAGCAATGGTTCAAGCTTGAAGATCCTTCTCAGTCCATAATTATGCTTTCGGATTTTCGTGCTGATCCTGTCGCTCACCCTCTGACCACCCCAAGCGGTAAAATTGAAATTTTTAGCCGAACTGTCGCAGATTTTGGCTATGACGATTGCCCTGGCCATCCGATCTGGCAAGAGCCGTATGAGTGGTTAGGGAATGCTGACCGCTATCCGCTTCACCTGATTTCGAACCAGCCGAAGGACAAGCTGCATTCCCAGTTGGACCACGGCAGCGTGAGCAAAGCCAAGAAAGTTGCTGGGCGTGAGCCATTGCATATTCAACCCGAAGATGCTGCTTTGCGTGGGCTGAAAGATGGTGATCTTGTGCCCGTGTTCAATGATCGTGGTGCTTGTCTTGGAAGTGTTGTGATTGACGCTGCGATGCGCTCTGGTGTCGTTCAAATGAGCACTGGCGCCTGGTATGACCCCGATGAAAATGGCATGTGCAAACACGGCAATCCTAATGTTCTGACCCGCGACAAGGGTACGTCAAAACTGGGACAAGGCCCTAGCGCGCATTCCTGTTTGATTGAGGTCGAACTGTTCAAAGATGCGCCACCGCCTGTCACCGCGCATGAACCACCCCAAATTATCAGATCCGAAACATCTTACACATCAGAGGTTAAGACATGAGCAACCTGCAAGAAGCTTCCGACCTGGAAAACAACATCTCCATCAGTGCACGTCGCTTTGAAGAATCCCCTTTCATCGAGCGTACCGATTGTCCAGAAATGATCCGCGGCGTTTATGCGGGCCGTTATTTTCCAATCTTCATTGGTGAAAATTACCTCGATAAATATTGGTGCTTGCGACAGAAAGCGCTGATTTTTGACGTACCTGAGAAGCCAGTCGAAATATCGGGGCCTGACGCTGTGTCGTTCCTTGAAAAGATCGTTGCCCGCAAAGTGGCAACCATGAAAGAAGGGCGCGGATATTATGCCATTGCCTGTACACCCCATGGAGGTGTGTTCATGGATGGCGTAATGTTTCGGATGGGTGAAAATCGGTTCTGGTATGTGCAGGCCGATGGCCCCTTTGAGGCGTGGCTTTTGGCTCATAGCGGCAGCTTTGATGTGACTATTTCAGACCCGCACAGTCGTGTTCTTCAAATTCAAGGACCAGCCTCGTTTGACATCATGAACGCGGCATCTGGCGGCGCCATCGACGAGACCATGCAGTATTTTCGTTCTGGGTTTTTCGAGTTGGGGGGCCAGCGGCTCTATGTCTCTCGCACAGGTTTTACCAACGAACTCGGGTTTGAAATCTATACCGATGGGGCCAACACCGATCATATCGCGCTATGGGATCACCTGATGGCGTGCGGGGAGCCGTACGGGATGGAGTTTTCGTCGACACGTGCCTTAACCATTCGCAGGATTGAGGGTGGCATCCTTGGTAATGGCACCGATATAACGCCAGATATGACACCGTTTGAGGCGGGGCTCGCACCCTTTATCAACATGGACAAAGGTGATTTCATCGGGCGTGACGCACTGGTTGGAAAGGACACGCGGTCTTGCCTGTTTGGCCTGACCTGCGCCAGCGAGACTCCAGCAGCAGGCAGCATCGTGTTGGACGGGGATGCCGAGGTTGGTCACATTACTGCTGGTATTCCCTCGCCTACGCTTGGGCTTGGTGTGGGTTATGTGCGTTTCAACACTCCCGGCGACTGGGTCGGTCGTTCGCTTTCAATGCGTTTGCCCGATGGCAGCGTGCACGAGGGCGAAATTGTTCAGTCGCCGTTCTTCGATCAAGAGAAAAACATTGTACGTGGCGTGGACCGGAGGATCCCTGAACGCCCGTGACAAGATACAGAAATGCGAATTATAACATGACTGACCCTGAAATTCTGGAACCGCAGAATTGGACGTTTCCAATATCGATTGCCTATGGGCCCGGCCGTCTGTCCGAAATTGGCCAACGTTGCGTGGCGATGGGGCTTTCCAACCCATTGATCGTGACTGACAAAGGCAGTCGCGACTTGCCATTCATTTCGCAGCTCCTTGTGTATTTGGCTGACGCGGGGCTCTACTCGGGAATATTCTCGGATATTTCGCCAAATCCGCGTGATGATGAAATTGATGCTGGGTGTGAGGTATTCCGGTCGGGCAATCACGATGCGATCATCGCCATAGGTGGTGGAAGCGCGATGGATGGAGGCAAAGCCGTTTGCTTGACCGCTACAAATGATATCGACCTGTGGGCGTTTGAATGGGAAAAACTACCAACAGATATGGATAAATATCAACCCTTTCCAACGCTGATCACGATCCCAACAACTGCTGGAACAGGAGCCGAAACCGAAAGTACTGCCATGATCACGCATACCGGGAAAGGAATGAAGTTCTGTATCTACCATCCTGACCTCAAGTCATCATTGGCGTTGCTTGATCCAGACCTGACGGTCAGCCTTCCTGAAGATTTGACGGCCTGGACAGGGGTCGACGCGCTGGTCCATGCAATTGAAGCCTATTGCGTACCCGGATTTCATCCGCTCTGTGATGGCATGGCGCTGGAAGGTCTGAGGCTTGTGACGAAGTGGCTGCCTATTGCGGTACGCGATCCCGCAAATATTGCAGCGCGGGGTGGAATGTTGGTAGGATCTTGTCTGGCGGGGATTGCTTTCCAAAAGGGCTTGGGGCACGTGCATGCGATAAGCCACATGATTGGGGCTGAATTCAATACCCAGCACGGTCTAACCAATGCAATTGTCTTACCAGTTGTGCTGCGGTTCAATCTGCCGGGCATGGATCGCAAAGTAAAACGAATGGCCCAAGCGATGGATATTGATGGGCCCTCGGTAGATGACTTCATTACCAAGATTGAAAAGATTCTTGATGATATCAATATCCCCCATTCACTGAGCGAGATTGGTATCCCCGCAGACTGCGCAGTCCGCATAGCTGGAAAAGCTATGCAGGATAGTGCGGCAGGTACAAACCCCCGCAGCGCCAGCATAACCCAGATGCGCACACTAGTCGAAACCGCGATCTCGAAGGCGCGATGAGCAGGAGCAATTTAACAGTGGATAATCTTTTAAAATTCTACATTGATGGGGAATGGACTGCGCCCGCCTCGGACACGACTATGCCAGTCTTCAACCCTGCAACTGAAGAACAGATTGGCACTGTTGCGATGGGGAATTCCGGCGATGTGGACAATGCGGTGGCCGCAGCCAAAGCCGCATTTGAGAGCTTTTCGCAAACCAGCAAGGCGGATCGTCTAGAACTCCTTCACCGGCTCAAAAACGTCACCAAAAACCGCATTGAAGATCTAGCACAAGCCATGTGCGTAGAAATGGGCGCGCCTATCTCCATGGCGCGAGATGCGCAGGCCGATGCTGCTGTGGGCCATCTTCAAGGCTTTATCGATGCTCTGGAAATACACGAAGAGCGCACCACGTTAGCCAATGGCGACATTTTGATGCGTGAACCCATTGGAGTCTGCGGGCTGATCACACCATGGAATTGGCCGATCAACCAAATCGCGCTGAAGGTCATTCCCGCGCTTGCAACGGGATGCACCTGCGTGCTTAAGCCGTCGGAACATACCCCGGTTTCTGCTATGGTATATGCAGAAATCATTGATGAGGCGGGGTATCCTGCGGGAGTTTTTAATCTGATCAACGGTGACGGGCTCAATGTGGGTTCAGCTTTATCTCGTCACCCCGAGATACAGATGATGTCCTTCACGGGCTCGACCCGCGCGGGTAAAGCGGTCACGAGGGATGCAGCTGAGACCATAAAACGGGTGACGTTGGAATTGGGTGGTAAGTCCCCAAATATTGTATTTTCTGATTGCGACCTTGAAGAACGAGTAGCTGCTTCAGTCGATGAAT
>Ga0181593_10003083_pt1 | contig 15342 bp, 11 predicted proteins | sample 071ome_19_FD_133756 | JGI IMG/M metagenome (GOLD analysis project Ga0181593, IMG submission 133756) | Coastal salt marsh microbial communities from the Groves Creek Marsh, Skidaway Island, Georgia - 071413AT metaG (megahit assembly) | ecosystem: Environmental > Aquatic > Marine > Intertidal...
ATCTCGTAACGGTACCATGCCACTTGCCTTCCTTGTAGTTGCGCTCATACATTTTCACCCCGTTAGTAAACCACTTGGAGCTTTTACCGTGCTTTCGTCCATTTTTCCATTGCTCATCTGAATAAACAAATTCGCCGTTTTCACCAGCATCGATGGTCAAGATTCTTCCGGTAAATGGATCATCAGATGTAACAAGATAAAGTAAACCGTAGCGAGTTTGAAAATTTTGATCATACTCGTGGCGCACCACTTGGTAAGACTCACCCTTGGACATGCCAAAAGCTGAAACTTGATTCGATTTGGCGGAATGACTATCAACTTCACTAGCGCGGAAGCGATTTTGGCATGCTGTTAAGCATAGTAAAAGGAGAACAGCGACGAGCAAACAGGATGCTTTCATTCTCTTACTCCAACCAAATAAAAGGCTATTGGCAAGGTTGAAGCAACTGGATGATTTCGAAAAACAATTGGGCAGTTCATTCTTGCCACATAAATCCCAATCAATCATGATCAATCTTTTTCGATCATTTTCGAGCACCAGCCCATTAAAAAATTATATAATGACACTTGAAAACCTGACTTACGCCATCCCTGCAATCGGGGGAATCGCCTTACTATTCACTTGGTGGAAAACCCAATCGATTAATTCGATCCCCGAAGGATCAGAAAGAATGTCCAAAATCGCCAAAAGTATCCAGGAAGGAGCCATGGCTTTTCTTCGTGCTGAATATAAGGTTTTATTTTTCTTTGTAGTAGCTGTTGCTGCCCTTCTTTACTGGAGTGGAAACAATAACCCTAATAGCCACGGGCTTATCGCCGTATCCTTTGTTGTGGGGGCATTCTGCTCTGGCCTAGCTGGTTACCTTGGAATGAAAGTGGCAACCAAGGCCAATGTTCGCACCGCTAATGCGGCCAAAGAAAGTTTAGGAAAAGCACTTGAAGTTGCCTTCTCCGGAGGTGCAGTAATGGGATTAGGGGTTGTTGGCTTAGGTATACTTGGCCTTGGTGGACTCTTTCTTTACTTCAGTGATTTCTTTGGTGCATTTTCCGAAAAAGAATCCTTGGGAACCACCCTATCGGTACTCACCGGTTTTTCCTTTGGTGCATCCTCGATTGCTTTGTTCGCCCGTGTAGGGGGTGGCATCTACACAAAGGCTGCTGATGTCGGTGCCGACCTAGTCGGCAAAGTTGAAGCAGGTATTCCTGAAGATCATCCTCTTAACCCCGCTACGATTGCTGATAATGTTGGTGACAATGTCGGCGATGTCGCAGGTATGGGTGCGGATTTGTTTGAGTCTTATGTTGGCTCTATTATAGGGACCATGGTCTTGGGTGCGGCAATGGTCGCAGGCTCTTCTAATTTTTCTGACTTCCTTGGAGGATTGTCCCCTGTTTTCCTCCCTCTTATCTTGGGGGCAGTTGGGATTGTTACCTCCATCATAGGCACCTTTTTGGTTAAGGTAAAAGATGGAGGAAACCCGCAAAAAGCATTGAATACTGGTGAATTTGTATCTTCAGGACTGATGATCGCTGCCTCTTACTATATAATTAATAAATTCCTGCCCGCAACTTGGACACTCGGGGAAGTCAGCTTCACGGCAATGGGTGTATTTTGGGCAACCATAATCGGTCTTGTAGCTGGCTTGGCCATTGGAATGATTACTGAGTATTACACAGGCACCCACAAAAAGCCTGTCAAAGCCATTGTAGATCAATCCATTACGGGATATGCAACAAACATTATTTCCGGTCTTGGCGTCGGCATGATTTCTACCACCCTGCCTATTTTAGTGATCGCCGCTGCTGTAATCGGTGCCCATGAGATGGCTGGGCTATACGGGATTGCTATTGCGGCGGTTGGCATGCTCTCCAACACGGGGATACAGCTTGCCGTGGATGCCTATGGTCCGATCTCAGACAATGCTGGTGGAATCGCTGAAATGTCTGAGTTGCCAAAGGAAGTGCGGGAACGAACTGACAAGTTGGACGCTGTTGGAAATACTACTGCCGCAATTGGCAAAGGATTCGCCATTGGTTCAGCTGCTCTTACTGCCTTGGCACTCTTTGCTGCCTTTACCGCTTCTTTCAATCAAACTCATCCTGAATCCTTACTTAGCTACATAAATATACTAGATCCCAAAGTCATGGCTGGTCTTTTCGTGGGTGCCATGCTCCCCTTTCTCTTCAGTGCATTAGCGATGGGAGCGGTCGGTCGGGCTGCCATGTCTATGATTCATGAAGTTCGTAGGCAGTTTCATAATATTCCAGCTCTTAAAAGAGCCCTTGAGGTGATGAATCAAAACGAGGGTAAACCTAGTGCAGACTGGTCCGAAGAAGACAAGCAATCATTTGATGATGCCATTGACTCCGCTGAGTACGGCAAATGCGTGGAAATCTCCACCCAATCAGCGATCAAGGAGATGGTTGCACCCGGAATCGTTGCCATTGCTACACCTGTAGTTATTGGCTTTGGCGGAGGAGCCACCATGCTTGGTGGTTTGCTCGCCGGGGTCACAGTTTCGGGCGTTCTCCTCGCTTTGTTTCAGTCCAATGCAGGAGGAGCTTGGGACAATGCCAAGAAGATGGTCGAGGAAGGCTACGAAATTAATGGCGAACGCCATGGTAAGGGGTCAGACTTACACAAGGCTGCAGTCGTGGGTGATACCGTGGGTGATCCGTTGAAGGATACTTCCGGACCATCACTCAACATTTTGCTTAAACTTATTTCAGTTGTCGCTTTGGTTCTGGCTCCCTTTATTACAATCAACGGTATGTTCTAAATGCTCTCCCCTACCGAGCGGGCAAATTCGGCCCGCTCATCAGGGTTTGATTTGTAATAGGATGTTCCTGCGACAAATATGTCTACGCCGGCATTCAAGCAAGAGTTGACATGCTTGGGGCCGACTCCACCATCGACCTCAATCATATATCTATAGTTATTTTCGGTTCGCAAGTTGTGAAGCACCTCCACCTTGCTCAATACAGGTTCGATAAAGCTTTGCCCCCCAAATCCAGGGTGAACTGTCATGCAGAGCAAGAGGTCTACCTCCTCAAGGTAAGGATAGAATAGATCCACCTCAGTATCAGGATTGATCGCTAGACCAGTCTGCAGACCTGCATCTTTGATTTTTTTGAGTGAGGATCGGTGATCGTATTTGGGCTCAAGATGAATAGTGATCAGGTCAGACCCCGCATTAATAAAAGGATCCAAGTATAGGTCCGGCCTTTCCAGCATCAGATGAACATCAAAGAATAGTTTTGACTGGGGACGTAGATCTGCAACGGTCTGAGGACCAAAACTTAGGTTAGGCACAAAATGTCCGTCCATTAAGTCCAAATGAATCCATTTCCGGCCATCTTCTTCAACTTCACGCAAAGAAGAAACAAGGCTTGCGTGATTGCCAGCAAGAATCGATGGAGCTAAAAACTTTTTCATTTCTTTTCGGAGGCTAGGGAATTTAATTTACGCATAGAAAAGTAAACCTCTTTGGCAATGGACTCAGCTAAAGTCTGACGTGCTTGTTCATCGACAGGACTGGAACTAGCGAGCGAAACAGAGCTCAATGTGGGCCTCAAGACGGATGCATCCGAGTTAATTATTTCCTCTAATAGTATATCTCCGGACGCACTTTCCCACTTTAACTTGACGGTACTTACAAGAGCAAAAGCAGATGCTAAAAAAGAATCGTCCGGATCATAACTCTCTGGTGTGTCGCGGTACCCAGAAACTGTTAAGTAGAGTTTTAAATCTGCAGTATGCGAAACAGATGTTAGCGAATAGGAACTGGACTTTACAATGATTTTCCGAATCTCATGATCGATAAGCGGCCCCATCAAAAGACCAAAAGATTCGTTGTGGACTTCAACAAAAAGTTCCAATCCGACGGGAGGATTTTCAGACAGGGTGTAAGGACAACCAGTGAAGAAACAGTTAATTAAAAAAAGGATTCCACTGCCAGAAAGTCTCTTAGTCATTTGTATTCCTCAAGGCCGCAACTCTTTTTTCGGCAAGTCGAGCAGCTTCTGACTCAGGGGCAGCCGTAATGGCCTCATTGTAAAACTGTAACGCAGGCTGATTTCCCAATTCTTGCCATTTGATAAGAAAGAATTTTCCATAATCCTCAAGATACTCACCAATCTCCAACTTACTCGCCGCAAGTATCTGCCTCATTTCTCTTTTGCTTTGGAGTGCTTTCTTCTTTCGCTCCTCATACCCATCTAAGCGGAGTCCATAATCAAAGGATTTCTCATACTTACCTTGGGCAGGAGGCCGTTCAAAAAGAATAAGGTAATCCTCGTAAAAATTCAGTGCCTTTAATGTGGATCCTTGGTCATAGGCGGGGCCAGAAACACGACCTTCATGTATGGACGCTAGCAAGAAATAAGCTCGTTCGCAAGCATGGTGGTCCGGGTATAAATTGACAACTTTTTCCAAGGCTATGATCGCATCATCTTCCTTAGCTTCTTGGAGTGCTACATCCGCAAGAGTCATCAAGGCCCTTGGTGCAAACCGGGGACCACGGGCGAGCTCGGCAATTCGGTCAAGTCGGGCCCTGTCCTCTGAACCAGAACGGAACCGCGGAACAAAACCCCATTTTTTGGGTAAATCTTCAGTAACAATTTTCTCCGCAATTCTCATTAAGGATTCCGTAACCCTTTCGAAATCATATCTTGGATAAGCGACGGCGATCAACTCTAGGTGCTTAAATGCAACGCTCCAATCTCCTTTATTCTCTCTTAAGACAGCTGCCCGATATAGAGACTCAGGTCCAATTAAGACCGACTTTCCCTCATAAAAGAGTAGCATGTCCGACCGACGCTTGGTAAATTTCTCATATAATTTTAACGCACCCATCAAATCGCCATTTTTTTGAATGCTGGAGGCCTCCTCAAACCACGACTTTGCTTCTTCATTTGAGTAAGGATCTCGGTTTTTCACAAAGAAACCGGTGCCAGGAAAAAGATTTCTTTGGTCGTCCTCAGCCAAATTCTGCTGAGCAGAATGAGGGGGGGCAGCAAACACAAAAGGCAAACAGAAGAAAAGGAGAACCGTAAATGGAATAAATTTTAACAGAGTCATCAGAGCGCTAGAAACGAATTAAGGCAGAAGCCCAAGTCAAGCCTGCACCAAAGGCAACCATCAAAGCTAAATCTCCATCTTTAAAAATATTCTCCCGGCATGCTTCATCGAAAGCTAAGGGTACTGAAGCCGCAGAAGTATTGCCATATTTATCTAGGTTGCAGAAAAATTTACCCATGGGAATTTCTAGCCGCTGCGAAAGGCTTTCCACAATTCTTACATTTGCTTGATGAGGAATCACATGGTCAACATCGGCAACACTGAAATTGTGTCTTTCAAGAAGTTTCCTTGAAGCACTTTCCATGACTCTAACCGCCGATTTGAAAATTTCCCGACCATTCATTTTAAGAAAGTGTTGTCGGCTCTCTACCGTATTGAGACTTGCTGGATGCAAGGAACCGCCACCAGGTTGACAAAGCAGAGAGGGGTTTGCCCCATCTGCACCGCAATAAACTCCCATGATCTTTGGACCAATGCCTTGCTTGGAAAGAACTGCCGCACCAGCTCCATCACCGAAAAGAACGCATGTTGTGCGATCTTGCCAATCGAGAATGCTGGACATTTTTTCCGCACCAACCACAAGTGCATTTTGGTAGCGACCAGTGCTCAGCATTGCGTCTGCAACGTCAAGTGCATACAAAAAACCCGAGCACGCAGCCTCAATATCAAAAGATGCAATTTTACCTAAACCTAGTTTGTGTTGCAATATGCACGCGGTGGAAGGAAACGCCATGTCTGGTGTAATCGTAGCAACTATAACAAGATCAATTTGATCTGCGTCGATCTTAGCCTGAGCAAGTGCCCTCTTTGCAGCCTCAAGTGCGAGATCGCTTGTGGCCTGCCCTTCGTATGCAAACCTCCTCTGACGAATTCCCGTACGGCTACGAATCCACTCGTCAGAAGTATCAATGCGTGCAGAAAGATCTGCATTGCTCACTTCCTGACTAGGCACAAAAGAGCCAAATCCTCTAATAATCGAAAGCTGTTGATTGTGCATAGATTATAACCACTGTTCACTCATTGAGCAGACATGGGATCCGGACGCAAGATTTCATTTGCTCCTCTTACATCCTCCAATACCTGACCAAGCATGTCATGCTGTACCAAATCTAAGGCAATCTTGATTGCCCCACTAATGTGATTACGGTTCGAAGAGCCGTGAGCTTTGATTATATTACGATTTAAGCCAAGCAGTGGAGCTCCACCAAATTGCTCTGGGTTAATTCTTTGCTTCAAGCTCCTGAAGGCACCTTTTGATAGAAGTGCACCCGTCTTTCGTAAAGCATTACGACGAAGTTCTTCGTCGAGGAAACTCCCGATCAACTTACTCAAAGATTCGCAAGCCTTGAGCACAATATTTCCGACAAATCCGTCACAGACCACGACATCAACCACATTATCAAAAATTTGAAAACCTTCGATAAGACCTGCGTAATTCATAATACTCCCGTCAATTTCTTTGAGCATAGAGTGGGCTTCGTGAATCATTTCATTGCCCTTACCCTCTTCAGTTCCGATGGTCAACAGCCCCACCTTTGGTCGCACGAGACCAAGTGCAACACGAGCGTAGTTGGAGCCAAGGATGGCATTTTGTACGATATGAAAGGGCTTGGGTAATGGGTTCGCACCCGCATCGAGCAAGGTAAAATACCTCTCCCGCCCCGGCCAAATAGTACACAGAGCAGGTCTTTCAACGCCCTCAAGAGGCCGAACCCTAATCGTCCCCCCAGCCATTAGGCATCCGGTATTCCCACAGCTAAGCATAGCATCTGCCTCTCCGTCTTTCAGTGCCTGAAGAGCAAGAGACATGGAAGAATCTTTTTTGTTCTTAATCCCAGCGATTGGCTTTTCATCCATACCAATCACCTCCGGTGCATGGTGAATAAGAAAATTAGAGGACTTCAAGAGTGGATCTTGGTCAATGTAACTTGTTATGACATCCTCTTTTCCAAAGAGAAGAAATTTTAAATCTCTAGGGGCAAAAGCCAAAGAATTGGAAACGCCAGCTAAGAGTTCATTGGGGCCTTTGTCACCCCCCATGACATCAATTGCTAGGGTTATGCGAGCTTCGGTCGAACTCATGCCGAAGCGAGGTAATGAATATTAAACCTCCAAGTCAAGGACTTGGCGCCCCCGATACTGTCCAGTTTCTGGATTAACGCGATGCGGACGGTAAATAGTACCGTCTACATCTTTTGCAAGTTGAGGCTCTTTGAAACGATTGGCTCCTCTGCGCTTACGGCTACGTTGCTTGGATTGTTTTCTCTTAGGCTGTCCCATAGTGAGAGCATTCAACCATTTCAGTCCTATTTCGTCAAGAATACTGTATGCTGAAGGAGTATTTATACATCAACAAGAAAAACCATACCAAAATAAGACTATAAGACCCAAAAAACATCGATACCAAGCAAAAATCCCAAGGCCTTTTTTACTTAAATACCCAACAAGCCATTTAACCGACATTGCCGCAGATATTCCTGCTACCAAACACCCCAGCAAGACTGGGCCACTTGATAGGTGTTGAGTCATCTGGCTTCCCTTGGTGAGCACTTTATAGACTGCCGCGGAGGAAAGAGTAACCAAACCAAGCAGAAAGCTAAATTCCGCAGCACGAACTCTAGACAAACCTACAAGATACCCCCCCACTATTGTCATCATTGAGCGGCTTGTGCCTGGCCACATTGCCACGCATTGTAAAAGCCCTATGAGTAATGCAGATTTTTGGCTCATTTCATTAAGGCTGGTAACCTGAGGTTCTTGGGAACCCATTTTCTTCTCCACCCAGAAAATAAGTACTGAGCCCAAGATTAAGGCCGTGGCAATTGGCAGCAAGCCGAGGAGGGATGACTCGATGAAATCATCTAGTAAAAGGCCAAGAGCAACCGCTGGCAAAAAGGCAGTTAAAACCAAAATTGCGAGGATCCTACCCTCCTTTGACCGGCCCAAGATGCCCATTATGATGGAGTTAATGTAGGAGCGATACAACCAGGCAACGGATAATATTGCCCCACCTTGAATGACGATAAGATATGCAAAAACCGCATCTTTGACCTCCTCACTCCGCGGATCGTTTCTATCCTGCAACAAATGATCCACGAGCACAAGATGCCCTGTTGATGAAATGGGTAAAAATTCCGTGATTCCCTCCACCAAGCCATAGATAAAAGCATCCTGATGGCCTATTACTTCATTGCTACTCTCATCAGCAGAATCTCCGTAAAGTGGGCCAATTGCCGTTAAACATAAAATGCAAAGAACAATACATGCGAAATTGTTTTGAATAATTCTCAAGTCTTTCCTACTTGAACAGTTGAGCTTACGGATCAAGCTCATTCCAATTTTATCCAAACTAAAATCTATTACATATATGCTACGTTCTGAACTAGATGAACACACTGCCCAGCTTCAAAATCGAACTGCACTAAGTAACGAGCAGGTTTCGGCGTCAGCAAGCATGCTGACAGACGAGAACATTGGCGACGATTCTAAAAAGAGATTTTTGATTGCGCTTTCCGAAAAAGGAGAAACACAAGAGGAATTCAGCCAGTTTGTTCGTATTTTTCGAGGTTTAGCCAAAAATCCAGAAATTGAAGATTTGGCAAATGAAGCCATTGATCTTTGTGGCACCGGAGGTGATCAGTCTGGCAGTTTTAACATCTCTACTGCTGTGTCCTTCTTGCTCGCTGCTTCAAACACTACTGTGATTAAGCACGGCAACCGCTCAATCAGCTCAAAGTGTGGAAGTGCAGATCTTATCGAAGCGGTTGGCATCCCATTAGAGACGGATGCCCAAATGCGACAAGAAGCCCTAAAAAGATTTCACTTTAGCTTCCTATTCGCCCCTTCCTTTCACCCAGCATTTAAATCAATTGCTCCGGTTAGAAAAGCCCTTGCCGCTGAAGGTAAAATCACCATCTTTAATAGACTCGGCCCAACGCTTAACCCCGCCAAACCTGCGTATCAATTATTAGGCGTATACAACCCTCTGCACCTTGACCAAATATCGCAAGCCCTCTCAGAAAATGGAGGCAAAGGTGGATGGGTCGTCCACGGAAAATTGGCAAGGGGGCAAGGGGTAGATGAACTCACTTCCTGTGGTGAGAACTGTGTTTCAGGATACGGTTCATCCGCCACCGAGAAAAACATCCTTCTTAGCCCATCCGCATGGGGACAAAAGATCTACCCTTACGACCAGCTCTCTGGAGGAGACTTAGAGGAAAACCTCGAAATCCTATTCAAGCTTGCAAATGGATCATGCCCGCCAGGTCTCCTCGCCTCGATTCTTATCAACGCGTCTACTGCCTTCAAGATTGTCGGGAAGGTAGCAAACTTGGGAGAAGGAGCGGAACTCGCTGAATCTGTGATTAAGGATGGGAGACTTAAAAAATGGCTCCATGATATCCGAGACTTTTTCAAAAAATGACTCGGTTTTTTGGGACAGATGGGATTAGAGGTGAATACAACGGTACCTTTTTAAACGAAGCGTTCGCTTGCAAGATTGGTCAAGCTGTTGGTTCGTATCTTTTAGAAAAGCACGGGGAATTAGGCACAATCCTACTTGCCCATGACACCCGTTCCTCCGGAGAAGGTTTACTCAGGTCGTGTGCCCACGGCCTTCAGTCAAAGGGAGCAACCTGCTACACTGCTGGTATCATTCCTACTCCAGTTCTTGCTTTTGGCGTAACGCATCTCGATGCACAGCTTGGAATTATGATTACTGCTTCCCATAATCCGCATACTGACAATGGCATCAAATTCTTCGTTAGCGATGGGACAAAACTTTCTCCCCAAGATGAAGAAATGATCGAGGATTTATTAATACAATCCAGCAAAGACTACGAACTTCCAAAGCGAGAACTCCGCCAAGTCAAAGTAACTGAAGCTTATGTGGAAAAAATCATCGCTGCGTTTCCTCCCCTTTTTCTAAAAGGACTAAAAATCGGGATTGATTACGCCAATGGAGCTACCATCTATACCTCGTCCCAAGTTGTTAAAGCTTTGGGTGCAAAAGTTATCGAGCTGAACCATGGAGATGGACTTATCAACCAAGGCTGTGGGTCCGAATATCCTCAATCATTGCAAAATGAAGTCTTGGCCAAGAGGCTCGATCTGGGGATTGCTCACGATGGGGATGGGGACAGAGTGGTTGTTGTCGATCATCAAGGCACGCTGATTGACGGGGATCAAATTTTAGGACTCCTCGCGATCCACGCCAAATCAACTAACAAACTTCGAGGTGGATCACTTGTTACCACCGTTCATAGTAACTCAGGTCTTGATGCGTCTCTTAAGCGACATGGGATATCAACCCACCGGAGTAGCGTTGGTGATCGCAATGTTTTTCGCATGATGGTCGAAACGGGTTGCAATTTTGGCGGGGAATCATCCGGTCATATCATTTTTAGTGATTATCTTCCCACGGGAGATGGTTTGTATTCTGCGTTGATGGTGCTGGAGGCATCAATCTCTGGCAGTAAGCAAATAGCGGAACTTGCTCAACAAATCGAGTTATGGCCATGCCTTTGCAGGTCATTTGAAGTAAAATCTAAACCCCCATTGAATCGTATCAAAACTCTAAGCGAAGTAGTAGATTTTGAGAAAAAGCAACTTGGTAAGAATGGGCGGATTTTGCTCAGATATTCTGGAACTGAACCGAAAATTCGCCTCTTAGTGGAGGCTCGGTCAGAAAACTTAATCCAACCCTCCTTCGATCGCATTGCTCAGGCTATCCAAATTGCGTTGTAAATAATCCGAAGCGAGATTTAATCGAAATTCATGCCCCCCTCCTCGCAGATGATCGATGAAATTCCCATATCTGAAATTGACAATCGTCTAATCAAACAAATTGAAGCAGCCAACAAGGCCTTAGGTAGCAACCCCAGCTATTTTTTTGAAATCTGCACCAACATTCTCAAGCAAGTGCCCGGCTGCCTAGAGCTACGAAAGAGAATTCGAGAGCAACAATTCAAATCCTTTAATCCTGGCAAAGGAATATCAAGTCTCTTTGGAAAAGTTACCCTCGCTCCTTTCATGCTTAAAGGCAAAGCGGCTAAGGACCCACAAGGTGCCCTTGAGAGTGCTGAATTAATGATTGCCAAAAATCCTGCCAATGTAATCGCCCACGAGTTAATCGCGGATGCTGCTCGCTCTCTCGAAATGCCGCACACCGTTGTATTTGCCTACGAATGCATCAGGAGAATAAATCCCAAGGACCTCAATAATCTCAAGAAACTCGGGAACGCATACCTTGATGCGGGAGATTCTGAATCTACAATCCGTATTGGCAATGAAATCATCAAGGTTAACCCTGGTGACGGCGAGGCTGAAGAGATGATGAAGAGGGCATCTGTGAGCGTCGCCATGACTCAAGGAAAATGGGAAAGTTCCACTGATTTTCGCGATCAATTAAAAGACGAAGAGGAGGCAAAATCCTTGGAACAAGCCTCAAAGGTCGTAAATGACGCTAAAAGCTTAGAGGCATTAATTAGGCAAACCTACTCGAAAGTTCAAGAAGAGCCAGAAAACCTAAATCATTACCGGCAACTAAGCGATCTGTATCATCGGTATGGAGATTTAACAAATGCGATCGCTTGGATTAACCAGGCAAGAAGTCGTGATGCGGGGAAAGGAGATGTTTCACTCGCGGAAAAAGAGCGTGCCCTCACTTTAGAATATTACGATCAAATGATCGATCAATGGGAGCAAGCGTGCTCGAAAGACCCGAGTGAACAAAGTTATCAAAGTGGCCTTGAAAAAGCGGTCGCTGCTAAAAAGGAATACCAGAAAAATCAACTTGAAGGACTTGTTAAAAGATATCCCAACGACTACGGATACAGATACGAATTGGGCACCCTGCTGTTTGATGAAGAGCTCTACGACGACTGCCTGCCCCATTTTCAGCTCGCTCAAAGAAATGCCAAGGTGCGGCTTGATGCAATTTTGTTTCTTGGGAAAGCGTACCGATTAAAAGGATTTTACGACTTAGCCGTAGAACAGCTGAACTCAATCAAAAATGAAATTCAGATAATGGATGAAAGGAAAAAGACTGCTATTTACGAGCTTGGTTGCTGTTACGAAGCTATGCAGTTGCCTGAGCGAGCTATTGAAGAATTTAAAATTATTTATTCCGCAGATATTTCCTTTCAAGATGTGGCGGACAAAATCAACGCGTTCTATGACCAGAAGAAATAGTCGACATCATTTGGCGGAGAGGGCGGGATTCGAACCCGCGGTACTTTTCAGCACACCCGATTTCGAGTCGGGCACATTCGACCACTCTGCCACCTCTCCTTCCCGATGGATTTATCTTTGATTTGTTTAAGTCTGGCAATCAATTAAGAACCCAGTGGTATTACGAAACTTTTAATTTACACACTTGCACGAATTCAGTTGTTCTATTTGGATAAAGCGAAATGTCATTTAATATCCTGCCACTGATAAGTCTTTGTTGCCTACTCTTTGTGAGTTGTAAGTCCGGCAGGAAAAGTACCCTTGATTTCGCTGATGGCACATATGATGGGGAAATTAACCGCGACGGGCAAAAGCATGGTACCGGAATCTACAGGTGGTCAGACGGTTCTATTTTCGAGGGAAGTTACAAGACTGACATGCGTCACGGAAAAGGAAAATTTCTGTGGTCGAATGGAGAAAGTTACGATGGTGATTACCTTCAAGACCAACGGACGGGGAAAGGCACCTACTCATGGACTGATGGCTCTTTTTACAAAGGTGAGTTTATTTCGGGGAAAAGGCATGGGACTGGCACATTCAGCTCTTCATCAGGCTCCGTTTACGAAGGTGATTGGTTCGATGATATGCAACATGGCAAGGGAAAACTAACTCGGAAAGATGGAACGATCATACAAGGAGTTTGGCGAAGGGGTATCCTTTTATCTAAACCTGCCATCCTGCCCCCCGTCTCAAGCAAGCCCAAAATATCCGATCAGGTGCCCCCAGCCATTTCAGCGGTTCCCCCGGTTTCGCCCAGCGGCCAAAAACCTGAAGCTACCGAAGAAGTTCCACTCGCACCCAACTCCTTTTCGGTTAAAACTTCTTCTAAGTCTCAATCGGCAACTCCACATACTTCGCAAGTATCCTCCCCAAATAATCCAATTAAACCTGATCTGAAAGGCAGCGATATTTCCTCTGCGGAAGAAACCAAGACCCGCAGCAAAGAGACCGACCCTAGTAAAAGCGTCGATTCAGAGGTTAAGATTGAGCCCAAGGCACCTACATGGGCAGGTACAGTTTCTGAAGCTGAATTATTTTTTATTACCGACCTAGTTGATGGCATTGATACAATTCATTATCGCTCATCTGGTATTCCTTTCTCCGGTTGTATGAGAATTGTTAATGACCAGGGGCAACCCCAAGGCGAAGTAAATTTACTCAATGGGCGGCTTCACGGTGAAGAAATTTTCTTCGATGTAAACGGTGAGATAACGGAAAGAAACTTTTGGGCAGACGGGCGACCTATCGGGCAGTAGCAATTTTATTTCCCTGACCGCAAACGGGAAATTTTGTGCACGTGAATGATTTTGCATTCATCGAAAGTCTGCTCATGGATAGTTTCTAATTCACCATGAATTCCTCTCTCGCTCAACCCGATCATTCCTCATCCCGGATACCCCATCTGCCCTATGTGCCGGATGAATACCCGAGGGAAATGGCCCGCCATTATATTTCTGCTTCCCCAGAAGACATCAAAGCGATGCTTTCTCAAGTTGGCCTAAGTAACTTGGGGGAACTTTTTTCGCAATTACCAAAGGATTGCCGCTTCAATGGCAATCCACCTCTTCAGGGAGAGCTTTCATACAAAGAGGCAACTGACAAACTCCTTGAAGTCGCCAGTAAATCAAAAGTGATCCCTTCATTTATCGGGGATTTACTGCCAGTCTGGCAGGTTCACCCCATTGTAAGCGAAGTGTCTCAAATGAGACCGCTAACCACTTCCTACACTCCCTACCAACCAGAACGCAGCCAAGGCACTTTGGTTACTCACTGGATTTATCAGTGTGTTCTTTCAGCTCTGACCGGGTTTGAGGCGATTAACACATCTTTGTACGACCGGTCTGCTGCGATTTTTGAAGCGGTGGGTTGTGCCAGAAGATCAAGAAAGCGCAACGGGCATGTCTTGCTCGCTGCCACATTATTTCCTGAAGACATTTCCTTCCTTCAAACCCATGCCCAGGGAACTGACCTGCATTTTTACTCATCTCCACTCAATCCCCTAACAGGGACGCTAGACTACAACCACCTGGAGAAATTACTCGAAGAAAAAAATGAAGAGATATCAGCCTTTGTTTTTCCGCAGGTCAATGCTCTTGGCTTGCTCGAGGATGTGGACAGATTAGCAGACCTTGCCTCGAAGTGGGACATCCCTACCGTTGCGGTCATTGACCCCATGCACTTCGCGACTGGCGGGTTAAAGCCGCCGACTGAATTTGGAGAAAGAGGAGTGGATTTTATTGCTGGTGAAGCCCAGCACCTTGCGATTCCGCCATCCTTTGGAGGGCCTGGATTAGGCTTGTTCGGGTGCAGGTACAACGAACAAGCGAAAAAAGATCTCAGAAATACACCAGGCCGCTACATTGGAAAGGCAAAGGACTCCCAGGGTCGTGACTGCTTTGTCATGGTTCTCTCCACGCGCGAGCAACACATACGCAAGGAGAAGGCGACATCCAATGTCTGCTCTAACCAAGCATTTTTAGCTACCCTCGCGGGAGCCAATCTTCTCGCTAAAGGAGAAATTGGCCTCAAAAATTCACTTTCAAAAGCTCTCGCTGCACGCCAGCAAGCATCGGAGTGGGTCCGGCAACGCGATGGGATCAGGCTCGCCTTTCCCGACACTCCTTCGTTCAATGATTTATTGGTGGTTGTGGATGATCCAGACCGAGACTTGGCCTCGAAAGCCAATCAATTCGGACTACACTTTGGCGTTAATCTATCCCACAGACTACCGGATTATGACGGCCAGGTTTACAAATTAAGTTTTTCTGATGTCCATGATGAAAAATCTTTGGACCTGCTGAAGAAATTTCTACTCAACCATTTTCCTGCCAGATCAGACCAGCAAGATGAAGCCATTATTCCCGAACGGCTTCTACGCCCCCATCCTGCCCAAATGCCCAGCTTCTCCCATGATGAACTGCTTCACTACTACGAGCAATTAGCCAGTTTAAATGTAAGCCCAGACGATGGCTGCTACCCACTGGGTTCCTGCACGATGAAATACAATCCCCTACTCAATGATTGGGCAGCTG
>Ga0181593_10003084_pt1 | contig 15340 bp, 13 predicted proteins | sample 071ome_19_FD_133756 | JGI IMG/M metagenome (GOLD analysis project Ga0181593, IMG submission 133756) | Coastal salt marsh microbial communities from the Groves Creek Marsh, Skidaway Island, Georgia - 071413AT metaG (megahit assembly) | ecosystem: Environmental > Aquatic > Marine > Intertidal...
GAAGATAGCCCCTTCCCTAATAGGTTGACTGTCGCTCCCAATTACGATTTTTGTTGTCTGACTCCTCGCGCTCTTGAGGATCATCTCTCTTACCGCGCCCCAAGACGACTCAGAGTCTAGCTTTCTCCACATGGTAATCTCCTCTTGTCCATAAGAGATTACCTTATAACTCGTTTATATATAGACCTCATTTCATAGAACAAGGAGAGCCCCATGAGTAATGAACGTAATCTTGCCTCAGAAGGAAAAATATTCAATCCTTTTGAAAACGATTTAGATCGAGCCAAAGATTTATTTCTCTCTAAGGTTAAGGGTGATCTGAATCTTTTTCTCAGCTTTAAGATTTCTTTGCTTGTCAAAAAGACATTTACTCAGAGCTTTCAGAGGGTTCTTCGTGAAGTGGGGAGAGAAGTAAATATCTCTTTCAAGCTTTCTGAAGTGCCTAAAGCTCTTAGTGAGGATGTGCGTGAAAATGCAGACGAGTATATTCTGACTAGGAGAGACTTTGCTCGTTTGAATAAGAGCGCAGATAACCCACTCTCAGTTCTTAAAGGAAAGCTACTCTCTATGGGCGCTGAGCTGACAGAGGAGACTGTCAAGCCCTTTGCTAAACAAGGTAAGGAAAAAGAGCTCCTAGAGGCTCTCAAAAAGATAGATGCAGGTGGTGACTTTGAGAAGGTTGCCTCGAAGATCAGAAAGATCATAGATCTTGTAGTTTCTAGCGCAGAGGCTAAACTTGACGGGCGTAAGGGTATTTTCCCCTCAGACGCAGAGGAAGTGCTACGAGACAGACTCATTAGAGCTCGCCTCTTAAAGTTTTATGACTCTTCTCTTAAAAAGCTTTTCCAACAGAAGATCCGTCCTCTTATAGAGAGAGATAATAGTAAGGCTGAATTTCTTGGGGAGCTCTCTAACCTTGCGTATGCTCTTGCAGATGAGAGGATCCCCAAAGTTGTAAAAAGCTTAGATAAGCGCATCCTTGTCGAGGGTCTTATTTCAGGAGATGAGGTTAAGAAATTAGGGTTGGTTTTCTTGAAGGGGCTTTTGAGACAGAGGCTCTCAGAGAGCATCTCTTACACCATTTCCTCGCGTATAGAGGAGGTCGCGGCAACCGTCACGGAAAAGCAAGTTCGAGACATGGTGAAAGAAGCTATTTCTGATCTGTTTGAGGCACACCAAGAGCTGATACACAAGCTTCAAAGCGAGGTCAATTCTCTGATCAATGTCTATCTTAAGGGTCTAGAAACCATACGCGGAGAAGAGCTATCTCGTGTAGAGGAAAGAAAAAAGATTAAGGCTCTGCAAGATAAGGTCTTGGGGAAAGCTGCTAAAATTAGAGTTTGATTCTTATATGTAGTACGCAATAAACCCTTTAAGAGAGGCTTCTTGTGTACTGTGTAGCTAAGGTCTTAGGACAGATTTTCGCCAACCCGCCTTTTTATGTTTTGCGTTGTCTTGTTGCTTGTGGAGATGAGACTTCCCCACAAGTAGTAAAAGGGAAGATAGCAGGTCCTGTAGCGCGGGGGACTGTGTTTACGTTTAAGGGCGCTAAGTCATTTGACAAGCAAGGTCGCCCCGCTCTCGAAATAGAAAGAACCCCCATCAATCCTAAGTTTCTGCAAGGGACTGCATTAAATCAATGGGCGGATTGGTCAGACCCTTCAATGCAAGAGAGCATTGAAATATTTGCGACTCTTGCAGAGAGTGGGGCTAATGTTTCTGCGATCAACTCTCTTTGGAAACAGATAAGTCATAACCCAAAGATTATTTCAGAGAACCCTTGGTATTTAGTGCAGAAGGGCATCACCTTCAAAGTCGCAGACAACATCGCGAAGCGCCTATTAGGTGACTTTTCTCTGTCGTGTAAGAATAGAGTAGAAGCCGCTATTTTATGGAGTGTTAAGCAAGCCTCTACGAACGGGCATTGTTATCTCGATAGCGGGACTACATTTAGAGATGCAGAGATATTGACTGGTATTTCAGAGGCTCGTGAGATCGCTCAGATAATGAAAGGGATGGTAGAGGAAGGGACTCTTGTCATAGAGAAGACAGACAAGGGCAACGCGATTTACCTGCCTGTTTTCCACAAGATGGAAACCGAAATTGCGAAGTTGATACAGCTTGAGGAACGTAAAGTATGGAGTAGTGACCTGTATGGGACAATTTCTGATGAAATGATCCGAGCCCATTCTCGCTTTGAGTTGACGGATGAACAAATTAGAGCTGTCAAACAGGGTTTGATCGAGCCCGCAAGTATCGTTACGGGTTTGCCAGGTACGGGGAAGACTACAATTCTTAGCACTCTTTGTAGGTCTCTGATAGAGCGTAAAGAGAGCATTCTGCTTGTAGCCCCTACGGGGATTGCCGCGAAGCGTGTGTCGAGCTTAACAGGACTTGAAGCTCAGACAATCCACCGCGCTTTTGGGGCAGGTATGCCCGATGATGAGAAGAAGGACAAGTCGGACTACGAAGGGATTAAGAAGACCGAAGAGGAGAAGGCGAACATATCTTCAGATTCCTCAAGATATACAGAGTTTTGGAAATACAACCCAAATAACCCTCGCCCTGAGAGCGTGGTCATCATAGACGAAGCTTCTATGGTGGACGTACACCTTTTATGGAGACTGATGAGAGGCATTTCACCGAGCTGTCGTGTTGTGATGGTCGGAGACATCGCACAGCTTCCCCCTGTAGGGGCAGGGTTTGCACTCCAAGAAATCATCAATTCTTATGCGCTCCCTAGAGTCCATTTAGATACGATATTTCGCCAAGGAGATGGGAGTGGGGTGGTCAAGGCGGCTCACGACATACATGGTGGGGTGATTCCTTCGGAAGAAGGGGAGTATGAGTTCATAGATAGACTCTCGAAATATGATGTGCTCTCTTTCATTTTGGATCGTTGTAAAGAGCTTCAAATAGAAGGAGTTGACTTCCACGTTATGTCCCCAACTCACCATGGCTTATTGGGTGTCACTTCCCTAAACAGAGAGCTAAGAGCGGTGCTTAATCCAAATACGATGAGTCAGAGGTCGATCCGTGTGGGGAAGGATGAAATAAGAGTTGGGGATCGAGTAATGATGACAAAGAACGACTATGAGCTAGAGGTCTTTAATGGAGACATAGGCGTAGTCCATCACATTTCAAGCTCAGATGTTGAGGTCATCATTAAGGGGGCAAAAAACCAACTTGTCTCTTTACCTGTAGAGAGAGTGGGGAGTATTCTCAGACTCGCTTACGCAACTACTGTGCATAAGGCACAGGGGCAGGAATACAACACGATTCTTATGCCTATGAGCTTAGATCATGGGGCTAATCTTTTACAGCGCAGTCTCGTCTATACTGCGGTGACGAGAGCTAAGGAAAAGGTTTACCTTGTGGGTGAGAGAGAAGCTCTTGTTGTGGCTGTCTCTAACAACACGACAAATCACATGATGTGTGGGCTTGGTCGTAGATTCAGAGCTTGATTCTTATATAAGCTTAGACCACCAACCTTTACTTGGGCTTTGAAATGAGCCGAATGGAGTTTGAAATGACTCAAGATGAAATGAAGAATCTCAAAGAGAAGATTGTTTTAATCAAGCAGGGAACTAAAGTATCTCAAATCATGGTGTCTCGCATCGTAAAGAGCCCTCGTAGCGGGGGTGACGTTTTTATATCAATGACTGCTAACTATGGGAGTCCCGATGATACAGGTGAGGGTGAAATGCTCTCTCTTGACGATGCGAAAATTGCGGCTCATTTGCTAGGTCGTGACGTAAATATTTTAGCACATGAGCAAGCGGCGGCAGGGGGGATCATTTCATACGAGGCGATGGAGAGTTGCTCGAATAAGATTCGTGGGAACTTCTCTCACCTCATCTCTAAGTTAGGGGAGAAATAATGAGCGTAGATGTTGATTATATTACAGGTGTCTATAGGAAGCTGTCTGAAATGGACGTTAGGCTTGATGCTGATCCTATAGAGTTCGGTCCTTCTCGTTTGAACAATAAAACGGCTCAAGTGAGAACCTTTCTCTCTCAGACGGAAAAGACTTTCATGGAAGTATCTCACAATCTCCATAAATATAAACGCGACCTTCTCATTTCAGAGACTCAGTATGAGTCAGAGAAGAATCGCCTTATGGCAGAAGATCCTCATGTAAGATCGGGTCGCTCACAAGGGGAGCGAGAATCCTTGGCTTCCACTCGTCTCGTAGACCTCCAAACTAAGATTAACGAGTGCCGACTCAGCGTACATGACCTTGAAGATGTGATGAAGGTCATTAAAGCAAAGCGTACAGACCTTAAAGACCTGCAAGGCAGACTTAGAGATCAGTTGAAGCTCTGCCAAGAGCAGATCGCTTTAGGTCAGCGTTGGGGCTCTAAAGCAGAGGAGCGTGTGTTCAATGAAATTTCCGTAGGTCAAGAGGCTGAGGATACTTCAGAGGTCTTGATCCGAGCGGATGCTTCCCTAAGAGAGTCTGAGAAGGGTGAGACTACAGACGAAATCGTAGATAAGATTTTCGGTTCGGTGAAATTAGAGTCCCCTCGTGAAATGAAGGCTGTCCAAGCGACCAAGAGCGATATTGATGCTTTTGTTTCATCTCCTTTGACTCGCGTGGACACGCAAAAAGTGGAAGATTTTGACCTAGACTCTTTATTTGACGATTTCACCTAAAAAAAAAGAAAAAAACCTCAGAGTACAATATATAAAACTTGAGCCTCGGCAAAACACTTCGGATGTCTAGCCTCAGCTCTTAACTCGAACAGCCTTCAATGGCTTCAACACAATAGGAGAAATACCCATGAGTGGTTTTTCAGACTTTACTCTCGGCTCATCAGCCCCCATTCTTTCCTCAGGCAAGTCACGTTGGAAACCTGAGAAGGGGAAATATCGCGTGACCTTTGTCGCGCTCCCTAACCTTGAGGACGGAAAGCCTGTTTTCGAGGATGAGGACGGCAACCCAACAAACCCTTCTTTCAAGGGTGGTCGTCGTCTCTACAAGCAGGGTGTGGGCTATTTCCTTGATCATGGACCAGAGTATCAGAAGATCGCAGGAGGTCCTTCTAAGACTACAGTCGCGACAACGCTAGTCTTTTGGCCTACCTCTCCGAATGGGGTCTTGGACAAGACCCGCTTTGGAAATGGTGACTTTGAGGTTAAGACTTGGGTCTTCAGCGTTGATAAGTATCGTCAGCTTGAGTCGATTAATGCCGAGTTCCCTCTTTCACAGCACGATCTCAACATTACTGTGACCGATGCTCAGTTCCACAAGATGAGCTTCGCCCCCTGTAAGGACTCTTTGTTTAAGGCGCTCTCTGAGAAGAATAAGGATTTCTACAATACGATCATTTCTGTTGCTAAGACTGTCCATGCAAATGTGCAGAATGACATCGCACAGGATATGACTCTTGATCAGATTCGGGAGAAGCTCAGCGGAGAAGTCGGCTCGCCTGTTGGAAACAGCTTCGGTGGCGGTGGGAGTTCTACGATTGATGTTGATGATGTCTTGGATGATGTGTTAGGCTGATTATTCTCGTACCTCGTTTTTGCGTGGGCGGGTGTTGTGGTTAAGGAGCCCCTCAGTTTTTTTTGACTGAGGGGCTCTTTTTTTTTGCATCGGGCAGAAACTTATGTCATTGTCTATTTGAGAGTTCCCGTGTGGAATAATAGTTTAACAAGGGATTGAGTTCGTCGGGGGCTCAATCCCTTGTTTTTTTATTTATGTCTGCTCTGCTTGAACAAAGGAGAACATACATGAGCAATTTTTGGGATGAGATCAGTTTTGGAAGCGTAGACAAGACAGCGAGCCTTGATGAGGTTCTATCGACTAAGATTTCGGATCTAGTAGATAGAACACGCAGTAATGTGAAGGATAACATCGCAAATCGGTTTGTAGAGGGGGCGCGGGTAGCATCTACTACAAATAACGGTCTTGTGATTCCTAACAAGCTTCCTATGTCGGGGACAAAAGGGACTGTAGTTAAGATTCGTACCGCTTCGGGTGAAGTTACCTCTCTTGACGGAGAGGTGTTTGTCCAATGGGATGGGCGCGGGGATAAGATAGATCGTGTTCCGCCTGAGTTTTTGAGAATGGCATCTATGAAATTGGCTAACCTAGATGATTTCGTGATCCTCTCAGGTCAGAGCTTGAGCATTTCAGATTTTGTGAAAGAGGCGAAAGCTCCCATAGTGGGTGAGCTGATTCATAAAGCGACTCGTGACCTTTGGACTGTCAAAGTCGGAGATGACGGTCAGTATGAAATTGAGAGACTCTTTGATAACACGGGGGATCCTCTGAAAGGATGATAGATGAACTTGTTTGAAAAGATCATCTTGTTCTTCTCTCCCGTCATTAAGAGTCTTGATATGTGCTCTTTCTGCGGGACAATGGCTCACTTATCTTGTGATTGTCATGTTGAACACAACTGCACAGATGAAGGTTGTCCCTGCGGAAATGGGGAGTGCCCCTGTTGCTATGAGGGACTCTGCGACTGTTAGAGCAAGTCAGCCGCTATGTCAGAGAGCTCTGATCTCTCAGACTTGGAGAGCGCAGTCGCACCAAAAATGGGCTCGTGCTTCATCTTCTCTAAAACGTAGACAAGCCCGTTAGAGTTCTCATCTAAGTAGGGGTTGTCAATCTGTTGAGGGTCTCCAAGTAAGACTACTTTCGTTCCTTCTGCGGCTCTCGTAATGATGGATTTAATCTCATGCTTTGTGAGGTTCTGAGCCTCATCTATGATCATAAAAGAGCGTTTCAAAGAGCGCCCTCTTATTGAGTTGATTGGCTGTATTTCGATGTTGTTCTTGTCTAAGAATGACTCAGACTCATGCCCGCCTGTTGTGTCCCAAAAAGGGTTGATCTGCTCTAAGTTGTCGAAGAAGGATTGCATCCAAGGCTCCATCTTCTCCCCCACAGTCCCCGGCAGAAATCCGATACCCTTTCCTACGTCTATTACGGGCTTTGATAATAGAATGCGTTGGTAGCGACTAGACTTATCTAACGCTGCGGCGAGCGTCAGAAATGTCTTTCCTGTCCCCGCTTTCCCTAAAAGCGCCACAAGCTTGATCTCATCGTCTAGTAGCAAATCCAACGCGCAAGATTGTTCGATATTTCTAGGCTTTACTCGACCCGCTCTAATTTCATTCTTTCGCACAGGGATCACGCCATTCTCGATGAATCTAAAGAGATGCGTCTTGTCCCCCTTCTCAAAGTAGAAATGTTGATTCTCTCCCATCTCTTTGAAATGGGCATCGAACTGCTCTTGAGTAAGCATGAGCTTCCCTTCCCAAAAAGATCGGGCAAGCAAAGATTCAAGTTCGTGGCTAGGCTTAATCAGAATAGGCTCTCTGTCAGATGCTTTTTCTGAAGGTTGGCTTGAAATGTAATCTTTAGCCTCTATGTCCATAGAGTGCGCTAGGATTCTTAGATTCACGTCTTTCGTATACAGGATGAGAGACTCATAGCTTGGCTTATTTCTCTCAGCGGTCTTGAGGATCAATAGATCCACATACCTAATCTCTGTAGCTTTATCTAAGCTACTCACATTCAGCTCCCCATCGTGTGACAGAACCTTAATCTTGTTTTCATTCGCCTCCGCAAGTATGAGATTTGAGGATTTTCTCGCCAAATGTGAAATGTGATTCTTCTTGTCTTTTAAGACATCAAGTTCCATGACCACATAGATTGGGATGATCACATCGGTGTCTTCCATCGAAATGAACTCAAGTAGCGACTCAGGCTCGTGGATTAGGACTGACGTGTCTACGACTACTGCTTTTTGATTGCTCATGCTTATCTCCTCCATGAGTGTCCTCAAACAGAGCGGTATAGAGTCTCTATTCTTTCTTTATATCTTGATCTTCAGAAACAGTCTTGTGAGGGCAAAAAGATGACAGATATAAGAAGTAGATTATTGTTTTTAGCTGAACAGCACCCTGAAGTAAGAGGTCGCCTTTTAGAATTAGCTCACATGGGCGTGGGTGAGGGAGTCCCCTACCGACAGGATTATTTCCAAGATGATGACTACGGATACAGCTCTGAAATGATGGCAGATGCCAAGAAGAGAAATCTCAAAAACCCAATTAGTACAAGTTGTACACCGATACAGAGGCATGAACACGCAGACCCCAACCCTACGAAGAGAGACTCAGGTGATTGCTATCAAAGACACCATGAGTACGGATCAGGCGTGTCTAAGAATAAATCTGAGTATATGAAGAAATATAGGGAGCTTCAAAAGGCTCAAGGGGTCACTCACGCCCCCGACGGTAAATATAGTGACCCTGACGGCAGACCCCAAGGCAAAAGACCCAACCCTAATCAATCACGGGGGGGCAAGACCGCCTCAAAAAAAAAACTTCCGCTAGACTGAAATTAGATCTCTTTATTAAGACTGCTGCGTGGAGAGGGACAGGGGCGAAATCAAAAGCCCTTGGTGGGGGCGCTTGTCAAGCGTTCAAGCCTCTTAGCGAGTGGACTAAGGACGATTATGAGGCTTATGTCAAAGAGCTCGAAAAGGGGAAGGTCGATGGTGAGTGCTATGCGAAGCATCACAACTATGGTGAGGCTCCCTCAACAAAAAAGAATAATCGGAAAAAGTATGACAAATGGTACTATGAGAATGTTAAGAGGAAGGTCAGAAATAACGAGCGTGTCCCAGGAATAACGCGAGATAAGGAAAAAAGACCTTACAAGGCACAGAAGGATATGATCCACTCCATCATTGACAAGTGGCTTGTCGGAGCGAAAGCTCGAATTGACAAAATGAAAATTAATGATGGATTGAAAAAAGAGAAAAAAGAGAAATTAGATGAGAAGGCTAAACAACTCAAAAAAAGAAATGTAACTCCTCTTGTCCACGATATCGGAGTAGAAATTTCGGGTCAGGGTAAGGGTAAGGGTAAGAGTAAGACACAGCCTACAGAATCTTTTGCGGATAGACTTAAGAGACTTAGGGGTCAGGGAGCGGGAACTAAGCCTTCTCCTTCTAAGCCTTCTTCTTCTAAGCCTTCTTCTTCTAAGCCTAAGACAAGAGAGAGAACGAAGAGAAAAGGTTGATGCTATAAACCCTTTATAAGTATGGCTTGTTGAAGTCCATACTTATAAAGGGTTTTAGTTATGTCAGATTATAGGGAACAAAAGCGCCCTGTTGGTATGAAGAGGACAGCGGGTGAAGTTAGGTTCATCAAGGATCATGGTGATGATTCTAATGCTTGGGCGTGGGGTCAGCACCCTCCTTCAGAGAGAAGAATGGATAGGGGTCATAAGCTCAACGCGAGGTGTACCAAGGATTTGGCGAGGGTCTTGAAATCTTCTTTGGTGGCACTAGGTCATACGATGAGTGCCTATTCTACGTTCGCTAAGATTAAGAGTCGTGATATTTCACCTGACGGGAATTTAGGTGGTAGGGGCTATATCATGGAGATCAAGGCGATGCGTCGTCAGTTTATGAATATTACAGAGGCACTTTCTGCGCTTTCGGACACTCTTTATGATGAGATCACGGCAGACCATTGGTCTGACGTTCAGTCTAAGTTAGTCAAAGATGTCTTGACCGAGATTGAGGAGATCAAAGAAGATCCCGAAGAGTGGGCAGAGCAACGGGAGGACATGGAGGGGGTGATGAAAAGAGTCTACGACAAAGAAGAAGAGAAAAAAGCGAAGCGCACGAAAAAACAAACAGAAGACGCGCCCCCTGAGCGAGACATTCTTACTTCTAGGAGTAAGACCGCTTCTTTGAATAGGGCATCTCAATTAGCTCATAGATACATGATCAACAGGGGGTACTGAAATGAGTAGCAGTAAGTTACCTAATGGCGGATATACTCTTACGAGTGGCTCAAACTATATGCTTGACGGTTTTCAGTTTGATACTGAATATAACGGGGGGGTTCTTGAAAAGGCGAGACTACCTGAAGCGAAGGGTCTTTCGACTTTGCCTAGTGGTATGATCCCTTTAGAGAGCCCACTCAACTCTGATTTACCGACAGGTGTTGAGGTGGATTTAGACCTTGATTTGGGGGACTTTACTCGTAGTGCCTCACAAGACGTACCTCTCGTAGATCACTCATGGCTCGCTTCAATCCCACAAGAGGACTTAGAGGGCATGAGGACGCACGATGAGGTCTTAGAGCATTTCGCAGAGGGGCGTTTTGAGCACCCTCAAGCGAATCAGTTAAAGGCTTTAGAGGACTCTTGGGCGCGGGGCTCTACGACAGGCTTAGACATCATCCCCAACAATCAGAGAAAGCATCAGAAATACACTAATCCTTACCATAAGAATCAGTCTCAGTTGCCGGGTGATGACTATCGCATGAGAGTGGAGCTCGGTCAGAGAAAAGTGGCTTACGGTTTGAATATAGATAGTGTCATTTCAGAGCTTTCTGAGGGCTTGGGTGAGGGGCAGCTTGAGAAGCTTTCCTCAGAGCTGACTTCTGAATATGGCTTGAGCGGTCGAGTTTACATCAAGGAAAGCCACTTCCCTGGACTCTTTAATGGGAGATGGGATGAGGTCATTTCTAAGAAGTGCGCTTCTGCGATGTATATCATTTCAGAGAAGGAAGATTGTGCTTTTGACCGATTCTTAGGGAAAGAGGTCGTCTCCTCTGTAAGCAATATAAATTGGAAGAAGGCATATCAGACCCTCATGCCTAAGCTAGAGGCTTATGGTGTTACGAAGGTGTCGGGCTCTAACTATGTCTCGATGTTAAAGCAGGCTTTTGTAGACCTCATGGACGGGCGAGTGAATGAGGCGAATAAGAGCTCGACTTGGTATCACATACAGCCCAACCAATCTGATTTCATTTCATTAGATCATGCTAGATCAGAGCTAGAAAAGACGAGCTCGGAAGACATCTTTGTTGCGTCTGTGGAGGAGGTAGAGGAGACGAAGATTTCTTCTAAGCTTGCTCGTATTGCATCTCAGCTCATTTCTCAGGGCTTTTTAGAGTCAGAGCAAGTAGAAGCGATTGTTTCTTGTGATAAGACGGCTTCTGAAAAGATCAACCGTCTCTATGAGCTCGCGAGTCAGCCCGTTGCGCCTTCCTCTTATGAGGGTCAAGGTAGAGTTGCTTCTTACCACAATATGCACAAAGCTCGTGTAGACGCAGAGGCTTATGTTCCAGAGAAGGGGAGCAGAGAGCTTGCGCGTAGAAATAAGGTCGCTCAACAGAAGGTTGCGGAGCTTATTTCAGCGAACCTTGTGACACTTGAGGAAGTTCAAAAAGTAGCGAAGGGGGCGACTCCTGAGCTAAAGGTGAAGTCAGTCATTGACTACATTCAGACTAAGACGGAAAAGGTATCGAGCTATCAAGGTGTAGCAGACAACTTTGAGGCGCGTCTGAGCACCGAGCAGCTAACTAAGATTCAGAGTTCTTTCTTCGACAAGCAAGCTTCTTCTTCGCGAGAGGCGTATGAGAAAGAGGTCATGTCTCAGATTGATGGCTTAATCAAGTCGGGAGTTCTTTCCATGAGTCAATTTGAGGGGGTGATGTCAAAACACGCCTCTCTTGACGCTCGTCTCCACGCGATTTATCAGCTCGTCAGCAAGCCTGTACAAGTAAAGAAAGCTTCAGGTCAGACGGGTCACTACGGGGCTCAGTTCTCTAAGAAAGCTGAAATTACCTATACCGCTTCAGATTGGTCTAAGGCTCAGTCAAAGGTTTCTAAGCTTGTCGAGACAGGTCTTTTGAGCCAAGAGCAAGTAGACGCTATTTCTAACAGCGCCAACCCTGATGTTTTTGTGCGTAAGGCTTTTGATCTCGCCTCTAAGCCTAGTGAAGTAGCAGAGTATCAAGGGGAGTCTACCGCCCATATTCTTAACGGCTCAAAGAAGTCCGTACAGTCACAGACAGAGATGAAGGTGGCTACATGGGTGAGGCAGAAGATGTCTGAGGGGAGCGCAGGGCAGGAGCTTGATGCTCTACTCGCAGGGAGATTCTCTCAGTCTGTTCTTGAGGAGCACAAGGCGAGTATTTCAAGTCTGAGAGTAGCTCACGAGGGCATTTCGGGTCACGCTTATGTGGATGCAGAAGCATATATGACGACAGGTATAGAGGGCTGTGAGAAGGGGTCTTTGATCCACCGAGCTAATCAGATACCGACACTCTTAAAGTCTGCAAAATGTGGCTCTTGTGTCTTTAATTCGGGGGGCTCTTGTCAGAAGTACGCCAAGGTGATTGTCGCTTCTGCCGATGAAGTAGTGGCAGACCGCGCAGGTTATCAGAGCGAAATGATCCGTTTAGCGAATGCTTCCGATTCAGAGCAGACTGCCTCTCTCTTTGTGAACAATTACGATGAGGGCGAGTTCGGTTTAACCCATAACGCTTCCGTTGATATTTCTGACGCGCCTGACAATGAGGTGTTGGGAGATGTCTTATTTGGCGGATTCGACGTATAAGGAGTAAGAAATGGTTGCCCCTATCTATAGACAGATGTTTCGCTCAACTGTGAGCGCCCCTTTTAAGATGCTTGTGGCTCACCTTGAGCGACCTTCAGACCCCTCAAAGGGAGAGAGTGGCAACCCCCGCCCTATTCGTAGAGGCTTTGAGACACAGTTGATCTCGTCTCAAAGAGGGATGGGACTTCTTGGAACTTATACGTCTAAGACTCCTACACTCGTGATTCGAGTTAACAGCGCAGACTATTTCAACAGTCTGCTTGGGAATCCCCCCCCTTTCTATTCTCCTGATGAGGTTGTCGCTTTCTCGAATGATATTGAGATTTACGACCAGATCACGACTCTGAAGGCAGGTGAAAACTTCGGACAGACTGAAGGAAATGGGGCAGGTGTTCTATCTGATATTGCCGCAAGTCTTTCAGAAGCACTCAACAACACTTCGTTCGGGATCGAGTCCTCACTCGACCCAAATGACAACACAAGAGTTTTGATCAACACGATTTCGATTGAGGATCGGCTCGTTCTCAAGGTAGTGAGCTACTCTTATCTCCTCTTGAATGGGGTTCCTGCCTTTATTATCGAAGACCCTGACGGTACGGTGCTTTTCGACCCTGCTAATTCAAATGAGGGTGTTGGTACAGTAGTGAAGAACACCACAGAGATAAAACCCCTTTCAGAATTTTAAGGAGGGATTATGCAGGACTTAATTCCTAAGGGAGCGACAAGAGTTCAAGTATCAGATGAGGTAGGTAAGCTAATTTGGAGAAAGCCTACTGAAATAAAGAGCACCGACACGATTAAGTTCAACCCGAATACGGGAGAGCCTTTCGTGATGTACGGTTCTCCAGGCAAGCCTTCTACGCAACCCGCACATCACCAAGGGTCTGCTTCGGGCTCGACCTCTACACCTGCTCCGAACGCTGTTATTTCAGCGATTAAGACTCGTAAGAAAGAGCAGATGGACAGCGACCCTCTAGTAGAGACTGCAAAGAGGAATCCTGACAGCTCAGACCTTTTGTCTAAAGTGATTGAGGGTCTTGCAGAGGAATCTGCCTCGCTCGCTTTCGAGAGATCAGAAGCTGAACGTAAGGGGGAATCTACAGCTCAACTGAGCTCTAAGAGAGTTCTTGCGTTGAAGGCTGTGGGGGACACTTGGCTTAAAAAGAAGGAGATTATAGCTTCTAAGGGAGTGGACTTAGATTCCCCTGCTTTTAAGATTGTGTTTTCCCATATCGCTGAGACTTTCCGTAAGGCTTGTGATATTGCAGGAGTGCGCCCCGAAATGTCAGAGAGCGTTTTCGCGGAGTTTGGGCGTTTGGTTGATGACTCCGAGTGGCTTAAGGAAGTTCAGAACAAGATGGAAAAGGGGTGATGGATGAGCTTTTCTTCGCTCGCCATCTCTGCGTCAGCGAGGGCAGGGAAACAGTCTGAGCATAACGCAGATATAATTGAGTTTGTTGAGGCTCCTTGGGGTCTCAAGATGAAGCTATTTCCTGTCCAAAAGGTGATTCTTAAAGCTCACTACGGTCTTGAGTTAGATGACACAGCCACCTTTGAAATATCGGATTGGCGTAGGGAGAACGTAGAGGTACATACCGAGAAGTCCTACCTCAAGAAGCTCTATGATGAGGGGCGCTGTAATGTAGGCGAAGTCATCCCTGGCAAACAGCGCCGAGAGATGATCCTTTCCATCGGTAGACGTTCGGGGAAATGCGTCACAGGAGATACTCTTATCCCTACCTCAAGGGGTATGGTTCGACTCGACTCTCTAGGCGATGCTTCTTTAGGAGCACCCGAATACCAACCTCTTTCAGAGCAGGTTCTTCAAGAAGGGGGTAAGCTCGCTAAGACAGCTTTCTTCTATAATGGTGGGGTTAAGGATACGAAGAAGATTGTCACCAACTCAGGGTTTGAGCTTGAAGGAACACCTAATCACAGAATTAAGGTTCTCGATGCCGACTACAATGTGGTTTGGAAATACCTTGATGATGTGAAGGTGGGCGACATAGCTTGTCTTAACCGAAAGAGGGGCTTGTTTCCCGACTTCTATGTCGATCTCACCCCTTACAAGGAAGGGCTCTCGAACGCACAGAAGCTCCCCGATGTTCTAACAGAGGATTGGGCAGAAATGCTAGGCATTCTCGTGGGGGATGGGACATGGGCTAGAGGAGATCGAGTGACTGTGACTGTCGGGTGCTCTGACTTCCTAAATCACCTTATTAAGAAGATGAGCTTACTTTTTGGGAAGGTCGCTCTGACTGAATACAAGGGCAAGCAAGGCATCTTTAAAGTTATGTGCCACAACAAAGAGATAAGAGAATTTCTACATCGCTTGGGTTGGGGTATTGGCACGAAGAAGGAAGATAAATCTATCCCCGAAGTAATCCTTAAAAGCCCTCGTTCTGTCGTGTGTGCTTTCTTTAGGGGTCTTTTTGAGACAGACGGGTGTGCTTCACTCAAACCTACGAAGGAAGGTTATCTAAAGAAGTGCTTAAGTCTCTCCTCTTCTTCTCCTTTGCTCCTCAAAGAGTCTCAAATTCTCTTAATGAATCTAGGTGTGTTTAGCTCTAGGGTGTTTGGGGTTAGCCGAAAGGGAGTGTTTCACGAGGACGGCGTTTTGAGAATAAAGGGGACGAGTTCTTTTAAGCTATTCATTCAAGACATCAACTTCATTTCAGACCGTAAAAGAGCGATAGCTGACTCAATCCTCTCACAGATATACAAAAGGACTTCCCCCCCTGAGTGGAGCACCGCCCCTAAAGGGTTCGGGAACTTCTTAAAGAGAAAAGGGCTGCAAAAAAGCTCCACGACAGCGAGCTTAGAGACGCTCTCAGGATACCTTTCAGACGCTTCTATTTCAGATGGTATGAAGGTCAAAATAGACGAGCTTCTCTCTTATCACTACTACTTTGACGAGATTAAGAGTGTAGAGGACTCTAGGAGTCATGTGTACGATTTGA
>Ga0181593_10003093_pt1 | contig 15316 bp, 15 predicted proteins | sample 071ome_19_FD_133756 | JGI IMG/M metagenome (GOLD analysis project Ga0181593, IMG submission 133756) | Coastal salt marsh microbial communities from the Groves Creek Marsh, Skidaway Island, Georgia - 071413AT metaG (megahit assembly) | ecosystem: Environmental > Aquatic > Marine > Intertidal...
CTTTCATGGGCTTTTTCTTTTATAATATCATATAAAGGTTTACCATGTTTTTCCACAAACTGATAGAGTACTAATGTATTACCATCTTGATCTAAAGCTAAATTAGAAATAAATTGATTGCGTGCATTATTTGTAACAATAAAATCTACTTCATCATGGTATTTCATTTTGTTTACTATCTTACACATTTCATCAGAATATTTTAATAATAGAACAGATATGTCTAATTCAGATAATAAACCTTGTTCCATTAATTTACTTGTTGTTGTTACATAATAAGCTGGTCCAAAATAACCTTCTAAAACTAGTTTATGTGTTTGAGTACCGTCTAAAGTACCTGTAGTACCAAATCTAAATTCTGCTTCTTTACATTTGGTAAGAATAGAAGTTAAGCTTTTAGCTTTAAAGTTATGTGCTTCATCACCTATTACCATGCCATAAGGTTCGAACCAAGATTGTTGTAATTTATAAATTGATTGCCATGTAGTTATAACAACCTTTTGTTTAAAATTCTTTTCTTTACCAGAATAAATTCTATGACACATTTCATCTACATTAAAATTATCGTCATATTCAGAATAATCACCAAAATCTTTATACATTTGTTCTACTAGAGATGTTGTAGGTACAATGATAATTATTTTCTTATCGTGATTATGTAAATACCAACGAATTATAGAATATATGATTAATGATTTTCCAGAAGCAGTAGGAGATATAAGCATGGCTCTTTTATTTGATAAACCATGCTGAATAGCTTCTAATTGATGTTGATTAGGGGTAATCTTTGAACCACGAGAAGTAAAAATAATTTTATTCATAAAAGACATATCAATGTCTAATCGTGAATCTGGTATACCATAATAATTCTCGTGTTTTAATTCTAAGTGATATTCACGTCCTGGTGTATCAACAAATTCTTTAAGATACTGAAATAGCCCTGCTGGTAATTCCTTTGTACGTACATCATACAAACGAATTTTTCCATCCCAAAGTTTATTTTTATAAGCAGGGATAAATTTATAACCAGGAACATAAAAGGTAAAGAAATCGCAAAGCTCGTTTGCAACAGAAGGTTCACAGTTAACTTCTAAGAAAGCATGATTTTTTTGTCTTACTACTAAAGCTGCCATTAACCACCAGACTCAAATCTTCGCCAATCGATCATATTCTTAATAGTAGAATGTCTCCAGCGAAGAGTATTAATAATTTCTTCTAAGGTATCTATAGTAGTTTTAATATAGTCAATTCTATTCTTAGAATTCTGAATATGAGGATCAGAATTATAATAATAATCCATTTCACCTTTTAATATTTTTAATCCATTTAAAGCATCGTATTCCCAGCCGAGATTATCTATTTCATCTTTGGATAACTTACCATTATACCATAACCATTTATTCTTCAATAGAACATTAAATTCGGCTTCTTTTTTTCTTAGCTGTAATTTATAAATTGAAAGCAGTTCTAGATATTTAGAATGGAGTGAAGCTCCTTTTTTAGAAGCTTCATCTAATCGGATGTCGTCTATTTCTGAATCTTTTTTCCACATATCCAAAATATTTTCAAGGTCAATCATATAATCTCCAAATCACAAGTATAATATATCTATTATATCATGTAATCATTCAATAGTAAAATACATATATGCAAATGTAACAGCGGACGTTAGATAATTAGCATCGGATGCAGAAACATCAAATGTTGTACCAGTTAAATTAGTTGGTATTGCACCAATAAATCTAATAGTTCTAATTGGATTATTATTTGAATTCAAAATTGTTAGAGTAAGATCCCTAGGTTTATTTAAGTCGCCATCAGGTTCTTTTACTAATCCAAAAATCCAATCATGCATTTCCATATAATTTGTCATATTCTCATCAATAAGAAACGTGACATTTAATTCTGTATATTCAATTTTATCTGGATACCCAGGCATATTTCTTTGCCGTCCAGAGATTACTGGAGCAATAGCAGAAATATTTGGTAATTCAACATTAGTAACATTAAATTCAGTATTAGGATACTTATACGAATCAATCGTTAATTTAAAACGTGAAGGTGTAATAAAAGACGTTGGCGGAGACGCAACGGAAGTTTTATCAGTAGTAAATGTAATATTTTTATCATAAGGCATAACAATATCCTCTTAACATATATCATTATTTATACATGTAAAAAAAGGGAGTCCGAAGACTCCCTTTAAAATGGGCGATTAAATCGCTCTTTTTATTATACTAACATGTCAGTAACAGCAAAGACTCTGTAGTATGGGTTGGCACGGTTAGTACCAGTTTCGCTAGAAGTTGCGCCACCAGCAAATGGGTTAGCAACCATACCGTAACGGGTCTTGAAGCCGATGCGTGGAGTAAAGTCGTCTGGACCAACTGCACGAACCATTGTTAATGGAACGTATGGGCAGTAGAAGATACCAGCGTCATAAGCATTAGTACCACGGTAACCAACAGTTACATAATCCTGACTAGCGTATGGATCGATGTAAACTTTGATACGGCCATTAAGAACACCAGCGAAAGTAGAACCAGTGTCATCAACGTTCAAGCTAGTAGCAAGAGCTGGGCTGTAGTCTAACTGACCAGAAGCAGAAAGAGCAGAAGCTACGTCAGAAGAACAGATGATGAAGTTACCTTTGCCGCGACGAGTGTCTTTAGCAACCTGGTTAGCTTCACGATCAATCTGAACGAGTAAGCCTTTGAACTTCTCAACAGACCAACGGCCATCGGAATCAGAGTTAACATTGAATACGCCGTTAACAGCAGTGTTACTGGTAGAAGCACCTAACTTAGCTTTAACGTTGATAGTACGGATAAGCTCGCGGTTGATTTCAGCTAAGATTTCAGTAGAAAGAATGTTAGCTAATTCGCTTTCAGCATCTAAGCCATGAACAGCTTTAAGATCCTGAGCCAATTCCATGGTGTATTCAGCTTTTAACGCACGGCTCTTAGCAGTAACGCTGGTCTTCTCGATAGAGAAAGCCATTTCAGCAATAACGCCAGTGGTGTTTTCTAATTTTTCAACAGCATCAGTAGTCATACCACCGCCAACGCCGAAGCTATCTTCAACAGTATCGGCAGGAGCAGTATCTTCACCGATACCACCAGTACCAGCAACACCAACAGATGAAGGATCACCACCGTGAGTGCCAGCACCTGAGTAATCGGTATCAGCTTCGTCAAATAAAGCTTCAGTACCACCCTGAGTGCCATAACGGCTCTTCATGGCAAATACTAAACCGGTAGGACCAGACATTGGCTGTACACCAGCAACGTCATAGGCCATTAAGTTAGGCATAGCGCGACGAACAAGAGAGATCAATACTGGATCCCACTTGGCAACACCGCCAGTGTTTGGAAGAGCGCCAGCAGCATTAGCTGGAGCAGCTTCAGTGATACCCATAGCAGAACGCTCTTCGATAAGGGCCTTCTCCTGGTTTTCTAACATGATAGCAGTGATAGCTTTACGATGGTTATCACTAATAGCTGGAAGTTCGGCGTGCTCTAAGATTGGAGCCCACTTTTCCATATTTTGATCTGCATTAAACATCTTTATCTCCTAAAGGATTACTTTTTCTTAAGGGTTTGTGAAAGAACTGAAGCATAATTAGCCATTGAAGCAGAGAGTTGAATTTCGTCTTCTTCGCTTGCTAATTCAGTTTCTTCAGTGTGGTTTACAACCGGTTTTGCAAAGTAAGATTCCTTGATGGTATTGATCTTCTTAGCGAAGGTCTCTGCATCTTCGAAATCAACATTCTCAATCAAGCCTTTGAGTTTTTCAACTTCAGTAGCGGCTAAATCTTTGGATGCCTCTGCAATAATTTCTGATCGCTGGAATCTGTGTACAGATTCAGTTAAACGGATATTGTCTTCAGTAGCTGAATTTAACTGCTCTTCTAATTCGCTAACCTGATCTACTAAGTCATCAACCATATCCACTTTAGACTCTGGTACTTCGATGTAATGTTCAACAAATACACCTTTCAGAGCTGTCATGAATGATTCTGCAATTTCCATACGGAGACCGTTTTCAATTGCAATTTGGTTTTCTGCCATCCAACCTTCAACAACGTAGTTTAAGTAACCATCTACTTTTTCTACAAGGTCATTTTTAATAGTAGCAGTTTCTTCTTCAAGAGAAACATTATATTCCTCTTCAAGGCGATCAATCTCTTCAGCGATTTTGCTTTTTACAGCAGCTTCAAAGATTGTAGCAGCTTTAGATTGGAACTCTTCAGTTAAAGATTCGTCGTTAGAAACAAGAGCATCTAAGTCAGCTTTAAAGTCATAAGACTCTTTTACTTTACCTTTAGATTCTTTCATTTCTTCTTCATCATCTTCATCTTCTTCGTCGCCTTTCATCATGGCGTCGTAAGCAGCTGAGAGCGTATCTTTATTCATCTTAGACATGTGCTTATACATGGCATTGATCATACCAGCTTTAGTTAATTTAGCTTCAACTACTTCTTCAACTTCAGCTTCAGCTTCATCAGCTTCTTCTTGAATTTCTTCAGTAGTTTCTTCTACATCAACTTCGGCATCTTCCGCGATGCTTTCCTCAGTCTCAACTTCAACGTCTTCAACGAGGTCTTCATCTTGGAGCTGTACTTCTTCGATGTCTTCAATATCTTTTAATTCTTCAGACATATATTACTCCTAAATGATTAGAGTTAAAGTTTTGAGAGGAAATCATTCCACACCTTTAATTGGCTTTCAGCCAACTGGGATGAAGATGCTCGCTTGATTTCAGTCTCATATTTTTCAATATCTTGTGCTTTAAGGATTCCATTTTCCCAGATCCATTCAACACCTTCCATGATCCCATTTACGAAGGCTTTTGGAGCTGAGGGATCTTGAACAATGTCTACGGTAGCTAAGATGAAATCATCGCTGACATAGTTAGTCCCATTTCTTTGCACAAGTGTACCCATACCACGACTAGAAACACCTAATTGAACACCACCTTCGACCAAACCTTTTACGATTTGACCCATAGGAGTATCTAATATAAGTGCTTTCCCCATTACGTTATTACCGTCCCATGTAAGTTCGGTAATACGATGAGAAACTTTATCTAAGTTTATCGTAGGTCCTTCAGGGTGATTTAATTCCCCTACCGCACGATTCCTTAAAATTTGTTCGTTAACGTAACGATTAACAGCAGTTTCCATAACCGCGCGAGGGTATACCCTACCATTGCGATTCTTTTCTTCTGCTGTCATAAAAATTCCTTCAATGACAGTATTCTTCTTACCATTCTTTTCTTCGGTAAGATAGCTTAACTCGCTTTCTAAATGTTCTGTAATGAGTTTCATTCCTATACTCCCATTAAATCAGCGAATTCTTTAGCTGACTTTTCTGCTTCTGCGGCAGATTTGTATTTGTCATCAAGTAATTCACCGTCAATATGAACGGCAAATTTAGATCCAACTTTTGTTATAGCGGCTTCTGACTTTTTGCCGATCTTAAACTTCTTGATCTGCTTGTTCGACGCTTCCGTCAATTTCTGTCTCAGTTGGTTGAACTTCATTTTCGATTTCTTCTTCCGCTTGATCTACGATTCCGTTATAAACAGTATTTGCTAATTCAATCTTTTTACTAGCTAATGCATCTTGAATTTTAGCATTCATAATATCATTGAATGCTGTATTAGAATCAGATGCATTACCAGAAATGATATCATCAATTAGTTTTTGTGTATCCATAATAAGATTCCTTTAATATATTTATAAAAAATTAAACTTCAGCGTCATTATCATTAATATCTTCGTCTTCTGGTTCAATTTCTCCAGAAGATCTTTCATCTTCAATTTCGTTTATCATCTGTTCTATATCAGAATCAGACTGCATTAAGACGTTCTTACGTACCCAATCTCTAGAGAAATAAGTACCAATATATTGATCTACTTGACCAAGAATATCAATACGTTCTCTTAAGATTTCATTGTCTTTTAATTCGGCAAAATGAGAATCTTTTAAGAAATCAATATTAATTAATTCTTTAAATTCAAACCAATCTTGTTCAGTAATAATACCTTTTAGAATTAATTGGGTCTTAAGAAGATCCATAAACAAATATGAAAATTTCTTACGTAGGCGATCAATAAACTTCTGAAACTTAACTTCATCGCGTGAAATTTCAGTTGAACGACCAAGTGAGAATTGAGCTTCTTGTTCTAAACGATTTACTGGAACATTTAATGACTTATATAACTTCTTCTGGAAGTATATGATATCATCAATTTGTCCTAAGTTTTCACCGCCAGGCAATGTAGTAATTTCTGTACCTCTACCACCTTCACGGCGTGGCAGCCAGAAATCTTCAAGTAAAGACATATGTTTACGATCGTCTTTTACTTCACCGGTATTTGCGTCATAAACCATTTTGTTACGGTAATTAGCCATAACATTTTTTAAATATTCTTCTGATTTACCCTTTGGTAAGTTACCGACGTCAATATAAAATATACGTCGTTCAGGTGCACGCGATAAGCGATAGATTACCAATGAATCTTCCATCATACGAAGCTGATTCACTGGTTTAATTGCTTTATGTAAATGTGAAAGAATCTTTTTTCGTGAAGCATCTAATATACCTGATGTGGTATATTGAATAGCATCTTTTGATATCTTCAAACCTTGATTTGTATTAGAAAGGTTTGTATCTTGATAGATATAATATTCGGTTATTTTACGAATAATATCAGCATTAGTAGCAGGATCTTTATCGCTCTCTACTTCTCTTACTTTACGAATTTTTGTAGGATCAATTGGACGTATTTCCAACATACCTTTTTGTGGACTTTTTTCATCAACAATAATATGATAATATAAACGACCGTCAATATACCATTTACGGAAAATATCATGAGCATAATGATTAAAGTGTAATAATTCTAATATTCTATAAAATTCTTCTGAAATTTGTTTTTTGATATTATCAGGTTGTTCTAAATCATCTAATATAATATCAACAGGAGCAGAATCAGAATCTCCAACAATTGCTTCATTTACAATATCTTCAATTGCAGCATCGCATTCTGGTTGTTGTGATATATCACGATAGCGACGAATTAAATCTGCATCGGATTTAGTACCAAATGCCCCATCTAGATCAATGTATTGGCCAAAATGAGATCCAGCTCCAGTAGAAATATAGCTCGAGCCATCGTCTTCCATTGGAAGTACAAATGACTTTTTCTTAGCTTCTTCTTTATCAGCTGTTTTTCTTTTTAATTCGAATCCGAATAATTCCACACTATTTCTCCGATAACTTATAACAAAGTATAGTAGGGGAGTTTCCTCCCCTACTATCTAATATCTATACTACTAAATTAAGAGGTAGTATCAGATTCCCAATACTGTACTTGTAACTCTACAGTAAACTCTTCAATAGCATTTTCAGTATCGAATGAAACTTCGATAGTAGAAACGTTGCTTGGCCACATGCCGCGGAAATTATATTTCTTTAGCTCGTTGCCATCTTTATCTAACTGATAAACAGCAGCATCAGCAAAATAATCAGTAGTATCTGTAGAACCAGTATTCTGATTATGATTGTTGATTCTGTTCATCCAACGCTCAAACGCATTACGTAAAGCAAAGTCAGTATCATTAATAATAGTAATAGTCCAAGGTTCGAAAGTACGATCACCAGCGATCTGTAACTGTCGTCCACGGAATGGGACTGTAATTGGAGCAACTACTGAACTTGGTAACTGCGCTCCCTTAATAAGGAAAGCACCAACTTCAGTATCACCAGCTCCGGCAATACCTGCAGGCCAACCCATTTCAACCTTAAAAAGATTAGAACGTGCGCCGCCGCCTGTAAGCTTGGATTTAAAATCATCTACACCTAAAATAGCCATTTTCTATTCTCCTATTTTCCTATTAACCGACGATTTCAGAGAATTCTACGCCTGTGCGGGTAGCAATGAAATTGAGTGTAATAAAGTTGATAGAACGTGCTGGCTTGATATAGATATCAGCTACGAATTGATTCGTATCGATAATATCGCCAGTATTGTTAGTCGTATCGCATATTACAGCAAAATCAGTGATACCACGACGACCTTTAACGTCACGTAAGAATGGTTCTACCATATTACGGAACATAGCGCGTGTAAATTCATCATTGAGTTCGAACAGTTGATATTTAGCAGCGGTTGCAATTGCTTTTTCAAGAACAATAAACAAGCGACGTACGTTAATGCGATCGAATGCAGAAGGTTTAACCTGAGCAGTCTTATCACCGTAAAGTACAGTACCCTGTCCAGGAAATGCAACAATTGGATTGATACGTGCTTTGTATAAAGAATCCCTTTCTGCTTTTTTAGGATTAAAGGCAATTTTAGTAATACCTAAAACCTGACCGCGAGTAAATCCAGCAGGAGAGAACCATGGATCAGCTACGTCATCAGTGTTGGCACAAAGACCAGCCATGTGACCAGCAGCACCGATCCAAGTATAAGCGTCGTTATATTTGTCATATACTTTTAATGCGCATGAATCAATAAAACCATAAGATGATGCAGTTACAGATGAAGCCCAAGTTTCTACATCAGTAGCAGGCTGTGTTGTACCTACAGAATCAGCAATTGGTGGAGATACAAAAGCAATTAAATCTTTACGGGCTGCAGCAATAGCAATTAAGTAATTAGCCATTGTATTATCGCTATTTGCATCTGGAACACCAAAAAGGAAATTAGCATCTACAGTTTCAGCATCTTCAAACAAATCAAAAGCAGTCTGAAGATCCCCAGTAGTAACAGTAGTACCGTTATCTCCACCAGTTAAGGTTACGTCTGAAACAGTAGTAGATCCAGAAGAGTAATCAGAAGTTGAAGTTGCTACAGTACCTGCATTAGCTAAGTTAGCGTTATGAGCACCAAAGAAGATATTATTAGAACTATTATTGATTACATCTACATAATAGTTAGAAGTACCATCAGAATTTTTAGCATCTGATGCCTGAGATACATATGCGAATCTCTCTAATACTTCACCAATAGTACCTGTTATTGTACCATCAGCATCTACTACAACAATATGCATTTCATCGTTTGATGATGAACGATCAGCAGCATAATCTGAAGTGCCAGGAGCACCATCAAACTGACCAGCATATGTCCAAGATGAGAATGTATCTACACCAGCTTGGCAAATAGATACTTTAATACTATTACCTAAATCGCCAGGGTATCTAGCATACCATGTTGCAGCTAAAGTTGCTGAATCATAAGCATCTCGATTTTTGATTAATAATGCACCTGCACCGCCAGCGGTAGAAGAAGCATTAGCAGCATCAGCATTCACAGCGCGAACTACTTTGAGAGCGTTTCCGTACTGTAAAAATGATGCGGCAGTTAAAAAGTATAATGAGTTACTGGAACTAGGCGTACCAAAGACTTTAGCAAGTTGCTTTTCAGAACTAACTAAACGGATTTCTTCAGCAGGCCCCCAGTTGAATTCACCAGCGAATCCACCAATAGAGGTAGACACGGCTGGTATAACGTTTGTCAGGTCGATTTCTCGAACCTGTACACCAGGTGATACTTGGAAAGCCATGTGTTTTCTCCCAAAATAGATTTAAAAACTCTATGTTATAATATGGAACATAATACGGATTTTATCAATTCAGTATTATTTATAATAACTAGTTTTTCATGATTAATTTGGGTCGCGACCAGTTAATAAGCTAATTCCTACGTTTTTTTCTGTAGCCATTGGCAATAAAATATCTGACCATTCTTGAAAGCTTTTTAAAGTACAGTGAGCATTTTGCCCATTTGACAATACCTGTACTGCTGGAATAGTAGATATCTTAAGATATACGTACTTGTTTGCTTTATTAAAAATATTATGTAAAGCTTCATCTAACAATTCTCCTTCAGGTATATGCTCTAAAACATCAGTACATATAACTAAATCAAATTTACCTTCTGGAAGCACTTTCCAATCTGGATATGCTATATCATATAAACCAAACCTTGGTATTTTCATTCTGTAATGATAACCGTTTACAGTATATTGCTTTCCATGACCACAGCCATAATCTAATACACTTTCAAAATTATATTTTTCATTTAATTTTGATATAAACTCAAGATCCTTTATCCTAATTTCACATCTTTTATCAGATCTATGTCTATGGTATATTGTATATTGTTCTATTAATTCATCTCTTGTCATATAAATCCCGTTTCAATAGTTTCCCAAATATGTCCGTCTTCAATTATCTGATTTTTCTTATTCCCATCATCAAAAATACCGACAGGAACTATATCATCTTCCATAGCCTTTACTTTTTCTGAATATAACATTTGTTTCATATTAATATCAGTTAATTCGTTAAAGAACGGAGTAGTGCTAAACCAACCAAACATAACTAAATTCATTACTAGATCGTCATGATTTCCTGGTGAAGCTTCATACGAACTGCCACGAGCAATAAAAGTAGATAATTCGACAATAGTATTAGCATCCGCTAATTGTAATTTATTTTGTTCAATTAAGTCTTTTATATTAGAGCAACCGATTCTTTTAATCTTACGATTCATAGTTACGCCAATAGAATTTGCTTTCACTACAGATTCAACATATACGTTTTCATATTCTAAATCATAGTATAATCCATTGCACACAACAGAACCTTGATCGTTTGACTCAATAATAACATAGGCTTCATTGTATCTCTTTGCGTATTTGTATATGACATCAGGATATAATAATGGGGATATATTATTATCTTGAAAAACGCAAACTTGCCTAAATGGACGTGAAGTAATATCAATAATACTAAACGTAGAATAATCTTGGCCACGACCCTTTGCAACATCTACAAACATCATATAGTTTTTATCGGCAGATGGTGTTTCATATATTCTTATATTATTTTCAATAGCAATAATATCTTTTGCTTTTAAAGATAATAATGCATCTCCATTAATTAAAGTATTACTTGTTCCATGGAATGTATTTCCAAATTCTTGCTGAAATTGCAATTCAGAAGTATTTGCAATAGTTTGCTTCTTCCAAGCTTCATCTCGGCCAGGTACGTCCCACCAATCAACTCTAAACGGTTTAAATTCATTTGTATTTTGTACAGCACCTTCATATAGTTTATGATAAACATTACCCAAGCCATTTGCGGTAGAAGTAATAATAACCTGTGTATTCTTACCAGCGGCAATTACAGGATATGTTGAAGTATAAAATTGCGCGTCGTTTTCAACAAATGCAAACTCATCTAAGAAAAGTAAATTAACAGACATACCACGAATAGAAGAGCCAGAAGTTGCTGCAGCAAGTACTCTAGAATTATTTGAAAATTCTAATGAACCTTTATTTACTGCTTTACAACCTGGCTGTAAAAAGAATGGAAGATTTTCAAGCATTAAAGTAATGCGCGCTAACATTTCACGCGCGGTAGCGCCTTTATTAGCTAATATAGCTACAGTTTTTTCTGGATGGAATATTGCATACCATAAAAGATATGCACAAGATGATATTGATTTACCAGATTGGCGACATGCTAAAATAATAGAAAAACGATTATTAGCAAAGTGTTTAAACATCTTTTCTTGATATGGATATAGATCAAACGGAACTAATCCTTGATCAAGAGAGATAACCTTAACGTATTTACGAGCAAAATAACATGGATCTTTCATGCACTTAGCATATTCGCGAACTTCATCAGTTGTGAAGTTTTGCTCTATGCCATCACGTTTAATATTTGGATTGCCTAGATATCCTGCAGAGTTATTCTTCAGCATCAATGACATTGGCTTTTTCCTCAAACTTTGCAGCTAACATTCTTTGTAAGTCAGTTGTAGATCCAACAAAAACATTATTCTGCGTCATACTATTTGGCAATGCTTGTACATTATCAGCTTTTTGAACTTCTTTCTTTTTCTTTTGTAATTCCATTAAGCGATCAGCAATCTCTGCATTTTGTTTCATCATATTAGAAAGTACTTCAAACGCACGAGGATGTTCAGACTCACGCGCTAATTCCATCATAAGTTCAATAGCTTCATCGCCTTTATCTGCTAAATTATAATATTTTGCTCTAGCAAATTCATAATCGTCATCTATATCAGTTTTATTCTTATTCATCACGTAATTTCATTATCGTCAGTAGTATCGATACCTGTAATAGAAGTTTGTTCAGTTTGATCTACTGTTTCAGCAGTTATTTCTTCTATAAAACCATATGTATCTATATCATTAATATCTACAGAAGAAGTAAGAATAACATTCTTAGTTTCTGTAGGACCATAGAATCTTACGCGTGTTTCAAATTCTAACGTGTAGATAATAGCTCTACGAGTAAGAAAATCACCTTCATAATCTTCTGCCATTGATATTGAATTTAAAACAATTGGTATATCGTTCTTTAAACCAAGATCCGGTAAATCATTTACAGTAATAGTATAATCAGGTTGAAAATATGGTATAATCTGTTCCATAATCTGTAAAGCATCATCTTGGTTTTTAGTCATAATACTTAATGATATACCAATTTTATAAGGAGCATACGCATAAACAGATTCCCGACTACCATCTGTAATTGTACCAGTTTTGAATTGATTCATCTTATTAATTTTAGACTCACTGTCATAAATCATTGAAACAATTTCAAACGACATACGTGGAAGCTTAATAGCAACCATTGGTTCAGTGATATCTGGTTCAGCTTCGATGCGGGCTAAGAATTTTTGACGTGGGCCATAAGCAAGAGGTACACGAGATATTTGTGTAACTTCACCAGCGCTGTCTCTACGAATAACTTTTATATCATTAAATATAGATCCAAAAGCAGCAACTGTCTTTCTTGTAATAGCGTGATAAAAATGAGTATTCAACATTTAATTAACCACCGAAGTCGCCAAATGGATTTGATTCTGTAAAGTCAATAATACCGTCAATGGCTTGTTCAATCTGTTGATTCTGAGATAAGTTATCATTCAAGAATGCATTCTTATTTGTTGTATCATTAATGTCATACACATCAACAACAGACCATTCGGCGCCAGAAGTTATACCTATTAAATTTCCTGAAGTCGTAAAATCATGATATTCACCATCAGTTGTAATCCAATCAACTAAATCAATTCTATATTGTTCAGGGGCTTGAGATGTGTAAGTAATATTAGCAACCCTAGCTTGTACATATTCACCAGTAGATCCAATCTCTTGTTGAACAGTTTCATTTATTTGGAATGCTGTTCCATTTGAGTCTTGTACTACTAATGACAGCGCAATAGGAATATTCTGATTAATTAAATTATCAACAACTTCGTTACCAGTATCAATAGTTTCACCGGAATATTCAAAGGCCTCACATTGTAATTTATAAACTGGTAAATTAGACAATTGATAGAATGGAGATTCGTGCTCTACAAATCGAATCTCAAATAAAGTATTTGATAACGGTAAATAAATCAGATCACCTTCATTTGGTCTCTGTGAATTAATACCATTATTATATACGCCAACTAATTGATCCCAACGGCGTCTAGATACTATAAAAGTAGCCTGGTCTCTAATTTCTACACCAAACCTAGATAGGATATCACCTTCACCTTCGAAGCCATCAGTGTTTTCAATATACATCTCAATAGAATATGCTGAATCAAAATTAGATTCAATATCTTCGTTTAGTATATCATCCTTTAAAACAATATCTCTCGGTAAATAATAGACATCTTGTCCATACACTTTAAGCGATTCAATAATAATGTCTTCATATAGAAGCTGTTCAGTTCGAACCTTTGGAGAGAAAAATACGTTCGTTGCCATAATTTATCCTACGTAGAAATCTACTGGCATTTCATAATTCAGCTGCATTTGCTCGCGAATTTTTTCTATTTCAGCCGTTGCGTCCTCGTATATTTGGCGACCATTTAAAGTTACACCACCCGGAAGTTGCATACCTTCAAACTTAATTAGGTTTGCACCCCATTGCTGTTTAATTAATTGTGTTGCATATTGTTTTAAGAACATATCATTATAAACATCCGTAAATTCTGTTGGATCTACAATTAACATGCATTCTAATACAATATAATCGTCTTCTTTAACATCGTTTTCCCAATCAATATCAAGATATAAACGATTCATATGGCGATTAAACCGGCTAAATGTTGATTGCCCATTTAATTTCATATCTAGTAATGAAATATATTGTTGAACCATTTCATAATGCACTAAATCGCCAATATAACTTAAGTCGTAAATATCGTTTAAATGTAATTGATATTTAACATCAAACATATTAATTGAAGACGATTGATCAGATAGTGGTAATACCCTTTTAATATAGAGAATATTATCAGTTACAGCTACGTATTTATTTGTTATATCATCAGCAGTTAATTGATGGGTAACATACATTCTCATCGTAGCATCTGAATGGTATTCCTGATAAAATTGTAAAGCGTCGTCAATGCGATCTTCAATCTGATCTTCATCAATATTAATTTCGAGTACTGGTGCACCAAGTCGACGCAAACAATAGTCGATTAAATTTTGCCTAGAAGTAATCATATTGTTTTACCTTAATAGGTTCCACCATCGATTGTCGTGACGGTAACATTACCAGATGTAACCGTAAAGTTATCAGTAGAGAATTTAGCAACACCTAATACCGAAGAAGTTGCTGTTACAGCACCTATTGTTACTTTATTCGTAGATACAGTTGAAGTTATTGCAGTACCACCTTCAATAGTAAGTGTTTCAGTTAATAAAGCAATTCCTTCATTGGTAGTACCATCGGTAATATTTAACGTAGTAGCAATATTCTGTGAACCAGCTGCTGTTAAACGACCATACGAATCAACAGTAAACGTTGGAATGGCTGTTGCTGATCCGTAAGAACCACCTGTAACACCAGTCGTTGTAAGATCAAGAGTAACGGCTGCAGTTTCTGTACCAGAATTGGTAACACTAATATTTGAGTTACCAGCATCAGCAATCGTAGCAACATAGTTGCCAGTAGTATCTGTACCAAGTGCTACGGAATCAGCCTGGATCGTAGTAGAAATATTTACATTACCAGAACCGTCAAAAGATACAGAACCAGCAACATCTCCGCTTAATTGAATTGTACGTGCTGTTTGTAAAGTAGTAGCAGTTGTTGCATTACCACTTAATGCACCATAGAATGTCGAAGCTTGAACTTCCGCTAATGTAAATGAAGCGTGAGAGGTATCAATGAATACATCATCGTCTGGTTCAGGAGTATACGAATCAAAGAACTTAAACTTACCATCACTAGCATCACGGAATACACCAGC
>Ga0181593_10003095_pt1 | contig 15315 bp, 16 predicted proteins | sample 071ome_19_FD_133756 | JGI IMG/M metagenome (GOLD analysis project Ga0181593, IMG submission 133756) | Coastal salt marsh microbial communities from the Groves Creek Marsh, Skidaway Island, Georgia - 071413AT metaG (megahit assembly) | ecosystem: Environmental > Aquatic > Marine > Intertidal...
AACCGCACTCAGTGCCAGCGTGGTGAAATTGGTAGACACGATGGATTCAAAATCCATTGCCTTCACGGGCGTGGCGGTTCGAGTCCGCCCGCTGGTACCACCCACTCTTTCAGTGGGTTCTGAATACTTCTCACCTCTTCAGAAAATATCGAAAAGCCCTGAAATAGGTGCTACACAAACCTATCACTCAGCGAGGAAAATTTTTGCCGAAAGGTCTACGTCGTCGCTTTTGATTTTGACGCTTTTCTGCGTCAACATCTTCTCGCTTGAGATGTGCGTAGGCAGAACAGTCTTGACCACGTTCACTCAGTTCTTGAGTGCGTGCATTTTGCAAGTCAGGATTTCTCCCGTTGTAGTTCAGGACATTATCGCAAAGCGTCATATCAGAAAGGTTTGCTGGGTTAGAAGACGAATTGACGGCACAGGCAGTAAAAAAACTCAAGACGAGGGCTGTTGGAATTAGTTTTATTATCATAGGCTTCCCCAATTTTTTCTTTCATTTTAGGACATGACACATCATGAGCAAAACACCCGTCAAAAGTTGCAGGCCAGCAGGAATGCGGGCTAGACAACTTGAGTTAAAGCAAACGCTTTTGGAGCATCCAGACGTTCCTAAGGTGCTTGGAAAGGTCGTTAGTGCAGAACTGGATGATGATCACAAGAACTAAGCACTCGCCCAGAAGCTAGTGATGGACAGATTGCTGCCTATGAGCACCTTTGAGAAGAAGTTTGATAACCGTGACTCAATAAACGACAGGAAGTTGGCAAAACTCCGAGTTCAATGAAGAACCATATCGGTGGGAATCAACGTTCTAAAGGGCGTCCCCAATTCTAAGCGGTATTTGATTATGGAAACCCTATCCCTAAACTCAGCACTAATAGTTACGCTAACCTCAATTACAGCATCCTTTGTTCTTTTACTGTCAATTTCTTCAGGTCACACGGTAGGAGCAAAGGTATCGGATAACTCGGATTTTTACACCGATATAGACGATACTTTATAGGTTCGATTCACACTTATGGTTAAAAACAAGCTCCAAGGCCCAGCATCTAGTTCGATGTCATTAGTTTCGCAAAGGCAAATCTGATGGAAAATATTTTTGATACCGCAGTTCTTGCGGCAACCCTTACCGCCGTTGCGGCATCCATTACACTATGTGGGGCGCTGCTGTCAGGTAGAATGGTCGCGACTGATATTAGACTGTTTGATAAGTCTAAAATGACATACACGGATGGCGATAACACTTAACACCCTCGGTGATACGGAGAAGGGTTTTATCGAGCAACGCTGAAGCCCTTGCGAAGATTTTACGGAAGCTTCCTGACGAAAGCTCGGGAGTACTGAAAAACATTATGACTTCATCAGCATCTATACGATGAAGTCATGGAGAGTTTTAGTTGGCGCCTTACTGAATTACTACGATGTTCGAGTAAGGCGCGCAAATTAGCTCGCGCTTGAGCACACGGCTATCAATCTCTTTGGAAGTAACCAACCCGATCACCGCTGTAGGTTCCGACCCATATAGTGTCGCCAACTTGCAGCGCAGAACTGGCACCTTGTAACGCAGCACCTGTGTCCATGCCGCCAATACGATTAAATTCCAATGTATCAGCGTTAATCTCAACCACTGACCAGCCATCACCAGAGATATTTCCACCAGCAGTAAGCAGCATGCCGGGCACACCCCAGCGAATATTATCTGGCAAAATATCTAAGGAAACCGTGTCAGACTGAATCGGATCAACAGACAAATCAAACCGCACGACGTCACCGGTGGCGAATGCAGCTACATAGGCATAACGCTCATCCTGAGAAAGTACGATGCCGTTAGGACCCTCAAGCTCAGTTCCAGGTATTACTGCTGGGTCCCCACCGGGCCTCCACATTACTAAACTACCTTCTGCTTCCCCTGAGAGAACTGATTCCAATCCTCCAGCCCAGGCCATGAACTGAGTAGTGATAAATCCACCATCTTTCGTTATCGCTACACTGTTGTGCATGACGGCTTCATCCAATGGCACGCAACCTTTCCAAGTTAATCTAGCGTCGGCACTTCGCATATCCAGATCAAAAATCTCAACCGCTTCTCGTGCACCATGGCTGGTGACATACAAATCAAAAACTGATGTTTCAGTCTCACTCAAGGCAAGGCCATGAGCTGAGAAATCGTCTGTATCAAGTGGTCCCGGGCATTCCGGGTAAGAATCGCCAGCAAAGTCTTCAGAATAGCCTGTGCCGCTCACTAGGTCTGACGAACTCCCATCATCGGGATCAATTATGTAGATATGCCCATTGTTTGCAGAACCATCTAACGTGCCATTCATACCGGATGCGATGAGCATACCAGTGTCACCAATGCTTAAAAGATCCTCAGCGTTCGCTGGCCCACAAATGTACTCGATGCCAGTGTCGGAATTGCAAGATTCGGAATTAGCCTCCAGTTCAGTCAGCGTTTCCTGATTTGGACTGCAAGAATTGGCCACGATAACCACAAGAACAAGAAAAAAGGTCGCTCTGATTTTATTCAAAATATATGTTCCTCATTAATTCTCTGCATAACATATCTCTAGTCAGTCGATTAGAGTGGGTCAGCTTACTTTACTCGTCCAAGGATAACGAAAGGAATTTCACAACATAGCCATAAAGCAAGGGATGTAATGAATACGCTGTTGACACCCCTAGTTCAGCCGGATTCATTGCATTAAATCCGTTGTATGCGATGGAAATCCATGCGATCAACAAACCGAGCCAACCGAAATATACTGCACCCTCGCCCACTCTCCGCGCGAGTGTTTTCTCTTTACTAGCCAAAAGCGCATTACTAGTCATTCCGGCTAACACCAATAAAGCAGCCTCCAGATGAAAATAGGAGCTAATCCCTAACGATATCATGGCTCCCAAAATACCTAGTAATGCTATGCTGATTCCTAATAGCTTCCAGTTACGCTTCTGCATACCTAACTAAGTTCCGAGTCGCTATTAATGATACCGAGGCTAATCATTAAGTGGAAAAAATTGGGTAGGGAAACCACTTTTTATTCAAAATATGTGCTTCTCATTAGTTTTTTAGCATTGATGGGGTTAACAAGGCGACTGCAAAAATTCAATCAATTGACTATCGATAAACGCATCGTCTTCGGGGTTAAAACCAGGAAGTCCTGCCATGTGCCCACTTTTTGATTTGATAATTTCAATTTTTCCTTGAGGAATAAAGGGAAGTTCAGCTTCATTGTCCTCAACTCGGAAATACAAATCGGTCTCACAAGGAAGCATCAAAAATGGAATCTTGATCGCTCCTAGTGCGGACTCCAAGTTTCCATTAAAAACGGTGTTGGCTGAAACGTCGGCGGACATCCACGTCAATGTCTGTGCATAAATATCTGCTGGGACCCACGATTGAAACAAGCCCTTTATATTTTCAATAACGTCACCAACACCTTTTACATTCTCATTGAGGTGTAATCCATGACGATACCAATCCTGAGACATCGCCATCGTAGCCCCAATACTGGCAAAAACTATCAGGACCTTTGGATCCCAAGCGCCACAATTCTTCTCCAGCCAACTTTCTGAAGTTTCCATAGCCGATTTATAGGCATGCAGCATCGCCCAATTATGTGGGGAAGTTCTAGCTGTCCCGCAGATTGAGCATGCCCTTTTAACAATGTCTGAATGCAGGGCCGCCCAATGGTAAGCCTGTTGGCCACTCATAGAAAATCCGACCATCATTTCTACTGAAGTTATATTAAAGTAGTCCTCAAGTAGCTGTCTCTGAGCCTGAACATTGTCAAATGCGGTGACTAACGGAAAATTAAGCCCCCGATGCAGTTCTGCAGAGTTACTTGGTGAACTCGAGGAGCCATTAGTAAACATATCGGGAATAACAATAAAGTATTTCTCTGGATCAAGAGCTTTGCCTGGCCCAATGTAGGGTGCAATTTGATCGTTCAAACCCGTATACCAGGTAGGAAACACTATTACATTATCTCGCGACTCATTAAGCGAGCCATAAGTGCGAAACCCTAGGAAAGCATCCTCAAGAATAACCTCAGATTGAAGCCGGAAATCTCCCAACTCGTATCTGCCAACGTTTGACTCAGTCATATCGCTCTCTCGCTCCTCACTAATTTTCAGTGTCTCGTTGTTTGAAGGCTTGGAGTTACGAATTGGAGGAACTCCACGTCATACGATTCAGCCCAATTCGACTAAATATCAGTTTTCCTTCCCCACCCATAAACAGGCAGGCCGTTTTCGATACCGCCCTCAAGCAGATCCCCAGTCTCATCCAGAGCACCCTGATCAGTTCGCCAACTGACATAATTGTCGTGATCGCGAAAAGTGCTCCACTCCTCGACTAGGGTATAGGTCGCAGCAGATTTATCTACATACACGTTTACTTTGATACAACCCGCAAAAGCGCGTGTATCCCCTAAAACAGCTTTAAAGAATTCCCCAAGTGCGTCAAATTTTCCTTCAGCTGCTTTGAAGATTTTTACTACTAGAGCCGCCATTTTCCCCCTCATTATTGTTAGAACCACTAGATCAGGCAGCCTGATCACCAGAGGCGATCAGGTTAACTGGTTTAGATGTGACTTTGGAAGACAAACCGATTTTTTTAAATCTGCTAACGCAAAAGTAGGAATGTATTACGGCTACTACATATTTCGCCAGTCATGCTAGGTAGGCCAACCCTAGCTACGATCCAAATCTGTAGCGTAGCTTAATCGCAAGCTGATCTACGACAGGTGTATTCCAAGAATCTTCAAGGAGATCTTGGAAAGTAAGAAAGTTATTGCGCGGTAAGCTAGCACCTCTGGTGTAAACTACAAATAAATCTGACAGGGGTGCAATTTCCCAACGATAGCGTGCCTGAAAGGTCATGCGGCTGATTACAAAGTCATCAGGAATTTCATCCGGGTTAGCCACGGGGATTAATGCTTCGCGAGTATCGACATTGACCTTATAGAACATGTCCTCGAATGCCTTCAAGCCGGTCCATTGTAGAGAGAATCTCAACCTTTGACGTGCAGTAATGAAATAGTTTAAATCAAATCGCGGTGACCATTGGTGCGATTCAAAGCTTGTATAGTTGCCTCCTCCACGATGCACAAGCAGAGCTTCTCGGTCTTGGTATCGGAGCTGCAGATCCGCTGAAAACCTATCGTTTGGTCGCCATGTAATTCCGGCGCTACCTGAAATATCAGGGGCGCCGAGATCTTCTTGACTTAGATCAACCTCTAAATTCCATGCGATCGCCTCTGCCTTGTTCGACTCATACCCAGCTGAAAGGCTGTACCTTTCAGGTATCTTGAAGTCGCCCGTTCCTCTTCCTAGTCTGTCATCCGTCCTCGGTGGGAAATAACCAACCCGGTAATTAACCGAATCAAAGTTATTAAACTGATAGTCCCTTCCAAAGAACATTCCATTTCGCACAGGCTGGCCTTGCGTATTGAATTGGTTGACTATCGACAGGTTGGTAGTCCGCTGCCTGAAGGAGGCGAGGTTTGACTCAACTTTAAAAAAAGTGTAGTCCAGATTTGCTTGATCGTTTCGAGTCAGAAAGCCCATCTCATTCATATCGAATGTATCATCGATATAAGTAGCGCGCAGACTGTGATTAATGCCTCTCATCGGGCGAAATCCAATATCTCCAGTGAAACCCAGACCAGTTTCTCCGCGATTGTCACTGTGCAGTAGCTGTGTGTCTAGCACCCAGCGATTGTCAGCGGAAAAGTAGTGCATATCGACCACATTAACTATGGATTCTTCCTTAGGGTGATCAAGCATAGTTCCCATCCAGCCGAGTTGACGACGACCCCCTCCGCTTGTGTCTTCGTAGAGGACTCTACCAACGAAGAAATCTCGACCGGTGGCCTTCACGCCAACAACTGTACCATCCGCGAGCGTTCCTTCAATTTCCGGATCATCTTCCATTGCAAGCAGAGTGCCATAGCGAAAATTACCACTCTGGCCCACGACCTTAGCAGCACCGAATAGATCAGTAGGTTTACTCAAGTCGGTAGGAACTACACTAATCCCATCTGGTAAATCGTAACGCGGCGCCCCACCAATACGCCGTGTGTTGAGGACTTGAATAGGTCCTCCTGGCCCTCCCCTTCCAGAGGTGCGGGGAGATGTGTTGTTAAAAATGTCCTGGCCTTCGAGGAAAAATACACGGCGTTCCGGAAAGAACTGTTCGAACGCAGTAAGATTCACGATCACATCGTCTGCTTCTACTGTCCCGAAGTCTGGATTAAGTGTCGCAGAAATCAAGGTGTTTGTAGTAGGACGCCAATATATATCAGTTCCTACTCGGGGCTTATTATCGCTGCGGATGTTATCGAAGACAGAAGAAGCGAATGGGTAGTACGTTAACTGTCTGCGGGGTTCAATATCTCTAAGCTCAAACTTCATAAACGCAGAGAGATACTCGTTGACTGTCCTCGGCAGGGGGGGATTGGACCATGCCTCGCCACCAATTGATCCGACTTGCCGCTCAAAATAGAAGCCAATCTTTCTGGTAGCTCCCGCTACAGGCAACGGCATCATCGACCAGGGAACGAAGTATTCTACGCTCCAGCCATCATCTAGCGCCTGAGTTCTTCCATTCCAAGAGCCATCCCAATTCATATTCATCTGGCGCTCTGGCAGCAAGGAGGCATCTGTCATTGAATCTCCAAGATTAATACGGAGAAAAAACCCATATAATCCGCTACCTGAAGCATCGATACCCACAACAAAACCGTCTCTATCCAATTGGGTGTCTCTTGGGGTCATTCGCGCTACTAGGGTATCTGCAGGCTGATGATTCTTTACACCGATATAAATACCTCGCTCCGTATAGAACACGCGAATATCGGTTTTGTACGGTGTTTCGGCCAGTGTGTCAGGATTGATGACTCGCATGCCATCAAAGGCCGGAATATCTTCCCAAACAGCTTCATCCAGGAAGCCATCCAGTTGGATAGATGCTTTATCTTCGTCGAGTCGGACAAGCTGCTCAGTGAGAGGAATCTGTGCTAAAACAGCAGAGCATTCCAGACAAAATGAAATAATCAGAGATAATTTGAGTCGAGAAGAAAACATTGGATTGCTCAAAGATCTCTTCCTGAACTATCAAGGCCTGTTTTCAAGGCCGCAAGTGACTTGGTTCGTTGAGGCCGTGAAGCATTGGAGCGCCTGAGACCATAGTTAAGCCTAATCTATTGCCGATCAGGATGAACCATACTGTAATCGAATTTCCACAGAATCGTTCCAAAAGAAACAATTAATTGCAATTAGGTTTATGCTTCTCAAGGCCCCTCTAAGTGATTGTTTGAGCTGTTTTTGAATTCTTTTAGAAGTTGCCCAACGCTGTTTAGCTAATGAGTTAGGAACGCTCCCATCCCGGGCCCGAACGGTGACTCAAAATTTGGGCGTGAGCAAAGCAAGAAAAGACAGCAAGCAACATGAATAGCTGTTTAATAGGCACTACATCAACGCTCGCCGACTAGAAGAGGGACAAAGAACAGTAAATAAGGTGATCTAGAACGTTGCGTTAGCATTAAATGGGCTAGCCGTTCCTCCTGGCACCGGATTGATTTGAATCGAAGTCATAAATTCCCAACGCTGCAATCGTCGCGCTGTCTCGGCGACGTCTTTTAAATACCCATTATCGACAATAGGTAGCCCGATGGTTACCTGGGTCAGTTGGTGCACAGGCCTATTGATGCCCTCAACGCCAGAAGGTTGCACATCATTGACGGCATCACTAACCAGAAGAGATATATCTCGCTCACGCAACCAAGGAATAACTGAAGCATGAAGGCCGGCGCCTCCACGATTATATGCCCATGGCCCCTCTTTCTCCCTCTTTAACCACCTTCCTGTCCTTATAAGCAAGGCGTCACCACTACCTATGCGAATTCCGGAAAATTCTTCCCAAGCCTCAAGATCTTCGACATAGATTGGCGTGCTTGGCTCTAACCAATCTACACCCTTCATTAACGGCATATCCACCAGAATACCACGCGTAACGTAAGAAGTGCCCATGCGATCAATTGCTAAGTCTTGACAGCCATCAGGTCCAAGATTTTGACGATAGCCATTAAAAATGTACCACTCACCGTCGATCTGTTCGCGAGTCCTGTAATGGCAAAGTGCATCAAGATGAGAGAGCATGCCATCGTGCAGTGAGAATTGAATTTCGTCTAGGGCAAAAGCAGGCATTCCCGTCTCTTCGTCAATGCGACTCATCCAGTGGTCTGTAGGCCCGAACGCTCCAGCGTCAATCGCCCTTTCCATGGTTACAAAGTGTTGTAATGAAACCGTAATTCCTTCTTGAACAAGCGCTGCTGCTTCACGGGTTTTCGCCGGGGTTATGAGATTTAATGTACCACGCTGATCATTTGCCCCCCAGCGCCCCCAGTTGGAAAGTGATTGTTCCCACAATGACAATGTGTCCAGCGTAACCAGTCTGGAACTTTCTTGGGTTGATGAATGCGCGTTAAAATCTTGAGAGCTAGAAGTATTGGTCAGTAAGAAAACTACCAGGGAGCAGACAAGTAGGGATAAGTATATTTTCACAATATAACCTCGCTCGAAGGATGTCACATTTTAGATTAAGGGCGGATAAAAATCGCTTCTTTCTAGTTCAAAATCTGAACCCCGCAACTCGCTAGTCGAATTGACCAAGTAACCCAGCGACAGATACTCTACCGGAAAATTCAGTCTCGTTATTATCTACATCTCGGGTGCAGAGCATAGCCCTAATATGAAGTGGGATATGTATACCACAGATAGGCGTTATTTATTTGCGCACTTAGCGGCTAAAGCATACTACCCCACGCATAAAAACTCAGATGCGATTGAATGCTGAGCCCTTAACGTCTAGCTGCCCCTGACAGCAGTGAAGATTATTCGTTGTCGTTCCAAATCACGCTGGAATATCTCCAGACACCATCCCCTCCCCTTCGAAAATGGTCAGCAAACTTAAACGAACTTGCTGTATTTTCTCCATCCAAGTCCACAGTCATGGTTCCGTTTCCATGCGCTATCGCGATATCACCATCTATTTGAATATTATCGAAATTGAAGTCGAATTCGCTCATAACTGGAAAACCATCGAGAAAGGTCCTAACGTCAGGGCCTGTAACTCGGGGAGCACCGGGCGGATCAAAAATCACGTCTTCAGTACATATCTCGAATAGAGCGTCCCAATCTCGTGCAAGACAAGCGTTCACCCAAGGGGCAATAAGGGAGCGAATTTGCGCATTATCATCCATCTTAATTCTCCTATTTTTGGGGTTTTCGAATATAAACGCCTAATGCATAGGCTAGATATAAAATATCCCTAAACAGAAAGAATATCCAATTAACTGAATTGTAATTCAGAGTTATGAGCGAGAATTCTTTTAAAGAACCGGGGTCGGTATTAGGTGGAACTGCGCTGAATCAATTCACGGTCAATAGGGCCATGCATCATTCTTGCATTTTATGATTCAGTTTTTCAGGCACTGCTGCTGTGGCTATGCAGTGCGAAAGGCACATAGAATCGTGAAGCAGTTCACGCCAATGTTCCCCGAGGATGAAATGCGAACCCAAGGAGTGCAGATGAGTTGCTGCACCAGGCAAAAGGAAGGGAATTTACAATTCTAAATCTTTTGAGCTAAGCTTAACTAATGAACCTGTTGAATGACACAAATCTTAAATGGAAGCGTTACACTGAAGGGGGCGACTCTGACTATCCTATAGACTATTCTGACGCGATCCTCGATGTGAAGGATGATGGACGCTTGGAAATACTAGTTAAGTGGGAGCCAAATTGTTATTGTCATTTCCATCGGCATACTGCAGAGATAAGTTCTGTAGTTCTACAAGGCGAACTCCATGTCACAGATATCGATATTGAAACCGGCAAAGAATTAGGGAAGAGAGTGAGGGTTGCCGGAGATTTTGCCCACAAAGAACCAGGCGATGTGCATATGGAACAAGGAGGAGAAACCGGAGCCTTGGTCCTTTTCTCTCTCTATGCTCCTGAGGGGGAAGGCAGGCTAGTCGAGTCTCTAAACAAAGATGGCAGCATAAATCATATTTCAACCATTAGAAAAATTATTGAAAGACGTAGAACATAATCATCTGGATGATGCATCCAAATCGATTCTGTTATGGTCTAGTTGTGCGGACAAACTAAGTATTTTTCTCCCGTCGCTTGCTTGGCATATGACTTAATGACATCTGGCTGAAGCATTTCGCTCAGTGAGATTTCTTGTGCATAAGAGCTGGCAAACGTTGTTTTAATTTCTTTGGCAACTCGTTGTCTCATACCTTGAAACTTCTCCATCCCGATTTTACCTATCATGGGAGTCAGCAGCCAGCCACCAAGGCCCCACGACATGCCAAAGGCCCGTTTCAGAATCGTGGGCGACGGGTCCAGGCCGCCATAAATATAGACCTGCTTGTAGGTGTCAGAACCATATCTACTGTATGCGTTAGCGGTCTTATTGGCGGCGATTTCCATCGCTGCCAGTATCTGCCCCGGAAGCTCACCATTGTTCCCACCGCCAGTCGCGTCAAAGCCCAGGGTAGCCCCGGTTTCAGAGAGCGCCGATACCAAATCCTCCATGAAGGACGGTTCGTTCATATTACAGACATACTGAGCACCCAGAGATTTCAGTAGTTCGACCTGCTCTTGCTTCCTGACGATATTGATCAGAGGAATCCCATCGTCTCTACAGATTCTGACTAACATCTGCCCCAAATTTGATGCCGCTGCCGTGTGGACTATGGCCGAATGGTTTTCCATTTTCATGGTCTCAACAAAAGCCAGCGCGGTTAAGGGATTAACGAAAGACGAAGCGGCTTCGACTGATGTGGTTCCCTCTTCCATCACAAGACAGTTAGCTGCAGCGACACATCGATACTGAGAGTACATCGAACCACCTGCCAGGCCGACAGTTTTACCAATGAGATCCCTCACATTGCTGCCCGCATCTATGATGACACCAGACCCTTCATTTCCGGCGGACATCGATTGATCCAATCTTGGCTTCATACTGGCCATGAGCCGGGGGTGGATCGGCATACTGGTTACGGTTTCATCACCGTCCCCCTCCGTGCGTATGCTACTCAGATCGGCTGCAAAGCTCAGGAGAAGACCAAGATCAGACGGATTTATCGGGGCAGCCTCAACTCGAATCAGCACTTCATCGTCTTTTGGCTCCGGCATTTCTACGCTGGCGATTGAAAGCTCAACTTCTCCTGCGCTGGTGACCTTGGTTCTTATCTCTTTTGAAATCTTGTCTCGCATCACGCTCCCTCACATTTCAGCGAATTTTTATGCCCCGGATTATAAATATTTGTATGATTGTAACAAGTAGACACTTTTTTCATACTGGTATATAAAAACATACTATGAACCCATGCACCGATCCCATAACCAACTCCTTGAAGCTGATTGGCGGTAAGTGGAAGATAGCGATCATTTATAATCTGATCGACGGACCAAAACGCTTCGGCGAGCTGAAAAAAATATTGCCTCCGATCACTCAGCAAATGCTGACCAAGCAACTTCGCGAAATGGAGAGAGATCAGTTGGTTCATCGGAAAGTGTATGAAGTGATTCCCCCGAAAGTTGAATACTCCCTCACAAACTTCGGAAGGTCTTTAGGCCCCGTAATGAAGTCTTGGTGCACATGGGGAAAAGCTAATCAAAAAATAATTCAGCAGATATTCGCCAACCACCAATCTTCGAGTTAGCCAATCGACTAGGTAATTACTCAAGCAGGGGAAATACCATGAGACTGAAGAGCAAAACATGTGTCATCACTGGCGCAACAGGAGCAATAGGCAAGGCTACAGCAAAGCTATTCCATGAGCATGGAGCCAACTTGTGCCTGATTGGCCGGGACTCAGAGAAACTCGAGGACTTAAAAAACGAATTTGAATCACTTCAGAACATACTCATTGTGCAAGCCGAGGCAAAGGATGAAGTTGCGATACGAGAGGCCATCTCAAGAACGTATAATCAGTTTGGCGCCTTAGATGCCGTCTTTGCAAATGGAGGCACTGAGGGAATCATTAAACCTTTAACTGAATACTCCCATGAAGAATTTAACGAAATACTTCATGTGAATGTGACTGGTGTGTGGTTACTAATGAAATACGCTGTTCCGCTAATGCAAAAAAATGGCGGGGGCTCTTTCGTAGCCACCTCCTCAGGTGCTGGTGTTGTCGGATTCAATGGACTCTGCCCATATGCAGCTAGCAAGCACGCTGTTATCGGGATGATGAAAACGGCTTGTCTCGAATTTGGAAGCGAGGGAATTAGATTTAACTCACTAGCACCAGGACCAATAGACAATCGGATGATGCAATCACTTCACGATCAGCTCAATCCTGACGACCCAAATTCGGTGAGGGAATTTGTAACAGAGTCGATACCCATGCGTCGTTATGGATCGAATCAAGAAATTGCTAATCTTGCACTGTTCTTGGCATCTGATGAATCCAGCTTCTGTAATGGCGCAGTCTTTCTTTCAGATGGAGGCTTCACGGCAGGATAGGCTATCAAAATACATAGGTGATGGAAGCAATTTGAAAGACTAGCTTCATCTCGTTTCCTAATAGATACACGTTGATATCACATCAAATCCTTCCGGAAATGACCAATAGTATCAGCCAGTGAGGACAAGGGGCCATCAATCGCTCCAACAATATTGTCTGGGGTCCCGTACAAACGTACAGCTTGATCTTGTGGTGCGATCTCTAGCAGAAAAGCACCTCCGGCAGAATGACCCGAAATATTCATTGTCTGGTTCGCTTGGAACCTTACTTCGTCGTCATAATCCGGACGAATACGAAATCCAACTTCGTGAAGCTGATTGAGTATCTTGTCTTGATGAATGATCTTGTTAGCCAGCCTTAATGTCGCTTCGCTTGTCGAACGCTCATCAAGGATGAGCTGAATTCCGCCGACATATCCGTATTCCTCACCATCTTCTTCCGCGCTGGCGTAAGCGGCATTCTTGCCGTAGTTTTCCGCGGGAATCAAATCTGCATCATAGTGAATTGCCACTATGGTCGCCTGGGCTGCTACAGCTGCCTTCAGTACCTCGTCGTACAACGCATATGCAGCCTCAAAGGCGATCTTATCGGTGATCTCACCGCCTATCGACATGTCTTCAACATTTAGTATGTAAGTACTCAGCCCCCTATCTATGAGCTTATCTCTTAGACTTTCCAGAGTAGGATCGATAAAGACACGCTCTTCTCCATTCGCCCCACCAGTATCAATATTGAAATGATGAGGCAGTGTGTGATCAGAAACTAAAAGCACATCTGTCCATTTGATACGCTCAAGATCAGCACTTATATTTCTGATTTTTGATTGCTCGTTCGAATCACAGCTAAAAAGAACCATAATCGTCAGAAGCATTAGACAGGTTCTGTTATTAACTGATTGTTTTATGATGCGGCTCATTCTTGGCTTTTTCTTTTTTTCTTAAGCCACTGATTCCACAACCTAGTCATCACATGACCGCTGCTAACAAAGCATCTGAGCCCCGTGACATCTAATTCCCCATAGAATGCTCAAGAACATACTAACAACAAACTATACGGTTGCGACTATATCTAATCCCATCATGATCAGAGTTACGACTGATGCAACCCATATCCCCGAGCGCACAATTTTGATACCGCCTAGATAACATATCAAGAAGAGCACTCGGAGGGCTATCCATACTGAACCTGATAGTATGAGATCGACATCTAGAATTAGGCCCAGCAGCATTAGAGTTAAGAAAATCGGAAGCGTCTCATACAAATTTGCAGAAGCACGCTGAGCTCGCTTTGTGATTGCGCTGTACTCGAAGTCTTCATCACGATTTGAGAGTAGGAAGCTCAAATTACCCAAATTCAGAAACATCGGAATGAGCCAACTCTGAATTAAAGTCAACAGCAGAGCGCTCAATATTAATTCTACCATTTACATCACCACCCTAAAGTTTAATTGAAGCAAGTGCACACCTTAATGCGATCACGGCTAGGTTTTCATGTTCTGCTCAAATGTGGGCAATCCTTCTTTTACTGCATCCCAGTGTCTCGCTGTGGAATTCCAAATATTCATACCGACGCTTACCCATGAAGAGTCATCCAGGCTGCCGGCTTTAATGAACTTGATTCCTTCCCAATCAACCGGGCCAATTGCCGCACTGACAATAGGTGAACCACAATTCTCACAGAACCCTCGCTCAATAGTTGCTCCGTCCGTACCGACAACCGAATAATACTTTAAGGCTCCTTGGAGAGTGAGACTGTCTTCGGGTATCACGACTATCGTCGCCTTGCCTGAACCAGTCGATTTTTGGCAGTCGAGGCAGTGGCAGTGAATCGCATTCAACACCGCGTCTTTTTCAAATTCATATTTTACGTTTCCACAAAGGCAGCCGCCCGTTGCCGTCTTCATATTAATTTCCCCTGCATAATTAACATGTAACTGAAAAATCCCAAAGCTAACCGCTAGCTATACCGTCCAGACCGAAATGGGAACTACTACCCCTTCGGCCGCTTCATGGAAGCAAGAACCCATTTCCCTCCACCGCTGAAATCTGCAATTACTTCAGGGTCACCGAAAGAAATTAACTCCCAACCTTCCTCTCCCCAACGATTCAGGACCTTCTCAATACTAGTGATATCTTCACTATCTTCCAAGTGAATGTAGAAAACCTTATGTTCCCAAGGTTGCGATTTTGTACCAAACATAGATTGCTCCATTAGCCAGCAAAAGTAACACCCAAAAACCACTATCGGCGCAAAGGTGTCTTTGATTAAGTTAGAAGGACAACACCTCTAAGCAACATCTCATTGACATCGAAAGCCAGTTGGATCTATGCGCTGAGTGAGATTTATCCCTAACCATATATGGTTCTCATACCCAATTCATCATAACGATCACCTTCAACCCTTTGTGCAAGTCGATTTAAAGCGTCAAGTTCATTCGGCTCCAGTAATATATCGTAGCTAGCGACGTTCGTTTCGAGATTCTCCAGCCTTGTAGTACCCGGAATAGTCAATACGTGTTCGCCTTGCGCCATTACCCAAGCCAGTGCGACTTGCGCGGCAGCACACTCCTTATTTTGGGCTATTGCTGCAATTTCATCAGCGAGCGCGAGATTAGTCATATAGGCATTCCCCTGAAAGCGTGGATTGCTCTTACGCCAATCTTCAGCGCCCAAGGAATCATTTTTGAAGCGCCCTGAAAGCATGCCTCGCCCTAATGGTGAGTAGGCAGTCAGTGAGGCGCCAACTTCCAAGCAGGCTGGAATTACATCGGT
>Ga0181593_10003098_pt1 | contig 15309 bp, 16 predicted proteins | sample 071ome_19_FD_133756 | JGI IMG/M metagenome (GOLD analysis project Ga0181593, IMG submission 133756) | Coastal salt marsh microbial communities from the Groves Creek Marsh, Skidaway Island, Georgia - 071413AT metaG (megahit assembly) | ecosystem: Environmental > Aquatic > Marine > Intertidal...
AAAATATAATTCGTTTGACTTTATAGGTCATCAAGGCTAATTAATAGTTCAATGATTGGAATACTCTCTGTAATTTTATGTGCGCTTGCCACTGTCGGCATATGGATGCACATACATGCTCTTTCGACCGGCAACCCTGCGGCTCGAATCAAGTTTTTAGCTCCCTGGGGGCTTATGCTTATTGCTATGGCTGCCATGGCTTCAACCAGGATTTTTACACAACATGGCATTGATTTTGAGTTTTACAATTCTTTACTAGCTACCGCTTTTATAATCTGTGCACTACTGTTTTTAGCCAGTTTATTTAAACAAGTAGAGCATCTTGGCTTAATTGTACTACCAGTAGTATTAATCACTATTGGGTTAAATTTAGCTTTTTTAAAACCAGGTACTCAATCATCGTTTAGCGCTGGCATGCAAACGCACATCATCACATCCATGATTGCATTTAGCATTCTAGGACTAGCTGCTGTACAAGCGATTCTGTTATTTTTTCAAGACAAAGCATTAAAACAACATTCAAACGTGAGCATGTTCCGTGGAATTCCATCCTTACATGAAAGCGAAACCACTCTATTTCAATCAATTACACTTGGAGTGGCCATTCTGACGATAGCGTTAGTCTCAGGTTTTATATATTTAGAAGATATATTTGCTCAACACCTTGCCCACAAAACACTTTTATCTTCATTAGCATGGGTAGTATTTGTCGTACTTCTATGGGGTAGATCGCAATTTGGTTGGCGTGGAAGTACTGCCATTCGCTGGTCATTGTCCGGCTTTTCATTTCTTATACTTGCTTACTTTGGAAGCAAGTTCGTCTTGGAATTGGTCCTGTATAACGCTTAATTAAAGCGCTCTCTTGACAAGCCTTACAGTAATTACGTAAAACTGTAGCGTGTTTGACTACCTGCAGGAGCGCGCAAGCTCTTGGACGATTACTCGATAAGTACCTTATTCACAATTTTAGGGGTACTGTTATTTTTATCTGCATTTTTTTCCGGTTCAGAAACAGCGCTAATGGCACTCAACCGTTACCGCTTAAGACATTTAGCAAACAAAGGGCACCGTGGAGCCCGTCTCGCACAAAATCTTTTAGCAAAGCCTGATCGTCTGATTGGGTTAATTTTACTGGGTAATAATATTGTTAACCTAGTGGCCTCACCGTTGGCGGCTTACCTAGGCTATCGTCTGTATGGTGACGTTGGCGTATTTTCAGCCACGGTTATGTTCATAGTGGCAGTGCTTATTTTTGCTGAGGTCACACCAAAAACATTAGCAGCATTACACCCTGAAAAGTTTGCTTTCCCAGCCTCATATATTTATACACCACTTCAGTATGTTGCCTATCCTTTCGTTTTACTAATTAACTCAATTGCCAACGGTTTACTCAAATTATTTGGCATAAACATCAATGACCAAGGACTTAGCTCTCTAAGTCGAGATGAGTTACGCACTGTGGTCAAAGAAGCAGGAAGTTTAATTTCCAGCGCTCACCAAGATATGTTGATTGGCATTTTAGATTTAGAGTCCATTACTGTTGAAGATATTATGATCCCCCGTAATGAAGTACTTGGCGTTGACTTAGATAAAGACTGGGAAACTATTCGATCACAAATTGTAAACGCACCATTTACACGTATGCCTGTTTACCATGAAAACTTAGATAATATTGTTGGATTTATACATCTACGCAAGATCTTTCCACGTATTGTTGAAGATGAAATTTCACTTGAGGAACTAAAAGAAGATTTGCGTGAGCCTTATTTCATCCCTGAAGGCACTAGCTTAAATCGCCAATTACTTAACTTCAAAAGAGAAAAAAGGCGCATTGGTCTAGTAGTTGATGAATATGGAGATATTCAAGGACTTGTTACATTAGAAGATTTATTAGAAGAAATCGTAGGGGAATTTACTAATGATCCTGCGACATTAATGACAGACATTCATCCACAAGAAGATGGAAGTTATGTCATTGATGGAAGCACTCATGTGCGTGATGTAAATAAAGCCTTGCAGTGGAACTTGCATGACAATGGACCTCGTACCATCAATGGGCTGGTACTTGAACACTTAGAAACAATTCCAGAAACAGGCACCTCAGTACTGATTGATGGTCACCCCATTGAAATTGTTCGCATGTTAAACAATTCTATTCGTACTGTACGTATTCAGCCGCCAGTGAATAGGGCAAACGAATCCGTTAGTAGTTAATTACATAGCCACACATGAACCCAGCGTAAGCACAACAGAATCTCTATTCTTTCTGGTACTGTGAATATAAGAGTCTGTATTAGTGACTGAAAACTTCATAGTGTTCATATTCATCACGAAGTCGCCGCTTACTCTACAATTAAGCACTTGTTCTACTATCGCTTCACAAGTTACGTGTTCAAACTCAATATCATATTCATAAACTGTCCATGCAGAATCATTTTCTTTAACCATGTATCGAGCATCAGATCTAAATCTTTCTCTTAACCATCTACCATTAGTGTAATCGTAACCTGTAGATTCTTCTGCAGAACACAAGTAACTCCTAGGTTCAGCATATGCGGTTGAAAAAGCATTCAACGCTATATATATGGTGGACACTATTATTAGTACTGTTTTTTTCATTTCAAATTTAATTTTAGATACATTAATAATCTTAAATTCTTGCACCAATGCATTATACCGTAATGCCACTTCCTCAAAGTTCAGCAATTATATTCACATCTTATTGGTAAAGTGAATGTAACATAGCTTATCAAGACAACTCTAAGGTAAACTCTTTCCAGCAAAACACAACATTAGAAATTACTATTTATAAACGAATGGCAAAGACGCAATACCAATGTAATGCTTGTGGACACTCCTTCAACAAATGGAGCGGTCAGTGTCCTGAATGTAATGCATGGAATACCATCGAGGAAATGCGCACCATTCAAACTAGCGGCAAAATAAGATCGATTACTGCCATAGCAAGTAATCGCATAATACCTCTATCCGAAGTAGACACAATCTCAGAACCAAGAATACAAACCAACCTAGGCGAACTTGATCGCGTACTGGGTGGCGGCATTGTGCATGGCTCAGTGGTGTTACTTGGAGGTAGCCCAGGTATAGGAAAATCTACCTTACTCATTCAAATGCTCGCTGCATTAAATCAGTATCAAACACTCTATATCAGTGGAGAAGAATCTGCTCAGCAAATTTCTTTACGTGCCGAACGCCTTAATCTTGAGAAAGACAATATACGCTTGTTAAGCAGTGTTTCTTTGGAAGAGATTCTCTCTACACTACAATCTATTAAACCAAAACTAGTAATCGTTGATTCAATACAAACGCTGGCCAGCGATCAACTTAACTCTGCAGCAGGCTCAGTATCGCAAGTTCGTGAATGCGCGGGACAATTAGTTCAATTTGCTAAAAACACAAATACTACTTTATTTGTAGTTGGGCATATCACTAAAGAAGGCACACTTGCGGGACCAAGAGTACTGGAACATATGGTCGATACTGTATTGTATTTTGAAGGTGACAGTAGCGAACGCTTTCGTTTATTACGCGCGACAAAAAATCGATTTGGAGCAGTCAATGAATTGGGTGTATTTGTTATGCAGGAAACAGGACTAAAAGGTGTAAAAAATCCTTCTGCATTATTTTTATCTCATCATCAAGCACCCACTTCTGGCAGTGTTGTTATGGTAACACGTGAAGGTACACGACCCTTGATGGTAGAAGTACAATCCCTTGTAGATAACAATACGTCCAATAATCCTCGAAGACTGGCACAAGGCATTGAGCAAAACAGGTTATCTATGCTGTTAGCAGTACTGCACCGTCATGCTGGCATATCTCTTCATAATGATGATGTCTTTGTCAACGTGGTGGGAGGTGTGCGTGTGAGCGAGCCCGCGGTGGACCTCCCATTGTTACTTGCTGCCTTATCCAGTTTTAGAGACTTCATATTACCAAGAGAACTGGTCGTCTTTGGAGAAGTCGGTTTAGCTGGAGAAATTCGCCCTGTCCCCAACGGCCAAGAAAGATTGCGAGAAGCATCAAAACATGGATTTAAACAAGCCATTATTCCTGCCTCCAATGCACCAAAAGAACCCATTAATGGATTAGAAATTTTCCCTGTATCGCGTCTGGCAGAGGCTGTAGATTTAGCCATCAAAAAGTACAAATAACACTCACACCCAATCTTCTAAAGCTGTGAGCAAATTATAACTCTCACAAAATTTTATTTACCAAATCTATTTAAATAAAACCTTTATATTCAATTAGTTAATTAAATAATTAGCTAATTCCTCTATTTCTCGACAACTTATATTAATTTGCTTTATACCAACATTTACGGTATTCATGCATATTAGTACGAGACTAATTTATTTACCCCAAAACGGATTTTGAATTTCGATATGACTAACAAAATGATTTTGGTTCCCGGTCGCTCCAGCAAGCAAGGCACTTCACTTAATAAAGGTAAATTAAAAGAAGAATATATTGATGTCACTTCAACATTAGAAGTGAACGAAGAGGATATGAAACGCCTTGGCTTAAGTGATGGTGATCAAGTCAGGCTCAGTAACGAAATTGGCCAAACCATCGTTTCTTGTGTTGGTAAAAAAGCTACTGATCTTCCCGAAGGCATGTTATTCATTCCCTATGGACCTCCATCAAGTCAGCTAATGGATGGTGATACTGCGGGCACAGGTATGCCAATGTCTAAGCACATGGAAGTTAATATCGAGAAAGTTAGCACTTAAATGTTTAACCACCATTCAAATTGATAGGATTTGCCCATGAGTGAAAACATAAAAACAGTTGAAAGCGCAACGTGTACATTTTGTGGCTGTGTTTGTGATGACATGGATCTAACTATTGATATGGATGAAAAGAAAATCACTAAAGCCAAAAATGCTTGCATCCTTGGTAAAGCATGGTTTTTTGAACACACCATTGATCATGATCGGCCTGTCGCAATGATTGATGGTAAAGAAGTACCTGTTGACCAAGCAATTGAAGAAGCCGCACAAACACTTACTAAAGCCAAATTCCCTATTACTTACGGACTCAGCGACACAACTTGTGAAGCTCAAAAAGAAGCAGTTGCTATCACTGATTTAATTAAAGGTAATATTGATACCACAACTTCTGTTTGTCATGGTCCATCAGGCATGGCTTTCCAAGGTGTTGGTGAAAGTACTATGACATTAGGTGAAGTAAAAAATAGAGCAGACTTAGTCATCTATTGGGGAGGTAACCCCGCAGAAAGCCATCCACGTCACTTTGGTCGCTACTCAGTTATACCTAAAGGAATGTTTGTCCCTAATGGAAAAAAAGATCGCCATATTGTTGTTATTGATGTGCGCAAAACTAAAAGCGCAGGTGTGTGTGATCAATTTATTCAACCCAAGCCAGGAAAAGACTTTGAATTACTTTGGGCATTACGCGCATTAGTTAAAGGAAAAAAACTCAACAAAGATATAGAAAAAATCACTGGTGTTTCCATGCAGACCATTGAAGAGCTGGTTGAACGCATGAAAAACTGCCGCTTCGGTGTATTATTTTTTGGTATGGGCCTAACAATGACGCGGGGACGTCACTTTAACTCAGGCGCATTACTATCTTTAGCATCAGATTTAAACGAATTTACGCATTTTGTGGCTAAACCCGTTCGCGGACATGGCAACGTTACAGGCGCAGACAATGTAGTTTCTTGGCAAACAGGTTATCCATTTGGCGTAAATTTCAGTCATGGCTTTCCACGCTTCAATCCAGGTGAATTTACCACTGTCGATGTACTGTCTCGTGGCGATGCCGATGCAGCTATGATTATAGCTAGTGACCCTGCTTCTAATTTTCCGAAGGCAGCCATCGACCATATGCATCGTATCCCTGTAATATCTCTTGATACCAAGCAAACTTGTACAAGTAAACTTGCTCATGTGGCTTTTGCAACTTCAACATACGGCATTAATACTACTGGAACGGTTTATCGCATGGACGATGTACCTATTACATTACGACCAGCGTTCGATTCTCCTTTTCCTTCTGATAAGGAGATCTTAGAAAAAATCAGGGAACGAGTTCACGAACTCGTAAAGCAAAAAAGGAATAAACAATCAGGGGTGAACGCTTAAACTATAAAAGCAAATAAACACTCGCTATAACAATAAAGTATCAGGGTGTAACAATGACAAATGAGCTTCGTATTGCGAGTGGCAAGGTGTATGACCCTGCCAATAATATAGATGGAGAAATTCGTGATATTTGTGTTAAAGATGGACGCATTGTCGACTCAGTTAGCGACAGTGCTACGGTAATCAACGCCCACGGCAATGTGGTTATGCCTGGTGGCGTGGATATTCACTGCCATATTGCCGGACCAAAAGTAAATCTTGCTCGCAAACTCCAACCTGAAGACCATAGACTTGACCCCCACCCTGCCACTGAACATACACGATCAGGCACGGGCGGAATTGTGCCATCTACATTTGCCACTGGTTATCGTTACGCAACACTTGGCTATACCACTGCGTTTGATGCTGCAGTGCCACCACTCGCTGCTCGCCATGTATTAGAAGAGCTGCATGACACACCTGTTATTGATAAAGGTTATTACATTCTTTTAGGTAATAACATTTTCTTACAGAACCTTATAAAAGAAGGGCGCAAAGAAGAGCTAAAACAAGCTGTCGCGTGGTGGCTACATGCATCTAAAGGTTATACCTGCAAATTGGTAAATCCCGGTGGTGATGAACCATGGAAAGGTAAAAAGAATTCCAATGTCAAAGACATTGACGAGAAAAGTCATGAATTTGAAATTTCTCCACGCATGATTATTGATTCATTTATTGACGTGGCAAATGAATTAGGACTACCTCATCCACCACATGTTCACTGTAATAATTTAGGACATAGTGGCAATTTCGAAACCACTCTTGAAACCATGAAAACAGCGGGTGATCGACGAGTACATATTGCTCATATTCAATTTAATAGTTATGCCGGTGAGTTAGGTAAAAATCCTTTATCTGCTGGTAGAGAAATAGTCGAATATATAAATGATCATCCCAATATTTCATGCGATGTTGGCCAGGTGATGTTTGGTAAATCCACCATCATGACTGCTGATGCTCCACTTGCTTACATGCTTAAGGGTTACACCCATGCTAAATGGGTTAACGTTGATACTGAATGTGAATCCGGTTGCGGTATTGCACCTTTTAACTACCAAGAAAATATTTATACCCATGCATTGCAGTGGGCTATTGGACTTGAAATATTTTTATTATCAAAAGACCCATGGAGAGTTGTATTGTCTACCGACCATCCTAATGGCGGATCTTTTATGAGTTATCCTAAATTAATCAAACTATTAATGGATAAAAACTTCCGTGACGAAGAAATAAAACGTGTCAATCAAAAGGCCATGGCAAAAACGTTCTTAGGAGAACTCGAAAGAGAATACACACTAAATGAAATTGCCATTATTACTCGCGCCGGCCCAGCAAGATGTTTAGGTTTAAAAAACAAAGGCCATTTAGGTGTCGGTGCCGACGCAGATATTACTATCTATGATGAACAAGAAGACAAAGAGCTCATGTTCAATGCTCCTCGTTATGTAATTAAGTCTGGGCATGCAGTGATTGCTGATCACGAATTTACCACTGACTTCTATGGCAAAACATTACACTCTACACAAGAATATGACTCTTCTATTGAAGACATAATTAGACCATTTTTTGATGATTACTACTCCATTCGTTTTGACAACTATGCAGTAAGTGACGCTTACCTACATGACCATGAATTTATACCAATGCAAAAATCATGAAGATAAACAAAACTGAAATTGTCGATACTTTTGCTGAAGCCTTCAAGATGTGGGGTTCGCGCGTCATTATTACAGCTGACACTTTAGGTTGGGCGCGTGCTGCAGCTCAGTCAATGACAGGATTTGCTACTTCTGTTATTCGTTGTAAATGTGAAGCAGCAGTAGAGTGTGAAATCGCGCGCGAAGACACACCTGACGGAAGGCCAGGCATTAGCGTATTACTCTTTACTATGGCAAAAGACAACATGAGTGCTCGCTTAGTAGATCGTATCGGCCAATGCGTCATGACTTGTCCCACTACAGCTTGTTATAACGGCTTGTCTTCAGAAGAAACTGTCCCTGTTGGAGGTCGACTACGTTACTTTGGTGATGGCTATCAAATCTCTAAAAAAGTAGGCGATAGAAAACTCTGGCGCATACCAGTCATGGAAGGCGAGTTTGTAGTTGATGATTCATTTGGTGTGCAACCTGCGGTCGGAGGTGGAAACTTATTAATTTATGGCACTAATCGCTCAACCACGTTACGCGCATCATTAGCTGCAGCAGATGCCATGAAAGAAATTTCAGGTGTGTTTCTTCCATTTCCACAAGGTGTAGTGAGATCAGGAAGTAAAGTGGGATCTAAATATAAAGGCCTAATCGCTTCAACCAATGACGAATACTGTCCAACATTAAGAGGCTTTGCACCAAAAACTCAAATACCTGATGGTATAGAGGCAGTTTACGAAATTGTGATTGATGGACTAGATGAAGATTCTGTTGCAGAAGCCATGCGACGCGGCATGCATACTGCTGCCGAAAAAGGTGCAGCCATCATTTCAGCAGGAAATTACGGCGGAGATCTTGGCAAATATCATTTTCATTTAAATCAAATTTTAAAAGGCTGATGTAATGAGTATAAAACTTACATTACACACTCCTACTGACGTCCCTTTAGAAGCACACTGTATTAATCCAAACACAGTAAAAGCCTTATCCCAATCCGGCGTAGAACATCTTGAAGTTATACATGGAAATCAAACAGCTCGTCTAGGTGACTTCTTTACTGTTAAAGGTAAAGGACACGAAACTATCCATATTGAGGGTGATACCTCAAATGTAAAATATCTTGGTGCCGGCATGACTCAAGGTGAAATCATCATAGATGGTAACGTAGGAATGCATTTAGGCTGTGGCATGTCAGGTGGCAAAATAATTGTTAAAGGTAATGCTGACGATTGGGTAGGCCCAGAAATGTCAGGTGGCCAAATTACTATTAAAGGTAATGCAGGGCATATGGTAGGCAGTGCTTATCGCGGACAGTCAACAGGTATCTTAGGCGGAGAAATTTATGTTCATGGCAATGTGAAAAATGAAGCAGGCAACTCAATGCGCCGAGGTCTCATAGCTATTGGTGGCAGTGCGGGAGATTTTACAGGAGTCAATCTCTTAGCTGGCAGCGTCATTGTTTGCGGCGAGATCGGAGCTAGAGCTGGAGCTGGAATGAAACGAGGCACTATAGTGTCGTTCTGTGATGCAGAAATGTTACCCACATTTGAATATGCATGCACATATCATCCTGTTTTCCTTCGTTTCTATTTAAAGCACTTGCAAGACCATGGTTTCGATATTGATGATCGTTATATTAATGGTCGTTATGACCGATGGAGTGGAGATAGTATCGAATTGAATCGAGGAGAAGTATTAATTTTTAATCGTTAATAAAATAATAATTATAGCTGTAATGTGAGGAGTTCAGAGTATGACAACCGTAGTAACTGATAATTGTAATGGCTGCAGATTTACCGACTGTGTCGCAGTATGTCCTGTAGAATGTTTTCATTATGACGACAACATGTTGTATATCGATCCAGATGTTTGTATCGATTGCAGTGCATGTATACCCGAATGTCCGGTACAGGCAATTTTTGAAGAAGGTGACTTACCTGATGATCAAGAAAAGTGGATTGAAATCAACGCTGAAAAAGTCGCTGACTTACCATTAATTACTGAACAAATGGATCCACTAGACGGTGCTGAAGAACGTAAAACTGAATTAGGGTTTTAATTTCACGATGATTGCAATCGTCGAATGCATTGTTAAATATGGATCTATAAATTTGTAGAGATTAGATAATTTGCAAATAATGTTTGAAGCGATAGCTGCACGGATGCAGCATATGTAATACTCGCTATTTTTAAATAGACACATAATTCTCATCTATTTTTACCTTGTATTAGACGTTTGCTCTCGGGCATGTTTGATTATAATTTAATACACTCAAGGTAAATATTATGACCTTAGGAACCGAACAAAATCCTTTACGCGTCGCAATTGTAGGTGCTGGACCAAGTGGATTTTATGCCAGCGAGGCATTAATTCGATCTGATCTAAATGTTGAAATTGATTTAATTGAACGCTTACCTGCTCCATATGGTTTGGTTCGCAGCGGGGTGGCACCAGATCACCCAAAACTGAAACAAGCAATAAAAGTTTACGACAAAATTGCTAGTGAAAATGCTGAGCTAAACTATATTGGCAACGTCACTGTTGGGAAAGACATTACTGTCGATGAATTACGTGAATCTCATCATGCTGTTATTTTTACTTGTGGAGCAGAGACTGATCGACGTCTAGGTATCCCTGGTGAGGACTTGCTTGGCAGTTATACCGCCACTGAGTTTGTCGCCTGGTATAACGGTCACCCTGATTATCGAGACCGAAAATTTGATTTATCACATGAAACAGCTGTCATCATTGGACAAGGCAATGTTGCAGCGGATGTCAGCAGGATACTCTCAAAAACAGTCGACGAATTAAAAGAAACTGATATTTCACAGCATGCACTCGACACGCTTGCTGAGAGCAAAATAAAAAACGTTTACGTGATTGGCAGACGTGGCCCAGCACAAGCGAAATTCACATCTAAAGAACTAAAGGAATTTGGCGAACTTTCAGATTCTGATCCTATCGTCGATCCTGCAGAGCTTGCTTTAAATCAAGCTAGCGAGGCTGAACTAGCCGAAAAATCCAATGCTGGTAGTAAAAAAATTTACGACTTATTTGTTGGTTACTCAGAACGTGATCCTACTAGCAAGTCTCGTAAATGCTATTTCCAATTCTTACGTAGTCCTGTTGAATTGCAAGGTAATGATCGATTAGAAAAAGTTGTCATCGAACGTAATCAACTTTCTGGTGATGCATTCAAACAATCGGCGCGTGGTACCGGTGATATGTATGAATTAGAAACAGGAATACTATTTCGAAGCATTGGTTACCGTGGTGTAGAAATGCCTGGTGTTCCCTTCCATGAAAGCTGGGGTGTATTTCCTAATGCTGATGGACGCATCACTGAAAATGATATTGTGGTGCCACAAATGTATACAGCAGGATGGATTAAGCGTGGGCCCTCTGGAATTATTGGAACTAACCGCGCTTGTGCAGTTGGTACAGTCAATGCACTAATTGAAGATGTATCTAAACTAGATACAGCAGAATCTAAATCAGGAAGAGAAAAAATTTATAGCCTACTTGATAGTCGCAACGTTCAATACATTAATTACCAACAGTGGAAAACTATCGACCAAGTTGAAATTGAACGTGGAGAAGCAAAAGGGAAACCTAGAGAAAAAATAACCTCTATAGATGAAATGTTATCGTTAATCTCTTAAATCAATACTAGATATCTCATATCTTCCAGTCTAGAGTGCGACTACCGCACTCTGTTATATTTGCTTCATGTCTATATCAAGTAATGTCCAACAACGCCCTATTCTATCATCTCAAGGTTTGGCGCCGACACACGCAGTCAATGCCCATGATCAATTTGGTGAAATTAGAGAAGTTCGCGTCTCGGGAGAGTCACCACTTACATTAAAAGTTGATGATCGTGAAGTGGTTACACTGATGACTTTAGGCACACATCCCGAATTATTAGCATTGGGTTACTTACGCAATCAACGACTCATCGAAAATATTTCTGACATTAAATCTGTCAATGTTGATTGGGACAAAGAGACCGCCTATGTCACAACCATCCACGGTAAGGGTATTAGTGACTGGCAAGAGAAATTAAGCAAACGAACAGTCACCACAGGCTGCGGGCAAGGTACTGTATTCAGTTGCACCTTAGATAAATTATATGACAACAAATTGCCCCAAGTACAAGTCAAACAATCTTTACTTTATGAGTTATTGAAAGCAATCAGCCAATATAATGAAATATACAAACAAGCAGGAGCTGTACATGGCTGCGCATTGTGTTCAGGCACTGAAATTTTAGATTTTGTAGAAGATGTTGGCCGACATAATGCTGCCGACGCGATTTCTGGAAAAATGTGGTTAGAAGACATTAGTGGTCAAGATAAAATCTTTTACACCACAGGCCGTTTAACTTCAGAGATAGTGATGAAAGTGACGCATATGGGTATACCCATTGTATTATCCCGATCAGGCGTCACACATATGGGTTTAGATCTTGCTCGTGATTTAGGTGTGACCTTAATTGCACGAGCTAAAGGCAAAGCATTTTTAGTTTATAACGGTGGTGAAAATATTATTTATGACAATAAACCACAAAAACCAGAGCACTAATCTAAATCTTGAACCAGAGAGTTTCTCATACCCTCAGAAATAGCAGTGACTGTCACTGAGTAGCGATCATGCTCAATGCCAGCACCCACAGCCGCACCATTTTTAGCCGCGTTAACCATTTCAGCTGTTAACTCAAAACGCATAAAGTGCACTGACGAGGTTTTATCTTCAGTTTCTCTTTCTAAATCTTCATTACAGATAGGATTAACTTTTTCAAAACCATCCACTTGCACCCAAACTGTTGTTTCTACACCCTTAAGTTCTGCTAAGCGCTGACGACGGATATTTTCATCATCATATTCAAGCATAAAAGTCGCTTTCCAATTACTTCCGTCAGGAATCAACGGATTGTAGGCATCAATTTCTTCTTGAATACCTTCAGCATCAAAGATTTTTTCTGCTCGCAACATTTCTTGAATTTGATATTGCATCAATTTGCGATCCTCGAAATGTAAAGTCGCATGTTCACCCAAACGCAAAACACGATTTTTCTTATGCGCCATCATTTGCTGACGATACTCAGCACGTTGAGCTGAATATTCTTCTAACGACAATAAGTCTTCTCTAGTTATTTTTTCCATATCAATACTTCTTACTTAGTTTTATTTCTTGTGAATAGCGTAATAGCTATTCAATGCCATAGGCCATGCGCAACAACGTCATCGGATGCTTTGGCTCCGACCCATCCCTCAACCCATTCGATATTTGATGTCCAGCCATAGGACAGTCGCTACTATAGTAGCTTGCTTCAGATTTCTTAAGCTTATTCACTACGGGCCGACAGATTTTCATCGATGTTTCATGAAATTCCTTTTTCACCGCATATGTACCATCATGCCCAGAACATCTTTCTAACACTTCTAACTCTGTATCTGGAATCAAATTCAATACATCACGAGTTTTTAAGCCTATTCTCTGTACTCGAAGATGACACGACGCATGATAAAACACTTTACCCAAAGCATTTGGGAAATCTACTTTAAGCTGGTCATCCTTATGCTTGCTATATAGGTATTCAAAAGGATCATAAATATGTTCCTTTACGCGTTGCACATCAGCATCATCAGGAAACATTAATGGTAGCTCTTGTTTGAACATCAACACACATGAGGGCACAGGCGCTACTATATCCCAACCCGCTTCAATCCATTTAAGCATGGTTGGTATATTTCCATTCTTTAATTTCTCAACACTTTTCAAATCACCTAATTCAAGTTTTGGCATCCCACAACAATTTTCTTTTTCCATAATAGACGTGGTTATATTGTTATGCTCAAAGACTTTTATTAAGTCATGCGCTATTTCAGGCTCATTGAAATTGTTGTAGCAAGTCACAAACAAAGCCACTTTATTATCTGTCTGCACATTTAATGGCTGAGACTTTTTAGATAGTACTTTTCTCGCAGTTTTACTGTGATATTTAGGTATCTTTGCATCAATATGAACACCTAAATTACTTTCTAATGCTTTTCTCCCAAAGTTACTTGCATTTGCAGAATTTACAATTTGTGAAACAACTGGGATACCAGCAAGTTTCCCAACCGTATCTGTGCTGCTAAGAATTTTGTCTCGTTTCTTAACATCACCTTTTTTAAATTTGATTGCTTTTGCACGCAACATTAAATGAGGAAAATCCACATTCCATTCATGTGGAGGAACATAGGGACATTTAGTGAGATAACACAGATCACACAAGTAACAGTGATCAACCACTTTCATATAATCTTTTTTATCAACACCATCGACTTCCATGGTGTCAGATTCATCAACCAAATCGAATAAAGTTGGAAATGAATTACATAGGCTGACACAACGCCTACAACCATGGCATATATCAAACACGCGCTCTAATTCTTCGTTCAGCGCCTGCTCGTTATAAAATTCTGGATTATTCCAATCGATTGGATGTCTTGTTGGGGCCTCTAGACTGCCCTCATGCGAAGTAGTCGCCACGTGCTTATCCTAAATAATATTAATATGTGATTTTATAAAGAAAACACACACCGAAGATATTCGGTGTGTGCGTATCAAGATTTAACCGTCAAGGTTATCTAAAGCTTTCTGGAAACGATTCGCGTGTGAACGCTCAGCTTTAGCTAGTGTTTCAAACCAATCAGCAATTTCATCGAAGTTTTCATCACGTGCTGATTTAGCCATTCCAGGGTACATATCAGTGTACTCATGTGTTTCTCCAGCAATGGCTGTTTTTAAGTTATCGCTTGTTCCACCAAAAGGCATGCCAGTTGCTGGATCTCCGCAATCTTCTAGGTACTCTAAGTGTCCGTGTGCATGGCCAGTTTCACCTTCAGCAGTAGATCTGAATACTGTAGCAACATCGTTGTAACCTTCTACGTCAGCTTTTGCTGCAAAATAAAGATAGCGGCGATTTGCTTGCGACTCACCAGCAAATGCAGCTTTTAAATTTTCTTCTGTCTTTGTACCTTTAAGAGACATTGGGTTGTCCTCCCGTTAATATATTAAATGAGAAACGTTCTGATTTAGAATGATTCTAAAAACGGCGATAGATTAGAATATGTCTAAAAGCATGTCAACATCGTTGCATATGACAAGCACTCGATTAACAATGCCGCCAATTTAATTTGAGATAACCCATTTTTTGGAGATAACTAAGTGCCAGCAAAAAAAGCCAGCCAAAAAATTGATTTCGAAAAATCACTTGCCAAACTTGAGCAAGTGGTAGAAAAACTTGAATCGGGCGACCAACCCCTAGAAGAAGCGCTTAAACTTTTTGAGCAAGGCATTACGCTAACTCGGGGTTGCCAACAAGCACTTAAACAAGCTGAAGAACGCATTACCTTACTAACTCAACAGAATGAAGAGTGGTTAAAAGAATCAGAGCAACCACTAGGAGATTTTCTTGACGAACCTAACTAGTTTTTTAGGATCA
>Ga0181593_10003099_pt1 | contig 15301 bp, 15 predicted proteins | sample 071ome_19_FD_133756 | JGI IMG/M metagenome (GOLD analysis project Ga0181593, IMG submission 133756) | Coastal salt marsh microbial communities from the Groves Creek Marsh, Skidaway Island, Georgia - 071413AT metaG (megahit assembly) | ecosystem: Environmental > Aquatic > Marine > Intertidal...
GGAAGGCGCGTTTCGCCTGTGGGATACGGTGCAGGTCTTGGCGCCCATGGCCCCGCGGTTTGTGTCTGTGACCTATGGTGCCGGTGGCACCACCCGCGATTTGACCCGCGACGCAGTGGCCACCTTGCATAAAACCAGCGGATTGAAAGTGGCGGCGCATCTGACCTGCGTAAACGCCAGCCGGGCGGAAACCATGGCCATTGCCAATGATTTTGCCGCCGCAGGGGTTAGCGATATCGTGGCGCTGCGGGGCGATCCGCCCAAGGGCAGCGCGGGTTTTGTGCCCCACCCCGAGGGGTTTGACAGCTCGGTCGCGTTGATTTCGGCCTTGGCCGAAACCGGGCGCTTTACCATTCGTGTGGGCGCCTACCCCGAACGCCACCCCGAGGCGGCCAGCACCCAAGCCGATATTGATTGGCTAAAGCGCAAGCTGGATGCCGGCGCCACCGAGGCGCTGACCCAGTTCTTTTTCGAGGCGGAAACCTTCCTGCGTTTTCGCGATGCCTGCACCAAGGCTGGAATCGATGCCGATCGTCTAACCCCAGGTATTTTGCCGATTGAAAACTGGAAAGGCGCGCGCAATTTTGCCGCCCGCTGCGGCACCAGCATTCCGGGCTGGCTGGATGATGCCTTTGAAAAAGCCACCCGCGACAATCGCGCCGAATTGCTGTCTACGGCGTTGTGCACCGAATTGTGCAGCGACTTGATGGATGAAGGCGTAAGCAGGCTGCATTTTTACACCCTCAACCGCCCCGAACTGACGCGGGATGTGTGCCATGCGTTGGGGGTGCAGCCCAAAGTGCGGTTGGAAAACGTAGCGTAAAGCTTGCGTGGCTTTTGGCGGCGGCGAAAGATGGGCCAAACCGCCAAGCAAGGATAGCCGCATGAGCACCCGCCGCATTGCCAAAAGCCCCGCCGATCTGCCCAAGCCTGAAGAGGTGCTGCAGAAATCGGGTTTGGAATTTATGCAAGCAATGCTGGCCGGCGAATTTGCCGGCCCCCCCATTTCTGACGTGCTGAACTATACCCTGGCCGAGGTGTCGCAGGGGCACTGCGTGTTCGAGGGCACGCCGGTCTTTGCCTATACAAACCCAATGGGGACGGTTCATGGTGGCTGGTATGGCACCTTGCTAGACAGCTGCATGGCCTGCGCGGTTATGACCTGCGTGCCACAGGGGTTTGTGTATACAACCTTGGAATATAAGGTGAATATCATCCGCTCAATCAAACTGGGCACGCGCATTCAGGCCATTGGCACCAGCCAGCATGCGGGCCGGTCCACCGGGGTTGCGGTGGGGGAAATTCGCGGTGCCGATGACGGGCGGCTTTATGCCACCGGCTCGACCACCTGCATCATCATGCCGGCCAAGCAGGGCTAAACCCCGGTTTCGGGCCCAAGGCACAACAACGGGTCGCTCGATTGCCCAACCTCGTATAGGGGCGAGGCATCGGCGGCGCTGGTGTAATGGGCCACAAGCCCGGTTTCGCCCTTGAAAAAGCGCCAGCATTGCGGCTCGGGATTGTCTTCATAGGCAAAGCATATCTCGCCCGCCTCTTCCCACCAAAACCCGCTTTTGCATTGCCCATCCAAAAACGACCAGCGCACCCTGCGCCCGGGCAGGTATTCTTCGGCGCCATAGGCCGTGCCATTTTCGGCATACGTAAAGGTGCGCCCCAATGTCAGCTGTTCAAAGGCCTGCGCATCCAGTGCCGTTTCGGCCTGCGCGGGTAGGCTGGTGCATAGGGCAAGGGCGAAAAACACGGGCTTCATGGCGCCACTTTGCCCAGATTCGGCGCGTTGCGCCAGTCTTTGCAATGCGCTTGGGCGCGGTGGGGGCTTTCAAAATGCTGCGCAAGCGTCTAGGTCAGGGGAAAGCCCGAAAGGACGCACTGCATGTCGCTGTTTGGAAAGCTGAAAGAGCGCCTGTTCAAATCCTCGACCAAGCTGGAAGAGGGGTTGGATGCCATCGTTCAAGAGGGCGGCACCGCCGAACCTGCCGCACCAGAGCATGACGCGCCAGCCCCTGCCGCCCCCGCGCAAAACGGCGCAACAGATGCCGCTGTGCAGGCCACGCCGCCGCAGCCCCAGCGCGAAGCTGAACCCCAGCTAGACCCGCAGCCCACCGCGCAAACCCCTGCGCGCCCGGGTATTTTGGGCCGGCTTATGGGGCGTACCCCGCCCGATGTGGTGCGCCGCGTGTTGGATGACGCGATGTTAGAGCAGCTAGAAGAGCTGTTGATCGCCTCGGATATGGGCGTGGATACCGCCCTGCGTGTCAGCGCCAATATTGCCGAGGGCCGGTTTGGCAAGCGCCTGTCCACTGACGAGATCAAAGCCCTGCTGGCCGCCGAATTGGCCCGCATTTTGGAACCTGTGGCCCGGCCCATGCCGCTTTATCCCAAACGCCCGCAGGTGGTGTTGGTGGTGGGGGTCAATGGCTCGGGCAAAACCACGACCATTGGCAAATTGGCCAGCCAATTCCGCGCCGCTGGAAAAACCGTTGTGATCGCGGCTGGCGATACGTTTCGCGCCGCTGCCGTGGCCCAGCTGCAGGTTTGGGGCCAGCGTGCCGGCGTGCCGGTATTAACCGCCCCCGAGGGCAGCGACCCCGCCAGCCTGGCCTTTGATGCCATGACCAAAGCCGAGGCCGAAGGCGCAGATCTGTTGCTGATCGATACCGCAGGGCGGTTGCAAAACCGCAAGGATCTGATGGAAGAACTGGCCAAAATCGTCCGTGTGATCCGCAAAAAAGACCCAGAGGCGCCGCATAACACCTTGTTGGTGCTTGATGCGACGACGGGCCAAAATGCCCTAAGCCAAGTGGATATTTTCCGCCAGATTGCCGATGTTTCTGGCTTGGTCATGACCAAGCTGGATGGCACCGCCAAGGGCGGGGTGTTGGTGGCCTTGGCCGATCGTTTTGGCCTGCCCATTCATGCCATTGGGGTGGGCGAGCAGATCGATGATTTGGCCCCCTTTGACCCGCAGGAATTTGCCCAAGCCCTGACCGGGCTGGATGCGCCGCGCTAGGCGCAAAACGCCAAGGCACCAGCCAAGGGTTGACCTTTGCTGCGGCTTGGGTGTTTCTGGCTGCCTTGTGGCAGCCCCTTTTGGGGGCGATTCTACCGAACAGCCTGCGCCAGACCACGGAGTTTCCATTTGTCTTCAAATACTTCTATGCCCGTGTTGTGCCGCACAATCGAGGTAGAGCACGAACCAGACGGCCTGTCTGACCTGATGGAGCGCCACCGCATTTACCCCGACCACGCCGACGAGTGCTGGCCCGAGGACCGCCAAGTGCTGGGCGAATGCGTGATTTTGCAAGACGCGCGCGCCGTGGGCTTTGGCCGCATTGTTTGGGACGCCCATACCGAAGACATGCCGCGGGTGGTGGATGTGGCCTTGGCCGGGCACTGCTGGTCTGATTTCTTTTTGGATTCGCTGGAACAGGAATTGATCGCCGAATACGCCCAAGAGGCCGAGGGGGGTGAATTCATCCAAGGCCATGATGGGCGGGTGATCGATATTACACGCATCCTTGGCCGCGAGGGGCGGCAGGCGGTTTACGCAGGCAGTCGGCGCCCGCGCGCATGACGCAATGGCTTGTCTCGATCGAGGGCACACAGACAGGCCATGACGTGGCCCTTGCGCTGGCCTTGATCGCGGCGGTGTTGCATGCCCTTTTCGGGGCCTTGCAAAAGGGGCGTCACGACCCTTGGCTGACCCGGGGTGCAATTGATTTTTGTTACGGTCTGATTGCGGCGCCAGTGGCGCTGTTTTTGGTGCCATGGCCCGCCCCGCATCTGTGGCCCATTTTTGCTGGCGCCTTTGTTATTCACACGGTTTACAAATTTCTGCAGGCCAAGGCCTATAGCCGGGGGGCCTTTACCGTGGTCTATCCCGTGGTGCGGGGGATGGGGCCGTTTTTTACCGTGATCGGCGCCTATCTGGTGTTTGGCGAGGTGTTCACCCCCCTGCAATGGGTGGGGGTGCTGGTGCTGATGAGCGGCATTTTTGGTCTGGCCGCCTATAACTATCGCTACCTAGAGGGCGGGCGCGATACGCTGTCGGTGGCTTTGGCCTATGCGGTGGTGGCGGGGCTGTTTGTGGCCGTCTACACCACCTATGATGCCTATGGCATCCGCGCCACGCCAAACCCGTTTACCTTTATCTTCTGGTTTTTCATGATCGATGGCATCGTGTTCCCGATCATCGCAGCGCTGCGGTGGCGCGCCATGGCCGACCGGCCCGCGCCCGGGCCGTTGATGCAGCGTGGGCTATTGGGGGCGATCATTGCCTTTGCCTCTTTCGGCTCCATCATGATGGCCACCCGGCTGGACAAGGTGGGCGAGGCAGCAATTTTGCGCGAAACCAGCACGGTTTTTGCCGCCGTTATCGGCTGGGCCTTGTTGAACGAAACCGTCGGGCCGCGGCGTTTTGCGCTGATGGCATTGATTGCACTGGGCGCAGTAATAGTTGAATTTAGTGGGTAAGCTGACAGGGGGCGTTGTGATGGCAGAAAAAGAGATCAATCCGCTGGTGAAGACCGGCTTGGAATTGGGGCCGGTGCTGGCGTTTTTTGCAGCCTATCTGCTGCTTAAAGACGGCACGTATTCTATCGCGGGGCGCGACTATAGCGGTTTTATTCTGGTCACGGCGGGGTTCATTCCGGTGATGATCGCCTCGACCGCCGCGCTTTGGGCGCTGACGGGTAAACTGGCCAAGATGCAGGTGATCACCTTGGTTTTGGTGGTGGTGTTTGGCGGGCTCAGCGTGTGGCTGAATGATGACCGGTTTTTCAAAATGAAACCCACCATCATTTACCTGTTGTTTGGCGGCATCTTAGGCTTTGGCCTGCTGCGCGGGCAAAGCTATTTGCGCCACCTCATGGAAGAGATGATGCCGCTGCAGCCCGAAGGGTGGATGAAGCTGACGCGCCGCCTGTGTTTCTTTTTCTTTGGCTTGGCGCTGCTGAACGAAGTCATCTGGCGCAGCATGAGCACCGAAAACTGGGTATGGTTCAAAACCTTCGGCCTGACAGCGGCGATCTTTTTGTTTTTCCTCACCCAGGGCGACATTTTTCGCAAATACGGCCAGCGCGACGACAGTTGACCTGGCTTTAAAGCGGGCGTAAATCCGCACTGTGGCGATTTGTTACCAGATTGCGGGCCACGTTAAATATGCCGCTAAAAGGTCAGACGTAAGGAACCCCCTTTCGCTTGGCCGCGACCGGGGGTTTTTTATTGGGCCCTATGGCCAAAGGAATGCGCAATGACGAACGAGTGGAAAGCACGCACAAAACTGGTGCATAGCGGCACCCGCCGCAGCCAATGGGGCGAGGTCAGCGAAGCGGTTTTTCTGACCCAAGGCTTTGTTTACGACAGCGCCGAGCAGGCCGAGCAACGCTTTGAGCAAGCGGGGGCAGATGAATTTATCTATGCCCGCTATGGCAACCCTACGATGCGCATGTTTGAAGACCGTATTGCCACCTATCTGGGGTTTGAGGATGCGTTTGCCTGTGCCTCGGGGATGGCGGCGGTCAATGGCGCGCTGATGGCTTTGTTGAAAGCGGGCGATCACGTTGCTGCCTCTCGGTCGCAGTTTGGCTCGTGTCTTTATGTGCTGGAAGAGATTTTGGCCCACTTTGGTGTAGAGGTCACGCTGGTCGATGGCCGCGACCTGCAGGCGTGGCAGGGGGCGCTGCGCGCCGATACGCGGCTGGTGTTTTTGGAATCGATCTCGAACCCCACGCTGGAAGTGATCGACCTGCGCGCCGTGTGCGATCTGGCCCATGCGGTGGGCGCTTTGGTGGTGGTCGACGATGCGATGGCCACGCCGGTATTTTCCTATGCCCGCGCGTGTGGCGCTGATTTGGCGGTGATTTCCACAACCAAGCATGTCGACGGGCAGGGGCGCATGTTGGGCGGTGCGATTTGCGGCCCAAAGGCGCTGATCCGTGGCCCCGTCGAGGCCTATATGAAACACACCGGCGGGGCGATGAACCCGTTCACCGCCTGGACCCACTTGAAAGCGATGGAAACGCTAGAGCTGCGGGTGCGGGCGCAGGCGGAAACGGTGATGAAACTGGCCGATGGGTTGGTGGGGCACCCCGCGCTGCAGGCGATGCGCTATCCCACCCATCAAGCACATCCGCAACAGGCGCTGGCCCTGTCGCAGGCACCGGCGGCGGGCACGGTCTTTACCATCGAGGTCAAAGGCGGCAAGGCGGCGTGTTTCCGTTTTCTCAACGCGCTGGAATTGTTCGTAATTTCCAATAACTTTGCCGATGCAAAATCGATTGCCACCCATCCCGCCACCACCACCCATCAGCGCCTGCCGCAAGCGCAAAAAGACCTGTTGGGCATTTCCGATGGCTTGGTGCGGCTAAGTGTTGGACTGGAAGATGCCGATGATCTGCTGGCAGATTTGCGGCAGGCTTTGGACAAGGTATAAGGGGGGCTGCGGGTTTTCTGGTGCCGGTGTCAATAATCACGCGGGTAATTATGATCCACGGCGTCGTTTCTTGCGTATTTGTATACGAATATTAACGCTTTGTGCCTGCCACTTAGGCTAAAAAGCGACAGAAGCGAGGGAATCGGCATGAATTTGCACACGCCCGAAATCGACCGTGAGCTGAACCGCGAAGATGCACGCGAGGCATTGGCCCGCTTGCGGCGTTGGGCCAGCACGGCCAGCGCAGAAGACGTGGCAGCGCTGGACCCAGCCATCGCACGGCTTTTGCCCCAAGACAGCGGCGACAGCTACCCGGTTCTTAGCCGGGAATACCCCGCGGGTTTTGCGGTGGATGCCGCCTATAAGGCGCAGATGCCCGATTTGCAAAACGGCCCCAGCAGCCTGATCCGTGGCGCGAAGCAGCAGATCCAGCATGTTGGCATCTCGAATTTTCGCCTGCCTATCCGGTTTCACACCCGCGATAATGGCGATTTGATGTTGGAAACCAGCGTGACCGGTTCGGTTAGCTTGGAGGCCGACAAAAAAGGCATCAACATGTCGCGCATCATGCGCTCGTTTTACAAACATGCCGATAAAACCTTTAGTTTCGAGGTGATCGAGGCGGCGCTGGACGACTATATCGCCGATCTGGACAGTTTCGATGCCCGCATTCAAATGCGCTTTTCCTACCCGCTAAAGGTGCAATCGCTGCGCTCGGGGTTGGAGGGGTATCAATATTACGACATCGCGTTGGAACTGGTGGAACAGGCGGGTGTGCGTAAAAAGATTGTGCATCTGGATTATGTTTATTCGTCCACTTGCCCATGCTCGCTGGAATTGTCCGAACATGCGCGCGTCACCCGCGGGCAGTTGGCCACGCCGCATTCGCAGCGCTCGGTTGCGCGGATCTCGGTCGAGGTGTTGGATGGCCAGTGCCTGTGGTTCGAAGACCTGATCGACATGGCGCGCCGTGCGGTGCCCACCGAAACGCAGGTGATGGTCAAACGCGAAGATGAACAGGCCTTTGCCGAGCTAAACGCCGCCAACCCAATTTTCGTGGAAGATGCCGTGCGGCTGTTTTGCGCCCAGCTGCAGCCCGATCTGCGGATTGGCGATTTCCGCGTCGTGGCCAGCCACCAAGAAAGCTTGCACAGCCACGATGCCATCAGCGTTTTGGTCGAAGGGCCCACCTTTCAGGCCCAATCCATCGACCCGCGGATGTTTTCCAGCCTGTTCCATGTAGGCTAGGCGCCCGGCGCCATTCTTATTGTGCCCAATTCAGCGGCATGTCGGTGATACCGCATGCCGTTTTTCTTTTGGGCGATCAAATTTACGAGATTTTCGCCCAAGGATTGTAGATCTGTTGTGCAGATGTTGCACAGCCCCCCATATTTTCCGGTATGCAGCCACGGAGGATATGATGCCCAACACCCCCTTTCCTGTGAAATACAGCTGGCACATGGCCAGCGCGATGATCACCTTGTACAAATATCAAACCCGCCTGTCGCGTGCCCTGATCGAGGCGATGGTCGCCTTGCACCCGCTGGCCCCGCGCAGCGGCACAGAGCCAGCCCAACCCATCCCAAATGCGGCCCCCGCTGACACGGGTGCAGATGTCGCGGCAAGCCAAGCCACCGTTGCACCGCCCCACCCCCCGGTGCAGGCAGCGCCCGCAGCGCCCGCAGTGGCCGAGACGCCCGTGGTGCAGGCCGCCGCAGCCCCCAGCCCCACACCTAGCCCCAGCGCAGCGGCGCCGCGGCGTGCCAGGCCCGGCCCTGCAACGCGGGCCAATGGGGCTGCCCCCAGCGCCTGATGCCGCATTGCAGCAAGCGCAGGGCGGATATGCAGCATTGTCTGTGTTTATGTCAGCACGCATGACATAGATCAGCGTCAGGGGAGGAACCGAAACACATGTTGAAAGGTTCCAAAAATGGCAACGCATGCAACGAATATCGCCGCAATCCGCAATCCATTTGCAGGGGTTGGCGCTGCGATCTTGAACTGGATGACCGCCGTGGGCGAGGCACGTTCGCGTCATGGGCAAATCGCCGCGCTAGAGGCGAAAACCGATGACGAATTGGCTGCCATGGGCATTCGCCGCGATATGATCGCACATCACGTTTTCCGCGATCTTTACTACGTATAAACCCATCCTTGGCCCATGTGGGGCCAAGGGTAAGGCTGGTTAAGGGGCGCTTGATGCTTGACAGCGGCACAGCACCCCGCCAAGCCTGCGATCCATGTTAGATCTTCGCCCTATCGGATATGTGATTGGCTTGTTGGTTGCGGTGCTTGGCTTGACCATGGTGCCGCCGCTTTTGGTGGATGTGGCCGAGGGCCGTGGCCATTGGCCGGTTTTTTTCGAAAGCGCAGTGTTGACCTTTTTGGTGGGTAGCTTGGTGGCACTGGCGTGCCACAACACCCGCCACCACCGGCTGTCTATTCGCCAAAGCTTTTTGCTGACCGTGGGCTTATGGGTCAGCCTGCCCTTGTTTGGGGCTTTGCCCTTTATGCTGGGGCAAACCGATGCCAGCTTTGTCGATGCTTTCTTCGAATCGATGTCTGGCATGACCACCACCGGATCGACCGTGTTTTATGGCCTCGACGAGCTGCCCAAGGGGCTGTTGTTGTGGCGCGGCATTCTGCAATGGCTGGGCGGTTTGGGTATTGTGATTGTGGCCTTGCTGTTTTTGCCCATCATGCGGGTGGGGGGCATGCAGTTTTTCAAAAGCGAAAGCTTTGACACGCTGGGCAAGGTATTACCGCGGGCCATTGATATTTCAAAGGCCTTGCTGGCCACTTATGTGGCGCTGACGATCATCTGCACGCTGACCTATATCGCCCTTGGGATGGATCCGTTCGATGCCACGGTGCATGCCTTGACCTCGGTTTCAACGGGGGGGTTTTCCACCACTGACGCCTCGTTTGGGGCCTATGGGCCGGCGCTGCAATATGCCTGCATGCTGTTTATGTTCTTGGCCTCGGTGCCGTTTGTGCGGCTTATGCTGATCGGCACGGGCCGGGTGATGCCCTTGCTGCGCGACTTTCAGGTGCAGGTCTATGCCGCGCTGATCGTGGGGGCCGTTGCCATTATCGTGCTGGCCCGCTTTGCCCGGGGCGAGATGTTGAACGAAGAGATGGTGCGCCAAACCGCCTTTAACGTGGTGTCGATTTTTTCTGGCACCGGCTATGGCGACGGCGATTTGCTGCTGTGGGGGCCTTTGGGCATGGTGGTGGTGCTGGCGGTGGGGGCCATTGGTGGGTGCACCGGCTCGACCGGCTGTTCGATCAAGATTTTCCGCTATCTGGTGCTGTTTCGCGCGGTTGTCGCGCAAATTCGCCTGATTGGCAGCCCAAACCGCGTGGTTTCGGTGCGCTTGGGCGGCCGCCCGATCGAGCGTGATGTGATCGAATCGGTCATGTTGATGTTTTCGATGTTCATTTTGACATATGGCGTTGTGGCTGTGGCGCTGTCGTTGACCGGCCTGCCCTTTGTCGAAGCAACAACCGGCGCTTGGACGTCGGTTTTTAATGTTGGCCCGGCCTTTGGCCCGATGGTGCATGAAAGCGGGGCGCTGGTGGGATTTCCCGACAGCGCCAAATATATCATGATCTTCGCAATGTTGGTGGGGCGGCTGGAACTGGTTGTGGTGTATGTGCTGTTTACAGCCGCCTTTTGGCGGGGCTAGGCCCCGCCCTTTGGCCCCCAGCCTTAGCTGCGCTGCCCGGCAAAGCGGGCTTGCCAATCTTCGCGCTGCTCGTCGGTGATTTTTGCAAAAAGCACGTCGGGAACCTCGAAGGCATGGCCCACAGGCAGGGCACCCAGCGCGGTGTGCATATCGTCAGGCCAGCTGTGATCGTCGCATTTCATTGCAGTTAGAATTGTCTGCGCTGCAAAGGGAATGAAGGGCGCCGAAAGCACGGCGTAAAGGCGCACCAAATTCAGCCCCATGCGCACCTGCGCCGCGGCCTGTTCGGGGTTTTCCTTAAAGGTAGACCACGGGGCTGCCGATTGCAGATACTCGTTGCCTGCCACCCAGATGGCGCGCAGCTCTTGGGCTGATTTGCGCACCTCCATCGCCTCCATATGCCCCTCATAGGCGCGCAGGCGTTGGCCCAGCTCGGCGATCAACGCGGCCTCTTGGGGGCCCCATGCGCCGCCCTCGGGCACGGTTTCGCCAAATTTTGCGCGGCAGAATTTGGTGATACGGCTGACGAAATTGCCCAGCACATCGGCCAGATCTTTGTTAACCGAGGCTTGGAAATTATCCCATGTGAATTCCGCATCCGAACTTTCTGGCGCGTGGCTGAGCAACCACCAACGCCAGTAATCGGCAGGCAAGATATCCAACGCTTGGTCCATAAACACCCCACGCCCGCGCGAGGTGCTGAACTGGCCGCCATCGTAATTGAGGTAGTTGAAGGATTTGATGTAATCCACCAGCTTCCACGGCTCGCCCGAGCCAAGGATGGTGGCGGGGAAAGACAGGGTGTGGAAGGGCACGTTATCTTTGCCCATGAACTGGGTATAGGTAACATCTGCGGCGCCCATATCGGTGCGCCACCAGCGCTGCCAATCTTGGCCCTTGCCCGCATCAACCCATTCTTGCGCGCAGGCGATATATTCGATGGGCGCATCGAACCAGACATAGAAAACTTTGCCTTCCATGCCGGGCCAATCCTGTTGGCCGCGTTTTACAGGAATGCCCCAATCCAGATCGCGGGTGATGCCGCGGTCTTGTAGGCCATCGCCATCGTTAAGCCATTTCTTGGCAATCGAGGTGGTCAGCACGGGCCAGTCGGTTTTGCTGTCGATCCACGCTTCAAGCTGGTCTTTCATGGTGGATTGGCGCAGGTAGAGATGCTTTGTTTCGCGCATCTCCAGATCGGTCGACCCCGAGATAACCGAGCGGGGATTGATCAGGTCAACCGGGTCAAGCTGCTTTGTGCAATTGTCGCATTGATCGCCGCGGGCGCTGTCAAAGCCACAATTTGGGCAGGTGCCCTCGATGTAGCGGTCGGGCAAAAAGCGGCCATCGGCATGCGAATACATCTGCGTTTCGCTGACTTCGCGGATCAGGTCATTTTCGGCCAGTTTGCCGGCGAAATGTTGGGTCAGCGTGTGGTTTGCAGGCGAGGACGAGCGCCCGAAATGATCAAACGACAGGCCAAACCCTTGGGCGATATCAGCCTGAACCGCGTGCATCTGTGCGCAATATTCGGCCACGGGCTGGCCGGCTTTGGCGGCGGCCAGTTCGGCGGGGGTGCCGTGTTCGTCTGTGGCGCATAGAAACAGCACCTCGTGCCCGCGTCCACGCTGGTAGCGCGCAAAAAGATCCGCTGGCAATTGGCTGCCCACTAGGTTGCCCAGATGTTTGATGCCATTGATATAGGGAATGGCCGAGGTAATCAGGTGCCGTGCCATGCTGCGTCCTTGGATGTTTGCGTTTGGCCCCATGTATCGCAGCTTCTGCGCGAGGGCCAGTATCTATGGCACCGTATCTACGGCGCTGTAGCTATGGTGGTGTTGGCTTAAGGCTCGCCTTGGTCGCGGGCGCGGCTGGTCAAACGCCCCACCAAGAACGAGGTGCGCGGGCTATAGATATAGCGGGTGCGCCGTGCCGTGGGGCGGCTGCGCATACGCACAAGGCCAAAAATCACCAAAGCGCCATGGCCGCAGGCGATCATTACAAACATCGCCGGCGGACCGTAAACATCGATCAACCACGAGGCCACCAAGGGCGCGGCAATCGCGCCCAACGCATAGTGAAACATCAGCGCCGCCGACAGCTCTACCCGCTCTTCGGCGCTGGCAAAATCATGGGCATGGGCGGCGGCGATGGAATAAATTGGAAAGGTGGTCAGCCCAAACAAGGCCGCAGTCAGCAAAATGGCTTGGGTGCCTTGGCTGGTAAAAAACACCGTTTGCATACAGCTGCAAATCGCCGCCACAGATAGCCAGATCAGCACCCAGCGGCGATCGAACTTATCGGCCAGCCAACCCACAGGGTATTGCGCCAGCGCCCCGCCCGCCACGAAAGCCGCCAAAAATAGCGCAATTTCATTGGTTTGCAGGCCTACGCCCGTGCCATAAATTGGCCCCACCATACGAAACGAGGCGGCAGAAAGTGCCGCCACAATCACCCCCGCCGCCGCCAAGGGCGACCGGGTGACCGCCAGCATTGGGCGCAGGCGTGGGGCGCTGGGGGTGCTGGGCTGGGCGGTTTTGGTCAGCGTTAATGGCAACAGCGCCGCGCAGCATAACAAGGCCAGTAGGTTATACGAAATATACGAGGCCGGTTCGAGCACCGAGATCATCAATTGTGCCACCAACGAGGCGCCCATGTCTGCCACCCGATAGGCCGCCATCGTGCGGCCACGGGTTTCATTGGTGACTTTGGCTTGTAGCCATGCCTCGATCACCGTGTAACAGCCGGCAATGCTAAACCCCGACGCCACGCGCATGCCAGCCCATGCCAGCGGGTCCACCAGCAGCATATGGGCCAATAGCCCGATGGCGCCGGTGGCGGTAAAGGCCGCAAAGGCGCGCGAATGGCCCACATTGCCCATCATCCGCGGGGCCACCCAGCAGCCGATGAAAAAACCAAAAAAATGCGCCGAGCCCAGCAAGCCCACCTGCGCGGTGCTAAAGCCCAGTGCGATGCCCGAAATGGCATCCAACGCCCCAACCCCGCCCGAAGACAGCTGCAACAGGATGACCGAAAGGAAAAGGGCGGCGAAGGAAACAAGTAAGCGCATATCCCCCCCAGTGTTGCGGGTTGTGCGCGCGGGCGCAATGCTGGCTGCGACAGGATCTGTCGTTTATGTCGGGCGCGCCCCAATGGCGGTGTGGTCTGGCACTGGCTGCAGCTGGGCGGGTGCCCCCATCCCCTGCATCACCCATGCCTTGGGGGGCAGGGCGCGGGCGCGTAACCGTTCCAGCCGCCAGCGGGGGGCGGTGCTGCCCTCATGCGCGGGGGCCATGTGCCAGCGGGTTTCAATGCCCGCCGCACCGCCAATATCGGGGCATAACAGCAGGCCCAAGGGGGCGGTGCCCGCCGCCTCGGCCGCCAGATGCAGGCGGCGCACCGGGGTCAGGCCCGGTGGGCTGGGCAAATCGGCCACCACCAAGGGAACGGCGCCGCTGCGCAGCCCCTCTTCCATGGCCCATAGCGCCAAGTCGGGTTTTTCGGCTTGCACAAAAACAAACGCCCCCGGCTGCACCCAAGGCGCCATGCCGCTGGCATTCAGCGCCAATGTGGGCGCGCGCAGGCCAATCCACAGCACTGGCCCGTGGCCCAACGGGGGCGGCTGTTGCCCGATACCCGCCTGATGCGGCCCGCCCCGCTGCACCGCCTGTGCCAGCCACATGGCAAAACTATGGCGGGCAGGGCCACAGGCCTCGTGCGTGCGCCCACGCGCCAGCATGATATCGGGGGCGCTGTCGGGGCTGGGCACAATGGCAGGGCGCTGCGCCTGCGATAGGGGGCTGGGTGTGGAAAAAACCATGAAGACAAAATAATATGTTCGCTAAATGTTCTCAAGCGCCTTTTTCATCACGAATATTGAATATTTGTGATGACAGGGCCGGTATCTTGGGTAGTCTGGGCTGATAAAAACAAACCTAGGGAGGATGTCATGAAAAAATTCTTAGCTGCTGCCGTTTTGGCCTGCGCGCCCATGCTGGCTTGGGCCGAAGGGCAGGTGCATAAAGTGGCCATTCACGTTGATCAAAACGATCCACAAGTGATCAATATGGCCTTGAATAACGTGCAAAACCTGATCAGCTACTACAAATCCCAAGGCGATACTGCCGAGGTCGAGGTGGTGGCCTATGGGCCGGGGCTGTTGATGTATGTGGCGGGAAAAAGCCCGGTTTCCGATCGTATCGCCGCCATGTCTTTGGAAAATGACAGCGTCACATTCTCGGCCTGCGGCAATACCCACCGCAAGATGAGCGAGAAAGCGGGCAAAGAGGTGAAATTGCTGGACGAAGCGCGCGTCGTGCCCTCGGGTGTGGTGCGCTTGGTCGAATTGCAGCAACAAGGCTTTGCCTATGTGCGCCCCTGATTAGGCGCGAAAAACGGCATTCGGGGGGTTTACCCCCCGGGTGCGGCCGATAGGGTGGGCGCATCACCGCACAGACAGGAATGCGCCAGATGAAAATGAACCCGCTTGGCACCAGCGGCCTGATGGTCAGCGAATTTTGCCTTGGCACCATGACCTATGGCAGCCAAACCAACATGGCCGATGCCCATGCCCAAATAGACCAAGCTTTGGCCGCTGGTATCACCTTTGTGGATACGGCGGAAATGTATCCGGTGAACCCGGTGCGCGCCGAAACCATTGGCCGCAGCGAAGAGATCATCGGCGCATGGATCGCGGCCAATCCGGGGCGGCGCGCGGGGCTGGTCCTGGCCAGCAAACATTCCGGCGAGGGCATGGCCCACACGCGCGGTGGCGCGCCGATTTCAGCGGCCAGCATTCCGCAGGCCATCGAAGGCTCGCTGCGGCGGTTGCGCTGTGATGTGATCGATCTGTATCAATTCCACTGGCCCAATCGCGGCAGTTACATGTTCCGCAAAAACTGGGCCTATAACCCCTTTGGCCAGAACCGCGCGGAAACGATCGCCCATATGGAAGAGGCCATCAGCGCGTTGCAGCTGCAGGTGGAAAAGGGCAATATCCGCGCCTTTGGCCCGTCCAATGAATCGGCTTGGGGCACCACCCAATGGTGCATGGCGGCCGAGCGTGTGGGCGGGCTGCGCCCGGTCAGCATTCAAAACGAATATTCCCTGCTGTGCCGCCTGTTCGATACCGATCTGGCCGAGGTCAGCGCCAACGAAA
>Ga0181593_10003102_pt1 | contig 15290 bp, 13 predicted proteins | sample 071ome_19_FD_133756 | JGI IMG/M metagenome (GOLD analysis project Ga0181593, IMG submission 133756) | Coastal salt marsh microbial communities from the Groves Creek Marsh, Skidaway Island, Georgia - 071413AT metaG (megahit assembly) | ecosystem: Environmental > Aquatic > Marine > Intertidal...
CCCGGATCACGCCTTACTTGATGCCGCCGAAGCAGGCGAGCTTTTCAGCAGAGAGGGACGTGCGCGGGTCATTGATTGGATGTTGGCCAGCCCGCGCGTAGAAGAAGGTATGCGGGCATTTTTTGACGACATGCTGGACTTTGAAAAGTTCGGCAATCTTGCGAAGGATGCCGAGATTTATCCGATGGTCACGGGCGTGACGCTACGCGATGCGCGGGAGCAAACGTTACGCACAATCATGGATCTTCTCTTTGAGCGTGAAGCTGATTATCGGGATTTGTTCACGACACGCGAGACGTTCATGTCGCCCGCGTTGGCGACCGTTTACCAAATTCCAACAACACCAGGCTGGGTGCCTTATGAGTTTCCGGAGGACAGTCCCCGCATTGGCTTGCTGACGCAGATCAGCTTTCTAACACTCAATGCGCATCCGGCTCGGAGTTCACCGACATATCGCGGCAAGGCGTTGCGCGAGGTGCTGCTTTGCCAGCCGGTGCCGCGTCCGCCGCCAAACGTGGACTTTTCCGTCATTGAAAATCCGAAGCTCAATTACGCGACGCAGCGTGATCGCGTAAATGCGCACCTAGAGAACCCGGTCTGCGCAGGATGCCACAAAATCACTGATCCTATGGGCTTGGCTCTTGAGAACTTCGACGGAGCGGGTCGCTTCAGGGCGATGGAAAACGGCACACGTATCGACACAAGCGGAAGCCTCGATGGCGTTGTGTTTGATACAGTCGAAGGACTTGCCCAAGCACTGCGCGACCACCCGGCGCTGCCGTCCTGCTTGGTTAACCGGATGTACAGCTACGGCACCGGCGGCCCGCTTTCCAAGAAAGACAATCCTGCGATCAAGGCGTTGACCGCGGGTTTTGAGCAGTCGGGCTACAATGTTCCCGACCTCGTACGTATGATCGTTATGAATGACGCCTTTTACGAAATCGTAACAGACTCAGACTCATCGCAATCTGCGGCAATGCATGCGCCGACAGCGCAATCAGTTGCTGCGAATTAGGAAGTAGGAGAGACCCATGAAAGGTTTCAATAGACGCCGCGTATTGAGGGGTATGCTGGGCGGAAGTGCGGTGACCGTCGCGTTGCCTTTTTTAAACTGTTTCCTGAACGGAAATGGTACGGCACTTGCCAATGGCAACCCGCTGCCAGTGAGGTTTGGCACGTGGGCCTGGGGCCTGGGGATGAATGAAGATATTTTTGTGCCGAAGAAAGTTGGCGCCGACTTCGATCTTCCCGAAGAAATCGAGATGCTGGAGCCCATTAAGCAGCACATCAATCTCTATACCCAATTCAACGGCTTCCGAGATGCCGCGCCAAACCTTTGCCACAAGACGGGCTGGGTGATTAGCCGCACTGGTATGGCGCCTATGAATAATGACGACCTTCCCGGCGAGACTATCGACGTGACTATCGCCAAAAAAATAGGGGGCACGACACGGTTCAAGTCGTTGACCGCCACGGCTACCGGCGATGTGCGCGATAGCTTCAGCTATGAGAACGTCAATTCCGTGAATATCGCTGATTGGTCGCCGGTCCTGTTTTACTCAAAGCTCTTTGGTGAAGGCTTCCAGGATCCCAATGCGCCCGAATTCAAGCCCAATCCGCGCGTGATGGTGCGCAAGAGCGTACTTTCGGGCGTGATGGACAGCGCCAAAGATCTGAACAAGGTCGTCGGCGCGGAAGACCGTGCGCGTATCGACCAGTATTTTACCGGCCTTCGCGAGCTAGAGCGTCAATTCGACCAACAGCTCGAGAAGCCCGAGCCTCGACCGGCTTGTGTCGTTGGGGCCGCGCCCGGCGAGGAGCCCGCACCCGGATTGGATGTTAATCTTGTCGAAGAACGCCACAAATTGATGACCGATCTTATGGTTATGGCGATCGCCTGTGACCAAACCCGCGTCTTCAACATGGCGTATTCTCAATCGGCAGCGGCGACGAGCAAGAAGGGTTACGATAAACCACACCATACGGCCTCTCATGAAGAGCCGGTTGATGAGCACCTCGGTTATCAGCCGCAAACGTCCTGGTTTATCCGCCGCGCTTTGGACAGCTGGGTTTACTACGTCGATGCCTTCGCGAAGTTCCAGGAGGGCGACGGGTCATTGCTCGACAACATGCTGATCTATGCCACCACCGACCAGTCTTTGGCGCGCATCCACTCCATCGATAACCAGCCGATGTTTACGGCTGGCCGTGCGGGCGGGCAGGTCAAAACGGGGATGCACGTAGTTGGCGATGGCAGCCCGAGCACGCGTCTTGGCCTAACAGCGATGAAAGTGTTTGGACTAGACGTTTCCACCTGGGGAACCCAGTCGAACACCACGTCCAAGGATGTCGGTGAAATTATCGTCTGATTGTTGTTTCAGAAGGGAAGCCGGCATGCGCGGGAATAATTTCAATGTCGTGGGTTTGATGGGAGCCGTCGCGATATGTGTGTCGTGGCTGCCTTCGTCCGTCCATGCAGAAGGTTTTTGGAGCGACGGAACTGTTGTCGAGGATCATCGCAATGTTCCAATGCCCGCTGGGTTTCGCGTAGAGCATAGTGAACTCGACGGCCCGGTGTTCGCCGATGAAAGCGGAAAGACGCTTTACTATTGGCCGCAGACCACAATGCGAAACGGTTTAACGGGCGATCCCAAAAATCAATCCATGTGCACGTTTGAAAAGACAACGCATACTGCCGGATTGATGAGTCCGTATCCTCCTGGACTTGAATTGCCCGAGCTCGATAAGCGTCTGAGTTGCGCGGAAGTGTGGCCGCCGGCTTTTGCGCCCGACGATGCCCAGCCGGTTGGCGCTTTTACACTCATCGAGCGCAAAGACGGTAGCAAGCAGTGGGCTTACGACGGCCATGCGCTTTACACATCGATTATGGATGAATTCCCGGGTGACGTCCGTGCGGCAACGACGCGTACGACCGGGGGCGATGGTCCCGCGGCGCGCAAGGTGGCGGCTGTGCCTCCCAATATTCCGCCAGGTTTCGGAGTTATTTCGACCGCGATGGGCCGGCAAATCGTCACGTCCGACAATTGGTCGGTATACGCCTTTGAAGGCGATGAGGCCGGTGTTTCGAACTGTCGCGGCGAATGTACGGAAACATGGGACCCTGTTGTCGCTCCGGCGTCCGCTCGGGACTTTGGTGAATGGTCCGTTTTCGAGCGGTCTCCCGGCATTCACCAATGGGCGTTCCGTGGTCAGCCGCTGTACACGCACGTGATGGACTCTGCCATTAAGAGCCTGGAGGGGAGCGATATTGCCGGATGGGCGAATGTCTTTACCCAAAAAGCGCCAGCGCCTCCGCCCTCATTTACCCTTCAAGATTCGCCGACCGGTGTGGTGCTGGCGGATTCTCGCGGTATGACGATCTATACATACAACTGTGCCGATGATTCCGTGGACCAGTTAGCGTGCGATTTTCCCAATACACCGCAGGCATATCGGCTTGCCATCTGCGGCGGCGGAAAGGTGGACCGCTGCCTTCATGATTGGCCTTATGTCGTGGCTGCGGAAGATGAAGTCAGCACAAACCGTACGTGGACTATTTTAGAAATTGATCCGAAGACAGGTCATTTCGCCGAGCCAGGCCAGGAAGATGCTCTCAGGGTTTGGGCGTATTTAGGGTCTCCGGTGTATACGCATTACAGAGACAAGAGACCTGGGGATATGATTGGTCATGCCAATGGTGAATTCGGCGGCAGCCGCAATGGATTTAAAACTTTCATTCTACGCGACGATTTTTACAACAATGCCGGCTAACGCTTGCGCATGAGGAGGTACATATGACTCTCCAACTCCCGAAAAAAACGACAGGTGTACTTACACCGGTCGTGTGCTCGGCTCTTTTGCTGGGTGTGCTTGCGCCGGTTGCTGCGCACGCTGAGGATAGAGTTGCCGGGATTGAAGACCGCACAATCGGTTTTGCCCTCAACAGTGCACGCTGGTCTCTCTACCAGACCGAAAACGGCAAGATCGAATGTCCCGACGGCTTCAATGAGGGGCCGCGCGATCAGTTCAAGGCGCTGTACCCTGAAGGCGGTCCGGTGGTCGATACCCAGCTCGAGCGGGAAAGCGCATCGCGCTATCCTTTGGACTACGAAGATAACTTCCCCTACCGCCGTGCGGTGGGCGAAGTGTCTCTTGGTCTGGACCTGGATGGCCAGGCGGACGCCGACGACTTTAAAGCGGAAGACGGCAGGACCGGCGTCGACAATCAGCTGTTTCGCGCCATCGGCTGCACACGTTTATTCCGTGCGCCCGATGGCACCTTTGCGCATTTCACGAACATGTGGGTTCGTGAGATGAACTTCAATCGCATCATGTTTGAACTGACGGACGTCGATAGCCTGGAAAACGATGATCAAGTTACCGTGACCATGTATCGGGGCAAGGATCGCCTTATGACGGACGCCACCGGCGCAAATATCATGCCGGGCGGTTCCGTGCGTGTGGACTACCGGTTTGGCGACCGGTTTATTCACCAAATGAAGGGCAAAATCGAAGACGGCGTGCTCACCACTGAGCCGTTGGACGTGGAGTGGCCCTGGGCGGTGTTCCTACAGCGACCCGGTACTTATACGATCAAGGATTTGCGCATGCGCGTGAAGCTGAATTCTGTGCACGCTGAAGGCTATGTCGGCGGCTATGCGGATATCGAGTCCTGGTACGCACAGCTTGTCCGTTCTTGGTCAACGCACCATTCCAGCTACGGCGGGCTTTCCCAGCCGTCTTTGTACCGCCAATTGTATCAATTGGCGGATGGACACCCGGACGAAAACGGTAAAATGACCGCGATCTCATCAGCCATCACGGTCAAGATGACCCAGGTCTTTATTAAGCACGAAGGCATGAAGCCGGAACAGGTAGCCTCCAGCGCTGAATAAGCGCTTAGATAGGTAAGGAGCAAAAAAAAGGCGCCGTAAGGCGCCTTTTTTATTTTATGTTCCGCGGCCTATAAGGCCTCTTTAGCTTTCGCGCGTGCGTACTCTTGCGTGCCCCGTGTCAATACGACATCCGTTTCAGCAATATCTTCGGGTTCGAAAGCTTTAACGCCCGCAAGCTCCCTGTAGATTTGCGTAAAATCCTCATAGGTCTCTTTTAGCAACGATTCAAAATCGTTGATCACGAAATACGTCTGTTGGAAATCATCAATGCGGTAGTTCGTGCTCATGACCCGCTTCAAGTTGAACTCAATGCGGTTGGGCGAGGGGCTTTCCAGGCAGAAGCTAGACTCAGAAAAGGATGAAACAATGCCCGAGCCGAATATACGCATGCCTTCCGGTGATTTGATGAGACCAAACTCGACCGTATACCAATAGAGCCGTGCGAGCAGGTTCAGGCAGTCAAAGGACAGAGATTTTTGCCCGCCCGCGCCATAGGCTTGCATGTAATCCGCAAAGACCGGGTGTGCGAGCATGGGAACATGCCCAAACACATCGTGAAAGACGTCCGGCTCCTGCAGATAGTCTAATTGATCGGCGCTGCGGATAAATCGGCCTGCCGGAAATCTACGGTTCGCCAGATGATCGAAGAAAATATCATCCGGCACCAAGTGTGGAACGGCCACGACGCTCCACCCGGTCAATTTCGTCAATGCCTCGCTCAGCCGCTCGAAATCAGGAATCCCGCCGGTGTTGAGATCCAGCGCCTTGAGGCCGTCCATGAATTCCTGACACGCGCGGCCCGGCAGCATCTTGACCTGCCGGTCATACAATAGGCTCCACCGCTCATGCTCTTCGCGGGTGTACGAGTCCCATCTCTGAGGGATGGTATAATCCTGGGCCATATCTTCGTGAATTTCGTGGGCTGTATCCATTTTCGACCTCACGCTGCAATTTCAGAGGTTGTATTTTCGAATGCTGTAAGCTTCCGTAAGGCTTGGTCGATTTCCACCAGCCGGGGCACGGCGCTCAGGTCACAGTCGAACCGCCGCGCATTCACCATCTGCGGCGCAAGACAGATATCGGCAAGCGTGACGCGTGAGCCAAAGCAATAGCGGCTGTCGGGCGATGCTCTGTCCACTAGGTCTTGGAAAGCCCTTAGGCCGTCCTCTATCCAATGCCGCCCCCATTTCCTTACGGCGTCTTCTGACTGGCCCATTTCGCCCTTTAGGTAGTTCAGGACGCGTAAGTTTTGAATTGGGTGGATGTCTACGGCCACCGCGTAGGCCATCGCGCGCACATGGGCACGGTCGATGGGATCTTCGGGAAGTAGCGCAGGCTTAGGATGACGTTCCTCCAGATATTCAATAATCGCGAGGGACTGAGTCAGGATGTCGCCGCGGGTTTCAATGGCGGGAATCAGTCCTTGCGGATTTATGGATTTATACGCAACAGAGTTTTGCTCACCCCCGTTTTGCACCAGGTGGATGTTCACGGACGTTGAAGCCAGTCCCTTCATCGCCAGCGCGATGCGCACGCGGTACGCCGCGGAAGAGCGAATATAGTCATACAGCTTTAGCATGCTTTATCTCACGTGCAGGAATGACGGATTGATCGATTGCGCCAAATATGGAGTTACCGTTGTCGTCAAACATTTCGATGCGCACCTGATCACCGAATTTCAAAAACGGTGTGCTCGGTTTGCCGTCGCGTAAGGTCTCGATCGTGCGCCGCTCGGCAAGGCATGACGAGCCCACTTCGTCGTTGTTGCGGTTCGCCACGGTGCCTGAACCAATGATCGTGCCGGCACCCAGCCGGCGGGTGCGCGAGACATGTTCAATCAGTTGCTTGAAATCGAACGTCAGGTCCTGTGCGGCATTGGGGTGGCCAAACGGTTTGCCCCTAACGTGTGAGATCAGAGGAAGTGAGACCTTTCCGCCGTCCCACGCCTGACCCAGTTCGTCGGGGGTCACGGCGACCGGTGAAAATGCCGTGGACGGCTTTGACTGGTAAAACCCAAAGCCTTTGGCAAGTTCGCCGGGAATGAGATTTCGAAGGCTGAGATCGTTGACCAGCATGATCAATTTTATGTGCGCCGATGCATCATCGGACGGTGTGCCCATAGGCACATCGTCCGTGATCACCGCGATTTCCGCCTCAAGGTCAATGCCCATGTCTTCGCTGGGAACTGGTATGGGGTCACAGGGGCCCAAAAAGTCGTCGCTGCCGCCTTGGTACACCAACGGGTCGGAATAGAAGGTATCGGGCACTTCCGCGCCGCGCGCTTTTCGTACCAGCTCGACGTGAACGAGATAGGCGCTGCCGTCCACCCAGTGATAGGCGCGCGGCAAAGGCGCGGCCAGGGCGCCTGGGTCAATGGTAAAGCTCTCTGAAACATCTCCCGCATTGAGCCGGCCGTACACATCACGCAACCGGGGCTCGGCGGCAGCCCAATCGTCGAGAGCATTTTGCATAGTCCGGTAAAGGTCGGGCACGCGTACGCCCCGAGACAAGTCGCGGGACACGATAATCAGAGTTCCGTCTCGGCTTTCATCTTTTAGAGTTGCAAGTTTCATTGGGCCTCTTTTCCGTCCTACTTAGATTTCCAACTGTCGACATACGCCTGATTCTCAACGGACTTTGCGGCGTCATCGATATCCAGAGGATCACGCGTATCAATCATGACGGCGTACTCATCCGTAGCCGGTTTGCTTTGTTTGAGCATATTCTTGAGGGCTTTTGGGTGCGGGCCGTGGGTGAATCCGGCCGGGTGGAACGTCATCATTCCTGCGTCAATATTGTCCCGGCTGAAAAAATCGCCAGCGTGGTAAAACAGCACTTCGTCGTAGTCGTCATTGTTGTGAAAGAAGGGAACTTTCAGCGCGCCTGGGTCTGACTCGAAAGGCCGTGGAGCAAAAGTGCAGACCACAAACCGATTTCCGACAAATGTTGTGTGCGCGGACGGAGGCAAGTGATAGCGATCGCTGACCACTGGACGAATATCTTCTACATTGAGGCGAACGGGAGCGAGATCGCCGTGCCATCCCACGGCATCCAATGGGTTATAGGGATAGGTGATGGTGCTGACGCTGCCGCGTTTTTTAACGCGAACTTTCCATTCCGCAGTTTCGTCTTGCTGCGCCTTGAAGGCTTCGTTAATCTCTGGAACGTCAAGAATTGCCGGATCAAAGACAGCAGTCGGTCCGAGGGCGCCGCGATCGGGCAAGCTGTAGCTTCCGTTCGTGCACTCCATCAATAGAGCTTGCACCGGCTCAGCACAATCAAAGCGCCACATGGTTCCGCGCGGGATCATGATGTAATCCCCAGACCTAAACGAGAGATGTCCGTAATCGCAGAACAGTTCACCCGAACCGGCATGAATAAACACAAGTTCGTCGCCGTCTCCGTTGCGGGCAAGGTTGCTCATGGATTGGCTCAGCCGCCAAAATCTCACCGCAACGTGTGCATTGCTCAATATTTTGTGAGCATCCCACGGGCAGGTTGCCTGGCTATCCAACTTAGGCAGATCGAAAGCGTGCGGGCGCAGCGGGCCCTCGAAGTCGATCCATCCTGTCGGGGGGTTCTTATGATGAAAGAAACTCGCTGGCCCGAAAAACCCTTCTTTGCTGATTTCTCTTTCAAAGGTACCAGCTGGCATGTCCGCATGCGCTTGCCGCGAATGCGTACCGGAACGGCGCGAAAGTGGAATGTAACGTTTCATCTGGCGGAGGCTCCCTTAGTCGCCTTCCGACAAAACGCCGCGTTTAATTTGGTCCTGCTCAATCGATTCAAACAACGCCTTGAAATTACCTTCACCGAAGCCGTCGTCGCCTTTGCGCTGAATGATTTCGAAAAAGATTGGTCCGATCATGGTTTCGGTGAATATCTGGAGAAGCAGGCGCTTGTTACCGCTGGTTGTGCCATCCAATAGGATTCCGCGCTTTTGCAGCGGGGCTAAATCTTCACCGTGGCCCGGCAGACGCTCCTCTATCATTTCGTAGTATGTGTCCGGCGGGGGCTCCAAGAACTTGACACCGCGCTCCGCCAACGCGTCGTAAGTCGCGATAATGTCTTCGGTGGACAGAGCGATGTGTTGAATACCTTCGCCGCGATAGAGCTTCAGGTACTCTTCGATCTGGCTTTTGTCGTCGAGGGACTCGTTGATGGGTATGCGAATTTTGCCGCAGGGGCCCGTCATTGCGCGGGACTTAAGCCCTGTATAACGGCCTTCAATATCGAAATAGCGGATTTCGCGCAGATTGAAGAGCCGCTCGTACCATTCGGCCCAATAATCCATGCGGCCTTTATAGACATTGTTCGTCAGGTGATCGAGTTCGAGAAGGCCAACACCTTTTGGTGTCCGATCAACACCCTTCTCGAAGATGAAATCGACGTCGTAAATGCTGGAGTCCTTGTATCGGTCCACCAGGTAAATCAGTGAACCGCCGATTCCTTCGATGGCCGGGATACTCAATTCCATTGGACCCGCACTGCTCGGCGCATCAGCGGCGCCAAGTTCCCGCGCGCGTTGGTGCGCATAGGCTGCGTCGGCGACGCGAAAGGCCATGGCGCAGGCGCTTGGTCCGTGTTCGCGCGCAAATCGCTGCGCGCGGCTTTGCGGTTCGGCGTTTATAATGAAGTTGATGTCACCCTGCCGATACAATGTGACGTCCTTGGAGCGATGACGGGCAACAGCCGAGAAACCCAGCTTTTCAAAAACCTCCGCCAATTGTTTCGGATCTTCCGCAGTGTATTCCACGAATTCGAAGCCATCCGTACCCATAGGGTTGGCGGCGTCTGCGGGGGGCTGGATTTTTCGTGCGTGCGTCATGGATTACGCTCCTGATTTTGCTACTCAGAACAAGACGCAATCATGCACCAGTATATACGATATTTCTATGCTATCGGACACAGTTATCCCATGTATGTAGCACGAAATTGCGAATATCGTTGATTTACCGCTATAAATAGGTATAGGATTCACTCTATGGATTCTACAGACCTCAAAATCCTCTCCGCGCTTCAGGAAAACAGCGGCCTCTCCAATATCGAACTGGCCGACAAGATTGGACTGTCACCTTCGCCCTGTCTGCGGCGTGTGCGTGCTCTGGAGGAGAAAGGTTGCATCCAGGGATATCGGGCCGTGGTCGACCGCCAGTCCGTAGGTCTCAGCGTGCGCGCTTTCGTGGAAGTGGAAATGGAGCGGCAAAGCGGCGACGTTACACAGCAATTTCTCGATACGGTCGGGCGCATGCCCGAAGTGATGTCGTGCTATTTGATGACCGGCGCGCTGGATTTTTTGCTCGACGTTGTCGCAACGGACTTGGAAGCCTACGCGGACTTCACGACCGAGCGCTTGATATCTCTGCCTGGGGTTAAGCAAATCAGAACCAGTTTTGTGCTGCGCGAGGTCAATACGCGTCACGCTCTGCCGCTTTCCCATCTCGCCTAGAAACGCTACCCTTCACGAGGCAAAGCTGAAAGCTCTAGGGGAGGGGCGATTGAAGCGGACAAATCTACGGGAAGTGGCTCATACCCGTTCGGGCGAGAAGGGTCGCGGATCGAACATCTCGGTTATTGCCTACGACATCGGCGATTATTCCCTGCTTGAAAAGCAAGTTACAGTGGATGCTGTCCGCAAGCTTTATGGATCCATCACCAAGGGTCGAATAACGCGGTACGAGGCGCCCGCCATCGGCGCTCTCAATTTTGTTCTGGAAGATGTCCTTGAAGGCGGACGAACGCGCACACTTGCGTTCGAGGAGTCGGGGAAAGCGCTATCGTCTCTCATGCTCACCATGAGCTTGGATGTACCTGACAACTATGTTGGGCGCTCCCAACGTGAGCCGGAAACGCCTCCAAAGAAGAAAGAACTTTCGCCTCGGAGCGGTAAAACCGTTCGGCTCGGAAGCGCAGCTGCATGGTCACGCGACAGAATGGAGCCTGCGGCTGACCTCGTTGCGCGCGGAAATATTCAGTATCTCGGCTTCGATGCCATGTCTGAAGTCACCATGAGCATGCTGCAAATCGCCCGCATGCAGAATGCGCGCGTGCCGCCATTTGATCCCTTTCTTATGGATCGCCTCGAACCTCTTTTGGGCGCCTGCAAGGAGAGGGGTATCAAAATCATTACCAATGGCGGGTGGCTGGACCCCAAGGCGGCCGCCTATGAAATTGTCGCGCTGGCCAATCGCTTGGGCATAAAAGATCTGAAAGTCGGTGCCGTATGCGGCGGTATTTTGACGGATAAAATAGCGGATCTTGGCCTTCAATTTACGGAAACAGGCCAGGCGGTCGCGGATGTCAGGGAGCAAATCGTGTCCGCGGAGGCCTACCTGGGTGCGCGCGGTATTGTTGAGGCGCTAAAGCAAGGCGCGGATGTCGTCGTCACAACCCGGGTCGCGGATGCGTGCGTGTACCTCGGCCCTCTGGCCTATGAATTTGGCTGGGACCTTGGTGACCATCATTTCATGGCAAAGGGCATGATCATTGGGCACCTTATGGAGTGCGGCGCGCAGGTCTGCGGAGGGTACTTTGCCGATCCCGGCTATAAGGATGTTCCTGACCTGGATAATCTCGGCAATCCGATTGTCGAGGTTAGTGAAGATTACGTCATCATGAGCAAATTGCCGGGCACAGGCGGCCTTATGTCAGAGGCGACCTGCAAGGAACAATTGCTCTACGAGGTCCAGGACCCGTCTCGCTACTATTGCCCCGACGTTGTTGCCGATATGACCAAGGTGTCTTTCAAGCAATTGGGGCCCGACGAAGTCGAGGTGTTTGCCGATGATGCCGGAATTCCCAGATCGCCGACACTGAAGGCGCTCGTTGGGCTTCGTGAAGGGTTCATGACCGAGGAAATGGTTTTATTCGCAGGCCCGGGCGCGTTGGAGCGCGCCGAACTGACCAAGGACATTCTCTTAAAACGCTTTAAGCGGATTGATTTGAAGGCCACCGAAATCCGCATGGACTATATCGGCGCAAACAGCGTGCACCGGGAATCAACGCCGCCGACGAACGCCGCGCCTTACGAAGTCATTTTGCGGATTGCGATTAAAACAACTGATCTGAAAGAGGCGGAAAAATTGCGCCGGGAAATCGAACCGTTGGCCGTTAACGGTGTCGCGGGTACGGGCAAGTGGGCGACCAGCGCGCCAGGCTCGCGCGTTCAGCCGGTTATCGGGCTGAATTCAACGCTGATTCCCAGAGAGGACGTGCCTCATTTTCTGGTCATGGTCGACAGCGCTGCGCAAGGACCGGCAATCGATCTTGCCGATCACCGATAGCTTGCCCGCAGCGCGGTTGTTGTACCGAGTGTTTTAACTACTTCGCCCGTAATGCGGCGGCTTCGGTTTCGTCGATAGTCACGATCTTCTCGATCATGCAGGCTGCGCCAACTTCGCGGTTAACCGTCAGTGTGTCGGACTTGCATAGGCGGTTAATGGAGGTCTGGATAATAAAGCCATCGAATGTCAGGCCTGGGCAGTTGCTCACCAAATCGACACGTTTATATCCGCCATTGCCCTTCATCTCTAAAAGAATGGTCTTGTTGTCGATGGCAGGAGACTGATCAATGCGCGACAAGTACACGCATTGCTGCGTGTCCCCTATATTCTCCCCTTCGGCATGTGCGCCAACCGGCAATAAGACGAGCGTTGCCAAAGAAGTAATTCCGATAAGCCCGAGACCTCGTGAGAACAGTTTCAACATGGTTTCCTCCGTCCATCGCAAGCGTTTAAGACCAGCAGGTCTATTGTGCCCAAAAGACACTAAAATTGGGGCGGAATTGTGAGGCTTGATCGCGATCTGGATATTTATGCCACCCGCCCGCAGGAACAAGTAACGGTTGATCACATATATGAAACACCGTAACTGACGCGGTTACAATTCAGGTATATCCCCCAGTAGTAAGTATTTAATCGTGCCAATGCGTAGAAATCGGAATTATTTCATACGCGAGTCTAGGTCAGCCTAGCTGACCAGGGGAGGACTACTTACGCAATTGTCTGGACATTTAGTGGGGGGATTTATGCCTGACGCATCTTCGCGCGTTTTTTCAAAGACGTTTTTAAAAGGAACAACTTTCTTAGGCTTTGCTGCTTTAGCCGCGTTTGCTCCACCTGCTTCCGCGCAGCAGGATACGCAGACAGCTCAGGCAATAACCGGAATCGAAGAAATCACGGTTACAGCGCGCCGTCGGGAAGAAAACATTCAGGAAGTGCCTATTTCCATCACCACATTTTCCGCAGAAGATTTGCGTGAAAAAAACATCACAACCTCCAGGCAACTTGGAGAACTGACTCCGACCTACACAGAGAATCCGGTTTATGGCCGTGACGGCGGCGGGTTCGAACGTATTCGCGGTCTTCCCGGTGTACGTAGTTACTTTGCCGAAGCGCCCATCGAAATTGGCGGCCGCGGAGGTTTCTATGACATGGAAAACGTTCAGGTTCTGGTAGGACCGCAAGGAACGCTCTTTGGCATCAATGCCATTGGCGGCGCGATCCTGCGTGAACCCAAGCGCCCGACCAACGAGCTGGAAGGGTACGCCATGGCTGGGTATGACAACTACAACCACGTCATCCTCGGTGGTGCGATCAACGCCCCCGTCATTGAAGACAAACTCATGGCCCGGTTCGCCGTTCAACGCGAAATCCGTGACGGCTTCACTATCGCCGACAACACGGGTATCGACATGGACGATGTGGACTACATCGCCTATCGAGTGGGCATAACCTTCCGGCCGTTTGAAAACGTTGAGAACTACTTTGTGTGGGATGTTCTCCAGTCCGACACCAATGGCCCTTCGCGCTTTCTCAGGGCGGTGGCGCCAAACGGTTTTACGGCTCTAGTTTTTGGTGGCGCGGGTGTGCTTGAGGCAGTCGAACAACAAGAACAACTGGGTAAAAGTCGCCAATTAGGATCGACGTGGCCTGCGGACGAACAGTTCTTGAATTATAAATTCATGACAATCGTCAATTCGACAACGTGGGATGTCACCGATCAATTTACGCTGAAAAACATTTTTAGCTAGGCGACCGGAAACGAAGTCGGGCGATATGATTGGGATGGCACCGCCCTGCCGATCATTGAGCACTACGCCGATTCAATGGACTATCCCGCCGCGGAGGTTCGCTACAGCGACGAAGTTCAGCTTCAGGGCAACCTGATGGACGGCAATATCAACTTTGTGATAGGTGGCTTCGCGTCATACGAGGGATACCCGAACGCCAGAGAAGTCTGTCATTCCAGCACGTCGCTATCAATTTTCGGCGCGCCGCCACCATGTAGTCTCAATGACAGCATAACGCTTTCGCAGGGCGTGTTCGGCCAAGCCACAATTAATTTGGGGATTGTGTCCCCAACATTGGAGGGCCTCAATCTTACGGCTGGATACAGGCAAAACTGGGACTATCAGAAGCAAAAGACGAGAAGCGTGAACCGCGTCACAGGGGCATGTTCTTCCAACGAAGCCAACGCCGATTGTTATCTCATTCAAAGCAACGAGTGGGCAGCTCCAGGCTGGACATTTGGTCTGGATTATCAAATTCAGCCTGAGCAAATGGTATATGTCACCGCTAGTCGCGCATACTCCCGAGGATCGTTCAATAGTCCAAACCTGCCGGATTCACTCCGCGTTGTTGAGCCGCAATTCAATACCAACCTCGAGGGCGGAATAAAGTCGGACTGGGAGCTAGGTTCAACAAGCCTGCGAACCAACGCCGCGGTTTTCTTTAATGGGTTCGACAACGTTCAAGAAAACGTAACTGGCGCGTATACGGATGCGGAAGGCAACCGGCGTATTTCCGGTGTGTTGCTTAACGCGGCGAAAGCCCACATATATGGTGCGGAACTGACATTCCAGTGGATCATTTCCGATCAATTCGAGTTGTCAGGTGCTTATTCATATTCAAAGGCAAAGTACAAAGAATATGAGTCTTTCAACCCGATTACAGGCGAGCCAGAGTCCCTGACGCACCGCAGGTATCCTTTTCATGCGGATCACTCGGGCAACATAACGGTTAAGTACAACCTTCCGGTCGATCAGTCGTGGGGCGACATGAGCGTTGCGGCAACAGCAACGCTTATGAGCGATGAAGTTCCCTTGGATGACGGCTCGCCGGTTCAGCCTTTCAACCGCTCCAAATTGGACTTGCGTGCGGATTGGACTGATATGTACGGCTATCCGTTGGATTTCTCGCTGTCGGTAACGAACGTCACCAATAAGCGGTATTCACTGATCGGATTTAATCTTTACCAAACGCTGGGAATCCTGACCACAACTGGGCGGAACCCCGCATGATATCCGGCAATTTCAGGTACCGTTTCTAGACATAAATAATCGGACCCAAATGACGGGTCCACCAACTGAATAGCGCGGTGTTTTTATGAGCACCG
>Ga0181593_10003104_pt1 | contig 15288 bp, 14 predicted proteins | sample 071ome_19_FD_133756 | JGI IMG/M metagenome (GOLD analysis project Ga0181593, IMG submission 133756) | Coastal salt marsh microbial communities from the Groves Creek Marsh, Skidaway Island, Georgia - 071413AT metaG (megahit assembly) | ecosystem: Environmental > Aquatic > Marine > Intertidal...
AAACGAACGATTCATCCTTAATGTGCTAATCAATAGCATCACGAAGGTATTATCAAAGACTGCCATTAGGCACTGTGAATGGTCCTTTAGTGGTGGTGAAAAGCCTTGTCTTAAATTAAAGCTAGGGCACTCTGTTAGAAAAGCTCTTTATCTCCAAGATACTATTAATGCTGTTCTTATGGATTTACCAGGCTGCACTGGCTTCGAGTGCAAAACCGTCATCTACTAACCATTTCTTTCCTTGTTGTGTCCCAGCACTTTCCCCGGTTCGCCGGGTTTTTTTTGTAAGAAACGTAGTGATATACCTGTAAAAAAACCGGCTTTCGCCGGTTTTATTTTAGTATTGAAAGAATTTTGACTGCCTTGGTTGCGATATAAATATATCTCCATTAGGTGCCATTCCGACACCGCTACTAAACCAGGAAGCCCAGAAGGACTGCACCGGGCCCAGAATTTTGGGATTTAATAACTCTCCCGAGTCATTGGCATCAAACAGGACAACGCCGCCCCCGTTTGGATTGCCGCATAAGACAGGCAGATCGACTCCGCCTTCTACACAAGCTCTAGAACCAGCAATAAGCCTTCCATCTCGATAATATAGGTCGTAACCTGTGAACATAGATGTGCCTATTCCAGTAAGATTGAAATCATCCTCATAGCTATAGGCATTCTCGATTGTATTTGTGAGATTATTTATCACATGAATCATATGATCGCGTGCGGCAAAGTATGTGAATTTTCCATCCGGGGTGACTTCAAACTTTACAACCTCATTCGGCGAAGATGCGTCCAGTTCAGGACCGGGCAGGCTAATTGAGCTCAATGAGACCGCTGGACTGCTATTTAAATTATAACGATATAGTGCCGGCTGTTTGTCAGCATATGCCGTATTTTTCGTAACAACATACAATACGTTATTCTCGTCAATATCTAAGTCAAAGCCGAAATTCGAGTACTTTACATTACCTGACTTAATTGAATACTCGTCAGTTATATTTACTGATGCGTCTAACTCAAATACCCATACAGCTCCAGAATTGGACCACCCCGCACCGTTTGAACCGGCCGTTAATCTGTCGATGCCATACCCGCTATACCTATCGCCCGAGGCTGATATAACCAGCCTACTTCCATCACTATTAAACTTAATGGCAGTCCCTCCGAAATTGTGATACGCAATAACCCAAGCCGGGGCAATTTGATATGAGAACTCAAAAAATCCAGTTGCAGAATTCAGCTTATACATAAACGCTCTACCTGAATTATATCCAGCGTCATCGTGCTGACCAGCAGCAATCACAAAAGCATTTCCCGACGGATGAAAGGCTGATCGACCCCCAAAGCCAGTTTCAATTCCGCTTACCGGGGCTGGCATTTCAATGCTTTGATGAAACTGGTATCGACCCTGTGCATCTATTTTGTAAAGCAAAGCCGGTGCGCTAGCCGTAGGGGCGGAACCACCCACCAGCAAATAAGTCCCGTCTTCAGAGAATTGAAAGCTAGATCCGGTATAGATGTTTGTACTAGCTGAGGAGTAAATCCCAATCAAATCATTGTATGCGATCGCTGTAGTATCGATGACATCCGATTCGGTAACAACATCTACCCCGGAGTAAGCCACCAGTTTGTAGTTTCTGGCATCTAAAATATCAGGGTAAAGAATATCAAGCTTTCTAATAAGTGAACTATCACCGATAGTAATATTGTCACCACTATCAACAACACCATCACCATTGATATCCGCCTTATTAAAACCCATTCCTACAGACTCTTCGATATGAAATTCTAAGCGATCACCAGGACCGCCATAACTCCATGTGAAGTTCACTTCCTTCGGATAGCCGGATGGCGCAACAGCAAATGATTCAATCATGATTTTTGCTTCGAGCGAAAAGCTGTATGCAGCAGAATATGGGTTACCGCCATTAGCAGTACCTCCGCTATCAATCATACGCACGGTTACGTTCGACTTGCCTTCAGCAGCCGGCTTAAACTCGTATTCGATTTCGCCCGATGCATTAACCACAGGTAAGCTAGCAAATAGTGTTTCGTCTTCTACCACAACCTCCCAGCCACTGGTGGTTTGAGTGGATTCATTGGCAGGACCATATGAATCCACTACGAAAAACTGACTAGATGTTTGGGGCCCTGATCCAACGCTTACCCTTTGATTCGTTCCAGAAAAGGTGAGACTAGGCTGATCATTCACCGGCAGGATCTCCACGGTGAAAGTGCGCGTGGCAGCTGGATCTGAGTTTAAGGATGCTTCGATCTCAAGCGTACCGAATTCATTGGGCGCGGCGGCAAACTGGAGCTCGCCATTAGCCGTGACAATAGGGGCGGCATCAAAATTAACTGTCGAATTGAAGTTATACGTTACATCAGAAGAGGTAATCGCTGATGTATACTGGACGAATGACGAAATTGAGACCGCGCCTTGATCTTCAAGAACGGTTTCATTTGGAAGTACAACAAGATCATCAATTACCGGTTCAGGCACCGTGATAGTGAATGTGAGGAGCATTGAGCTGTCTCGCCCACCGTTATCAGTCCCACCATTATCTTTTAGCTGGACCGTCACTACTGCCTCTCCGCTAACACCGCCTGCTAATTCGAACGTCAACTGACCTGAGCTATCAATAGCTGGTGGCACTGAAAAGAGGGCGCCATTATTTGAGCCAACATTAAAAAGCAGCGCCGACTGAATTTCAGCCTCAAATGGACCCATGTCCATGATTGTAATGAAGTCGGAGATGGTATGAGCGCCCGAATTCTTTTCCACCTCTATATTGCTACCCACCACAAAAGAAGGGGCATCATTAACATTGGTCACAGTGACCGTTGTGATGTGAGGATCACCCGGATAATTCTGAAAAGAAGTTGATAGTTCAATTGCACCGAAGAAATTTGGAGCTGGCGAAAGAGTAATGGAGCCGTCAGAATTAACAATTGGTGCCGAGTTCAACGCGCCAGAAGGCGAGTGCCCAACCACCAGCGGACCATAGATGTTGTTAGCTAGGTTGCCAATGAATGAAGGAATCGTGGTATCTTGATCCTCATAGATACTAGCACTGCTCGCTAGTGATAGGTCTTTAATATCTGCAGCAGGAAGGATATTCAACGTAGCTTCAAAACTTAGCTGATCACTTATAGTTGGAGCTGTAAATACCAGCGTGACCTCGCCGACGTAATCTGGGTTTAGGTAGAAATCCAGAGAACCGGATTTAGATACAGTGGGCTGAACTGAAAATGCACCTGGGTCAGAAGGGGTGACCTCGATCTGGCTGTAGGCATTCTCATCGTTTGAGACCACCATTTGCTCGATCGACTTGAAGATCTTTCCTTGTTTGACGGTTGCCGCCTCATCAACAGAAATATTCAACGAATTTAACTTTTGCTCGGCCTGAGCTTGAATATCATCATCGGTCAAACCACCGGGAGTACCCAGGCCACCCTCGACCTGACAACCAGATGCCGCCAATATGGCCGCAACCAACAGCGTCTTCTTCATAGAACCTAACCCTTTAAGTGCGTTATTTTTATGCAATTTATAAATGTGACTAAGTCATTATGGTTATCTATAAGGGATTCAGTGGCCCGAAAGCGGCCAGATTGCCCTACAAGACTGTTATATAATGTAAAACCCGAAACTAGCCGGGGAGTGCGGCCAAATAACCTTCAGCAACTTGTTTTTGCGTATTGGTTGTAGGAGTCCAGCCTTTTAAGGTAAGCGCTCTGAGGGCCATTGCGCAGGCTCTATTGTCGTTAATCATTTCCGGCGTGACTGAAAACTGAAAAATACCCATCATAGCCGCTTCGAAGTATTTCTCCCTGTCATTCTCATACCCAGTTTTTGTAAGGTGACGGCTTTTACGATCGCCAATCATATGACTGGATACGCCGCCCTCAATTTCAATAGCAACACCAAATTCTTCCCAATACACATCCAGTGCCCACCTACGCTTTGGATGGAACTTGAACTCCCCATCTGAATGATCTGCCCAGCGAGGCATAGGTACGCCTGCGAGCAGTAATTTGCTAATCAACACAGGCGTCTTTGACTTTGTTTTCTCTTTTATTTTCTTTTGGGCAGGAGTGCTTTTTGATTTCTGTTTCTTGATCTCTAAGGCAGCTTTTGCTGCGCTTACATTTTTCTTTCCAATTTTTTCCAAATCTTTGAGAGTAAAATTTGCGCCCATCAATCACCTCCTATCGCCTCTTAATATAGGTACTTTTACTCTCAGCGACATAAATCGAAAACTTGGCCTCTAATGGCAGTCAATATTTCCATAATTAACCAATAATTAATTAGCTTTAATGCCTACTTAAATGGACAACATAATGATTTGGAAAATTGCTTCTCTTACAGCTGTAGTGATGATCTCAGCCTCAGTTAATGCTGAGTCATTTCTTCAATCACTGCCGAATGGCTCGCTGGTCTGCTACGACTCAAACGACAACCGTATTTGCGAGAAAGGGGAGTCGGTTTGGAGAACTGGCCACGATACGGAAATCACAATTGATGAAGTGGCGCCCGCAAAAACAGGATCATACATTGTACTTCTCGAGAGCGATGTATCGTCATTAGATTTATCAGGGGATCTTGATGATCAAGAAGACACCTCATTCGAAGAGGCGTTAGAGTTTGTAAATTCAGAGCTTAACGGCGGCGCAGATATTAGCGATGCAATGAGTGATGGCCTTGAGATGCTGGCCTCGGACAAATTCGAGAACGACGCCCAAATAGAACGACGCATGCAGCTGATCACTGAAACCGGTTCCATTCGCGTCCATTTTGAAGTTGCCGAATCTCAAATCGACGTGGTGGAGTCTATCAACACCAGCACCGAACTCACCTTGCCAGAACCACCAGAAGTCAAAACCCGCGAGATAGTGAACAATACGAGCCAGTCACACGAATGCGACCTCAATTTCTCTGAATATTGTCCTGACATCTAATCTCTCAATTCAGTAACTCGCGCCCACCAAATTGGAAGGGCGCCTCAGTCCTTCCTGTAATGCAGCGCATTTCAGCACTACTTGGTCTATCCACGCCAAATCTGCAAACCACACGAAACCAACCAACAAAACACACTTTCAGTGGTTAAAATCCTTATTGATGGGTCTGATAATCTTTATTTTATGACTTACGACGATCTATCAAGAAAGGACTTGTAACGAAATAATGTACACAGCTAAAAAACCTCAACCATGGGCGAAATGCGCGGACTGCCACAAATTCTACGGCGACCATTACATCAACAAAATATGCAAAAACGTCGTCAACAACCGAATATGCGGCTCATTGATTATGAGTGAGCTTGGATACGGGTTGTGGGCTAAATGCAGCAAATGCAATTCCACCGGGACCATAGCCGGTACGCGGTGCAGTCACTGCAAAGGGGAAGGATGGCATTATCTTGATCAAGAGCGTCTAAATTGGTAGTAATTTTTGGAGGCTGCCCAAGAGTTATTATCCAGCCCAATCTCTTGCGCTCGATTTGAGCGCACTCTTAAAACGGGACAGACCGATCGTACTCGATAGGCTCTTGAAATAATTGATTCATTCGACGCTGATTTTCAGCGTATACCTGCTGGGCTTCTTCAAGCGAGACAACACAAGGTAATGTGAAGTCAACCGGGATACCATTTACTAGATCGATACTGATTGCCGCAATATCATTCACGCCGCTGCGTGAGACAATCCAATTCCCATCCCAGCGCTCAAAAGTATAGCTACGAACTCTTGATGAACAATTCGAACGAACCGCTCTGATTTTGTCGCCAGGTTTCAAAATGTTTTTTGCATTGGCAGTGGCCGACAAAACTCTCATGAGCTCTTTTGGAGGTATTAAAGCCATAAATCATCCCGATCGCTGTAGTGCTGAGACCAGCAACTTCTTGTTGAATCATATGAATATAGGCACTTTAAGTATAGATCGCCCGGTAACAGGCTTAACGTAATGATGCTAACCACCGGTTTCTTGCGAATCACCAATAATCCGTTAAAATAACATTTTTACGGATTATTAATGACACCTCGCTTATGTCTAAATCAGGTCAAGCTCGAGTCCCTTCCATCGATCAACAGCGTCATCTCTTTGATGTGATCCAACAACATCGACACCCTGAAAAAAATACCGCAATCATGCAGATCAGCTTCAAGCTTGGTTTGCGTGTTCAAGAGATCGCCCTCTTGAAGATCAAGGAAGTAGCAGCTCTGAATGCCACCGGGACTGATTTTAAACTGCTTGAAATAATGAGTTTGCCAGCTGCATATACCAAAGGCGCTGATGCCATGGGTCGTTCAAAATCCGAATATCAACGAAAAACAGTCAGCTTCGATATCGATACATTTAAGAATGTCGTTAAACAAATTGAGGCTCTAGCCAAGGCCGGTGCTGAGATAGACCCGGAAAATTTCCTGCCACCGGTTCGAAAGCACAAAGGCCGTTCAAGAGATCTCCCCCTGGTCGATGAAGCTCTACGAGCTGCACTTAATGATCATTTATTAGTTCGACTGGAAAAGGAAGGCTCACTCAAACCGAATATGCCACTCTTCACAACTCAGAAAGGCGGACCTTATTCGCCGAACACATTACAAGAGCACATGGCTTTAATGTTAAGAGGATGGGCGGGGATTGAAAAAGCAAGCTCACATAGCGGCCGGCGCTCTGTAATTACCGACGTAATACACAAGCAAGGCAAGTCCGTTAAAGTTGCTCAAAAACTTGCTGGTCACGCCACACCTTCCACAACTCTTATTTATGAGGAGCCGCCCGAGGAAATGATTGCTGACGCCTTAAAAAATATAAGCGAATAGGTTGCCATTTCATTTTTATCCACCTCAAACAAGTGAGCAATCAAGTGAATAATGCAGTGACACCTGAACTACCCACTTTTAAGGCGGTGAGATTTATTGACCGATTACACGCGAATGGCCTATTTTACGGACTTTCATAAAAATAAACGGGTAAGCACGTCCTCTGACATGTGCAAAACCATTAAATTGCAAGGAGGCATCATTGAAGGATATAGAAAAAATTGCAGTATTCATTGATGCTGATAATGCCCCTGCTCAAAAGATAGATAAGGTGCTTTCCGAGTTGGCCCGCTATGGGGTGGTCAATATTCGAAAGGCTTATGGAAACTGGAAGAACCAGAATCTTAAACCGTGGGAAGATATACTTCATGAATTCGCAATTCAGCCTATTCAACAGTTTGACCTTACCAAGGGTAAGAATGCCACAGATATGGCATTAGTCATCGATGTCATGGATGTTCTATACACAAAAGATATTGATGTTATTTGCCTAGTATCGTCCGATTGTGATTTTACTCCGCTGGTTACTCGCTCATTGGCAGATGGCAAGTTTGTGATTGGCTTTGGCGAACGTAAAACACCGCTAGCCTTCGTTAACAGCTGCTCTCGGTTCCTTTACTTTGACGAAGACACAAAATTACCTATCCGAAAGCAAACAAAGAGTATTAATAATGATGACAATCTAATCAACTTTCTGAGACAGGCAATTGAGGCCGAAGCAGATGACGACGGTTGGGCTATGCTGGGACCAATTGGCTCGCACATTTCTAACCACGCTTCTTTTGATCAGCGAAATTATGGGTATAAGAAGTTAAGCGATTTGTTTCAAGCTATAGACCTCTTTGAAATGAAGAAAACTAATGGCTCTGTTTTATGGGTTCGAGATAACAAAAAAGCAAAGCAAGTTAAGAAGTCAGGACAAGAGGAGCAGCAAAGCTGCATCCCAGCTTGAAGCGTTGAGACTGTAGTGAAATCCCATTTCTTTTTTATAGTTTGGTAAAATGCATCTTCGCATAAACACTGGCGGCACACCTGCCGCCAGTTTCTAGTAGTGCATTTGAGATTTAGTATTAATTTATCGATCTACAGCCAGTGACTTAGTAGATCAACAAATTTATCAACGAACGAAAATACCGCTGCTAGCAGCTGGAATAATTCAGTTGGCTTCTTCATTGCACCCTCCTTTAAGTAGTAAAAGGAGGTAAAACCTTAATGACTTAGAAACTTCTTTGAGTTTTCCAATAGCTAGTGCTATATTAAGGTCAGTTATCTTTTGTGCCTCCTTTTGGTGGTTTATACAAGGCCGAGTGTTAGCGCACTCGGCCGCCTTTCTTCTCTGCCTTTATATAGATCCTACCCAGTCAAAGACCACCAGAATCCGCAATAGAAGCCTTGAGCACGATTATACCTCGCATGAACAGTGTGTTCAACGATTAATTGGCAAAAGATGGGGAATTTGCGCACTATACTCATAACCTTGTAAATAATATATGACCAAAACTACCAAATTTATATTTAAATTCTTTATTTTTGGTAGATTTTGCCAATCAGAGCCCTTGAATTAGGGTGAGTAGTAGGCTGCACCCCGCGCCCCACCAGTACTTGTGCGATATCAGCGAATAATCCCTAGCGACATATCAATATTTTAACCCCCTATTGACAGCCTCGATCAAATTCCTTAAATTTTTTGCACGGTGTTTCGCAGCCGGGACGGGCCTCTTGTTAAATGCGACTTTGCACTTACTAGCTACACGCATGATGAACCGGGTAGATAGAGGCCGCTACCCACTTAGGAATCATCCATGCACAATAACTATAAACGCATCCCACTCTGCACCGCCTCACTGGATCTATTTAAGTCCCAAGCCAAGGCGATTCATCGTGAACTAAAAAAGATAATGCCCGGCACCACCATCGGACTTCGCCAGTTCTATGATATTTGCGCCATGGCGCTAGGGTACAAGGGGCACAGCGATGCCTATCAGTCGAATCATTTAAATCAATCTGATGAGCCGCTTACCTTTAACATCAAGCTGATACCGCGAATTATGGAGCGAATCCACTTCGCAGCATGTCAATCGAGTGTGAGTGCCCAGCTCACGCCACAGATCATTGACCACATATTTCAAGCCCACCCTTCAGAACTGCAGGCCTCGCTGAGGACGCGCTACACGGAAGAGATGACCCCGACACAATTGATTAAATATTCTATCTTTAACACCAAGCCAGCAAATGACAGTCAGCATCATGGCATCGCCGAATGGTACCGATCGATAGCAGATAACCACACCTACCAGTACCTGATCGCCTCAAATTCCCTGGACCGTCGCACGAAGACTGTGAAAAAGTCAGACACTTATGGCTTTACATACACAATCACTCTCTACTCCTACAACTAGCGCGAATTAACCAGAGTCCTGATAAGTACCTATATTCAGCAAAATGAAATAGGTACAGAGAGGCCTTTATGCTCAATAGTGAAAATGTATTTGAGATGATTCGATTTCGCGAGACAGTGATGCGAGCCAAAGGCGCTACAATTCGCCGCTACCCTGTTTGTCCGGGGAATATTCCAAACATAGCGTATTCGCCATTCAATAATGTCATCAAAATTGAGGGCGACATCGATACACTCAGCACGGAGTCAGTTGAAGCGCTAATTTCTCACGCAGTAGCAAAATCAAAGTTACGAGCAGGGTTGTTTTTTCGCGCAGGTGCCGTGTTGTTGAGTGGCTGTGCCTTGTTTGCTGCCGGGATTTATTCTGGAATTTATAGCTACATGAATGGATTTAGTATCATGCACGCTCTTCTGATTTCGTGCTCCCTGATTGCTGCACTCGGCACCGACTTAATGATCAAGAAGGTTTTTCGATCTTGCACGACGAGCATAAAAGCAGACATCTCTGCGGCTAAATCATTGGGTGAGGATACCTACAAACAAGGGTTGTTGAAATATTTTACAACGATTGGCGGTCCTCGCACCGACGAAGAATCCGTTCGCCTTCAAAATTTTCTGAGCCATCAGTAGTAATTTGGCAGGCAATGACGTAGCAGACCTGAATTCATCTGCTATAAATAATTTGCGAGCTTCAAGAGGGTTCGTAGTAGTTCTCTAGTTAAATGATAAATAACTCTCAGCAGGGTCTTATTGCCTCAAGACTCTGCTTTTTTTTGCCTTCAATTTTTAGAGTTAGATTTATCCGATCGCTTATTTAATGCGAATTGAAGAATTTGCTTTTTAATGGCGTCGATTTGCTCTGACTTTTTCCATGGGTTTGTACTCAATGCTGGACAGTAAATCAGAGTGCCAAGCTCATGATATGAAGATGACTGCCCTCTCGGCGGCCTAGCCACTACTGCCGTTCGACTGCCCTCGACCAGTAAAAGTATGGGATTAATTTTATTGCCCGAGATTGGCGCACTGATCTCGAAACCAAAACAACGCACATCTAGGTTTTTGCTTTGTTTTTCTTTCAGCCATGCAACCAGTCCACCATCTCCAATCAATGAATAAAGCAGTTTACATTGGTTGTCGGAATACACGGGGATAGGCAGCTCATTGCTGTATATCGAATGTATCGAGGTGCCAAGGGGGTATCCACCCTTCTCCCCTTTCTTGAAGATTGTGACGGCGATATGTGGGCCGTTTGAGCGCACGCTCGACGATGATATTCCGCCAGAGCGAATCACTACAGGCTTGTCATCTGGATTCTGTGTCGCGAGCTCGACTTCGTCATTATCCCATCGAGTGCATGGCGCAATTAAAATGACAAACTGCTCTGCCGTTGAATCACTGTAAAGCATGTCCCGGCAATCAGCCCAGCTAAAAACAAGGCTTTTCGCAATATGTGACTTCACTAGAGTTTGATTTAATCGTGATGCATCCCTTAATCGCTGCGCGACAGCTTCGAACGATTCAAACCCTTTGTAGCCACAACCAATCAATTCCATTCCCGACATTCTAACCAAGCTGGGATAAAACAAACTCAGCGCCTTATCATCGACACTCAAAAATCCACCGGCATCTGTGTTTACAAGAGCGTGTATCTTCTCTTGAGTGCCACCCTCGCTTTGCGATGGCGCCCTGTGAGTTGAATGTGGATCATATGAAAATGGACAGCTGGACTGGTGCGGTGTTCGTCCGGGCAAATTCGCCAGCACATAATGACTGTCACTCAATCGGCGAATGCCTATGAGAGGATCACCTGGATTAGACTGATAACAATCGCATGACAGAAACGTATGCAGTGAATGAAGTCGTGCAAGCTCTCCAGTTAGCTCAGCACCCGCCTCTCCCGAAGAATAGAATTGAGACATCCGCTCTGACATCTCAGGCGTAATGCTCTCTTGAATATCAAGACTTTCTTTTGAGAGTGCTTTCATTGCGCTGCCGCTTTAGGGAGTATCATCATACATTTAATATAGGATCTTCCTGCGCTTTGGGATATTCGTGCGCATTCACAGCGTCTTCAATCTCTTTGATATGACGAATGATCTCCGCAAAGCTTGCTGGTTCTGAAAAGAACAACCCACCTGATATCGAGGCACGATAATCAAGCTCGATAAGACTAAGTCGATCGGCATCGGGCACAAATTTCGCAGACTTCGATAAGACATGATGATAGTCCACGCCGTTCTCCGCCCATCGTTTAGATTTCATATTCACAACTTCTTGTGGTGCTTTACTGCATTCAAATGGCTTGGCCACACCCCTTCGAACGATCGCATCTACGTCGTACCAGTGCCGCGAGAGCCGCTCTGGTTTGATGTCTTTTGTCTGCGTTGAGAATTGATGCAATGCTGTGAGTTTCTCCCACAGGATGAAATTCGGATCGTAGGCATTCACCACTGCATGAGGAAGAAGTGCTTCAAGCCCACCGAAATCAATACCCATTGCCGGCAGATCTGCCACATACGATTGAATCTCTATCGGGGTTGTCGGGCGACCGAAATTGCGACCGCCAAACTCAAGCAGAATGTGATCCAAGTGGTATCCCGCATGATTTTGAGTGACAGACGGGTAATGAATATGGATCTTTTCGCCTTGAGATCCCTCGACAAGTTCCGCAGTAAGCTCTGGAATTCTATAGTCAGTAAATCGCTCATTGAGACGCTTTACGAACTCACCAGACCACGCCTCTAGGCGCTTGCCTTGCCTGTCACGAAACCGCTTAATCTGGGATCTTGAGTGAGTCGTTCTCTGCCAGTCAGCAGTTTCATCTTCAGATTCAGCTAAATGAGCCCAGTGTATCGATAAATCAATATCCTCGGAAAACCTCTCGATTGCACCCCAGCACTTACTTAGAGCCGTACCGCCTTTGAAGGCTACCTGAGCGCCATCCAGCATATCCTCCTCAAACAGCAAGCGGAGAATCTCAACAACCCACAGGTCTTTCTCTAAAAAACTTGCGGACAATCCTGCAGGATGATGCTCCATGGCAAAATCAAGAATATTGCTTAGTAGCTCTTTTGCTTCCTGACTGTCGTAATACTGAAAAATGCTCACTGCTTAAAAACTCCGTTTCGAAACGCTGCAACAGTGAACGCTTACGCTCGGAAATCAGCGAATAACCTTTTACTGTTGAAATAACATTAAATAATTCACGATGAGACAACTCAATCCTCTTGAGTGCGTTCTCGATCAACTGTTCAGTTAACACCTCATCGCTGACGGCGAGCAAGCCCCGCAGGAACGCACCAGCCGGCGTAGACTCCCACTTCAGTTTCTTCTCAGAAACGTGACGCACCTTAATCTCTGTATTGCCGATATGAAATTCACGGCTCGGGCCAGTCGTCCAGAAAATCTTGCGAACGGGTGCTTGGGTTTGAAACCCTAGTCGATAAGCCTCCGCCATGCCCTGCTCAGCAATTTTATAGCCATGCGTGCGGGCCCACGCCGCCACCACCTGATCAGCAGACGGACCGACTTTCACACCCGGTATCGCAGCAACGGGCCTAGGACGAGCATACAGGCCTTTCGAAACTCGGCGAATCTCGCCAGATTGGACGAGTCTACTCAATGCTTTTTGCACAGCAGAAACACTGCCGATCTCGTAAAACGACTCGACAGTAAATGGCTGGCCTTTCTTTAAACGCTTAATGCGCTCTTGAACACGCATTGCAATGGACATAATACTCTCCATCCTGACGCTTTGAATTTATGTGGTTTAAATATAGCCCCCGTTTTTAGGGGGTTTCAAGGCAATTTATGTCAGGATTATTAGAATATACCTCATGATGGCAGCATTTGCACCATAACAGTTAATTACACGTCACAAAAATAATCAGCTAACATTAAGAGCTTGCGAGGAATAACCTAGCCCGGTTAGCCATGGACGGCATCCTCCCTGCTTCCCACACAACCCTCCCTTGTCTTATACTGTATGTTTGAACAGTATTTGAAACACATTATGGAACACCTCGGCTCTTGGCTACACAGTCCCCTATGCATAGATCTTCATTCCGAAGTACGCCTTGGCTTCCCATCGCCTGCCGCGGACTACGTCCAGCGCTCGATTGATCTCACTGAACTGTTAATCACCAGGCCAGCTGCAACATATCTAGTCCGCGCATCAGGCGACTCAATGCGGAATGTAGGAATCTTCGATGGCTCAATACTCATCGTCGATCGATCTCGAGAATACCGGCACAATTCAATCGTGATTGCCGCCATCAATGGCGAGCTGACTTGCAAAATTCTTGATTTACGCAATCAACAGCTAGTGCCCGCTAATAATGAAATGAAACCAATACCGATCCCCGACGACACCGACCTTGTGCTTGAGGGTACGGTGATTCATGTCATACAAGAAAACGTGAAAGGGAATCTCTAGTGTTCGCACTGATTGATTGCAATAGCATGTATGCATCATGTGAGCAGATATTCAGACCGGACCTCCGCGGCAAGCCTGTCGCAGTCTTGTCAAACAATGACGGATGCATCGTATCCCTTAATGAGGAAGCCAAAGCAGCTGGCATTCAAAAGTTTGCACCCTATTTTCAGGTTGCGGATCAATGCAAAATGGCAGGCGTGAACATCTTCAGCTCGAACTATGAACTGTACGGTGATATCTCAAACAGAGTGATGTGCACCATTCAAGATTACTGCCCCGAGACATCTGTCTACTCAATAGATGAGAGTTTTGCCTCATTTCATGGATTCAGTCATGGCGACATGCGGGAGACGGGCTTGATGATCAAGAAGGCAATTTGGAGAGATACGAGAATGCCGGTTTGCGTTGGTATTGCACCGACAAAAACCCTGGCTAAGCTGGCGAATCATATAGCAAAAAAACACCCCCGATCCGCAGGCGTCTGCTTCTTACGAGAGCGTGACCAGACAAGCGCATGGCTAAAGCGAATAGATGTCTCCAATGTCTGGGGCGTGGGACGACAGCTAACTAAACAATTAAGAGCAATTAACATCAATACGGCATACGACCTATCAGCGTGCGACCACCGGCAATTGAGGCGAATGTTTAATGTTCTGCTTGAGGCCACTGCGCGAGAGCTGGCGGGTGTTCCGTGCTTAGAACTGCATGAGGCTCCACCGCAACACAGAAGCATTATGGTCTCAAGGGCGTTCTCACAGAAGATCACATCCTACACGGATCTACGAGCAGCGCTCTCATCCTACTCGCAGAGCGCATGTGAAAAGCTGAGGCGGCTTCAGGGCGTAGTAACTGATGTAATGGTATCGGCAAGCTCATCACCATTTGATTCCAAAAAGCATCATGCATCGATTCATGTTCGCCTGTCTCACCCCACATCAAACACAATGACGATCGCTACCGCTGTATCAAACGCCTGCGGGTCATTATTCCGAGACGGGGTTCAGTTTGCGAGGGCTGGCGTCATGTTTCCTGATGTAGTGCATACGAAACACATACAGACGGATCTATTTTCCCACGGAGATAAAAAGGGGGCTGAAAATCTAATGAGCACTCTAGACAAGCTGAACGCACATAACTCTCGAAAAATCACAATTGCATCCAGTGGGCTGAATCGAATCTGGCAAACCAGACGTAAATTTAAGAGTCCAGACTACACTACAAATATTGATGAACTTCCAATGATTCGCTGTTAATTGATAACACCATACGGATGTATTTTCTGTAACAAGTGAACTAAATCCGATTACACGGATTTACACAAATTAAACACAACTCAAATCCTGTCAGACAAAGCAAGCTACGAATCCAACCACAGAGGTAAGTTGGCCTCTTTCCGATTCCCTTTGACACTCAAGAATCCAGAATCCACCTACCTTTAAGATACTGTGCGGCCTTATTGCGCCATGGCGTCAACTGCACCCAATACCGGGTCATTAGGAATTTGAGGGTTAGACCATGAACAGATCATATTCGTTGCAGGCGCTTGGGCTTGCAATTATCACCGTCTTCGGACTCGCGGGATGTAATGAAGAAATCCCGCTCATGTCTGGAAAATCCAATATTGCTGAAGTG